>Ga0307380_10000084_pt1 | contig 155032 bp, 123 predicted proteins | sample UN3MG_FD_202239 | JGI IMG/M metagenome (GOLD analysis project Ga0307380, IMG submission 202239) | Soil microbial communities from Risofladan, Vaasa, Finland - UN-3 | ecosystem: Environmental > Terrestrial > Soil > Coastal area > Acid sulfate soil | place: Finland: Risofladan, Vaasa... | reverse complement strand
GATGATCCCGGCCCGCACCGGGTTGCAGTCCATGTAGAACATCAGGTTCTTCAGCCGCTCGTCGTCCTGGACCTGCAAAGTCTTGGGCCGGTCATGGGCCACCTTGCCAAGGCGCTTGTGGCGCTTGTTGAAGGTCAGGCCGAAAAGCCCGTGGGCCCTGCGCATGTGCTCCGAGAAAACCTTCGAATCACCTTTGATCTCGTCGGATTCGTGACAATGATTGCTCATCACGTTGTAGCTGTAGATCACGAAGTCGTCTTGCGAGCATTTTTTCAGGTAGTCATCGTGGATGCACTTGAGGTAGGCGTGTTTCTCCGCGTGAGACTGGAGCAAGAACTCGCGGTCGTGGCATCGCCAGATCTTATGAAAGGGAGCATGAGGAATCAGGATATGTTTTCTTGGAACTCGCATGCTGCAGCAATACATAAGCACAAATAATGCCAAGCAGACGTATCTTCGTAACTATCCGGAAAACAAGAACTCGGAAATCTAGGTCATTAACCGGAAAAGCCAAGGGGTGTCCGATTTTCGGACACCCCTGAATGGGTGAAGCCTCCGTTCCTGCTCTTTCTTTTCGCCCCAACATTCTTACAGCGATTTTCTCACATGGGACGAGATGCGATCGGTTGTCTTGATTGCTTGTTGTAAGAGCCTATTGGCTTCGCGCCCTTGCTTGCTTGCGTAGTCCTTCTCCTTGATCCCGGCCAGGTTGATCACTACGTTGTAGTAGGCGCCCTCGGTCGCGGCGCGGGCGCATAGGCCGGCTACGCCGGCGTCGGAGAGGGAGCTCTTGTTGCCCTTGGTCGCGGCAGCGGCGGCCAGGTTGGTTACCTCTACTAGCGTGCGCATGACGCGCAGGGGAACCTCGCAGGCTTGGCGGGTTGCCGCCTGGATTGCGGCCGCGCGATTTTTCTTTTGCTCGGATGTCTGTCGCGGCAGTCTTAGCGCTTCCATCACCTGGTTGAAGGCCGCGGTGTCGTCGTCGATGGCCGTCAACAAGTCATCTTTTAGCTCCTGGGCTCGTTCTCCTAGGCGCTTCATCTCTTCCGATACTTTCTGGTAGCCCTTCTTACCGACGGTCAGTTGGCCTACCATGCAGGCCAGAGAGGCAGCAAGCGCTCCGCACAGGGCCGCCACACTGCCACCGCCCGGGGCCGGCGAGTCCGACGACAGCTCGTCTGCGAAATCGCGAAGGCTGCTTCCGACCAGCGGACGCGGATCGGGAATGCGATATTCTAATATCTTCTTTTGGGGTTCGAAGGGATACAACTCGGATAGCCCCAGGCTCTGGACGGCTAGCCTGACGAGTTCCTGCCTGGGCACGCCTGCGCCCTTGCCTGCCCGGCGCAGAAAGAAGCGTCCGGCCTCGAGCAGGCAATCTTGGGGTACGAGCCCCACTATCTCCGAGCCGGTGCAGCGCACACCACGTTTCTCGGCCTGGCGGCAGATCTCGGCGTGCAGTTCGGCCAGCGGGGTCTTTCTGTAGTTGGTCAGGTTCACCGAGACCTGGGTGCAGCCGAACTCGGGCATCGACCAGCCGACTGCCTTGACGTGCTCCAACTTGCCCGGCTTGCGCCGGGCCCGGCCGCTCTTATAACGCAGGATCTTCCCGTTCGCGTCCCTGCGCGCCCGGCCGGCCTCGCGGATATCGAGGGCGATGTCGTGGGCGATGCGCCGATCACGCGTGTTGAGGTTGAAGTTACAGGCCACCAGGAACTCGCGCGCGCCGATGATGGTTGCTCCGCTACCCTCGCAGTTCTCGAGCGAGCCAAAGTCGGGCTTCCAGGCAGGATCGCCCAAACGATCTGGAATGCTCTCGTACTCGCCCCGGCGAACCTCGGCCAGGTTGCGCCGCGCGGGGCGTGAGGCGGCCTCCTCGTATAGGTAGACGGGAACACCAAGCTCCGCGGCAACCCACTCGCCCAGCCCCCGGGCCAGGGCTACGCACTCGTCCATCGAGACTCCCCGCACCGGGACGAACGGGCAAACGTCGCAGGCGCCCAGGCGCGCATGAGTGCCCGAATGCAGGCGCATGTCGATCAGTTCAGCGGCCCGGCGTATGCCCTGGAAGGCTGCCAATGCCACGGGCTCGGGCTCACCGATTAATGTCATTACGGTCCGGTTGGTATCCGCGCCGGGATCGACGTCCAGCAGGGTGGCGCCTTCGACCGAGGATATGGCATTGGCAATGGAGTCGATAACCGCCCTGTTCCGTCCCACGCTGAAGTTGGGCACGCACTCGACAAGCTTCATGTATCACCTCGCTCGAATATCGGTATGGCGCCAAGATACAGAAAAAGGCACATCTTCGCAACCAACCGAGAAAGAAGGGACGTCGCTTTTCTTAATGCCGTCTGTTTTTTTTATCATTCAGTAGGCCGACCCGCGGTGATGGGCGGCCGTCATGAAGACGATTCGTTCATCCTCGTAGATCTCGTAAAAAAATCGCCAGTTCCCGATACGGTATCGCCAGGTATCGGGCTTGTATGATTTCAACTTCTTGATATGCGGGCCAAAGTGAGGTCTGAGGCGCAGTTGAGGATAGACTAGCAGGCGCAACTTTTTTGCCATACCCGCACGGCCCGCTTTCTTGATCGCTCCGAGATCCCTTGCAAACTGCTCGGTTTCGAAGATACGGAAACTATTCAACGAAGTCGCCCCTGCGTGCCTGAGCGTCCCTGGAACCCTTCTTCATGCGCCCAAGTAGTTTCTCGTTCGAGAGAATCTCGGCTAGTTCTGCTTCGTCTGTGAATTGCTGCTCGAGAATCTTGTGCAAGGCGGATGTCCCAATCAAGTTAGCGATTGAGCGCCTCTCGGCCTTGGCCGCTTCGGAAAATATCCGGTACGTTTCCTCGTCGAGCCGTAAGGTTACAGTCTTTGCCATCGCATTCACCCTGCTTTCAAATTCATTCACTTTCATTCTATCATAATCCGAGGCAAATTCAAGGTTCGAATGGTCTCGGTTCAAACGTCCTCCGTCCCCGCTTTTTCCCCCGCTTTTTCCGCTTTTTCAAGTTGACTGGACCCGAAAGGGCGTGCTAGGCGTATACCTTCACTAAAAAGTGCCAAGAAAACAAAGAAAGGGAGAGGGACCATGAACGCTAGGAAAACTGGAACTATTTTTGTTGCGATTTGCGTCCTTGGCCTGGGTGGCCTGCTTGCAGGTTGTGGAAGCAGCGGGGGCGGTGCTTCGTTCAGGGCCTACATTCAGCATTTCGGCGGGGATGACCTGGTCGACGGCCTCGATGTCGAGGCCCTCGACAACACCACCGGCGACAGCCTGGGCATCACCGCTAAGTCCGACGCCACCGGCTGGGTGACCTTCGAGTGGGGCGATACGCAGGTGGGCGCCGAGGTCGGCTTCCTGTGCAAGGCGGTTCCCGGCGATTGGCACGACACCTACCAGTTCAATATCGACTCCGCGGCCCAGGACGAACGCCTGTGGGCGGTCGACGAGACCACTTACAGCGGCGCTCCCCTGATGGCCGGCCTGACCATCACGCCCGGCAAGGCGATCATGGCCGGCGGCCTGTACTTTGTCGAGGCCGACGGCACCGAGAACCACATCGGCTGCGCCACCGTCAAGACAAACCCCGAGGACGGCGAGGTGCGCTACTTCGGCGACAACGGCATGCCGGCGCCGCTTGCGACGCGCGACACCACTAACCCGCTGGTGGCTTATTTCTTGATCGCCAACATGAATCCGGGCACCAAGGTGACCGAGGCCTATATCGATGCAGATAAGCTCGGCCAGACCGACCTGCACGTCTACGCCGACGCCATCAGCATCTCCAACATCTACACCGACAAGGCCATCGATCCCGAGCCGGCGAACTGCCAATAGGCGGGACGGGAGGGAGGAACAACGTGAACAGAACGAAGATCCTCTTCGCTTGGATGACGCTGCTTACGCTACTTTCAATCCCGGCCCTGGCACAGGACGATGACGAGGGTGAGTCCAAACTCGAGGTCAACGGATACTTGAAGGTACAGAGCGGCGTCTTCGTCCCGTTGCTGTCAGACCTGTTCCAGCCCCACGAGAATCGGGCCTGGATCCGCGACACCGACGGCAACCTGGCAAAAGACGCCCAGGGCAACCCCGTCCCCTGCGACCCGGTCATGACTCCGCACAAGCCATGCTACCCGGAGAGCCACGGCCAGGGCGCGGGCAGCCTTTCGATGCTCAGGGCTACTTTGCAACTCGAGGGCGACTGGAAGCCGCACGACATGGTAGGTATGCATGCTATCTTCCGCGGTGTGCGTTCGCTCGAGACCGCGGCCGATGGCTATGCCCAGATGCCGGTCCCCTCGATTTCCACAAGCCCTGCCAATCGCCGCGCCGAAGCCCGCGACTGGGTGCGGCGCAACTACTATTCCGAGTTCGATCTGCGCGAGTTGTACCTCGACGTCTATCCAACCGACTGGCTATCCTTCCGCATCGGACGACAGCAGATAACCTGGGGCGAGACGGGCCAGTTCCGACTGCTGGACGTGATCAACCCCATCGACAGCACCTGGCACTTCGGGCCGCTGGAGTCGTTCGAGGACACGCGCATCCCGCTCTGGATAACCAAGGCACTGATCGAGTTGCCCACGATCGATCATGCCCTGGAACTGGTCTGGGTGCCCGGATTGGATCGACCAGAGGACATGGTGACCACGCCCTTGACCTTTGTCGGTGCCTGGGGATTGCCCTACGCCAACACGCCTTCGCCGTTCATCATCGACGAGAAGATCTTCATGTACCCAAAAAACAACATAGACGACACCATGCGCTTCGGGTTCCGCTGGAAGGGCAACATCACGCCCTCGATGACCTACAGCCTGGTGTACTACTACACCCACCAACTCTCGCCGCCGATTCCGCTATACTACGATCGGGCCATGCTCCCCGACGGAATCAACTACTCCAGCGATCATCTCGAGAAGCTCTTTTTGGGATTTCCGCGCCAGCACATCGCCGGCTTCACTTTCGACTTCACGCTCGAAAACCCCATCGGGGCGGTGGTCAAGTTCGAGGCGGCCATCGAACCCGATCGCATGTTCCCGCGCACCTCGACCACCGGCCACACCCACGAAGATCCGGACAACCCCGCCCGGGTGTTCTTCGAGCAGCCGCGTCACTTGGCCATCAGCTATGCACTGGTTGTCATGCGGCCAACCATGATTCGCTTTCTGAACCCAACCCAGAACTTCATGCTCGTCTTCCAGTTCATGCACACCATGGTGCCCGGCCTGTCAGAACCCGACAAGATCGACCTGATCGAGATTCCCGGGTTCAACGATTTCAAGGTCAAGGTGCACAGCATGAAGTTCGTTTTCGCCGCCTTTACCAACTACCTGCACGGCCTGCTGACTCCCAAAATAGTAGTCGCCTGGATCCCGCCCGATCCCGACCGCATTCGCCGCAAGGACACCGATCCTTCGAAGATGACGACCGGCGAGTTCTTCACCAAGTCGAGCATGTTTATCGCGGCCTCGCTGGATGTTCGCCTCGGAGACTACTGGCGCCTGAATCTGACGCTGACCGATTTCTTTGGCTGGGGCGGGCCCTACGCGGGAGTAGGGTTGTTCGAGGATCGCGACGAGATAAACCTTAGCGTACTGTGCCAGTTCTGAAAGAGGTGCTGTCATGAAGCGGACATCCAAGAAGCTTATCAATATCCTTCTGGTCGGGGCCTTTTGCGCGGCCGGCCTCCCGTCTGCGGGCGCGCTGGCCGGCGACGAGATCACGGCCGACAACTGGACCGAGGCGGTCGGCTTCAAGCCCGACCTGGAGAAAGCCAAGGCCGTAAAAAAGGGCATGAAGATAACCCAGAAAAACGTCGCCGCGGTGGCCGAGTTTCTGCCTCCCGCCATGAAAATGATGATCGAGAAGTACAAGCTTGAGGTGAAGGTCACAGACTACCGGCCGATTCACCCGTCCGAGGGATACATCGAAGCCACCAATAAATATCGCGGCCAACCGCAGATGATCGACATCGGCAAGCAGTTCCGCAAGCGCGGGATAAAAGGTTACACGGCGGGCCTGCCCTTCCCGAACCCCAAGACGGGCCTGGAGGTGGCCTGGGACTACCAGTACGCATACAGCGGCGACGATGGGGACACCTACTACACCGTTTACTGGATCTCGGCCGCTACCGGCGTCGAGCACACCGAGGAGTGGCGCTGGGCCTTCATCATCCGCACCATCAATCGCACCGACCTCGATCCCAAGCCGGCCATCAAGTCCTTTTTGGACAAGGGGCTGCAGTACACTTCGATCACCTATGCCCTGGCGCCGTACGACAAGAAGGGCTTCGGGGCGCTTTACTCCCGTTCTGTGGATCCACTCGACCAGCAGGGACACATTTACGTGCCCGCCATGCGCCGGGTGCTGCGCAACACCTTCGGCACCCGCGGCGACACCTGGAACTCGACCGACCTGCTCTACGAGGACGTGCGCGGTTACATGGGCTATCCCGAGTGGATGAACTGGAAACTCCTGGGCAAGAAGACCATGCTGATGGCCATGCATGCCGGATCCAAGCTGGGCAAGAAGTACGGCAAGAAAACTTACGATATTGACCATTGGCCGCACTGGAACCCAAAAATAAATTACGAGTTGCGTCCTGTTTACGTGGTCGAGGTGACCCCAAAGTTCCCCGATTACCCCTATAGCAAGCAGATCATGTATTTCGACGCCGAGACCTTCTACCTTCCCTACAAGGAAACCTATGACAAGAAAGGCGACCTGTGGAAGGTGGTATTGCTGGGGTTCAATGAGTCGCCCGACATGGATGCACAGCCGCCCGAGTTCGGCGCCTGCGCGGTGATAGACTTCCAGGCCGAGCACGCCACGCTGATGAATTTTCACAAGGCGCTTTCCAACACCGGCCTCGACCCCAAAATGTTCACCCTCTCGAACCTGCGGAAACGGGGTAAATGACAAAACCGGCCCTGCTTACTTTCTTCGTGCTGTTGCTTTTCGGGACGGTCTCCGTGGCCGGCCCGCTCGAAGAGATTTCCCATCGGGACAAGCTCTACGCCATCACCGCCCGTGGAGACGACGTCTTCGTCACGGGCTACCCGGGCCTGCTGCTCGTCTCCCGCGATCGGGGCAAGAGCTTTCAAGCGATCGATCCCGGAACCCGCAACGCCCTTTTCTCGATCGATATCAGCGCTTCCGGCCGTGGCGTGATCGTCGGGCGCGGCGGGATGGTTCTGGTGACTGACGACGGCGGCAAGAGCTGGCAGCACAAAAAGAGCGGAGTGCATGAGCACCTGTTCGGCGTGGCCTTGACCCCCGCGGGCAACGCCTGGGCGGTGGGCAATTTCGGTACGATCATCCACAGCCCGAACGGCGGGGAATCATGGCAGACACAAGAGTATGATGCCAGCCCGCCCGCAACCGAAGAGGGGAGCGGCGGAGCCGTCTCGACCGCAGAGGAAGAGAACCAAGGTGCCGCCGGAGAGGCGCGCCTGAACGCGGTCGCATTCGCCGGTGAGCAACAGGGCTGGATCGTAGGCGAATTCGGAATGGTCTTGCACACCGCGGACGGCGGGTCAAGCTGGAAGCGCCAGCCGAGCGCCTCGGGTAAGCTGCTTTTCTGCCTGTTGGCGCTCGATTCGGACAGGGTCTTAGCGGCCGGCTCCGAGGGAACCTTGATGGAGACCTCCGACGGCGGGCTGCACTGGCGACTTGTGCACACCGGCCTCAGCGAGCATATCCTGGGGTTGTGGCAACAAGGATCGAGTCTTTTTCTGGTTGGGCGTGACGGCCTGATCCTCAGGCGCGGCAAGGACGGCCGGTTCGAACACTTGCGTTCCGGGCTCTACACCTGGCTGAATGCCGTGCGTTTCTTAGACGCCCGGCTCGGGTTTGCCGTGGGTGGCAGGGGATATTTGCTTCAGACAACTGACGGCGGCGAAAGTTGGCGGCGTCTTTCAGGGGGGTGAGCGGCGTGTCGAAAAAGTTGGGACTGCTGCTGATGCGCTTCCGCTTGCCGGCGCTGATCGTCGTGTTGGCGCTGACGGCCTTCTTCGCCTACGAGGCGGCCGGGGTGCGCGTCGAGAGCCCGACTATCGATCTCTTCCCATCGACACATCCCTACGTCGAGACCTTCAAGAAGTACTCAGACATCTTCGGCGGCGCCAGCCGGGTGGTCATCCAACTCGAGGTCGAGCAGGGCGACATCTTCAACGAGGAGTTCTTGCAGAAGGTACGGCGGATCACCAAGAAGATGGAACTTCTTGATGGCGTCAACAACTACCAGGTTCTGTCTCTGGCCCAGCGCAAGGTCAAGGAACTGAAGGTCGATGCCGAGCGCGGCTTCAGGGCCGTGCCGATCATGTGGCCCAATGTGCCGAAGACCAAGCAGGAGATCGAGACACTCAGGCGGCGCGTCTACACCAACCGCCGGATCCACGGCAGCCTGGTCTCGCTGGACGACAAGGCCACCCTGATCGTGGCCGGCTTCTTCGAGAAGAAGCTGAATCCCCGCCGGGCCTATGAGGAGATCGAGAAGATCGTTGCCGCGGAGCGCGACGGCAACACAAGCATCGAGGTCATCGGGCGGCCTATTTTGCTGGGCACGATCATGAGCCACTACTCGCAGCTGATCTGGTTGTTCGCCCTGACGATCGGCTCGATCCTTCTTGTGCTGCTTTTGTACTTTCGCGACTTGCGTGGCGTGCTGGTGCCTGTCGGCACGGCCGTGGTCTCCGCGATCTGGGGTTACGGTTTCCTGGGCGTGCTGGGCTACAACTTCGATCCGCTGGTTATCGTTGTACCCTTCATCATCAGCGCACGGGCGCTCTCTCACTCGGTGCAACTCGTCGAGCGCTACATAGAGGAGTACGTGCGAAACCACGACAAGCAGGCCGCGGCAGCGGCGACCTTCACAGGCCTGCTAAAGCCCGGGTTCGTGGCCATCGTCACCGACGCGGCCGGCGTGTCGCTGGTGTTGCTGACGCCCATCCCGCTGCTGCAGAAACTGGCCGTGATGGGCGGCTTCTGGGTGCTGTCGATCGTGGTAAGCGACATGATCCTGAATCCCGTCCTGCTGTCCTTCCTGCCTGCGCCCAAGATAAAGAAGCGCGAGAAGCAGGCTCCCATCGAGCGGCTCCTGGCCCGTGTGGCCGGCTGGTGCCTGGGCAAGCAGCGCCGGGTGATCCTGGCAGTCACCCTGATGGTTCTGGTCGCCGGATTCTTGTTCGCCCGCACCCTGGTCGTGGGCGACGTCAATCCCGGCACGCCCATGCTGTGGCCCAGTTCGAAGTACAACCGCGACACAGATCGCATCGCCGAGAAGTTCCGCAACACCGAAGAGTTCACGGTTGTCGTCGAAGGCGACAGCCGCGATGCGATCAAGAACCCGAAGGTGCTCAGGACAATGGAGGCCTTCCAGCGCTACATGGAAGGCATTTCCGAGGTGGGGGCCACCTCATCGCTGGCCGATCTGCTGCCGGGCATCATTTCCATCCTGCACGGCGGCGATCCGCGCTGGGAGTTGATACCCGAAAACCCGCGCGACTCGGGTTTCTTCCTCGAGATGATCTACAGCTCTTCAGAGCCGGGCGACCTGGTGCGTTTCGTGACCATCGACAGCCAGAACGCCAACATCACCCTCTACCTGCGCGACCACCGCGGCGAGACACTGCGCCGGGTGGTCAGTCGCGCTAAGAACTTCATTACTACACATTCGCTTCTGAGGCTCGACAGCCAGGGCCTGATCGCCGCCGCCGAGCTTTTCAATGAAAGCCTGCAAGAGGGAGATGCCGGCGAGCAACTTTCTGCAGCCTGGAATTTCTTCGGAAAACTTCACCCCAGCGGCGCCCGCCTGCGCCTGGCCGGCGGGTACGGCGGGTTGCTGGCAGCGATCAATGAAGAGGTCACCGTCCACCAGGCCCGCGTGACGATGCTGGCCTTCGGGATCATCTTTCTCTTCTGCGCGCTGGCCTACCGCTCGATTTTGGCGGGCATTCTCTTCTTGTTGCCGCTGTTCGTCTCCAACTACCTGACCTATGCCCTGATGGGAGCCATGGGCATCGGGCTCGACGTCAACGCGCTTCCGGTCGTGGCCGTGGGGGTCGGTCTCGGGGTCGACTACGGGCTGTACATCATCGGGCGTATCCAGGAAGAGTATCTCCTGTGCGGCAACGTGTCGGTGTCCATCATCACGGCGCTGACCACCGCCGGCAAGGCCGTCTTGTTCACCGCCTCGACCATGGTCTTCGGCGTATTCTTCTGGTCGTTCTCTTTCCTGCGCTTCCAGGCCGACATGGGCATACTGCTGCTCTTCTGGATGATAGTCTCCATGCTCGGTGGCCTCATTTTGCTGCCGGCCGTTGTGGCGCTAATCAAACCGCGTTTCCTATTCGGCAAGTCCGCCGCCTGAGAAGTTGCGATCCCGTGGAGCAGGCATGTTGAAAAGAACGATCATCTATCTTTCGGCGGGACTTTTTGTAAGCGCTTGCGCTACCGGAGGGCAACCTTGCCGCTGCCCCGAGAGGCCGTTGCAGGTGAGCGCCGGCGACGTAAAGGACAACCTCGATCTCGAGCGACTGTTGCGCTCGGTTGTCCAGATTCGGGTAAAGGTTTCCGAACAGGCGCAGGCTGACAAACTGAAGGAAAGCTTCGAGTATGGCACCGGTTTCTTCATCGACGAACGCGGATTGATTCTCACTTGCGCCCACGTGCTCTCGGGCGTCGACGATCCGCGCAACATAGTGGTCTTCAGGGACGGGAAGCCGCTTCAGGCACGCCCGCTGAAGATCTACCGGGACGTCGACCTGGCCACTTTAGTGGTCGATGCCGGCAAGACCGAGCCCCTGCCGCTTGCCCCCGGCGTGCCGCAACTGGGTGACAGGGTCATGGCGGTGGGTTTCCCGTACGTGGACGTATTCAGGGATTCGACCCCGGCGGTAAGCTCGGGTCACGTGGCCGGCAACGGACGCAAGATCGTCTACGAGGATCAACCAGTCGACAACCTGCTGGTAACCGACGCCTTCGTGGCCGACGGCTGCAGCGGCGGGCCGCTGATCGACGGCAGGGGACGGGTGGTCGGGGTGCTGCGCTTCAACCTGGCGCGGGGAGGCTCCTGGCTGGGCTTGAGCTTCGCCGAGCCAATCTCGGCCTATTTGGAAAAAGCCGGGGCTTCTTCGGAAAAGCCTTAAGTTATCGATCCGGGAGGGGCCTTGCTTGCGGGCGGGCGAAGTTTGCCCTGGTCGACGTAATCCTTGGTCATGCGCTTGACCACTCCGGTCAGCAGCAGGATCGAGAGCAGGTTTGGAATGGTCATCAGGCCCAGGGCCGTGTCGCCGAAGGCCCACACTAGTTCGAGCGAGTAGACCGCGCCCAGAAAGTGCACGCCGCAAAAGGCTATCCGGTAGGGCAGGATCCAGCGTTGACCGAGCAGGTAGAAGACGGCCCGGTCGCCGTAGTAAGACCAGCTTATGGCGGTTGAAAAGCCGAAAAGAAACACGGCGATCGTCACCAGCAGGTGACCGTAACCGCCGGCAGCCCGGCCCAGCCCCTTGTGGAAGGCCCAGGCGGTCAGCGGCGAGCCGTTCTGCATGGCGCGCCCCTCGATGATCAGCACTCCCTTGATTGTCGCGCCTTGCGCGTCGAGGATGGCCGCCCCGCCCAGGTCGCCGTGCTCGATCTCGATGAACCCGGAAAACAGCTCTGCCCGGGTTGGAAGCAGCGGGTCAAGGGCCAGCAATACACGGACATCGTCGATCGTACCGTGGTTGTAGACGAACTGCAGATCCTTCGTGCGGCCGGCTTCGATCGGCATCCGGCCTTTTACGAGATCTTCGTCGCGCAGCTTGCCGTCCGCCTGTACCTGGGCTCCGGGGACGATGGCCTGGATGGCCGCCTGGCGATTGCAGAGAAGGCGCTGTTCTTGCTTGTCGTGCCAGACGCCGGTGGTCAAAATGACAAGGCCGGTCATGGTGCAGATCACCAGGGTGTCGATGAACGGCCCCAGCATGGCCACCATGCCCTCGCGCACCGGCTCGTCGGTCTTGGCCGCGGCGTGGGCGATGGGCGCCGAGCCCTGGCCCGATTCGTTGGAGAACAGCCCGCGCTTGATGCCCCAGGTCAGCATGAAAATGAAACCGCCCCCGGCGAAACCGCCCAGTTGGGCCGCAGGCTTAAAGGCCGATGAAACGATCGTTTGCAGGGCCGGGATGACCTGGTCGTAGTTCAGCCCCAGGACCACCAAGCCGCCCGTTACGTAGAGCAGCGCCATGATGGGGACCAGCTTGCTGGTCACCCGCCCGATGCGCCGCACCCCGCCCAGGATCACGACCGCCACCAGCGAGCTCATCAGCAAGCCGCTGATCCAGGTGGGTATCGAAAGATCCTGGCGCAACTGGTCGGCGACGGTGAACGATTGGACCGAGTTGCCCGAGCCGAAGGACGAGATTACCGTGAAGCAAGCGAAGGCGATCGCCAGCGGCTTCCAGTTCTTACCCAGTCCGCGCTCGATCGAGTACATCGGGCCGCCGGCCGCCGAGCCGTCGGGATTGATCGTCCGGTAACGCATCGACAGCGTGCACTCGGTGTACTTGAGCGCCATCCCGAAGACGGCCGTGACCCACATCCAGAAAAGCGCCCCGGGCCCGCCGTAGTGAATGGCTGTCGCCACCCCGGCAATGTTGCCGATACCGACCGTGGCGGACAACGCGGTGGTCAGTGCCTGGAAGTGAGAAAGATCGCCCTTGTGCTCGGGATCGTCATACTTGCCGCGCACCACCTGCAGCCCGTGCCCAAAACGCCTGATCTGTACCCAGCCGAGACGGAAGGTAGTGACCAGTCCCGTGCCGACGAGCAGCAGGACAATCAGCGGCAAGACGTCCGGCCAGCCCCAGACGAAATTGTTCATCCCGTGGATGATCTTTTCGATTATGGATTGTTCGGCTGCCATGCAGTGTACAATTTCCAATCCACAGCCGGCTGTCAAGCTGCATTTTTTATGGGCGGTCGGAACGTGTTGACTGGCCCGGCCTGTGCATGGTTTTCTTATGGTTACATGAAAACGGGATATTTATTATTGCTGATTTTCGCCGCGGGTATCGCCGGTTGTCCGCGGGGAGAAGAAGCGTTGCGACCCGATGTTGAGAAGACTCCAGCGCTCGTCGTTACGCCCGGTGCGCCGACTGGGATGCCCGGGATCGAGCCTGTCGCACGCCCGACCTTCGATGCGCGGATGCCTGCGCCCTGCGAGAGTCACACCGCCTGCTACTTGGCGGCCAAGGTTGCCCGGGCTTCCGGCAAACGGGCCGGCTACCTGCTGGCACTCAGGGATTGTGAGTACTACCGCGGTCGTTACCAGCTCGAGAAGTTTTACGGCATGTGCCTGCTCATTTTGGCCGATGCCTATCGTCACCTCGACAACTTCGAAGAGGCCAGGAACTGTTACCGCAGGTTCATAGATACCCAGCCCGACGACCACGAGTTGGCCTTACAGGCCCGCGAGGGTATGGACGAGGTCGAGGCCGGCAAGCGTGAGCCGGTGTTGTACAAACGCTACCTAGAAGCGCTGTCGTTGCTTTCGCGTTTCAACACCGAGAGCGACGAACAACTTGTTTTTAGAGCCAGGCGGATCCTCGAAGATATTCAAAAGAAGAAGCCGGACTGGGATCTGGATGAGAAGGTGCGCTACCTGCTCGAGCAGATCGCCGGCCTGGATAATGAGCAGAAAGCCGACAATGCTGCAGAGACTGTTCAAGCTCAGTGAGCACGGGACAACCGTCCGGGCCGAGCTGCGCGGGGGCCTTGTTACTTTCCTGACCATGTCGTACATCATCTTCGTCCAGCCCGGGGTGCTGGCCGCCGCCGGGATGGATTTCGGGGCGGTTATGGTGGCCACCTGCCTGGCCTCGGCGCTGGCCACCTTCATCATGGCTTTCGGGGCCAACTACCCGGTGGCCTTGGCGCCTTGCATGGGCGAGAACTTCTTTTTTGTCACCGTGGTGCTGGGGGTGGTCACCGGCTCGGCCGTCTCCTGGCGCATCGCACTGGCCGCGGTGTTCGTCTCCGGTGTGCTGTTTCTCCTGTTATCGTTGTTCCGGCTGCGCGAGGCCATCATCGCCGCGCTGCCGCTGTCGCTCAAGTACGCCATTCCTGCCGGCATCGGCATGTTTATTGCCTTGATCGGCATGCAGCAGGGCGGCCTGGTGGTCGCCGCCAAGGGCTCGATGGTAAAGCTTGGCGACCTTACCTCGGGGCCGGTTTTGCTGACCCTGTTCGGACTGCTTTTGACCTCGGTGCTGCTTGTGCTGAAGGTACGGGGCGCCATTTTGTGGGGTTTACTCGCGGCCACTTTAGCCGGGTTGCCCTTTGGCCTGACCACTTATCACGGGCTGGTCGACCTGCCCCCGGACATCACGCCGGTATTATTTGGGATGGATCTGCCCGGGCTTCTGGACGTTGCCATGATTCCGGTGATTGTCATCTTTTTATTCATGGTACTGTTCGACACTATCGGCACGCTGGTGGGCGTGGGCCAGCAGGCCGGGCTTTTGAAAAACGGCAAGCTCGAGCGGGCCGGTAGGGCGCTTCTGTCAGACGCCGTTGGAACTACGGCCGGCGCGCTTCTGGGCACCTCGACCGTATCTTCCTACATCGAGTCGGCCGCCGGCGTAGCGGCCGGCGCGCGCACGGGACTGGCGGCGGCGGTTTGCGGCCTGCTTTTTCTGCTGGCCTTGTTTTTCTTTCCGCTGGTGCAGATGGTCGGCGGCGGTGTCGAGGTGGCCGAGGGAGTGTTCCTGCACCCGGTGACCGCCCCGGTCATGATCCTTGTCGGTTCGATGATGATGAGGGCGGTGCGCGAGATTCCCTTCGACGATCCGTCCGAGGCCATACCTGCCTTCCTGGTTGTGATCGGCATGCCCTTGACGTATTCTATAGCCGACGGCCTGGCGCTGGGTTTCATCGCCTACCCGATCTTGAAACTCTTCTCCGGGCGCGCCCGCGAGGTTCCGCTGCTGGTTTACATCATGGCCGTCCTGCTGGGAGGCGTCTTCGCTCTCAAGGCATTCATGGGCGCGAGTTGAGCGTCGAGGTGCAAGATGAAGACAGTCGCTGTTGGTTTTCTTGTCATGCTATTCTTGGTTTTGCCGGGATGCGGAGGTGGGCCGGGTGGATCTGATTGCCCCGTGGGATGGGTTATGAGCGAGGGCGAGTGTTTACCCGATGTCGATCTCGACGAAGTAGCGGATGCCGATGACAACTGCCCCGACGATCCGAACCCCGAACAGTTGGACTGGGATGCCGACGGAATAGGCGACGCCTGCTCCCCGCAGGACGGCACTCCGGAGCATCCTTTCATCATCCAGGCGGACGAAGCCTTGACTTCCCACTACGTCTTCACAGACCAGCAAGACACTAACCAGGCGATATCGGACGCATTCGACTCATACCCGCCGAACACCGTAGACGAGTCCGGCCCGGAGTACATCTACGTTTTTACGCTGGCCGGATCTTCTCGGGTGACGGCCGAGATCCTCAGCCCCGAGCCGGGTGGAGTCGACATCGACGTGCAACTGCTGGCGGCGCTCGATCCGCTCGAGCTGATCGCCCGCAGCGACCGCGGTGTCTACGCCGAGCTCGATCCAGGCAGCTACTTTCTTTCGCTTGACAGCTATGCCGGAGGAGGAACGCCTGCCACCGGCCGCTATGTCCTGGACGTGACGGTCAGGCCGATCGAGCCGCCGGCCGAGGAAACCTTCAACGACTACGTACTTGCGGCCGTTGACTACCTCTATAACAACTACGGTCAGCTGGGCTACGCCTCGGCAGTCTTGACCCATGACATTCCCTACGGCTCGTACGGGGTCGTAAACGCCAGCGATCCGCCGCGCACCATGTGCGTGGCCGCGGCGCTGGAAGTAATCCTGACGGCCATGCAGCTTTACGAGCAAGACAGCGGCGACTCGACCGTCTGGGATTATTTGCCCGAGATCTCTTTCGAAAGGCTGGGAGCGGGAGACCTGCGCGGGCACGTCTGGGTCAACTACGATTTCAACGCGGGCGGCACGGCCGATGCGCTGCGCCACTTCGGCATGGGCATGACGGTGCCCTTCGAGCAACTCCGGCCGGGATCCTTCATCAACCTCAACCGAACCAACGGCACCGGCCACGCGGTGGTCTTTCTGGCCTTCATCGACATCGACGGCAACGAGTCGCTCGTCTGGCACGACGGCCTGGTCGGCTTCAAGTACTTCTCGTCCCAGGGAGGCTACGACGCCGGCGCTGGAGGCCTGGACTACCGCTACGCGGTCTTCGACCAGTTCGGCGAACCAAGCATGCCCGGAAAGCGCGACCTGCACATAATCTACTCGCAAGACCAGAAATACCTGAACACCGGCATGCTCTACTATCCCTCGCTGTGGCTGCCCACCGCCCGCGTACTGGGAATCAAGACCCGCTCGCGCGCGGGCGCGGGAGAGATGTCGGTTTTCGATCCTGTCTACTTCGATGGTGTGACCTTCGACGACGAGCGTTGAGAAGTTACACAGCCGAACTCCACGAGATCTCGTAGACGCAGGCCGAGCCGCCCTGGCAGACGCACTCGCGCTCGGTGACTACGGGCAACAGGCCGCCCTGCAACCGGGTGGCCGCCTCGTAGTAGCCCTGGGCGCTCTGACAAAAGACCGTCGAGAAGCAGGGGTAGTCGAGCATGCTCAGGCGACACGAGGTGGGCTCCAGTCGTTCGTATTCTGCCCGGCCGAAGTCGAGAAACAGCCTGTGGTGCAGGGCCACTCTCTCGAAGAACCTGTGAGGGTCTTCCTTGCGGAAGGCGCGGTAGACCCCGGTCAGGTTGGCCTCGGCCGAGTGACGGCCGAGTTCGCGGAAGATCTCCTCGGGTGCCTGGTCGGGTGCGCAGATCTTGGCGATAGCCCGATCCGTTTCGATCACGAATCTGAAAGGATACCAGCCGTTTGCAAGAATTCCACTGGCCAGAGCCCTGCTGGTATCGGGGCTGACCACGCGGATCACCTCGTTGAGCGCATCGACGTCGTGATGTTCGACGATCCATTCGATATGGGCTCGAAACATCCCGCCCTTGATCCGTCCACCGTCAAGTTTTTGAAGTAGTTCGATCATGAAGCCGCGCCATGTTACCGCGATTTGTCCCGGATGGAAAATAAAAGAGTCCGCTGTTTGCGATGGATTCCGGGTATGTGCGACAATCGTGGTTACAACTGAGAAAGTTGAGACACATTTTGCCGGGTGTGGGTCTTGAGAATGGAAGGCGCATGACAGAGGAGGTTTGCTTCCTGGTGGAGAAAGCCCGGGACGGTGATCAAGACGCCGTCGGCCGCTTGTTCGAGCTGTACCGTCTGCGGGTGGTTCGTTTTTGCCTGTCGTTCGCCAGGGTCGGCCAGGCGGATGCGCACGACGTCACCCAGGAAGTTTTCATGAGGGCCTTCAATGGAATTGGTCGGTTGCGCGAGGTGAAAAGCTTCGAGAGTTGGCTGCTGGCAATAGCCAGGAAGAGGTGTTTGACTTTCCTCTCGCGCGCCAAGAAACGCCGCGACCAGATGCACAGGTTGCACGACGAAGTCGGAGTAAGGGCTGTTGGAAATGAAAGGGACTCGAGAATGAGGCGCATTGAGCGGAAGATGGTGGCCGAAGAGATCGAGCGGCTTCCCGACTCGGCGCTCAAGGAAGCCGGCCGGCGGTTCTACCTGGGCGGCGAGGACACCGCCCAGATAGCAGCGGCGCTGGATGCCCCGGTCAGCAGCGTGACAACCTGGCTGAGCCGTTTCAGGGGCAAGATCAGAAAGAGACTGATTGCGCGAGTGCTGACTTTGCGCGGACACGGCGGTGTGAGTCAATGAACGGGCACTTGAACAGCGAGTTGTATGAACGGCTGCTTACTGGACGCTTGAGCGTCGCCGAGGAGCGCAGGCTTTTTACGCACCTCGGCCAGGATTGTGAAGAGTGCGAGAATTTCATGGCCGAACTCGATGCCGAGCAGCTAGGGATGTTGATGGAAATACTCGAACGCACAAGCGATCCCGAAGATCTGTCACCGGCCGCGCGTGAACAAGTCTTGGCCGGTCGCCCGGAGAGGTTTTTCGGAATGTCTCTGAGGCTCCTGCCCGCGGCCGGGATTGCGATGCTTGCCGTGATTGGCATTGGCCTGGCTCTGGTTCATTTTGCGGCATCGGACGAGGGCGAGACTACCAGGATCAAGGGCGCGGACACGCTGGCCGGGGCGCCGGCGATAGGGCTTACGGTGGGACGCCTGCGGGCAGACGTGAAGAATGCGGCGGGCATCGAACGGATCGCTTCGGGCGGGAAAGTCGTCTCCAGCGAACGTTTGGTGTTCCGGATCGACACGACCGGGCCCTGTTATCTGTACCTGGCTTGCCAGACGGAAAGTTCTCTCGAAATGCTGTCGCCGGCTTCGGGCCGGGCGCCCATTCATCACCCTGGCGGCGCGTATTCTCCCGAGACCGCCGGACACCCGGCGGCCTTTTCGCTGAAAGATCACGCGGGAAAACTGCGCTTCGTAGCCCTGTGCGCAATTAAGCCGCTTGAGATCCCGCAAGACGTCCTGCGCATTTCGGCGGGATCACCAGGGCCCGCGGGAGTGGTATCATTCGATGTTGTGACCGTCACGGTTTCAAAAGAGGTGGAACTGCCTTGAAAACCGTCGCGCTAATTCTGCTGGCCGCTTTTGCCGGGCTGTGTGCCTGCGCCACGGGCGGGCGCAGTAAGGGAGGCCTGGAGCCGCTGGTCGACCTGGAGACGAAGACCGTCTCCGGTGCGCTCGGATCCCGGCGGCTGGCGCTGCTGGTCGGGATCGACGAATTTTCTGACGAGCGCTGGCCGGCTCTGAAACATGCCCGCAAGGACGCTCGGGATCTGGGAGCGCTGCTCGAAGATCCCCACCGGGGCCGCTTCGATCACGTTGAGATCCTGGCGGATGCCGGCGGCGAGAGCCTGTCACGCGTTGAGGCCGCCATCGATCGCCTGAGCGACTCAAACACCAGCCGCTCGGACACCGTACTGCTCTATTTCTCCACTCACGGCACGCTGGCCCGCGAACCGGGCGGCGATCTGCGACGCTACCTGGTGGCCACGGACAGCGACCAGGGCCGCGTGCGTCGGACTACGCTGGCGGTGGACGAACTACTGGAACGCTTCGAGCGCATGCCGTCAACGCGCAAGGTGCTCATTTTGGCCGCCTGCACCTCGGGTTCGGGCAAGTCGGCCCTGCCTGACCGCTTGGCCCGCGAGCTTGCTGGTACCAAGGGGGGGGCTTTTTTCGTGCGGCCACTCGAAGAGATCAGCCGGGCCACCATGGTTCTGACCGCCAGCTCGTGGGGAGAGGCCGCCCGCGAGGACGACAAGCTCGGCCATGACATCTACACCAACTTCCTGATCGAGGCGCTTTCCGGCAAGGACGAAGACGGCGACGGGGCGGTCACCGCCAGCGAGGCCCATGCCTACGCCATGGAGCGGACATACTACTTCTCGCAGGGACGCCAGCGTCCCCAGATGGAGTCGACCATCATCGGGGCTGATCCGATCGTGCTCAGCGGCCGCCGCGTGCGCCCGGCCGACCCGGTGCTTTTTTCGTTCTTACCCCGCTTCGAGGGCATGCGGGTAACGGTTGATGGCCGCGACAAGGGAAAGCTGCCCGCGCGCCTGGTGCTCGAGCCCGGCGCGCACCGTGTCGTGGTCAGCGACGATGGCAATGGCAGCCGTCCGGCCCTGGACGAGAAGGTCGAGTTGCATAGCGGAGATCGGGTGACGATCGAGCAACTCATGCAAGATGTCGAGCCCCGCTGGCACATCGTGGCCCGCGCGGGATACCAGATGTTTCTCGACGCCGGCGTGCGCCGGAGCATGGTGGCTCCGGCGCCGGTGGCGGGCGTGTCCATTGCACGGGTCGACTTTCCGCTTGACGGTTTCGAAACCGGCCTGGACCTGGTGGGCGGAGGAGGCGGACAGAGCCTCGAGATTGGAGGGCTTGCGGTCTCACAGGATCTGGTTGAGATTGCCTATGGCTTGCAACTGCTTTACCGCTTCGATCTCGGACCAATCTCGCTGCTGGTCGGTCCCAGATTGGCCGGCCTGCACCTGCTGCGGCGCAACCTGTCGGCCGTCGGCCAGGATCAGCACTATTTCAACTTCTCGCCTGGCCTGGTCGCCGGGCTGCGCCTGAGAATGTTCGCCGGGATTTCTTTCGACCTCGATGCGCGGATTCACTTTTTTACGGTGCATACCGATACCGAGAACCTGGATCTTGGCTACCTGGATCTGTTCGGTGGTCTGGGATGGTCATTTTAGGAATTGGGAGGTTTCAATGAAACACCTATCGGTTATCGCTGTAATCCTGCTGGCCGCCGGATGCGGCTATCTTTCCAACGAGCCCTACTGGACGGGAGAGGGGCTGGTGCACGGTAACGTACTGGCCGCCGGGCAACCGCTCGAGGGGGCGCAGGTGTTCGTGATCGGAGAAGCGGAGCGCATGACAACCACGGGGGCAGATGGTTCGTTCGAGATGGTTGCCTCGGCTGGCACGGGCAAGACGCTGGCGGTGATCTGGGGAGCCAGCCTTGGGCTGCAGCACGAGTTCAACCTGGCCGGAGAAGGTGACCTTGATCTGGGTGATATCGAACCTGAGACAATCGGGTCATTGGGCGGGGTCGTGGCGCTGGACGTTCCCGGCCGAGTCGAGGTGAGCGTGAGCGGCACGCCTATCGTTACCCATCCCGACGAATCGGGCTCTTTCCATGTTGCGCTGCCGGCGGGAAAATGGGATCTCGTGTTGCAGGCCACGGGTTTTATCGATCAGTCGATCGAGAACCTGCGGGTAAGATCGGGCGAGTCGAAGCAGGTCGAGACGATCTCGATGCCGGTCGATCCCGACCACGTCTGTTTGGGCAGCGAGAGCCGCAGCGAGCGCTTCAGCCAGGGCGGCGGGGGCGCGGTCGACGCCTTGTTCATCGTCGACAACTCGGGCTCGATGGTCGGAGAGCAGCAGGCGTTGGCTCACTCCTTCAACGCCTTCACGGCGGCCCTGAACGAGGCCGTGGTCGACTACCACATCGCGGTGGTGACCACCGGGATGGAATCGCCGGGCTGCCCGGTCTGTGCAGGAGTTGTCTCCTCATCGTGTATGAACGAGACCGGCGAGAACGGACGTTTCCAGGATCGCCTGGGCCACAACCAGGGCACGATCGACAGTCCCGATTTTATCTTTACCAGCGATCCCACTTGCCGGGAGGTGACGGACGCCAACCTGGATTGCTTCTACGATCAGGCGCTCGATCGAGGGACGGTGCTGGTCGGGGTCAACGGCTGCGGCTACGAGCGCGGCCTGGCCTCCATGCGCAAGGCGCTGGGAGAGTTATCCGCGAGCTACAACGCGGGCTTCCTGCGCGAGTGGGCGCGCCTGGCGGTAGTGGTCGTCTCCGACGAGGACGATTGCGGCGAGGTGGGCGACGTGACCGAGGGCTTGCCGGCAATCGGGGGCAACGCATGCTACTTCGCGGCCAAGGGCGCAGACGGGGAGGGTGCCACAGTGGATCCGGAAGGCAAGCCATACGCACTCACACCGGTCGACGAGTACGCCTCGTTCCTGCAGGGGCTAAAGCCCGTTGCATCCCTGGTAAGTTTCTCGGCGATGGTCGGAGTCCGCGATCTTGCGGATCCTCTTAGCACCAGTATCGAATACTTCTGGGACGACGTACGCCAGACGTGGGATATCGTGCCGGCCTGCGTTACCCCCGGCTGCATTGGATCGTTTTGTTCCTCCAAGCCCGGCACGCGCTACATCAAGCTGGCCCAGAAGCTTAGCGGCACTATCGAGACCATCTGCCAGGCGGACTTTTCACAGCCGATGTTGAAGGTGATCGGGGCAAGCGTAGGCTACCAGCGCAAGTTCCACCTCAGCGGCGATCCGATCTCGGCGGACACCGTCAAGGTGTCGATCAACGGCACGGCGCTTGAGACAGGCTTCGTTTTCGAGCCCGCAGCCAGAGAAGTGGTCTTCGACCAGGGCAAGGCCCCAGCGCCCTATGCACTTGTGAAAATCGACTACCAGGCAGCTTGCCCTTGAGTCCGGCGGCGCTCTCCTGTATGCAGTCTATGGGAGGTGCCGGAATGGATTGGCTGAACTCGGTCTTCTGGAACAATAGTGTCCAAAACTACCTGATCTTCGCAGGGCTCTTCGTCGGCGCCTGGGTGGTGGCGCTCGTCTGCACCGGGCTGCTGCGCCGTTACATCGTCGGCCGGGCAAAGAAAACGCGTGGCAAGCTCGACGACCTGGTGGCCAACGTCGGAGCGCGACCCCTCTTCTGGATTGTCTTTCTGGCCGGCTTGCACGTTGCGCTTCACAAGCTGGTGCTGCCCGACTGGCTGGGACGGACCATCTGGACATTGATGCTGGTGGCCTGGACAATCGTCGGCGCGGTCTTCGCGGTGCGGCTCGTCAATGGAGTTCTGCAACACTACATAAAGCGCTATGCCGATCGCTCGGATGACGTCTTTTTCTCGCAAGTGATCGGCATGCTGAACTCGGCGGTCGGCGTGGTGGTATGGATCATCGCCGCGCTGTTCTTAGTGGCCAACCTGGGCTTCAACATCAGCTCGTTGCTTGCGGGCATGGGCCTGGGCGGCTTGGCGCTGGCGATGGCATCCAAGGACACGCTCTCGAACGTGTTCGGCTCGTTCACGATTCTCGTAAACGGACCCTTCCGGGTCGGGGAGGCGGTCAACTACCAGGGTAACGAGGGCACGGTAGAACTGGTCGGTCTGCGTGACACCCGCATCCGCATCTGGAACGGCAACCTGGTCAGCGTGCCCAACTCGCTGGCGCCTACCTCGGTGATTACCAATATATCCCGACGGCCTTCCTTGCGGGTGCTTTTCAAGCTGGCGATCTCGGGCGACACGCCGCTCGAAAAGATCGACCATGTTCGCGAGCAGATCGCCGGGGAAATCCGCGCCGTGGATGGTGTCGCGGAAAAAGTGATGTTGCATCTACTGGGCTTTGAGGCCGGGGCCTTGCAACTCCAGGTTCTTTACTACATCACCGACACCTCTCGCGCCCTGGACATCCAGCACGAGGTCAACCGGCGCATCAAGCAGATCATGCAACAGGCCGACGTCTCGCTCGCTAGCCCCGTGTTGAACATGGCTTCCGCCTGAGGTTACAGGGTCTGCAGCCTCAGTTGCATCAACCTTCCATTCTCGTAGTTGAACTCGGCCTGCTTTTTCCCGCCAGCGAACCAGGAAACCCAGGAACCCTGCCTTCTGCCTCGATGATAAACACCGGCGAGGGAAATGACGCCGTTTTCATGCCAGATGGTCCACAAGCCTTCCTTGATGCCTCCGATCAGCTTGCCTTCCTGCCACGTTCTGCCAGTGGAAAAACATATCGTCCAGGTTCGGCGGCTGGTTCGTCTGCTGAGCTCTCTTGCCTCGGCAATGCGGATATCGTCCTCTGAAGGCTCATAAATCATGATTTCTCCTCCGATCTCAATTGCCTGCCCGCTTGAGTTTAACGCAATCTTCGTGCCCAGACCGTCGCTTGTAGCTGATTGCGACTTTTTCTGTGAATAATTGAGCCGTTGCCCGGATTCAGGAAAAGCAATTGAACCCGGAGATCGCTGCATTCGATGTTGCACTCGTGCTACGACCAGGTTGGCCCGGATGCTGAATTATCTCTATGATACAGTGGGTTATGATTTGTTTCAGACGCACTGGTCCTGAAGCGAAAAGAAGACAATGAAAAATCAGGGGTTTTTTTCAACCGGCAGACCAGTCGAGCACGGGCCAACCGTTCTTGCGGGCTTGGTGTTTCAATCGCGGGTCGGGCGCGACGATGCGCGGATTGCCGACCGCCTGCAGCATGGGCAGGTCGGTGATCGAGTCGCTGTAGAAGTAGCTGGTCGCAAGATCCACGTCGTGTTCCCGTGCCCAACGCCGGGCGTATTCCACTTTTCCGGCGCCGTAACATAACGGCTTGATGGCCTCTCCAGTGAATAGGCCGTCTGTGACTTCGTAGCGGGTGCACAGGAAATCTTCCAGGCCGAAGAACTCAGCTGCGGCCTCTGATTCGTAAGGTGACGATGAGGTCAAGAGCACCAGCCTATGTCCCTGCCCGCGGTGCCCGGCAATCGCCGCCCGGGCGCCGGGCGCCGCGTACTTTAGAACCTCGTCGGTGAACCAGGCGCGCGTCCGTCGCCGCAGGACATCCTCTTCGAGACCGCGGATGGTTTTCAGCGCGCGACCCATGGCGTACTCCATGTCGATCAGGCCGAAGCGGTAGGCCACAAAGTACAAGGCGGCCTCGGCCATGTGCCAGCCGGAAAGTCGTCCGTCCCGCCTCTCGCACTGCATCCACAAGCGCCCGCTGTTGACGGTCAGAAGAGTCTTATCCAGGTCGAAGAAAGCCGCGACGTTCATGTCACGTTCCGCCTTCGCCTTGAAAACACGAGCACAAGCAGCGGCAATACTTCTAAAACGCCCGGCGCAGTGGCATTGCAGCCGCAGCCGCCTTCTATGACTGGCTCGGGTTCCTTTGGCCCGCAGTAGCCTGCGAGGCAGTCCTGGTCTTCCAGACATTCTTCGGGCTGCGCGCAGGTTGTGGCGCAGGTTGGTTGGCCTGCGTCCGGCTGATCGGTGCGGCAAACCCCGAGGCAGTTCAGGTCAAGGGCGCACTCGGTTCCGTCGGGATTGTCGCGCCCGTATTTCGCCACCGCCACCGCCCTGAGCGCGTTCACCCGGCCGTAGCCGTAGTGATCATCGCGGCCGTCCAGGTAGTCAATGCCGCCGATCTTGTCGGCGGTTGACTGCAGGATATCTTTCAGCTGGAGGTAGGTAAGATTCGGGTTTACCGACAAGACCAGCCCGGCCACACCGGCCGCTATCGGCGTGGCGGCCGAGGTGCCGCCGAAATAGCGCGTGTAGTCGCCCTCGGCGTCGGGCTCGCCTTCGCCGGTGGAGATGTCTCCCTGGCCCGGCTCGCTCTTGTAGTGCTCGCCGGCCTTGTTGTAGCCGGCGTCGCCGGCTGTATCCAGCGTCAGGATCTTGGGATCACCCGACTGGCCGCTCCAGCTTGGAGCCAATAGCGAGACACACGGGCCGTAGTCCGAGTATCGGGCGACGTAGCCGTCATGACCGCAGGCGCCGACGGCGATCGTCTCCTCCATGGCCGGCAACTCGTCGGGGCCTATCGGCTGGGCGTTCAGATCGGCGTCTCCGTTGCCGGCCGCGAACAACACGACGCAGCCCTTGCCCCCGCGCCCGCTTTCGACCGCGTGGCGCACGGCCTCGTACAGCGGCGTCATGTCGATCCCGCCTTGGTCGATCAGCTCCTGGCCGATGCCCCAGCTGTTGGAAATCACCCAGGCGCCTTCGTCGGCGGCGTAGCCGATGCCCTCGGCGATCTGCGAGATGGTCGCCATCTGGGCGAAGTCGTCGAAGATGCGCACCGGCATCCCGGAGCACAGCGGACAGACTCCGCTGGCCCCCGTCTGGTTGTCGGCCGTGGCGGCGATGAGTCCCATGCAGGCCGTGCCGTGGGCGTCGATGGCCAGGTTCGAAGGAGAAGCGTCGTCCGCGCCGGTCAGGATGTTTCTGGGTTTTAGCATGCGGGCCGGGTCGAGGTCGGGGTGGACGCCGACGCCGGTGTCGAGCACCGCCACTACTACCTGCGGGTCTCCGAAGGTTATGTCCCAGGCGCGCTCTGCTTCGATGTCTTGTGCGCGCGGGCTTTTGAGATGCCACTGCTGTGGATAGAGCGGATCGTCGGGAACATGCATCAATTCTATGGGAACGGTGAAGTCGGGCACGGCCCAGACGGCGCGCTTCGACTCGAACACGGCGGCGCAGGCCCGAACGGCACTCGCCTGGTCGCGCGCCCGCAAAAGCCAGGTGTTACCGAGTCCGCGCAGGCGTCGAAGCGGCGCGAGGTCATTGAATGGATCAGACCGTGGATTGTCTCCGGGCCTAAGGCGGGCGATGATGTTGCGTCCTATGATCACCGGGCGCCGGCCCGGGATCGGAATCTCCAGTTTGCCCTCGCGGCGAACGGTCGTGAGCGTCACCCGGCGCCCGTCGGCACGAAAATATGAGAGCGTCTGCTCAGCGGGGGATGCCCCGGCAAGCTCCGCTGTGAACAACAGAAAGAAGATGACGAGTGTGCGCATCAACTCAGTGCACGTCCAGCGCGCCAAGCTCGGCGGTCGAGAAGCCGTCCGTCGTGCCCGGAAGCAGGTCGGCGTAGACGAAGGTGTAGCCGCCGTCCTCGCTGAAGCGATAGGCGTAGCTATAGCTGCCAGGCAGATCTACCGTCAGGCTGCGCATGAATTCATCGTCGTTGCCGCAGTCCGGGCAGGACGGGTTCCAGACGGCGTCGAACCATGCCCAGCCGGGGGTCGTGCGCGGGTCACTTGCCTGTGCGCCGTAGCCCACCTGGGCCGTGATACCAGCCGGCGGCCCGGCCGGCTCGGTTACCCCGGCCTTGTAGACCCGGCCGAAGATCAATGGGGTAGGCGCCCCGGCGGTGGCGCTCAGTGCGGCCGGGAATTGCAGCACGCACCAGTCGATGTCCGGGGCCTGCGCCTCGGAGGTGTAGCGGTAGCCCGCCGAAAGCGTTTTCGAGTTGACACCCTTGACCACGGTCAGGTCGTAGTCTCCGGCCGGTTGGGCCGGGGTTGTGCACGAGATATGGGTGTCGTCGATCACAGTGTAGGCGGCACAGTCGAGCACGCCGATCTTGACGGCATTGGCGCCGGTGAAGCCCGAGCCGATGATGGTTACCGTCTCGCCGCCGGCGTCGATGCCGGAGACCGGATCGACGGCCAGCACCGCCAGGTCGCCGGAGCAGGTGGGGTTGAACTCGCCCGGGGTTCCCCAGTCGCCGCCGGGCAGCTTGTAGGCGTCGCTGGTGGGCGTGTTGCACCAGTTGGCTACGAGATCATTTGCGCCAGAGTCATAGGCGGCCGGGTCGAGGTTCATCGAGTGGCCGGCGGTGCTTGGCCATGAGTCGGTCAGGTAGACCACGCGGTCAATCTCGACTCCGTTCAGTTCCAGGACCACTTCGTCTCCTGCGCCCGACGTCTGGCCGAGCGCGAAGTCGTCGTAGTCGTAGTCGCAGACAACGCCCCCGTTGAGAGACGCGTTATCGTTGCGGCACAGCACGGCCGACCGGCCCGGGCCGATTACGATGCCCGAGGGCTTGACGATCTGGTGACCGTCGGTGTCGTCGTCGCGGATGGTCCAGGAATCGAGGTTGACCGGGCTCGACCAGACGTTGGTCAGCTCCAGGTACTCGCCGTATGTGTCGCTGACGGCGGAGGGATCTTTCATGATCTCGGTGACTATGACCGCCCCGGCCGGGATCAGGCCCTCGTCGACCAGTGTGTCGCAGTCGTTGTCGCGGGTGTCCTGGATTTCGGTTGCTCCGGGGTGGGTGGCCGGATCGAGATCGTTGCAGTCATCGCCCCCGCAGACCACGTCCAGGAAGCCGTCCCCGTCGGTGTCCTTGTCCCCGGCGGCTCCCGAGCAGTCCTCGTCGAGTGAGTTGCCGCAAACCTCGACGCCGAAGTTCGGCCCGTAATCCACGGCCTGGCAGGGCTGCCAACTCCCTGTGACGCACAGCCCGGCCCGGTGCACGGCGCCCGCGCAGACGCCGGCCTGCAGATCGCAATGCGCGAGCAGCAGCGTACCGTCATCGGTGTCGGTCAGTCCGTCGCAGTTGTTGTCATAGGTATCGCAGATCTCCTGTTCCGGCGCCGGCGCGTCGCATCCCGTCCAGCCGGCAGACCCCGAGCAGGTCTCGGTTCCGGGGCAGCTTCCCCAGTTGTTGGTCTGGTAACAGCTGCGGGTAGTCAGTCCCTCGTCGGTCGCACCGTCACAGTTGTTGTCGATGGCGTCGCAGTCTTCGTTTCCATAGTCTTCGTTATTGGCCAGGTAATCGATCGTTTCACATGGGTTCCAGATGCCGTTTATACAAAGCGAGGCACGGTGACCGGCGCCCGCGCAGGCGCCGGCTTGCATCTCGCACGGCGGGAGAAACAGCGTGCCGTCGCCGGCGTCGGTGAAGCCGGAGCAGTTGTTGTCGATCGTGTCGCAGATCTCTTCGGCCGGCGTCGAGGCGTCGCAGCCCACCCAGCCGTTTGATCCGTCGCAGATCTCTTGTCCGTTGCATGTTCCCCATTGGTTGGCGACGCTACATGTGCGACTGGCGAGGTCCTCATCGGTCTGAGCGTCGCAGTCATTGTCCTCCCCGTCGCAGTCCTCGACGCCGCCGTGCGAAAGATCGCAGGCATACTCGCAGCCGTTTCCGGGATCGCCGTCGATGTCCCAGTGGCCTGCCGGGCAGTCCGAGCCGGTGCCGGCGATGGGGATCGAGAGCAACGGATTATCCTGGTCGGAATTCAGCACCTGGATTGTGCTCGAACGCAGGCCCGTGCCCAGCGGCGTATAATAGAGATCCGCCGTGACGCTTTCACCGGCAGACAGATCGGCCGGCAGCGCCGGGAGATTACGCAAAGAGAAGTCGGGCTCCGTGCCCGAGGCCAGTCCGATGGCGCTGATCGTCAGGGTTCCAAAACCGGCGTTGCGCACTGAGACGGTTGCCGGGCCGGCCTCGAAGCCGAGATAGATCGGGCCGAAGTCGACGGCGGCCGGTTCGGCCACAACGGCCGGATCGGTGCCCAGTCCCGAAAGGCCGACCGTGGCAACGGGAGTGGCCGGATCGTTGCTTTCAATCTCGATCGTGCCGCCGTCAGCGCCAACCGGGGGGGTCGGGTAATAGATCACGTTGAGCGTCCGGCTCTGGCCGGGAGCAATGGCGGGCAGCAGCGACTGCAGGACGCTGAAAGCGTCCGAGCTTCCCGATGCCAGCCTGATATCACTGACGACCAGGTCGCTGCCGCCGTTGTTGGCGATCTGCACATCGATAGTCGCGATTTGCGAAAGCTGAACTTCGCCGAAGTCGATCTGCGCGGGAACCGCGCTGATCGCGGGAGCCGTAACGGCGCTTGCCAGCACATCCACCCGGGCGGGGCTTTCGGGATCGTTGCTGGTTACAATCAAGGTGTCCTGGAATGCGCCCGGAGCCAGTGGAGCGTAGCCGACCGTGACCTGGGTTTCAGCGTCGGGTGCGAGTGTCCAGCTCGACTGCCCGCCGCTGTCGAGCGTAAAGGGAGCTCCGCTCTCGAGAGCCAGCGAATCAATCATCAGATCCTGCTGGCCGATGTTGTGCAGCCTGACGGTTTGCTCGGCCTGCTGGCCGACGAACCAGCCATTGAAGTCAATCGGATTGGGCTCGACCTCCAGCGTAGGCAGGATCCCCCGCCCGACCAGCGGAACCACCAACGGACGCTCGTCGCCGTCGCCGCCGGCGTCGTCCTCGTCGTTGGTGACGATCAGCGCTTCGGCAACAGAGCCTGCCGCGCCGGGCGAAAAGCGTAGCGTCAGAGTGACCACGCCCTGCACGTGGCCTGTCTGATCGACGCAGGCGCCCGAGTTGCAGACGGCGTTGTCCTCGCAGTCGGGATCATCCGCGCAAGGACCCGGATCGGGGCTCAGGTAGGCCGGCAGGTCGGGGAAAACCTCCACGGAAAAATAAAGACTCGATGGCGGTTCTGTGCGGGCGTCGTCGATTGCAAGCACGGCATTAGCGCGACCGGTGTTCTTCAGGTAGACGGTTCGCTGCGAGCTGGCTCCAAGCGGTACGTCACCGAAGTCGATCTCGGCCAGTTGAGGCCCGGCCTCGGCCGGATCGTCTGTAAGGGTTATCTCCGACGAGCCCTTGTAGGAAGAAGAGAGCGGCACACGCAACAGGGCCTCGTCCGGGTCGTTTGAGCTTACCAGCAGCGCGCCCTGGTCGGCCAGGCCGTCGACCGGTGTGTAGCTGACCAGGATCTCGTACTCTTCGCCCGGTATGAGAGTGATGTTCAGAGTACCTATGGGGTGGACGTTGAACTCGGTGCTGGTGCCCGCCTCGAGCGCCAGCGAAAGCAAAGTCAGATCAGCATCGCCCACGTTGCGGGCCACCAGCAGCCGCTCTACCTTGACTCCGATGCGTCCGTTGCCGAACTCGAGCGCGATGGGATCCGTCTCGATGTCCGGCTGGCCCGGCCCGCTGTCCGTAACGTCGCCGCCGTCGCCACCGTCGGCGTCCGAGCCTCCGTCTCCTCCATCGCTTACGGGCTCACCGTCTTCAAGGTGCGCACAGACACCGTCGTTGCAGAACATGCCCGCGGGACAGGTGTCGTTCGTCTGGCAGACGATTACGCCGCTGTCATGGAAGGTGCCCTGGCCCCCACAGGAGAAAAATGCCAGGCAGGCGATTGCCGGAAGCGTCACTGAAAAAAAGGCGGCTGTTTTCGAGTGCATCCCCAACCTCACGTGATTGTAAAAGGCATATTACCGGCAATGATACACCGGCAACAGCTCTGATTACCAGTGCCGGTTCTCACAAGACACCCACGGGTAGTCACGGACCTGCATCCGCGAACGTTTCTCCCACCCCCAAGACACTCTGAGTTTGCCCGCATTGGAAGACATCTCCAAGTGTTTACAGCAAAAAACCAGCCACTGGTTCTTGTTGAGCTGCGGTTTTCAAAGGGCACGCTGTTTGCACAGTTCGTGAGCGGATGACGGATTGAAGAGGTGTCCATGAATACAAAGCCACTAGTTCTCATCGCCGAGAATGACGAAGATTCGCTCTGGCGCTTCTCGCGCTGGATTACGGAGCTTGGCTGCCAGGTCGTCGTCGCCGCGAGTGGAGGCGAATTACTTTCCAGGATGGCTCCCGAGAAACCCGACCTGGTGATACTCGATCTTGGCGGGAGCGGCGCCGATGGGCTTGGATTCTGCCGCTTGTTGAAGTCCTCGATTAATTTCGGCAAGGTGCCGCTGGTTGCCGTGGCCGGAGAACTCGACTTTGGTATGCGCGAGCGCGCCCGGCGCGCGGGGGCCGACGCGGTGCTGGTCAAGCCGGTCAGCCAGCTGGAGATGATCAACCAGGCCCGCCGGCTGCTCGGCATGGTGGATGACGGCAGGTTGGCAGAGAAGATAACTGAGCTCGAAAAACGGGTCTGGACACGCGCTTCGCGCGCTTCCGGCGGGGGGTGACAGAAAAAAAGTAAAGCTTATGATTTATCATTACCGCTTTTTGCGCTAGGATGGCGAACGGGAGGAGCGCATGAGCACAAGAAGCGGATTGCAAAGTCAACTGGCGGTGGCCGGAGCCTGGCTGGCTGCGTTATTAATGGTCATCTTCCTTGCGGGCTGTAGTAGCGGCCAGGAAAAGACCGACGCCGGGATTCAAGACGGATTGAGCGACGGTGACGGTTCAGCAGGAGACGAGGCGGACGGCGGCGCCGAAGAGATGGTCGATGCGGCCGACGGCGGCGCCGACGAGATAGTTGATGCCTCCGACGGCGCCGATTTCGAGAGGGTCTTGCAGGCTTCGGCCATGCTTGGAGAGGCCGGCTTTTTCGGTGTGTCGGCCACACTAGTTGGCGGTGTGACTGGACAGGCCTCCGGAGCCTACGCCATAGCTGCCCACTACGCCGACATTTCGGGCGGTGTCGGCGATGCGATTCCCGCCGGCAGGGTCTACTTTTTCGGCAAAGGATCCTTTCCGGACGATGTTTCGGCCGCGCACCTAGTGCTCGAGCCGCCCGACTCGGCGCCGGGCGGGGGCTTCGGCTGGGCGCTTTCGCAGCCCTGCGACTTCGACAACGACGGGAATCTCGACCTGGCCATCGGCAACCATCTCTATTCGAACCCCGGCGCGCCCAACTCCGGCAGGATTGTCGTCTTCTGGGGAGACGCAAGCGGCACGCTTTCTTTGGATCGTTTCTCCTACCACTGGTTGTCCGCCGATCTGATCAGACAATCCGACAGCCTGGGACAGATAGTGCTCTGCGAAGACTTCGACGGCGACGGCTACGACGATCTTCTGGCCGGCGGCCAGAACGCCGGAAGCTCGGACACCGGCCTGGCGGTTGTCTTTCATGGCTCGGCATCCGGCTTGCCCGCAAACCAGGACCTGGTGCTGGAGCCTTCCCAACTGGTCAACAGGCAGTACTTCGGATCGTCCGCGGCCTACGGCGACCTCGACGGCGACGGACTGGCCGACCTTGCCATCGGCGGCTGGGGGCTCGCCAAGGGCCTCTTGCCCGGCGGGCCCCACACAGGCGGGGTATACGTTTTCACGGGCGGCGGCGACTGGAGCCAGGGCCCTGCCAGAGGCATCTTCCCGGATTCCGACGCCGAGAGCCAGTTCGGCGTGCCGCTTTCACTGATTGACACCGGCCAGGCGCGCCTGTTGGTCGTGGGGGCCTCGAACTACGGTGATCCTCCAACGGGAGCCGTGTTCGTCTACCGGGTGGGCCAGGCTGGCTTCGAGCAACAGCCTCCGGTGAACATCTTGCTGCCTCCGGCCGGTTATGCCGACGTCGGCTTCGGACAGAGTTTCGCCTTTGTCGGAGACTACGGCGGCCCCGGGCGTGGCGCGCTGCTTTCAGGCATCAAGTACGGAGACGGGCCGGGCGGCGAGAGCGGCTCGGGAGTGGTGGCCGTATACCCGCTGGCCACAGACGGGCAGTCGTTTGAAACACAAGCAGATTTGCTGGCCGCGCCGGCGCCCAAGGGTAGCGACGGCTTCGGCGCGGCGATCATCAACCTGGGCGACGTCGATGGCGACGGCCTTACAGATTTCGCGGTCGGTATTCCCGAACACCTGGAAGGCGACATATACACCGGAACCCAGACCGGCGGGGTTGTTTTTTTCCACTGAGAATCCAGAATTTTCTTGTATTCCTATCGGTGCATGGGTAGTTTGGGACGCTGTATCCTGAGGCCTGCTGTATAACGTTTTAATCCAGCAGTTTTAAAAGTACGCCGACAAAGAAGCCGACGAAGGGTGGCGCACAATACTCGAAAGGTACAAAACATGGGACGATTGCTGAAAATCACGGCACTTATGGGAGCCCTGGGCATGCTGGTCGCTGAAGCGAGCGGCTGCTCGGGCGGATCTTCTTGCGACGGATGCACGATTGACGGCGAGTGCCCGCCGGCAGGCACTCCTAGCCTTGGCGATCCGTGTATGGCTTGCCTTCCTGAAAAGAACACTTCCGGCTGGAGCGACAACGAGGGCGGGCTCTGCGACGACGGGGTCTACTGCACCACGAACGAGACCTGCACGGCCGGCGTCTGCGGCGGCGGCGTCCCGACCTGCGACGACGGCGTGGCATGCAACGGCACCGAGAGCTGCTACGAGGATCTCAGTTTTTGCGAGGACGGCCAGAACCAGTGCGACCCGGGAGAGTTCTGCGATGCCGAGCTCGACCAGTGCGTCATCAACTGCATCGACTGCTCGATCGATCGCTCGTGCTACTATGACTACCAGCGCAACCCGCGTAACGCCTGCCAGGTCTGCAACTCCGCCGTCGATGTCAATGCCTGGATCAACGCCGAGGACGGCACCGCCTGCGACAACGGCATGTACTGCGACGGGGCCGACACCTGCCTCGACGGCGCCTGTGCCGTGCACGGCGGAGACCCTTGCGGAGACGATCTGTTCTGTAACGGCGTCGAAGTCTGCGACGAGCAGAGCCACGCTTGCCTGCACCCGAACGACGCCTGCGCCGAGGGCGAGAGCTGTCTCGAGGACGAAGACCGCTGCTGCACCGCCCACGATCATCTGGACTGCGGTGCGGACGGCGACGTGGTCTGGATAGACTCCTGCGGTCAGGAGGTCGAAGTGGCCGAGGATTGCCCGGCCGCGCCCAATGGTGGCTGTCTGTCCGCCGCCTGTGTCTGCCTGGCCGGCTGGACAGGCACGGACTGCGGCCGCTGCGTGGTCTATGTAACTACCGACGGCGACGACGACGCCAACGACGGCTCGGCCTGGGACCAGGCCAAGGCCACACTCAATGCCGCCATAACCGCCGCCACCGAGGCCGGCTGCCAGGTGTGGGTGAAAGAAGGCACTTACTACGCCGACCCGTCAAACCGCGATGTTACCATCCAGATGGTTCCAGGTGTGGATCTACTTGGCGGCTTCGCCGGCACCGAGATCGACCCCGATCAGCGCGAGATCGAGGCCCATCCGACCGTACTGGAAGGCGAGATCGGAGACCCCGACCAGGTCAATGACAATACCGACACCATCGTCACCGCCGCCAACAATGCGCTGCTCGACGGTTTCACCTTGACACATGCATACGCACTGGATGTGCAGGGAGGAATGCATATCGAGAATATCTCCCAGACGGTGCGCAACTGCACCTTCATCGCTAACGAGGGCTGGTTCGGAGGCGCGATGGCCATCATGAACAGCAATCTGAAAATGAGCCACTGTCGCTTCGAGGCCAACCCGAGATGGCCCAGCCTGTACATGTGGGGCTCCTCGGTAGAACTGTTGGATGTGGCCTTCGTGGACAACACGAGCCAAAACCGGGCCGCTGGTATTTACGTCGAGGGCCAGACCGACCTGAGTTGCACGAACTGCCTGTTCGAGGGGAACACGGGAGAAGTCGGCGCCATAACCTGCGAGAACTCGCAGAACGTCGTTACGCTGGTAAACAGCGTATTTTTTGGAAACTCGGGCAGCTATGCAGGCGCCATCCAGGCCGGTTACGGACGCCTCATCATGAGAAACTGCACCTTGGTCGGAAACACTTCGACCAACCCGAGCGGCGACTACTACACGGGCGGCATCTCGGTCGGCAGCGCATCCGTGGTCATGACTAACTGCATCCTGTGGGGTAACACTACCGAAAGCCCGGATGATACGCTCTCCCAGGAGCAGATCTATTACAGAGACAGCCGCCCATACGTTCGTTACAGCACGGTTCAGGGCGACGAGGTCTACCCCGGGATAGGCAACCTGAACCTGGATCCGCTGTTTGAAAACACGGATCCCGGCGCGGGCGATATCGATCTGCATCTCGGCGCGGGCTCCCAGTGCATCGACGGCGGTTCAGAGCGAACATTGCTTCCCGACTTTGCCGATCTGGACGGCGACAGTGACACCGAAGAACCCACCCCGCTCGACTTCGAGCTCAATCCGCGCGTGAGCGGGGGCGATGTCGACCAGGGCGCCTACGAGAGCCAGTAGGGATTAGAGGTACAAGAGAAATGGAGACAGTCATGAAACATTACGGGTTGATCGTGCTTTTCCTGCTGGCCCTTGTCATCCCGGCAGGATGTGGCTCCAGCGGCGGCGACCAGGACGCCGGTTACGATGCCGGCCAGGATGCTGGTGGAGATGCCAAGCCGGATGGCGCAGACGTCGACAACGACGGTGGTGGAGATCAGAATCTCGACGGCGGCGGCGACCAGATGACGGACGGCGGCGGCGATCAGGGTCCGCTCGACTGCAACGAGGTGGTCTGCGACGAAGAATGCGCGGTCTATGTCGATCTCGCAGGCCCGGGCGGAGACGGCTCAACGCCGGAGACGGCGCTTTATGGAGTGCAGGCCGGCATTGATGCGGCCGCCGCGCTCGCGGGCGAATGTTGCCGCTGTGCCGTGCGAGTGGCCGAGGGCTCCTATTTCGTATACCGCGACGACGGCAGAAACAGCATCCGGCTGCATGAACGGGTCGACGTCTACGGCGGGTATCCGCATGGATTCGCGGACGCGCGTGATATCGCCATGCACCCGAGCGTGCTCGACGGACGAGACGTACCCGAGGGCGAGGCGCACGTCTATCACGTGGTGACAGGTTGCGATGACAGCCGCCTCGACGGCATGGTGATTACGGCCGGCCAGGCGCTGTTTGACGACAACGATTTCAACCCCGACAACTACGGCGGCGGCATGATCAACCTGGGCGTCTCGCCGACGGTCTCGGGCTGTGTCTTTCGAGGGAACGAGGCCAGGCACGGCGGCGGCCTTTACTCTCTCGAGAGCTCGTCCGAGATGAGCTCATGCCGCTTCGAGCACAACACGGCCACTGTCTTCGGCGGCGGGCTCGACATGCGACAAGGCCGGTTGGCCATCCTCGACACCACTTTTATCTCCAACGCGGCGGATTACGGCGCCGGCGCCCACAACGGGGCCGGCAGCGACGCCCGCTACGCCAACTGCGTCTTTGCCGGCAACGCGGCTGTTACTTCCGGCGGCGGGCTGCACAACGACGGGGCCGTGGTTCAGATTACCAATTGTACACTTTCCGGAAACACGGCCGGGACCTCCGGCGGCGCCATGGCCAATGTGGCCGAGGCTCAAATCACGGCGGCCAACAGCATTTTCTACGGCGACGCGCCGGACGAGATCTTCAACGAGACAGGTGTCGTCTCGTCCGTCACTTACAGCGATGTCCAGGGCGGCTGCAGCGTGGCCGGCGGTTGCACCGACGACGAAACCGGCAACCTCGACCTCGATCCGGTCTTCGTGGGTGCCGATCACGGCGATCTGCGGCTGTGGATCGAATCGCCCTTGATCGACCAGGGCGAAAACTCGCTGGTGCCGGTCGATCTGCTGACCGACTACGAGGGAGAGGAACGCATCACGGACGGCGACGGCGACGACCAGGCGGTGGTCGACATGGGCGCGGACGAGATGGCCAGGCGCCTGGAAGATTTCAAGGTGATCTACGTCAACGCGTCGGCTCACGGCGCCTACGACGGCACTTCATGGCCTGACGCCTTAGACGATCTGCAAGACGCCCTGGCCATGGCAACTCCCTTCACACAGATATGGGTGGCCGCGGGCAGCTACTTCCCGAGCCAGCTCGGCGACAAGGTAGATTCGTTCACGCTCAGCCCGGGCGTCGCGGTCTACGGCGGCTTCGACCCCGCCCAGGGAGCCGACAGCCTGGCCACCCGCGACTCGCAGGCCTACGAGACGATTCTCTCAGGCGACATCATGCACGACGACGACCTGACCGATGGCAACCAGAACAACTCCTATCACGTGGTCACAAGCGGCACGCCCTCGATCTTCGACGGGTTCACTATAACGGCAGGCTATAACCACGTAATGACGAGTGGTGACAACTACTATGCCGGAACCGGCCTGCTGGTGCTCGACGACCACTTCATCTGGGTGCGTGACTGCAAGTTCACATTGGGCGATGCCTCGTTTGGCGGCGCCGTACTAATTCAACCCGGCGCATCCCCGGTCTTCGAAAACTGTACTTTCAAGGACAACATCGCCCGGGGCAACGGAGGCTACGGTGGGGCGGTCTATGCTTACAGCCCGGGTGTCGGCGCGGCCTTCAGAGGTTGCAAGTTCATAGACAACACCGCAGGCTCTAACGGCGGGGCCATCTATACAAACGGCAGCCTCGAGATCTCTGAGTGCGAGTTCCGCGGCAACCAGGTGATCGATACTTACAGTACTAGATCGGGCGGTGGCGCGATGTATGTTACTTCGAGCGCCGCTCCGTTGATCACAGACTGCCTGTTCGCGGAAAACGGCGCCGGCAACGGCGGCGCCCTGTTGGTCGATTACTCCTCCGTCCCGGTAATCAGCGGCTGCACCTTCGAGAACAACGTGGTTTTCGACGACCAACAGATCGGCAATTGTGTGCCGGATTTCGGTTTTCTCGAAGGCACCGGCGGCGCCATCCTGAGCATCGATTCCACGCTGACGATAAGCGATAGCTCGTTCACCGGCAACTCGGCGACCTTCACGGGCAACGCCGCCTGCTTCAACCAACCCTACAACTCTTATTACGGCGTCGGCGGAGCCATTTTCAACGATGGCGGCAGCGCCTACATCAAGAATACCAGCTTCGAAAACAACGCCGCCCGTATTAATGGTATTGGCCAGTATGCCGGAAGCGGCGGCGCGCTGGCCAACAAGGGTGCGCATGTCTGGGTGGCCAACTGCCTGTTCAAGGACAACTCGGCCACCCGCACAGTGGCTAACGGGTTATTCACATATGCGGATGGGTCGGGCGGCGCCGTCTGGAACTTGAGCCTGCCCAATTCCGGCAACCCGGCCACCGAGGGCGCGGCGTTCGCAAACTGCCTGTTTATGAACAACAGCGCTTCTTGCCAAGGCGGCGGCATGTACGCCTCCTGGGTGCACGACGCCTGGCTCTACGGCTGCACCTTCGTCGGAAACTCGTCAGGCAGCCCCCACTTCGGGGGCGGGGCGCTTAGCAACTATTCGCAACTCAACGTTTACAACTCGATCTTCTGGGGCAACACAGGATGGGGACAGGCCACCCAAATATGCGGGCTGGGTGACAGTTGCAGTTCGAACAACAAGGTTTCGACTTACTACACAACCATCCAGAGCGGCTGTGCTACCGGCTGCACCTGCAACAATCTTTCCACGACCGACCCGGCCTTCGACAGCGACGGCATCCACCTGACATCCGGTTCGCCCTGCAGGAACACGGGCAACAACGGCAACAGGCCGGCCGACTGGCTGGATGTCGACGGCAACGGCGACACCAGCGAGAGCATACCGCTCGACCTGGACGGCAACCCGCGCACGGTCGGCACGGTCGACCGGGGCGCCTACGAAGTTCAGTAGCGCTGCGTTACCCGATAGAGATCAAGGAGACACAACGATGAAGCCAATTATGAACATCTGGTTCTTGTTGCTTTCTGCACTCCTGTGGACGGCCTGCGGCGGAGGCGGCTCGGCTACCGACGCCGGGACCGACGCGGGCACGGATGCCGGTGACGGCGGCGGCGCCGACGTCGATGTGAGCGGCTATACCTGTGTAAAGAACCCGGTTCTCTTGGACACTCACACCGACTGCCGACAGGACGTCGAGTGCCCCTGCGGTTCTCACTGCGAAAGGGGGCTGTGCGTCCACGAGTGCCTGCGCGACTCTGAATGCTCCGGCTGGTGCGACTACTTCGGCCGCTGTCGCGATGCCGAAGACACCGAGTCAATCCCCGGCGCCCGGCCGCCGGCTGCCAGCCAGATGCTGGTGTCTCCCGGCTACATCCCGGTTTTCGACTGGGAAGGCGACAAGATCAGGACGGTCACCATCAGCGCCCCCCAGCGCGATCTGACCAAGGTGAGACTGGTGGCAAGCGAGGGCCTGTACGTCAATTGCACGGACCACTTCGCGAAAGAGTGCACGCTTCCCTTGGTGCCACTGGGAAGCACGGCCGAGGTAGAGCTGCGCATCGATCAGGTGCCGGGCAACATGAAGTATGCCTGGAGGCTGAACGTCATGTTCGGCCACCAACTCGAAGTGGTAAGCCTGCGGCGGGTAGTGGCTCCCTTCATCACTCCCGTGGCGCCCGGCGTCTACAACGGACAGATCTGGCTGACCGCCGCCGCGGCCATGCTGGAGACCGACCAGCCCTTTGTCTCAGCGCAACTCGGCGCCGATTTCCACATGCTGAACGTCCCGCTGATTCTCAAGATCTTCCCGGATGGCACCATGGTATTTAACGACCCGGCCGGTGTGTTTCCGCAGGATTGGGTCTTTGCGCTTCGAGCCGACGGCGGCTTCGATGCAATGGTCGGCCTGGACGACCTGTCTACCAGGATCTACCTGGGTGGCGCCGAGACGGTCGACCAAACCACCACCGAGGTGACGGTTGCCGGCGGCGGTTCTCTGAGCTCGATTGATGACAGCCTGCACGGTACGCTCGAAATTGATGTCGGCGGCCTGGGCCTGACCTATGCCCCGGCCATGCTGGTCGACGAACGGCACCGGGTGGGCTGGGAGTTCGTCATGACCCGCACCGGCGACATCCCGGACGGCGAGCAGCCGCCGGAGATAGGCAGCGGCGAAGCGCCGGGCTTCTTGCCGGTAAGCGATCGCTATGCCGACGAGCTGCCCTGGCAACAGGAAGTGGAAGCCTGCTTCGTCTCCCAGCCCGATTTCGGCGGGATCGGCACCACCTTGACGGCCAGCATCCAGGGCTCGCTGTGTTACGACCATCCCCAGGCCAGCCTCGGGTCAGTCGAGTTCAAAACCGCCCTTTCTGAGAACCTGAATCTGTCCGGAGATCTGAACTGCGACGATATTTCCATTCGCCCGACGGCCCTGCCGCTTTTCACAAGCGGCACCAGGGATGCCGGCCTGACCGCGCGCCAGATTCTGCCCGACTGCTTGACGGAGTTGGCCCGTTTTCACCAGGCGCCGCCCGTGCCGGCCGGCCAGGACGCCGCTTGCCTGAACGAGCTTTCCGGTTGCGGAAGCGACGGAGTGTGTGCGGCCGACGAAATGCCCAAGTGCATTGATGCCCCGTTGATGTTGCGCGCACTGGCTTCCGGCATGCAGTCGGTTGAGCGCCGGGGTGTGCCGGATCAAATTCATTGGGTGGTGGCAGACGAGGACGGCGCCCGCATGGGCCTGCGCGTTTTGCAGCAGTGGATCCAGACCCACACCTTCATCGCCCGCGAGGCAACCCAGGAAGCCGACCAGTTCATGGGCAGCATGGATTTCAACGGCCTGTCAGCGGCCCTGGCAACGTCTGTCGCCGGCTGGGAGATCGTGCTTCATCCCGCGCTGGCCTCGAGGCTTTTGCACCTGACCCCGGAGATCATTGCCGTGCCCGACTACCGCGGCGTCGATTTCGATACCGCCGGCATGAGCCCGGACATCACCCAGGCGGTCGGCATCCCGGTGGTCATCGTCGCGGGCCTGCGCGCCCAGCTCGATGCGGCAACCCAGTTGGTCAACCGGGCCCGTTTCGAGGATCAGCCGCTTCCCGACTCGGTCGGCCTGACGCTGCGCTACGCCGCCGTGTTGCTGCCGCTGGCCGAGCTTCTGCACCAGCATGCGGCCGAGGCCGGCGAACTGGCCTGGGAAGATCTGTGGTCGAAATCGCGCGAGCAGTTCAGAATATCGCTCAGGCAGCTGTTGATAGAACGACGGGCCCTGCTTGCGGGCGAGAACCCGCTCGGCGTCGGTGACGAGGACCTGCCGCTCTACCGCGGACTGACTACTACAGATTCACCAGGACTGCGCTTTGCCGCCATCTCGTCGTTCATCCTCGATCACTTCGCCTCGGATTCCGTTACCAAGGCAATCGAGGCCAAGACCGGCGCCGACGCTGCCTGGACTCTGCTGCTCGAGCGCCAGCTTCAGGCCGACGTTCATGCCCAGGCGCCCGACCGGGCAACCGAGGTGGCCCGTCTCTACGGTGATAAAATCCTGAGCCTATGCGGCAACCCGTTCGGCCTGCGGGCCGACCAGGTATTCGACGAGGGGGCATGGCCCAATCTCAGGGCCGACAACTGTTTCATGAATCATGCCGACCCGGCCTGCGTATTTCAGGAGCAGGCGCTGATGAAGCGGCTCAGCATGAACGACATCGGCTACCAGCTTTGCCTGCTGAGCGGACTGAGCACCCGCCTGGGCAGCAAGGCGGATTTGAGCGCCGACTACGTCAACGGATGGATAAGCTCGATCAAGGACGATACCCAGCAGTTCTATGAGGGGGGTCTGTCGAGCATCCTGCCCAAGGACGCCGACGAATGGTGGGACACCCTCGACCTGGGTATCGTCAAGGCGATTGGCGACTACGACGAGTGCGCCAAGGCCGAGGATGATCCCAGCAAGAGCTGCAGGCTGAACGATCTTTACGACCTGAAGAACTACGAGCCTTCCGAGACCGAGGACCAGACGGCGTTTCTCGATTCACGCAAACTTTGCCAGAGCTTTTTCGGCGCCCAGACATCGATCGAGAAGCAGGCCGCCGAGGACCCGGCGCTGAACAACCCCGACTGCTACCAGGGCAGCATCGGCGAGCTGGCACTGGCGGCCAGGGCCGCGGCCCGCGACGTTGACGTCGCCAACAGCGCCTTGCAGGACTACACCGAGGAATACAAGGCCATGGCCTGGAAGTGCACCATCGACGATACGGCGCTTGAGATGACCCAGGCGGTGACCGATCAGCTCGACGACATTACCGAACGTCTCAACAGCTACACATCGACCAGCCGCTTTATGTCGGGCGTCTGCAAGGATCTGATCAGCGTCGGTTCCACGCTTATCGGAATACAAAAGGAAAAGACGGCGCCGAACGTCGTCGGCGACAAGGTCAACAGCGTCTTCGACATGTTGGTCGGCGGACCGTTGCTCAAGTTCCAGGACCAGATGCTGGGCATCGATGAAATCCAGGATCTGCATGATGCTTTCGTTGCCGACATCGAGGACAAGATCGCCGACGCCAAGTGCTTCCACGACGCCGAGATGAGCCTGATCGGCGCCAACACACAGGCACGGCGGATCGAGAAGGCCAAGCTCGACCTGTCCCACGCCGTCCTGCAAATGCGAAACGCCAAGACCGAGGTGGCCCGGCTGATCGCCGAGGGCAAGCACAGGCTCGATGGCGAGCAGAACCGCCAGCGGGCATCGCTCTACGACGACGTCTGGAACGATCTCTGGGAGGGCGCCAAGCTGGACTACCAGGGCAAGGTGGAAACATACCGGCGCAAGATGCGCCTGGCCCAGCGGATGGCCTACCTGGCGCTCAGGGCCGCCGAGTACGAAATGCAGATTCCCGCGGCCGAGGCCGAGGGGCTAAAAAGGCAGGTGCTGATCGCCCGCGAACCCGGGCAGCTTGATGCCGTCATCACCCAGCTCGACTCGATCGTCTCTGCAGGAAACATCGCCGGCCAGCAAGCCGGCAACCGTCACGTGGAACTGAGCCTGCGCGATAACCTGCTGCAGCTCTCTGACCGCTCGGATCTTTCCGAGGGGCTGAACACCATGAGCGAAAGCCAGCGTTTTTACGCCTTGCTCAGCTCGCCGCAACATGCCGTCTACAACGACGACGGCAGCTACCGCGGCCAGTTGATTCCATTCTCGGTCGCCCCGTTGGGCGTGATCGGGCTCGGCGATCCGGGCTCGATCTCGCTTTTGACAGGCACCGAGTGCGCCGAGCGCAACTGGGCGGTCAGCCTGTCCATCCAGGGCCAGGATCTGACGGACGGCGGCTCGACCTATGTCCAGGTGGGCGTGCTGCAGAAGAACAACTTCTACAGCCAGTGGTGCCAGATGCCCGCGCAAGAACTGGGAGACGTCCAGGCCGCGGCCGTGCGCCCGGCGCGCAACCTGTTCAAGGACCCCGAATGGGGCGGCAACTACGGCGCCACCGCCCCCCAGGACAGCGACTACGTGATTGCCCTGGTCGACGCCTACTTCAATGTTTCCTGGGAGGATTTCCAGAAGTCGGACTATCACGAGGGTACGCAGGAGACGCTGGCCTGCCGGGCGCTCTACGGCGAGTACGCCTTGTTCTTCCCGGCGGAGAAACTGAGCACGTTCGACGGGCCCGGCCTGCGCCTGAATCACATCGACGATATCTGGCTGCGCTTCGATTACGTATCCGCGGCCAAACAATGGTAACAAGGAGGATAGATTCGTGAAAAATATATTCAGTACATTGACGGCTTTTTGCATGTTGGTTGCCTGGGCTGTCGCGGGTTGCGGGGGAGGCACGAACGCCGACCCGTGCGAGGCGGTGACCGACGTCTGTCAGACCGATGGCGAGATCCGTTGCACCCCGTCCAAGAACGGCGTCCAGGCCTGCCGGCCCGATCCCGACGTCGTCGGATGCCTGAGCTGGGCGACCACCGACGCCTGCGGCGAGCACCAGAGCTGTGAGAGTGTGGACCAGGGATGCCAGTGCTCATCGGAGTGCTCGATCAACGGAGAGACCCGCTGCCAAGGCGAGGTCGTCCAGAGCTGCACCAGCGACACGGATGGTTGCCTGTACTGGCAGGACGGGGAAGACTGCGCGACTCTCGATAACTATTCCTGCGACGACAACACCGAACCCGCCGTCTGTCTCGAGGGCTGCACCGACAAGTGCACCGCCTCCGAGACCCAGTGCAGCGGCACCATGATCCAGGACTGCACCCTGGTCGGCGAATGCTATTTCTGGACCGACCTGGACGACTGCGCCGACAGCAGCCAGATCTGCTCTGATTCGAGCGGCAGCGCCGGATGCTATGCCCCCTGTAGCGACGACTGCACCACGGCCGGCGCCAGCCAGTGCGACGGCGACGCCGTCCAGAACTGCGTCACCCAGGATGACGGCTGCAACGACTGGGTGACCATGACCGATTGCGGCGCCAACAGCCGGATTTGCTCGGCGGCAAGCGGCCAAGCCGGATGCTATGACCCCTGCAGCGACGACTGCACCACCGTGGATGAGACCCAGTGCGACAGCGACTGGGTGCAGACCTGCACGCTGGGAGCCAATGGCTGCAGCTCGTGGGTAAACACCACCGACTGCGCCGCCGACAGCCTGGTGTGCGCGGACTACACCGGCACGCCCGGCTGCGCAACCCCCTGCACCAACGACTGCGACACGCTCGACGAGACTCGCTGCAACGACGCGGCCACCGACATCGAAATCTGCAGTGTGGGCCTCGACGGCTGCAATGACTGGGTAGCCAACACCAATTGCTCGGGCGACGGCAAGGATTGCTGGGACTCGAAGTGCGTCGACCCTTGCACCGACGAGTGCGACACCCTGGACACCACCCAGTGCGACGCCGGAAACACCATCGTCCAGACCTGCCAGTTCAACAACGACGACGGTTGCAACGACCTGGTAGACAGCCCCTGCGCCGATCCCACGCCGGCCTGTGACGTCGTGGACGGCACGGCCGTGTGCATTTGCCTGGACGAGTGCGACACCCCGGGAGGAACCTGCAACGGAAACACGCCCGAAAACTGTGTCTCAGGCCAGGACGGCTGCAACGATTTCGTTGTCGGCACGAGTTGCGCGCCCGTGGCCTGCGTAGTCGGCGGCAACACCGCCGCCTGCCAGACCAGCTGCAGCCAGATCGTCTACCAGAGCCTGGATGCGGACGATCCGGAAGGTACCTGGAGCCAGGATTTCGAGACGGCTCATGACGACTTAGACAGCTTCGCGGCCGATGATTTCACGCTTGGCGACGGCACCACCATAAGCACGATCTGGACCAGGAGCCGCACGCTCAACACGACTTACCTGAGTGCTTCGGCCGTCCACTACGCGATCTACGCGAACTCCGGCGGTCATCCCGCCGGCATCCCCGTCTATGGCGCAGCTCCCATCTGGGGAGTCTCGCTGGCTCCGACCGATGCCCAGTTGACCATCGTCGGCAACGAGTTGGTGCTCAACCTGAACACTTCAGTGACCTTGTCCGCCGGTACCTATTGGCTGTCGATGTGGGTGACGATGGACAGCGCCGGCGGGCAACACATTCACGGCTGGTACATGTCGGCTACCACCAACGGCTACGACGCCATGGCCTACGTGCGTCAGAACGGCTCCTGGCTGAGCCTGCCCGATAACGGCGCCCGCCATCAGGACATGGCCTTCGGACTTTCGAACTGTCCCTGAATTAAAGGCTGAAGCGCCAGGCCTGTTTTTGAGACGAATTCGCGCCCTTCCACCTCACAAATACCCGTGCTAGTATAGGCAGGTTTTATCATGGCACTTCCTGGAGGAACGGTATGCGTGCGCGAATTCGGCAACGAGGCGGTTGGACTACGGCATTTGTTATCTTGACGGCATCTCTTGCGATCGCTGGCTGCGGCGCCGGGGGCGGCGGCGGTGACGGCGGACTCGACGCCGATGGGGGCGGGGGAGACGGCGGCGACGGCAAGGCGACTTTTAATAAGCCCGCGGGTTACGCCTCGGTGACATTCTACGTGGATGACACCAGCAACCAGACCTACACAAGTGCAGACATCGAGTGGAAGGGTTCGTTTGTCTACGATCCCCAGACAAATATCATCGTGCACGATGCCAGCTGGGCCGGCGAGGTGGGGCCCTATCCGCCGCTATATGACGACGGTCCGATCGCCGAAGGCGGGCACGAGATGCCGGGAGCCGGGGGCGGCGATCACATCTTCTCAGTCGAGGTCTACGTTCTGGCCGACGAGTCTTTTAATACCGACTTCCAGTACGGGGCGATCAACGAGTTCGACAACTGGATCTGGGAGGGGTCGAACGGCGAGTTCAGCCTGCCCGCAGGCTCCAACGAGCGCATCGACGCGACCGGCTACGTCATCCCGGCCTTCGGCACCTACGATATGCGGGTCACTCTGGACACGGCCGGGCTCAACAACGCCTTCCTGCCGTTCGACCCGGCCGGCGACCGGGTCTATCTCAAGGGCAGCATGAACAGCTGGGACGCCCGCCAGCTTCTGGACAACGGCGAGAAGGGCGATTCCACTGCCGGCGACGGGATCTACACCTACCATCACGCGGAGAACCTGGGGCCCCACGACGGAATGCTCTTCGCCGGACAGCACGTCCAGTTCGTCTTCATGCTGAACGGTCTCGAGTACAAGCGCATCGATGCCCTTGCCGACGGGGTTACGGCCTCGACCAACTGTACGGGACCCGACGTCTGGGATCAGGCGCCGATCGTCATGGAGCCCGAAAGCCGCGGGCGAATCAAGAACACAACGCTGGTGATCTGCGAGGGTGGGGGCGGCGTTTCTGTCGGCTCGGTGGTTCCGGCGAGCGGAGATCCTGCCGGCGGCCAGGTTGTATCCGTTTACGGATCCGGTTTCGAGGACGGGGCGCTGGTGAAATTCGGGGGCGAGTTGGCAGGCGATATTCAGTTCGTAGGCTCCGGCCAGTTGAACTGCAGCACTCCGGCGCATGCTGCCGGCGCCGTCGGCGTGCGGGTCACAAACCCGGGCGGCGACTTCGCCGAGTTGGCCGACGGCTTCGTATACCAGGCCGGCGACCAGCCCGAGATCCTGTTTCTGCAGCCGCGCAAAGGCGGCGTCGGGGGCGGAACCCCGGTGACCATCACCGGGCGCCGGTTTGCTTCCGGCCTGACCGTCGATTTCGGCGGCGCCGCGGCCACAAACATCGTCTTGGCAAGCGACAGCCGGCTGAGTTGTGTCACGCCGGCCCACACAGCGGGCAAAGTGAGCGTTAGCGTCACCAACCCAGGCGGTGCGGCGGCTTCCTTCCCGGATGGCTACGAATACATAGATAGCAGCGGACCGCTGATTTCCGGCATCGATCCGGCCATGGGCTCGGTGGCCGGCGGAGACGATGTCACCATTTACGGCAGCGGTTTCGATGCCGGCGCCACGGTCACCTTCGACGGAATCGCGGCGACTGAAATCGTATCGAATCCCCCGGGTTCGATCGCCTGCAAGACTCCGTCGCATACGGCAGGGTCGGTGGACGTTGTGGTGACCAACTCCGACCAGCAGGCCGACGCTCTGGCGGGAGGTTTCAGCTACGAAGTTCCGCGTGTGGACTGGGCCGCGCTGCAGTGGCCGCTCTCGATGGTGCTGGACGAGAACCAGGCTTCGGAGTTGGTATACGCGCAAGTGTACGAGCCGGGAGTGACGGATATGCCGGGCTGCGGCTTGGGAATAACCGCCCAACTCGGTTACGGCCCGCAGGGAGTTTCGCCGCAAGACGACCCCGGAGCCTTCAGCTGGGGCGACGCCGCCTGCAACGACCAGTGCGATACGTGCGGCAACAATGACGAGTACCAGGCCGCCTTCATCATCCCGCAGGCGGGCCAGTACGACTATGCCTACCGCTTCTCGATGGACCAGGGGGGTAGCTGGGTAGTGGCCGAGGGAATCGGCACGGCCACCGTGCGCGGGGGCGGCGTAGACCTGGAGGTATGGGAGGCGCAGCCGGCGGTGGGCAGCGTCCTGGGCGGCCAGACGATAACCGTTGCCGGCAGCGCCTTCGTGGACGGTGCGGTGGTGTCGCTGGACGGCGAAGCGCTGGTTACTACCTTCGTGGATGCCGGCAGCCTGACGGCCACGACACTCCCGCACGCGCCCGGAATGGTCGAGCTTGTTGTGACCAATCCCGATAGCGCTTACGCCGCGCTGACCCAGGGCTTTGACTTCGTGCTTCGAGGCACGCCCGATCTCGAGCGCAACACGAGCGGGCAGACGGAAATCGAGACGACCAGCGGCAACGACTGGGACAGCGCCTTCTTGGCCGGCTCGAATGCCGTGGGCTCCGACTGGGGCGACAACCACGCTGATGAACTGTACGTCGCCTTCGACGACGGCAACCTCTACCTGGGCATTCGCGGCTGGGTCGATTTTCAGGCCGGTAACGCCATTGTGGCTTACATCGACACCGACTTCGGACCCGGCAGCGGAATCGCCAACATGAATGATCTAAGCGATGACTTTGGTATCGACGGGGCCCCGGGATTTGACGCGGCCGTCTCGTCGATAGCCGCGGTCTCGGTTCAGGGCTTCGGAGCCGAGCTGGCCGCGGGCACCCTGGGCATGGCCGAGATAGAAGCCGGGGATGAAGATCCCGCGCATTGGGTTTTAGCCGGGGCGCGCGGGTTTTCTGATCCGGCTGACTTTGGCTGGCTGCCTGGGGTCACGTTGCGCACGAGCCAGGACAACCAGGCGATCGAGATGGCTATCCCGGTGAGCGTGCTGCTGGGCGGCCCGATCCCACAGGACGGCGCGCACCTGGCCCTGTTCGTGCGGCTGGTCAATCACCACGGCGAGTACCTCTCGAACGACACCCTGCCGCTCGACGACCCGTCCGCGCCGGAGGATGTCGGCCAGGTGTTTGTATTCGAGATGCGCTAGCAAAGGAGAAGAGGGAGCAGAGGAATGATGTTACGACATTGTTCGATGTGGCTGGGATTGCTCATGCTGTTGGTCGCGGCTTGCTCGCATCCGGTTGTGGGTGACAACGACGGTGAGCCCCGGGACGCTGATGCCGGCGTACAGCCTGACGAGATCATGGATGGCGGCGATACGACCCCTGCCGACGGAGACCATGGCAACCCAGGAGACGACGGCGGCCCGGACGAGACGCCGCCCTGCCTGCTGAACGCCTTCAGCCCCGGCGAAGGCGTCCTGACCGCCCACTTCTCGGAGGGGGTCGATCCGCAGACGGCTGGCGATGTTGCCAACTACACTGTACGCGGCAGTTCCGGCGACACCATCGATCTTTCCGGCGCCGCGGTCGAGGGCAGCTACGTTCGCCTGCAAGTCGCGGCCGGTGTAAGCTTTGTGCCCGGCACGACTTACAGCATGCTGGTACGCAACGTCTTAGACCTCGCCGGCAACCCCGTGGGCGGAAACTGCAACCTGGCCGATGACATCAGGCGCACACTCTATCTGAACCTGATCTGGCACCAGCACCAGCCGTTGTACCTCGATCCGGTCAAGGACCAGCTTTTGTCGCCCTGGGTGCGCAAGCACGCCACAAAAGATTACTACGACATGGCAGCGATCCTGGCCGACTACCCGAAAGTTCATTACAACGTCAACCTGACCTCGGTGCTTCTGAATCAGTTGATCACTTACTACCTTGAAAGGCTGGGGCCGTTCGTCGACATCCAGGCCGACCGCGTCGATGAGCAGGGTTTTTTAGCTTCATGGGAAGGCCATACCGACCCGTGGATCGATTTGCTTCTGAAAGATACTCCGACTCCCGAGACGGTCAGCGAGCTGGATCTGGGCCTGCTGCACAAGGACGCCTGGAGCTGCGTCAGCACATCGGACGCCCTGATGAAGCATTTTCCCGAATACCGTGATTTGAGGGACAAGCCGCGCTCGACCTACACTCAGGAAGACTTTTTGGCGCTCAAGGGCTGGTTCGAGATCGCCTGGTTCGACCCGGACTTCCTGCGTCACGCGGTCGAGATGCCCAACGGCTGGGTTGTGGATCTTTCCGACGTGGTCGAGGAGCGCGCGGACGAGACCTTCTGGTTGCGACAACCGATCAGCGAAGATCTGTGCAACCGTCTGGTGGCCGACGAATACAAGATCATGGCCAACGTGATCCCGATCCACAAGCAGCTGCTTTTCAATCCGCAGACGCTCAAGGGCCAGATCGAGGTGTTGACGACGCCCTTCTATCACCCGATCTTGCCGCTTCTGGCAGACAGCGATCTGGCCCGTGAGAACCAGCCCTGGGACAACCTGCCCGAGCCGCCTTACAGCTTTCCAGACGACGCCTGGGCGCAGGTTGCCAAGGCGGTCAAGTTCTACAGCCAGGTGTTTGGTATTGCGCCTGCGGGCATGTGGCCCGGGGAGGGGTCGGTGGCCGAGGCGGTGGTTTTGATGTTCGTACAAAACGGGATTCGCTGGGTGGCCACCGGACAAGAAGTGCTCAACAACTCGACCCCCAAGAACCTCAAGCACTGGTTTCCCTACCGGGTGGATGAGGACGATCAGATCGGAGATGCGGGTTCTCACGACGACGAACTGGCCATCGTCTTCCGCGACACCGGCCTTTCCAACGCCATAGGTTTCAGGTACCAGGGCATGACGGGTGTAGATGCCTCTGCTTCGTTCATGGGAGACGTGCGGGCCCAGGCGCCGTCGTTGGGCGAGCCCGACCGGCTGCTGACGGTGATCATGGACGGCGAGAACGCCTGGGAGAACTACGCCCGCGACATGGACGGCAAGAACTTCATGCACACGCTCTACGCCACGCTCGAAGACGCCTACGACGCCGGCGAGGTGGTCAGCGTGACCGGCTCGGAGTACATTTCGGGTAATCCAACAAGGCACGTGCCCGCGCATCCTGTAAGCGAGATGACCGAGATCGAGCCACTCAGCGCCGGTTCGTGGATCGACGGTACTTTCTCGATCTGGATCGGCGAGCCGGAGGAGAACGTGGCTTGGAATTGCCTGCTGCACACGCGCCAGGATCTGGCGCGCAGCGGGATCCCGCGCTTCAATCCCTTGGCCGATCCTCCCACGGATAAGGGCTCGTACGAGTACAAGGTCTACATGGCATGGGAGGAGATGTACGCGGCCGAGGGCAGCGACTGGTTCTGGTGGTTCGGCCAGGACATGATAACCCCGGCCAACGACGACACGCCCTTCGATCGCGGCTTCAGGGCGCATCTGGCCGGCGTGTACTCCTTCATGAACAGCATCGACGGAATAAACGTCCAGGAGTACATCTGCCCGGTGATCATCCAGGAATCCGGCAAGACGCCCATCGGGCCGTTCACAACTCCACCGACCATCGACGGCAGCTTCGTGCCCAACGAGGCCGAGTGGATCAATGAGGGCGGCTTCTACAACGATGCCGACAGCGGCGCCGTGGCCAACCCGGATGACGACATCGCCCGCGTCTATTATGGCTACGATGCGAATGCGCTCTACCTGGCTGTCGATTGCAACGAGGATCTGAGCGCCAAGCTTGGTTCCGATTACCGCCTGGAGGCCTACTTTCCTCACAAGCACATCGTCGACCCCCAGACGGGCGAGACCCAGTCGGACCCTGCCAACACGACCACGCGCAACGGCACGCCGCTAGTATTCAAGGTCGGCGGCCCCGCGCGCGTGCTGGCGCTCGATTTCTCGGGGGCGCAGCCTGTGGCGAGTATCTTCCATGCCGACGGCAGCTCAGCCTGGGTCGAAGACGGGCAGGGGACGGTCGAGATTGCCGGGCCGCAGCCGGGCGGCAAGATCGTGGAGATCAAGATCCCCTATGCGGATCTGAACCTGGCCTATCAGGATCCGCTCGAGGTCACGCTGGTTGCGGCCGAGGGAGGGCGCGACATCGATTTGGCGCCGAACATGGGCGGGCAGGTGATCTTCGAAGATGCCACTAACGTGGTCAAGGTGGTCTTTGATGTGGACGCGAGCGGCAGCCAGCTTCCGCGCGACACCTACGGCTCGTGCTGTGAGACGCCGCCCCCGCCCGAGGGCAACGGCATAGTCTACATCACCGGCAACATGCCCGCGCTGGGAGCCGAGGGCGACAAGTGGGTGCCCAACGTGGTCTCGCTCAGAGACGACGGCCAGGCGGGCGACGAGGTCTCGGGCGACGGCAAATGGACGCTGATAGTCGACGCCCAGCGCGGCGAGGCCATCAAGTACAAGTACACCATCGGCCTACCCTCGGACGAGGGCCGCTGGTTCGGCACCGAGGAGTTCCCGGTAACCTACCGCGGCTTCGACGTGGTCGGAGACGACCAGGCCAAGAAGTTGATCAAGATAGTCGTGCACGACACCTTCGCCGACAAACCCACCGGCGGCCGCGACGGCTACCCCGGCTCGATGACGACTTTCGAGTACTTCTACGAAGAATGAAGAGTTGATGCCGGTGTCCTGCCCGAGGTCTGGGCAGAGTGTCAAGTGTCGGCGACTCCTTTTTACTTCATCACGTGACGCACATCACGTGACGCACATCACGTGACTCCCGTCACTGTATCTCTAATCTTATCAATATATTGTACGAAAACCCGAGAAGCTTCCGTCAAAGGAAACAACTTCGAAGGGAGATGAGATTGACGATGAATACAAGTAAGCATGCCAGTTGGATATCATTAGTAGTAGTGACCTCGGTTACATTGGTTTTATCAGGTTGTGGGACCGAAGAAGGTTTGAGCTGCAGCCCGGGCGTCTGCTCGGGCCATGGTGACTGCGACGATTCGGGCGCAATGATCGCCTGTAATTGTCATACCGGTTACAGCGGTAACCAGTGTCAGACCTGTGACGAAGGCTATGTTCTGCAGCCTGAAGGCGACTGCGAAAAAGCGGCCGGGTGTCAGCCGGACACCTGTAACAACAACGGTGTCTGCTCCGAAGATCACGGGGTCGAAAGCTGCGAATGCTACCAGGGCTATGCCGGAACCTATTGTAATAAATGTGCCTTGGGCTATGTAGACGTGGGCGACAATTTCGCTATTTGCGTAGCTCAGGCGACTTGCACGATCGACAGCTGCAGCCGGCACGGGACATGCGATGACAGCCAGGGGTTAGTTATGTGTAGCTGCGATTTGGGCTACAGCGGCGCAAGCTGCGATCAGTGTGGCGAAGGTTTTCATCGCACAGACGATCAAAGCTGCGTTGTCGACCATGTCTGTCAACCAGACACCTGCAATGATCACGGAGACTGTGTCGACTCGAACGGGGAAATCAGTTGCGACTGCCTGACTGGATATGCGGGCTTAAACTGCGAGCGCTGCGCCGCAGGCTACCGCGCTGATGGTAGTGGCAACTGTTTGCCCGACGAGTATTGCGGTCAAAACACTTGTAACGGCCACGGCAGCTGCGATGACAGCGACGGCATAATCACCTGCAGTTGCGAGCCCGAATACAAGGGCGATCACTGCGACGAATGCAAGGCTGGCTACCAGGACAACGACTACAACGGCAGCTGCCTGCCGGCCTGCGACCGAGCTGCGCCGCAGTGCGGCCAGCACGGTCAATGCAACGACTCGAGCGGCGCGGCGATTTGCGACTGCGAGCCGGGTTATGCAGGCGACGACTGCCAAAACTGCGCGATCGCCTACCAGGACAACGACAAGAACGGCAGCTGCCTGCCAAACTGCCTGAACGCCGATCTCGAGTGCGGAGCGCATGGCGACTGTGAAGATGATTCCGGCCTGGCCCTGTGCAAATGTTATCAGGGTTATGCCGGCAACAGCTGTCAATACTGCGCCAGCGGCTACCAGGACAACGACGACAACGGCAGCTGCTTAGAAAATTGTCCATTAGCCGATCTCGACTGCGGCCAGCACGGCGAGTGCAACGACTCGAGCGGTTTGGCCGTTTGCGATTGCGACCTGGGATATTTCGGTTATGAGTGCCAAAACTGTGCGGCCGGGTTTCATCCCGAAGGCGATTTGTGCCTGCCCGATTCGGCCTGGTGCGGTAACGGCCAGGTCGAAGGCTACGAAGAATGCGACTTACAAAACGACAGCGCCTGCCCGGGCAAATGCTCGGCCCAGTGCGCCTGCCCTTCTGCCGCTGCGCGCGACCGACTGGAAATTCATATGATCGACGTCGGTCAGGGTGACGCAATCCTGATAATCTCTCCAGACGGGTTCGTCATGCTGGTCGATGCCGGTAACGACTGGGATGATGCGGCCATCCTGGAATACCTGGATAACCTGGGTATCTCTAGCCTCGATTACACCCTGGTCTCGCACATGCACGCCGACCATTTGGGCGGCATGGACGGCGTCTTAGAAGACATGCCGGCCGTAGCCTGCTTCGATAGCGGCGGGAGCTACTCGACTTGGGAATACGACCAGTATAACGCTGAGGCCGGCGCGCGCCGGACAATGCTCGAAGTCGGCGACACGATCGACTTGGGCCCGGCCACACAGGCCAATGTGCTTCACAGTTTTTTCAGCGACGAAATCAACGAAAACCTCAACTCGGTGGTCGTGCGTATAACCTACGGATCAACCAGCGTGCTGTTGGGTGGTGACTGCGAAGCCGGCTGCGAGGCGTCTTTCGACCCCGGCCAGATCGATGTCTATAAAGTCCATCACCACGGTTCGAACGATTCATCTTCGAACTCACTGCTCGATCAAATGGACGCCAAACTGGCCTTGATTCCGGTCGGGACCGACAATCCTTACGGCCACCCCAACTGGAACACCTTGCAGGGTCTGCTCGATCACGATGTCGACGTGCATCGCACAGACTTAGAAGGCGACCTCGAAGTCCATTGCAACGGTTCCAGCTGTAGTTTGCAGGATTAAAAAGATTCGACCTGACTTGATCTCTCAATATCTCTTGTCCATACTGACTCCCGCTATGACTCAATCCCAATTCGCAACCAGCTTCGACGGCGCACGCATAGCCTACCGGGTATACGGTCGGGGCGAACCGACTGTATTCCTGTCCAACGGAATCGGCTGTAACCAGGCCTTTGTTGATCGGGTTATCAAGGCACTGGCAACCCGTTACCGGGTGGTTATCTGGGATTACCGCGGACATGTCGACTCTGAAAAGCCGAAAGACCCGCGCGACCTGACGGTCGACTGGTGCATCAAGGACATGCGTGCCGTGGCGACAGCCGCCGGGCTCGAAGAAGTCGTCTTGTGCGGCTTTTCGATGGGTGTCCAGATTTCGCTGGAGTATTTCCAGCGCTACCCGGAAAACGTGCGCGGCTTCATTGCCTTGTTGGGTACTTACGAATACCCGTTGAGTAACTTCTTTTACATGGGCCGCCTGGGCGAACCGCTGGTGAAGACCATCTTGAAACTGGTCAGGTTGCGGCCGGCGGTCTTTCAACGGGTTTGGCACCTGGCCTTGTCGGGCCCCTGGGCTTTCCAGGCGGCGCGCCTTTTCGTGCTCAATCGCAAGGCCGCCTGCAAATCCGACTTCGACAACTGGCGCTCTCACCTGGCCGGGTTCGATTTCCAGTCATTCTTGCAACTGGCCGTCAACCTCGGCGGGCACTCGGCCGAACACATCCTGCCGCTGGTCAATATGCCCTGCTTGATAGTCGCCGGCGAAAAGGACAACTTCACTCCCGTGCGGGTCATTCGTAAAATGTATGAAAAAATCGCCGGGGCCGAATGGTTCGGGGTGCCCCAGGGTACTCACGGCGGACTGTTTGAATTTCCCGAGTTGATCAATCCGCGCGTGCTCGAATTCATGCGCAAGCATTTTTGATTGTCGAGGCGCATGGCGTGCGCCCCGAGTCGTTCCCGATTAGTCACAGGACCACGCCGTCCTTTACTAATTCAGCGACCTGTTCTTCGGTGAGGCCGAGGACCCGGGAGAGCGCTTCTGCGGTGTCTTGACCGAGGTCCGGGCAGGGCTTACAGATCTCGCCCGGCGTGGCCGAGAGCTTGACGGGAATGCCCGGTACGTCGATCTCACCCAGGCGAGGGTGGTTCACCGTTCGGTACATGCCCCGCGCGTCGAGCTGCGGGTCGTTGTTGAGCTGCTCGTAGTCCTGCACCTTGCCGCAGGGGATGCGCTTTTCACTCAGGGCTTCGATGATCTGCGCCTGGCTGTGGCGCCCCATCCATTTGGCAATGATCGGGCGTGCTTCGTCTGCGTTTCTCACCCGCGAGATGAAATCGTCGAAGCGCGGGTCGCCGATCAGGTCCGCCCGCCCGATGACCTCCATCAGGCGGTTCCACTGGCGGTCGCTGAGCGCCACAACCGCCACGTAACCGTCGCTGGCCCGATATGAGTTCCAGAAGGCCATCGGGTGCTCGTAGTCGGTCAGCAGCCGGGTCACATCGCGGCCGAAGATGGAGACGATCTCGTCCTTGACGGGTCTGGTGGCTTTTTCCGAGAAACCCCAGAAGTTATGAAAGTACATGACGTCCTGCATGGAGATGTCTATCAACTGCCCAGAACCCGTCTTTTCACGGGCCATCAACGCCAACAGGATTCCGAATGCGCAACTTTCGCCCGAGCAAAGGTCTCCGAAAAAGACGCCCGGCGGGCGGTCGGGGATCCCGTTGCCGTACATGGTTCCCCCCGTGGCCTGAGAGATGATGTCGAAGGCCGTCCGATTAGAAAGCGGCCCGCTTCGTCCGAAGCCCGAGATGCAGGCATATATCAGCCGCGGGTTGCGCCGACGCAACAGATCCCACGAAAGCTCCAGCTTGTCCATCGAACCGGGCGTGAGGTTTTCGATAAGCACGTCCGAGACATCGACGAGCTGCAAGAAAACTTCGCGCCCGGCGGGAGAGTTCAAGTCGATCACCAGGCTCTTCTTGTTCTGATGCAGGCAGCTCATGGTGCGCTCCGAGCCGCTGAGGGTCAACAGCATGCGCATGCTGTCGCCGGCCGGCGGTTCGATCTTCAGCACCTCGGCGCCGAACATCGCAAGCAACTGAGAAGCCCGCGGCCCCGAAAGAAACTGAGACAGATCGAGCACGCGAATTCCATCAAGTACCTGCATGCGTCTTCTCCTCGTTGGTGTTGATTGGTAAATGTCTTCACTGCACCTCAGGTGCGGGCTCCGGGGGTAGGGGCTGCATCGGGGGGACTGTGACCAGTTGGCGCTGGGACTCGGGCTGAGCCGGTATGGTAAGCGGCGAGCAGATGACTTTCAGCGAAGCCGTGTTTTTTCTCAGGCGCATCATGAAGGCGGGGTCGTTCATGTCGCCGTTGATGGGGATGACGCACAGGCTGTATTCGGCCGGGATGACCTTGGTGAACACGGCCGGCTTGGCCGCCATCCAGAATGTCTGGCTTATACTGCCGCCCGCGGCCATGGCCGCCTTGTTCAAATCGGCGGCGCTTTCAATCTGCACTTTGCCGGCCAGCAATAACACCTGGGCTGCGTCGATTTTCGCCCCGCCCTGACCCTTGACGTCGATGGTCAGTTTGACGCTCCCGACCGGGATGTCGATGTCCACCTGTACCTTCTCGCCCGGCCTGGCCGTGACCACTACTCCCTCAGATCTGGCCCCCAGGCCCGCCCCGGCCATTTGGGCCGCCGTTATACGCAGCTGGCCGGCCTGGATCTTCTCGATGTTATAGCTTCCGTCGTTCCCCGCGTGAACCACAATCACCTTGGCGGACTCTCCAACCGGGTTGGCCTGGATGATGGCGCCCGCGACGGGCTCGCCGCCGGCCGTCACCTTGCCGAAGACGCTTCCGGACGCGTGCAGCACAAGCTCGCGATCGAGGCCGGCCGTGCCCTGCGGGACGACCACGGCATCGGAGCGGCCGTACTTCTCGTGCTCGGCGACCAGCATGTAGCGCTCGGCCGAGATACCGTCGATCCTGAAGAAACCGGCGTCATCGCTTTTAGTGCGCCGCAACCCCATCTGCTCCTCGGCCGCCTTGCCGAGATCGACAGCCAAATGGCTGCCGTCGCCTACCAGGTGCGTGGCCGCAAGCACCGAAGCCCCTGGCACACAAGAGCCGTCCTCGGTCAATACCCGGCCGGTCAACGTCCGTCCGCGCTTGACCTTGATCGTGCCGAGATCCGCGACCTTCTCTTCCTCGACGGTCACTTCCGGAACCACTGTTTCTGCGAAGTTGCTGCCCCTGAAAGTCAACCGGTAGCTGCCCGGGGCGACGCCGGGTATCTCGAATGAGCCGTCCTGGCTGGTTACCGGAATGCCCGGGGGCATGTTGAGCGCCAGGCTGAACTCGATTGGGTTCCCGCCGTCGGCAAACATCAGGCGGCCCTTGATGCCGCCGTCGTTGCCCAACACGATCTCGACATTTTCGTCGCCGGTCTTGGCCTTGACTCCCGAGTTCATCCGGGCCCTGAACGATCCGGCCGAGCGCGAGGCCCGCAGGCGGTAACTGCCGCGGGCCAGGCCCCGCAAAACGAAGTGCCCGCCGCCGTCGGTGGCGGTCGTGGCCCGCCCGCGCAGGAAAGTCTCGTTCGAGATGCCGTTCGACCAGATGTCTGGAAAGGCCGCGACTTCGATATCGGCCAGCGGGTCTCCACTCGGGGTGTGCACCTGTCCTGCGATAGTGCCGGCTACCGTGAGCCGCAAGACGATATCCTCGACGACCGGCTTAGAGCGTAAATCAACCGTTTGCGCATCCGAAGAAGCCTCCTCGGTCTGGGCCAGTGCCTGCATCTCGGCGCGCGGTAAGCCGCTGATGCGGAACTTGCCCTGCTCGTCGGCCGTGGCGCCCCTCTGGCGCTTGCCTCCGATGGCCGCGCCCACGAGCGGACTCATGTCCTTGCGGCCGCAGCGCACCCTGGCCCATGGCGCCGCCTGGCCGTTTGCGTCCACCACCTTGCCCGCCATCACGGCGCCCGGATGCATAACGATGGATACGTCAGGGGTGGGTCGCGCGGCGGATACCCGCACAGGCTTGGAGGAAGCCGCCGGGTAGTCGGCGTGAGTGGCAGTCAGGCGGTAGCTCCCGGGAGCGAGAGCGTCGATCGAGAAGCGGCCGTCGCCGTCGCTTTCGGCCCCGTCGCGATCTGCGTCTGCCAGCGACAACAAAGCGGAGCTGTCCATGGTAAGCACCCGCGCGCCCTGGATAGGTTGGCCGTCCTGATCGACTACGCGTCCCGAGACGCTCGATCCGCGGTGCAGGCTGAGAGTGATCTGGACCGGCTTGGTGGTCGATTCGGGAATGCTTACCAACTGCTGTGCCGGAGCAAACCCGGACGCCCGCGCGGCCAAGGTGCAGTAGCCTGCGGCCACGCCCGAGAAGCTGGCCCGCCCGTGGGAGTCTGTTACGGCCGGAACGTTGTCGATGGTTCTGAGTTCCAGAAGCGCTCCGGCAACGGGGGCGCCGGTGTCGGCGGTGGTCACACTGACCTCGACCGTTCCGCCGGAACGCAGGCGAATTACAACCGGGCTGCTCTTTTCGGAGAGCTTGTGCAGGATCGGCCCGCCGACACGGCTGCCGTGGCGCGCGGTCAGGCTGAAGCGTCTGCCGACGAGTTTATCGAAGAAGAATGTCCCGTCTTTCTCCGTGAGCGCCGTGCGCGCCGGACGGGTGTCGATGGCCACGATCGCGCCGTCCACCGGCAGATCGCCCGCGTCTATCACCTGACCCTCGAGCCTCAGGTTGCCTGTCGGGTCGTCGTCCTCGAAAATCTCCGGGAGCATGGCTCGTGCAGGAGTCTTTGGTTCAGCCTGTGAATTTACACCGCTGGAAGCCGTTGTCTCCTCGGACGGCGCCGCGCTGGAAGTCTCGGCCTGTTGGATGGCCTTGTCTTTGGTCAGCAAGAAGACGACGGCGCCAGCTAGTGCAACAATAAAAATCGCGACGGCGGCTCGTTTCATGGGTCGTTTTCCTTTTTGAGTTACGAAGGCGGTGCCGAGACACTCATTTCCACTCGGATATGAACTGGGTGTAGGGATCACCACGCGCCAGCGAGTGGGTGATGTCGCTCTGCACGTCTGTGCAGCCGCTGATCTCGAGGGCGCGTTCGATCCAGCCCCCGATGCGCATCTCGACCAGTTCGTTGGGCTCTGAGAACTCCAGGATACGCGCCAGCGCGTGGTTGCGCCCGCGCTCGGTTATCTCCATGCGGCTGGGGCGGTAGTATGTGGAAAAGACATGGGTGGCCTTCTCGATCAGGTGCAGCGGTGAGCCGATCTTGACGAACAGCCGGTAGAGTCCCCAGAGCGAGTAGTCGGCGCTGAAGCGGCCGATCTCCCAGGCGCCTTTCTTTTCTCCGGCGAAGAAAAGATCGCAGATCTTGGCAGTCGGCTCGATCATGGCTTCATCTAGGGTATACCAGGCTTCGGTCGAAATCTTATCGCTCATGATCTTCCTGGAAATCTCAGAAAGCCCATCGAGCCACTCGTCGAAGCGATCCTTGAATCGCTGGCGAACGAACAGAGGCGTCGGCCGCACGGCAGTGCCCTTGACTTCCATGCATCAAGAATAACGCCGTAAGCGGCGCGGCACAAGTAGCCAGGCGAGGGCTGCAAGCCAGGCCAAAAGCATTACAATAAACGGCGTCAGCGGCGGCCGGCTGGTCAAAGAAATATGCACGGCTTCGCGCGGGTCGGGTTCCAGGTCGAGTTGGATCCAGGGAACATCGATCGTAATCTTTCCCGGGTCGTCCACCAGGCAGCCCTGAAAAGTCTCCTTGCCGTCGCTCCAGGAAGAGAGGCGACAGTCGCGCGGCCCGCTCGGGCCCCAAGCCTTGCAGCGCAGGAAAGGATAGTATACCTGTCGCAGGCGCAAGGTTGATTCGCCCGGGGGCAAGTCTATCTTTATCACACCCGGGTTGAATGTCAGCCGCGCACCGGGCAGAAAAGAACCGTCTGTGTCGGTTAAAAGCGGCCGGTACTGCTCGAGGCCGAAGAGGTCCAGGCCGGCCTCACGGTTCAGCAAGTGGGCCGCGGGGTAGGCCCCGAGTGCGGTTATTAGCTGCTTGCTGTGGGCCAGGATGTCGGCCACACCTAGATCCCTGAGCCGGTCGAGGGCACGAAAAAGTTTTTCGGCCGGAGCGTCGAGTGTCGTGCACAGCAACTGGCCGCGGCCTGTCTGGGCATAGGGGTGAGTCAGCATCCTGGTGGTCACGCATCCGCCAAACACCGGCCGCCCGCTTTCAGCGCCTGTCAGGTAGGGCAGGTGCCCGTTGGGGATGCGCGTTGCTTCCAGTGTGGAACCTGCTGGATGATGCAGGGTGTCTTCCACCATCAAGTAGCCGTCCGACGGCGTTTGCCGAGCGGCATCGCGCATGCGCTGTGTGAGTTTGTCGGTCGCGTCGCGATCGGTGGCGTTGATTCTTTCGAAGAAGGTCTGTGAGCCGCTGCGCCCGGGAGCGTCGAGCGAAAGCAACAGGGGCAGCGCCAGGCCAAGAAGCACAAGAGCCGGGATGACGATGCCCCTGGCCAGGCGTCGCTTGCCACCGGCCAAATTGAGAGCCTCGGCCGCGAGAACGCCGAACCAGACAATCAGCAGCATGCGCGACATGGCCGCGAGTTTGGCCCAGCCGACAGAGTCGTGGAAGGGGACGAAAGCGCTCAGATCGAGACCGAGCACATGCAGCGATCCCGGGCCGCACGAAAGGGCCAAAAGAAGGCAGGCCGCGACCGGAAGCCAGTGGCGCGCCCGGAATTCCCTCTCGATGCGGCTGGATAGCAGCGCGGCCGCGAAGACGAGCGCGGACAAGACAAGAGCGTTGCCGGCACTCGTCAGGCTGACAATCAAGTAGACAAAAAGGGGAAAGGCGAGCCTGGATAATCCCGTGCGCTCGAAATCGCCCACAAGCAGCGTGTGCGCTGCCGGGATCAAGACGATCGGCAGGGCGGGCAGCAGCACCTCCCTGACGGTGGACAGCGCGCCCAGGGGAACCTGCCAGCCCAGCAACGGGAGGCTGTGATAAGTCGGGTTGAGCGCAAGCAGCACGTAGAAAAAATCGGCAAACAGCAAAAGACAGGCCACCAGCACCGCCGGCAACACCAGCAGAGTCGCAAGGCGAAAGCGGCCGTCGATTAAACGCCTGGCCAGCAGGTGCATGATCAGAACAATGGCCAGCACAACGGCCGTCGCGTAGCCGCTCATGAAGTGTGAAAACAATGTCGCGCCCAGCAGCATGGCGGCGACCAGCGATCTCCTGGCGCACAAGTCCGGCTCGGACCAGGCCTCGAGCGCCCTTACGAAACGCTCGATAGACAAGATACCCAGAAACACTCCCAGGCGCTGGGCCCACTGGCCGGTGTAAAGCACCTGGACCGGGTTGGCGTCCAGCAGGCCGACATCACCGGGATAGACGAGCACTGAAAGCAGGGCGGCCAGCAGGCCGCCTGCGATCCATCCAAAGGAGGATGTCTTTCGCGGAAGCAACGGCAGACAGGCCAAAGAGGAAATCCAGAGCACTATAAGCAGCCAGATCCGGTAGGCGCCCTCTCCCTGGCCGAAGGGGGTGGCTATAAGAGTTGCCAGCGGGTTGTAGAAGGCGTTGGGAATCCAGCCGAACAGGTGCAAGGGATCGTATGCCCACAAGCGTGAGCCGAAGGAGAGAGTCTTTACGGTATGCAGGATGTTTCCGTAATCGAAAGGCTGATCGCGCCACCAGAGCGCCGGAAATGAGAAGACGTCGAGACCGTAGGCGAAAGCCAGCAGGAGCAAGCAGCCCATGAGCGTCCCGGCCGCGACCAGAAAGCCCGGCAGTAAAATCTTGACGGGCCTTTTTGCCGTCACACCCACCGGCAGGTCACTCGTCACGTCGCTCTCGCCTCAGTTGGGCGATCTGTTCCGCCACCAGCCCCAGCATGAAGATGATAACTGAGGTGCACAGCAGAAGCAGTGACATGTTGGTGAAACGGTGCACCGTCGCCAGGGTATAGGCGTACCATCCCATCCCAAGCAGAAACAGGATCAGGCTCAGCGGGAGAAAGACCCTGAAAGGTGTAAGCCCAACCCCGATCTTGAGCAGGATGACGATGAAGCGCAACCCGTCGCTGGAAGGCTTAATCTTCGAGCCGCTGCGGCTGCGCTCGGCCACGATGGGCACGTGGGTTATAGTGTAACCGGCCCGGGCCAGGGTCACGCTCAGTGTGGACGGGTAGGAAAAAGTGTTCGGCAGCAGGTCGACGTAGCGCTTGGCGATTTCGGCACGGATGACTCTGAAGCCGGATGTCAGGTCGGGGATGCGTTCGCCTGCCAGGTAGGAAGCCAGCATCGAGAAAAACCGGTTGGCCGCCCAGCGGTGGACTTTCTGTGCCGATCCCCGGGCTCGGGCCCCGACCGCCATGTCACAATCCGCAAGTGCGGAAAGCAGGCGCGGGATCTCCTCGGGCGGGTGTTGGCCATCGGCGTCCATGAGCAAGACAGCCTTACCGCGGGCCTCGCGAATACCGCGCTTGACCGCCGCCCCGTTTCCCTTGCTGTAAGGGTGCCGTATCACCCGCGCCCCGTGCTCGCGCCCGATGGATGCGCTGTCGTCGCTCGACCCATCGTCGATGATCAGGATCTCGTGGTTCTTCCCCTCCAGAACCGCGGCCAACCTGTCGAGCAACTCGCCCAGCCCGGCGCTCTCATTTAGCGTAGGTAAAATTACCGAAAGCTCCAACCCGGAATCAGCATCGCTCATGCGGCCACGTTACGAGTTTGCAGGCCAGTGGTCAAGGATAGGGTGATCGCGATCATTCTACTTGTGGTGGCATAATAGCGAAGCGGCGATCGGCTTGTATTCATCACCGGGGCATTGTCCTTCTGAGTTACAACGGATCTTCAGGCAGTATCCATACGGGTTGCATTTCTCCGTCTCGGGGCACGTTTTTCCCTCACTGCACGGCTTGACACATCTTCTGTCGACGCAAGCCTCCTCACCGATACATTCGCTATCGTATTCGCAGTCCGGCAGCACGCATTCGCCGATCTCGTTGCAGATCAGAGTATCTCCGCAGTGCTCGTCCAGAAAACACTCCACACAGCTTGCGGTCATGCCGCATGGTCCTGGAAAGAGGCCTCGATCGGAGCAGGGGTCGTAGCGGCAGATTAGGGATTTTTCGGCAGGCTTCCAGTCCTGCGGGCAGGTCGAGACCCGGCAGGCTCGTGACCCTGCTACCATCTCCCAACCTGACGGGCACAATCCATCGTTCGTGCAGCGCAAGGCGTAACATATCCTGGAACCCATACACAGCATTCCCGGGGGACAATCAGGATGAAATCTGCACCTTGGACGACAATGGCAGTATTGCCAGCCGCCACCTTCCCAATAACAACTATTATGGTCTGGACACCCAATGGAGTTACGCGTGGATTTACAAGATCCCTGATCAGAACAGACTTCGCTCTTTTCACAGCCCGAGTCATAGTTGCACTCGACGCACTCGCCTTCCATGCCACAAATGCCTTCCTGTAGTCCCGGTGGACACCTGGAAGTCCCTGCATCCACTCCGGCGTCCACACTCGAACCCGTGACATCATCCCTGCCGCAAGCGGAAAAAAGCACCGGCAAAACTAACAAAGTCGTTGTAATACGTATTGTGGTTATCATTGCTCCGCCCCCTTGTCCTGCTTCCTTATAGGCCGTCTTTGTCCTGCGCAAGGCGCATACCCAGTTCGTAGGCCTGGTCGAGTGCACCGGGAACTTCGCCGATGGCGCCTTTTTTATCCACGCGCCGGAAGAACAGGCCGCCGCGGTAGTCCATGTCGGCGGCGTCGTAGAAATAGCGCGCCACCAGATCACAGCCTTCGAACAGGTTTTCGCCGCGGGTTGCGCCTACCGCTATAAGGTAGCCCCGGCCTGAGTCGTGGCTCTTACGCTGGGCGACGGTCTTTGTAAGCCGCCTGCGCGACCAGAGGGCCTGGGCGCGATCTATGAGCGCCTTTAGCTGTGAGGGGAAACCGTAGAAGAAGATGGGCGCGGCAATCACTATCCGGCGTGCGTTCACGATTAGCGGGTACACCTGTTGCATCTCGTCATCGACCACGCACTGGCCGGTCTCGTCGCAGCCGCCGCATTCCAGGCAGCCCGAGATTTTCATCCCGGCCGCCTTGATAGTCTGCACCTCGGCCCCGCCAGCAGCGGCGCCTTCGAGGCAGCGCTCCAGAAGCAGGGCGCTGTTGCCGTTTTTCCTGGGGCTGCCATGGATGCCCAGCACCTTCATCTGTCTTCTCCTGCATTCCGAAGGTTGTCGATATAGGCGACGGCCAGCGCGCTGCAACTCAACTCTTCGACGTTGCGCTCCCCGGCTTGTCGCCAGGCGCGGGCGAGATCGTAGGTTCCGCGGCGCTCTGCCAGCGTTCTGGATACCGCCCCGCGGATTGCCGCGGCCGCCTCGATCCAACCGATGTGATCGAGCAGCATTGCGCCCGAGAGGATGCAGGCGCTCGGGTTGATATCGTCCCTTCCCGCGTGCCGGACGGCGCTGCCGTGGTTGGCTTCGAAAACGGCGGCCGTATCGCCGATGTTGGCGCCCGGGGCCATGCCCGGCCCGCCCGCCACCGCGGCGGCGGCGTCCGAGATGAAGTCGCCGTTCAGGTTGGGAGCGACCAGCAGGTCGTACTCGTCGGCGCGGGTCAGTATCTCGAACAGCATGTGGTCGGCCAGACAGTCGTCGACGGCGATGCGATCTTTGAATTCTTCTTCGCTGCACACATCGTAACCCCAGCGAAGAAAAGCGCCCTCGGTGAGCTTCATTATGTTGCCCTTGTGCACGAAGGTGACCCGGCGCCGCCGGTTGGCAAGCGCCCAGCGCAGCGCACGGCGCACGTGGCGCCTGGTGCGGCCCGGGCTTAGCGGCTTGATTCCCACGGCGGAGTCTTCGGCCACCAGATCGTCACCGAAGCCGAAATCGCGCAGCAGAGTTATCAGTTTGCCGGCCTCGGGGCTTCCCGAGGCCAACTCGGCCCCGACGTAGACGTCCTCGCTGTTTTCACGAAAGACGACCAGGTCGAGCCGTTCGGGGTGTGCTAAAGGAGAGGCGGCGCCGTAAAAGCGCAGCGGCCGGATGCACGAGTACAGCTCGAGTTCCCGGCGGATGGTCACGTTGAGCGAGCGGAAACCCCCGCCGACGGGAGTGGTCAAGGGGCCCTTGATGGCAACCACGTGCTCGCGCAAATCATCGAGCGTCTTTTCCGGCAGGTGCTCGCCGTGATTATTAAAAGCTTTCCCGCCGGCCTCGAGTTCTTTCCAGGCGATCATTCGTTGCGACTGATATGCGGATAGCACCGCTGCGTCGACCACCCTACGCATGGCCCCGATGACCTCCGGACCGACTCCGTCTCCTTCGATGTAGGGGATGATTGGCTGGCCGGGAACATCGAGCTTGCCTGCGCGAATTGTGATCTTGGCTTCCATTCGATTATCCAAAACGGTAGTGGATGCCGAAGCCGGGCTCAGGGTAGTTCCAGCTTACCGCACCCAGCGGGCAGATAACCAGGCAGGTGCCGCACTCGAGACAGCCGCTGTGATCGATTTTGATGGATCCCGACTCCAGGGTATACAGATGGGCCGGGCAGGCCCGAGTGCAGATATGGCTTTTACACTTAGCGCAGCCGGCCGCGTCCAGCGTGATGTGGCTGTCTGGGTGTTGCTTGATTGAACACAGGGCGATCTTTTCTTCGATCTTCATCTTCTACTCACATGCGCATGATGCGCCAGATGTCCCGCAGCTTGACGCCGCGGCGCAATTTTTTGAAAGCCTGGCGGGCCGAGCCGTGCTCGCCTGCCGCGTTGGTCTCAAACAATTCGGCGGCCCAGCGCGCCAGCCTGTCTGGATAGTCGGCGTAAAGACGTGGCTGGGCAAGGGCATTGGCCGCCCGCCGGTGTTTGCGCATCTCGCGCATTATAAAGCTGCTTTTCAAGGCTGCCGTGTAACGTTCGAGGCAGTCCGCTCCGTCACTAAGAGCAATGACTATGCTGCGTCCGGCCAGTGTCCCGGAAGCCAAGGCCAGGTCCATGCCGCGCAGCACGGCCCCGGTGTTCAACACCAGCCCGGCCGCATCGCCAACAAGCAGCAGACCCGGCGCGCCGGGCGCGGGTAAAGTACGCAGCCCGCCCTCGGGAATCAGGTGTGCCCCGTACTCGACCGTCTTGCCTCCTGCAATTAGCGGCGCCACCTCGGGACGCTGCTTGAACTCTTCGAGAAGGTCTGCGAAAACCGATTCGTCCTTCCATTCACGCAACGCGCCAAGATGAGCTACCAGCCCCAGAGAGAGGCTGTCTTTGTTTGTGTAGACGAAGCCGCCGCCCGGCAGGCCGCGGGTCACCCGGCCGACGTATAGCCGGGCCGCCCCCTGGCCGGGCGCCAGACCGAAACGCTCTTCGATACTGCCCGACTCGATCTCGATCACTTCCTTAACGCCCACGGCGTAGGCCCGTGACCGGCGCTCGGATCTAAGGCCCGCCTGCTCGGCCAGGAAGGACAGCACCCCGTCGGCGGCGACGACGATACGGGCACGCAGGATCTCGGAACCCACCTTGACACCGACGACCCGCCCGTTTTCGCTTATCAGCGAATCAGCGCGCTGTCCGGGTAAAACCATGGCCCCCTTGGCGGTTACCCGCTCGGCCAGGTGAGCATCCAGTCGCGCCCGAAGCACCGTTACAGAATGCGGGTCTCCATCTCCGACGGTCTTGTCCGTGCGCAGGCTGACTCCCTCGCGCTCGCCGCAGACTACGACACTCTCGGACGTCACCGGCCGCTCGAACGGCGCTCCGGCGAGCAACTCTCCGCAGAGTGCGCGCAGAGGTTCGAGGTACAGCCTGCCGCCGGAGAGGTTCTTGTCGCCCGCGACGTCGCCGCGCTCGAGTACGATGGTTTGCAGCCCGGCCGAAGCGCACTCGTGCGCGCAGGCCAGGCCGGCAAGACCGGCTCCTGCCACAATGACGTCGAGGACATCTTCGTCGGCCGCGGTCTCGATCATTTTTTGTCTCGTTCTCCCAGCGCCTGTATCAGCCGTGGCACGATTTGCAGCGCGTCGCCGACGATACCCAAATCGGCGTTTTCGAAGATCGGCGCCTCGGGGTCCTTGTTAATTGCCACCACCAGCTTGGATGTGTTCATGCCCAAGACGTGGTGAATCGCACCGGAGATGCCGCAGGCGATGTATAGCCCGGGCGAGATGGTCTTGCCGCTCTTGCCCACCTGCTCGGCGTGGGGACGCCAGCCGGCATCGACCACCGCCCGCGAGGCGCCCACGGCGGCATGAAGCGCGGCGGCCAGCTCCTCGATCAGCTTGAAGTTATCGGGGCTGCCCATGCCCCGGCCACCCGAAACCACGCGGGACGCCTCGCCGAGATCGCGGCCACTCGTGGAAGCGACACGATCTCTGACTATTGGCCCGGACAGGGAGGGAGGCTCGATCGATACAGTTTCGATTTTGCCCTGTTCGGCCAAGGGATCGGGCAACGGGTAGGCACCCGCTCGAAGCGTGACCACGGCCGGGCTTGCCGTGAAGGACAGCTCTTCGTAGACCCTTCCGCCGTATATGGCTCTGCGGGCAGCCAGTTTGCCGTCCTCCCACCAGAGTTTCAGACAGGCGCCGGCATATCCACCTTCAAGGCGGGCCGCCAGGGCCGGGGCGAACTCCATGCCCGCGGAGCCCGCGGCCGCGAAGATCGCACTAGGTTCCCCTCGCATCTCGACAAGTCGACCAAGAAAGTGCGTCCAGCGTGTTGACTCGTATGGCTGGCCGTCTTCGACCCGTACGACAACAGGAGAGATCAAGACCAATTCATTTGCGAGATCGCCATTAGCGTCTATCAGCACAGTCACGGGGTTGAGATTCTTGTCTGCGGCAAGCTCACGGGCTGCGCCGATTGTCTGACGCGTCGCTTGTGTCACGCTTCCATTGCGGACATCAGCCACTACCCAGATCTCGGATGCGCTCATCGCCCACCTCCCGCCGCGGGCAGCAGGCCGGCCTGATCGAGACGGGCAACAAGTTCGGCAACGTTTTCCGGAAAGGCGCTGGTGATCATCGTTACCGCCGGGCGCTCAGGCGGCGGCGTGAGCCGCAGGCGCCGGGTACCCGCGGCGGGCGGCTGGCCGCCTGCGAACAAATCCGATAGCGGTATGTTTTCGATCTTGGCCCGCATGGCCTTCATTACTCGTGTAACGACCGGGACGTGCGGCTCGGCCAGGCCCTTCTCGGCAGTCACCAGCAAGGGCAAGCCGGATTCGATCGTCCAGCTGCCGCCCTCGACGGCGCGTTCGATGCGAGCGCTGCCGGCGGCCGGATCGACCTCGAGCGAGACGGCGGCCGCGATGTAGGGCATGCCCAGCATCTGGGCCAGCATCGGCCCGACCGCGGCCCGGTCGTCGTCACCGGCCTGCTTACCGCACAGCACCAGGTCGGGTTCGATAGCGCGTAGCCTGGCTGCAAGCGCGCCGGCCACCACCAAGCTGTCCGCGCCATCAAGGCTCTCGTCGCCGAGCCGCTCGACGCGATCGATTCCCATGGCCACCGCCCGGCGCAAGGCGTCCAGCTGGCGCTTGCCTCCCGCGGCCAGGGCCAGAAGCTCGCATTCGGGATTGGCCTTGCGAATCGACAGGGCGGCCTCTACGGCCACCTCGTCGAAGAAAGAGCAGACGTAACGATTCTCGATCTCCAGACCGTCCGCCTTCAGCTGGATGATGGCCTCGTGATCGGGAACCTGCTTGACGAGCACGATGATTTTCATGGCACGCCTCAGTTTCCGCCCCGGCGCAGGAAGGCCGCTCCCAGGACGTTGCGTAGAACCTCGTGACACCCGCCGCCGAAGAGCAAGAAGCGGGCGTCGCGCAGGAAACGCTGCTGGGGATACTCCATGGCGAATGAGTTGCCGCCGTAGATGCGGCTGGCCTCGTCGACCGCCTTCTGGCACATCTCGGTGGCGAACATCTTGGCCAGCATACACTCGTCGCGGCACGGCTGGCCTTCTTGTATCATCCAGGCCGCCTTGTAGGTGAAGAGCCGGGCCGCCTCGTACCAGGCCCAGTGATCGGCGAACTTGGAGCGGATCAGCTGGTAGCGGGCGATCGGCTTGCCGAAGGCCACCCGCTCGAGAGCATAGCGCCGGGCGTCTTGCATGGCCTCGTTGGCGATGGCGCAGGCGCTCAGCGCCGTCATCACGCGCACCTCGTTCAAAATATCGGTGGTGTAGTTGACCCCGTTACCAGGCCCCTCGCCCAGCAAGTTCTCGGCCGGAACCCAGACGTTGTCGAAGATCAATTCCCCGGTGACCGAACCGCGCGAGCCGAGTTTGTCAATATCTTGCCCTGTGCTGAAACCCTCGGTCCCTTTCTCCACCAGGAAGAAGCTCAGGCCGTTGATGCCCTTTTCGGGATCGGTCGTTGCCAGCACGGTGCAGAAGTCGCACACCGGGCCGTTGGTGATCCACATCTTGCGGCCGGAAAGCAGCCAGCCGCCGTCCCTGGGCACGGCCGAGGTTCGCGTGCCGGCCAGGTCGGAGCCGGACTGGTCCTCGGTGAAACAGATCGTGCCGATCTTCTCGCCGCGGATGGCCGGAACCAGCACGCGCTGCTTGATTTCTTCCGAGCCGAAACGCCCGATGAAGTAGGTGCCCATCAGGATCTGCATGGTAACCGACATGGCGAAGCCGCACGAACCGCGGGCCATCTCCTCGTAAAAGATCATCGAGGTGATCACATCGGTCTCCAGGCCGCCGTACTCCTCGGGATGCCGCAGCCCCAGGTATCCGAGCGCGGCAAACTCCCGCCACAGGTCGCGCGGGAACTCGTTGCTCTCGTCGATCTCCTGCGCCCGCGGGCGAACCAGCCGGTCAACGGCGTCTTTGACCTGGGTCCTGAAGAACTCCTGCTCTTCGTTGAAGCGAAAGTCCATATTCATCTCCCTAGTTTCCGGCCGGCCCTGAGGTCCACTCTCTCAACTTACCCAGAATAGCCTCGTTGGTGAAACCGAACTTTTCGGCCAGGACCTTGGCCGGGGCCGAGGCTCCGAAGCCCCGCATGCCGATTACCAATCCATCACGATCGGTGAGCATGTGCCAACCGGCATCGAGGCTGGCCTCGACCACGGCCAGGCGATAGCCGGGCGGTATGATCTGATCGCGCTCGCTTTGCGGCAGGGCCAGAAACAACTCGCGCGACGGCATCGAGACTGCGCGTATACCCAGTTCGCGCGCGGCCGCGGTGGCCGGGGCGACCTCCGAGCCGCTGGCGACAACGACTTCACGCCGGCCGTCGCGCTCTTTGCAGACGACGTAGGCGCCGCGGCGAGCGTCGGCTGAACTGAAGCCGGCCGGGCGATCGAGCACGGGGACTTTCTGCCGGGTCAACACCAGGGCGGTCGGGCCGTGGCGGCGCTCGACGGCCAGCGCCCAGCCGGCGGCGGTCTCGATCGGGTCGGCCGGGCGGTAGACCACCAGGCCGGGGATAGCGCGTAGAGCGGCCAAATGCTCGACAGGCTGGTGGGTGGGACCGTCTTCGCCGACGAAGATGCTGTCGTGAGTGAAGACGTAGATCACTCCCAGCTTCATCAAGGCCGCCAGGCGGATGGCCGGGCGCATGTAGTCGGAAAAGACCAGGAAGGTGCCGCCGTAAGGGATCAACCCCCCACTCAGCGCCATACCGTTCAGGATCGCGCCCATGGCGTGCTCGCGGATCCCGAAGTGAAAATTGCGTCCCGAAAACAAGCCGGCTTCCACGGCCGGGCTGTCTGTGATCATGGTCTTGTTCGAAGGGGCCAGGTCGGCCGAGCCGCCGACGATGCCGGGGATGATCTCGGCCAGTCGCTGCAGCACCTTGCCGGACAACGCCCGTGTGGCGGCCGCTTCTTCACCCGCCGCCTCCACCAGGGTGTCCAGCAGGCCGTCGGGGATCTCCGGCCCGTGCAGCCTGTCCCACAGGGCAGCCTTGTCCTTGTGTGCCTCACGCCAGGCGGAGAAGCGCTGCTGCCACTCTTGCCTGGCTTGGGAGAGTTCCGAAGCCCGGGCAGCGAATAGTTCGCGTACTTCGTCCGGCACGCGAAAGCTCTCGTCCGGCGGCCAGCCAATGGCCTGCTTGGTGGCCCGCACCTCGTCCGGGCCCAGCGGCGAGCCGTGGGCAGAGGCCGAGTCGTGCTTGTGTGGGCTGCCGTAGGCTATATGAGTCCGCGCGCAAATGATCGCCGGGTGCTCGTTCTGGGCCAGCGCCTGCTCGAGACAGCGTGCCACCGCGGGCCGGTCGTGACCGTCGACGTGCTGGACATGCCAGCCGTAGGCCTCGAAACGCTTTCCGACGTCCTCGCTGAAGGCCAGACTGGTGTTTCCCTCGATGGAAATGTGGTTGTCGTCGTAGAGGTAGACAAGGTTGTCGAGCCGCAGGTGGCCGGCCAGCGAAGCAGCTTCCGCGGAGATGCCTTCCATCAGGTCGCCGTCCGAGCATATGCCGAACACGCGACCGTCCATGGGCTTGAAGTCGTCAGTGTTGAGACGGGCACCGAGCAACTTGGCGGCTAGTGCCAGTCCCACGCCGGTTGCAAAGCCCTGGCCCAGCGGACCGGTGGTAGTCTCCACTCCCGGGGTGCAGCCGAGTTCGGGATGGCCGGGCGTCGGGCTGCCCCACTGGCGGAAGCGTTTCAGGTCTTCGAGGGTCAGCGGATAGCCGAACAGGTGCAGCAGGCTGTAGAGCAGGGTAGACCCATGACCGGCCGAGAGGATGAAGCGATCCCGCCCCGGCCAGTCGGGGGCCGTGGGGTCGTGTCGCAGGAAGTCGTGAAACAAGACGTAGGCGCAGTCGGCCATGCCCATCGGCATGCCCGGGTGCCCGCTGTTGGCCTGCTGCACGGCGTCCACGCACAGCAGGCGCAGGGAGTCGACTGCAAGTTGCTCCGGATCTTTGTGCTTGTCACTTGTCATCTGATCCTCCAAGCAGTTGTTGAATCGCCTCTGTGGTTTCGTCGGTCGGGTTTTCGAGCGGACCCTGCAGGCGTGCGCGGATCACTCCCTGGCGATCGATCAGCAGCAGCAGCGGCAGCTTGTGCACTCCGAAAAGACGTTCGGATTCGAGAAAAATGTCGATCGGCATGATGCCTTTGTTCCAGATATCGCGCCAGACTCTTTTCATTTCGGCTTGGTATTTCTCGGTCTTGCCGACGGCCGTGAAAAGTTCCATGGTGTCGATCGCCACGCAAGCCAGATCGCCGCCCGCCTGCCGGCAGGCCTTGGCCAGCGCCTGGAACTGCGAGTAGCAGGGTCCGGAGAAGGTGCCCCAGAAGAGCAAGGCCACCGGCCGGCCGCGCAAGCTCGAAAGAACGAAGTCGGGGCCCGAGAAGGCGGGCAGCTTCAGCTCGGGAGCGCTGCTGCCGACTTCGAGGCACTTCTCCTTGTGGGCCGACTGAAGCCTGGTGAGCAGGAAGCCCTTGAAAGTGTCTCCCGAGAGCACCAACCAGCCTGGATCGGGCGTGCTCAGGGGCAGCGTGTAGAGTTTGCCGTCCCGCTGAACCTCGAGAAAGATTCTCCGTTCACCGGCCGCGGCAATAGCGCCATGCAGATCGTCTTCGGATGCGATTTTCTTTCCATCGGCCGCGACGATCACGTCGCCAGCCCAGTAAGAGTTGTTCTCTGCCTGGCCGCCGGGCTTGACCAGCAGGATGCGCACCTCCTCGGTGCCCATCTCGAGCATGGTACCCTTGGATCCGGGCGCCCGGGCCGGCTTTTGCCCGGTCGGTATCACCTTGATGCCCAGGTTCGAAGAGTGCCCGCTCCCGGCCGGTTCGTCCTTTTTGCAGTTCGACAACAGGGCCGCCGCCATCAGAATCAATGTCAATCCCGACACTCGCATGGCCCACATGATACCCGCAGGCGCCCGGGCGATCCAGAAGGAAAAAAGGGGACGTTGGTACATTAAGAACATTAATCCAATAGGTCCCGCTCTTCCAATCCCAGCTTTTTCAACGAGTACATACCCTGCTCGACTGACCTGCGTGCGGATTGGGCTTGGACACCAAGGGCACGCGCGACTCTGGCACCGCTCAACCCCAATCGCCTAATAGCGAGGAAAGAAACCACCTCTCTAATCCTGACCACCTGTCTTCGTCTCGAAGCGCTGGTCAATTCTTCGATCTGGATTTCTGTAAGCTCGCAGGCTCGGTTGATCAATTTAACAAATCTCGCCTCGACCGTCTTCTTGTCCAGATTCAGAGGCGGGTCATCTCCTTCAATCTGTTTCAGCACTCTCTTGACGAAGTCGCCAGCTCCGAGCACTCGCTCGTCGTACATCTGTCTTTCTTTTCTTCGCCGGGCTGTCGCCACCTCTGTGGTCCCACCCATGCTTCTGATCAACCCGCCGCCTCCGAACGTTTTCTTGTCTTCGATCGCGCCGTTCTCACCCATGAACTCCACCAGCGCCCTGCGAGCCGGACCCGCTCGGCTTGCGAATCGACCGAGTACATCGTCCACAATCTGAAACTCGCGCTTGGAATTTCCCATGAGCACAGAATGACCGGTCCACTTGTACTTGGCAAGTGCCCTTAGATCCTTGACCTTGCCGGCCCACAATGGATTGAGGTGGATGTAGCGAACCAACCGCAGGAAGTACTCTTCGTCGTCAACTATTGTTGAGCCAAACCGGTTCTGGAAAACGTGACCTGCTCTCTTCCTCTTTCGGTTGAAACAAATCGCGTATCCGGTCATGACTCGCCGCATAATGGTCGAAAGTGGTGTCTTGCCTGTTCGAATGGCCAGGTGAAAGTGATTGTCGAGCAACGACCAGGCATAGACAAATGCCGCACCACCCCTGCAAACAGCAGTCAACCGTTGCAGGAAATCCTCCCGATCTTCATCACCCAGGAAGATCTTCCGTCGCTCGATCCCCCGCGCCCATACATGATGAAAAATCCCAGGCGCATCCAGTCTCGGTCCTCGTGGCATACGTATAAACTAGCTCGACCCAAAATGGGCAGTCAAGAATAATGTTCTTAATGTACCAACGTCCCCTATTACGGAACTTCTAGCGCATCGTCAGCGCCATGACCGCCTTCTGGATATGCAGTCGATTCTCGGCTTCGTCGAAGGCCGCCGACTGGGGCCCGTCGATTACCTCGTCGGTCACCTCGTGGCCGCGGTCACAGGGCAGGCAGTGCAGGTAGATGGCGCGCTTGGATGCCTTGCGCATGGCCTTGGCGTCGCAGATCCATTTCTTGTTGCGATCGAAGATGGCCTGGGTCTTTTCGACATCGTTCTTGCCCACCGGGGGCTGGAAAATGGGGGTCGCACACCAGGCCTTGGGATAGACGACATCGGCGCCCTTGAGACCGTCTTCGAAGCTGTTGCTGATCCGGAAGGATCCGCCGTTTTGCCCGGCCAGCGTGCGGCAGCTCGCCAGAACCTCGGGATCCAGTTCCATGCCTTTCGGGTGGGCCAGGGTGACCTTCATGCCCATCATGCTGGCGGCGATGATGGCGCTCTGGGGCACCGAGCGTGGCTTGTGGACGCTGGGCGAGTATGCCCAACTCATGGTGAACTTGACGTCCTTGAAAGTGCCGAATTTCTCACGCACGGTCAGGACGTCGGCCAGCGCCTGGCAGGGATGGTACTTGTCGCACTCCATGTTGATGACCGGGATGTCCGACCAGCGGGCGAATTCGCGCAGCATCTCGTGAGCCCCGCCGTACTCCCAGTCGACCGGGTCTCCGTAGCAACGGATGGCGATACCCTCGCCCATGCGCGAAAGCACCCTGGCCACGTCGGAGACGCGCTCGGTGGAATAGGCCACCTCGCGCCCCTCCAGGGCCGGGGTGTAGATCTTCGAAGGATCCAGGAAATGGGCGTGGCCGCCCAGGTGAGTCATGCCGGCCTCGAAGCTGTTGCGCGTCCTGAGGGACTGGTTGTAGAAGATCATGAACAGGGTCTTGTCCTCGAGCAGGTGATGTTTCTCGCCCGTGGCGCGCTTGCGCTTCAGATCGAGGGCCACCTCCAGGATAGTGTCGACCTCCTCGCGCGAGTAGTCTAGCAGAGTCAAAAAATCACGCTTGCGGAAAGTATCTGTTCTCATGTGCGACTCTCCCTTTGAGTAAAAGAGTTATTTCCGATCTTCTCCGGCGGGCGAAAAACTATCTCCGTTACTAAAGACTGTCAACCCGAATCTCAGCGAGTTCCAACACGCTCGTCCAACCAGCCAGGAGAGGGCGCACCGACGTGGACGCCGGTCAGGACGCCGTCGGGGCCGACCACGAAGCATGAGGGGACCGTGTCCACGCGGTATGCGCCCGAGGCCTCTCCCTGGTCGTCCACTAGAAAGACACCCGTCTTGTAGCCGTGCTGTTTGGCAAAGTCGGCGACCTCGCCCGATGTGCCTCCCTGGTGGATCAGCAGGAGCTCGACCTCGGGATGCGCTTTGGCCCAGGCCAGAAGGCCCGGCATGGACTTTACGCATACCGGACACCAGGTGCCCCAGAACTCGATCACTACCGGCTTGCCGGAAAGCGATCCGAGTGCCAGCCTTCCCCCGCCGTCGGCCCGCGGCAGATTGAAAACGGCGGCCCGGTCGCCGGCCATGGGCGGGCGAATAGAATCGAAATGCGCGCTTACGAAAAACCCGCCTACGGCCCAGGCCGCAAGGATCCAGGCTCCAAGCACAAACGCCCCGGTTCGCGGCGGAGCCTGCGGAGTTTCCGCCTGTTCCCCGGAGGCTTCTTTATACAGCAGCCAGGCCAGCCAGGCGCTCCAGCCGTAGGAGACCGGAATCCTGACGGCGATAATCCACCACGGGACCTCGACTCTCAAGGCGACCGAGATCGGGATGTTCGGCAAGATCCAGGTCGGCGCGCCCAGCAGCGCAAGCGCCGAACCGAGCAGACCAAGCACCGCCACCGGCACCCACAGGTACACACCGGCCGTCACCAGTCTCTCGAGCGGAACCCGGGCGCCCCGCAGGCGCAGCAAGCCTGCAAGTAACAGCGCGACTGCTATGCAAGCCAGAAGCGGCGTCGCGGCAAACCCGATGTACATCGATACCAGGCGGGACAGAAGCAGGCCTAGTTGCGATCCGGCGCCGGCTGCCACCCGGGCTACCGAGACCGGGGCGATGCCCAGCATGACCGGAAACATGAGCACCATGACGTCGACAAGCCCGCCGCCCTCGCCCGCTATGACCCTTCGAAAAAGCGCGCGGGGAAAAAACAAAACGCCGCCCGTTCTTTCAAGCCAACCCATGATCATTCTTTCCGCGCGTTTAGCCGCTGCTTTTGACCAGACCATCTATATCTGCTAAATATTCGTAATGGCAAGCATGTTGCGTTCGAGACACGCCCGTGCCAGAGGAACATGACAGAGCTTCAGAAAGGCAAGGGATCTTCGCTGGATAAACAGATCCGCGACTACCTGCAGATCCTCAAGCAGGATCCGCGCTCGCGCGTGTTCGCACCGTTGGCCGGCCTGATTCTCGACGGCGGAAATCCTGCCGCCGCGGAGAAGGTCTGTCGCATGGGACTGGAAGTCAACCCCGATTTCACCGATGGCCACCTGGTCCATGCCAGTGTGCTGGCCGCCCTCGGCCGCCCGCGGGAGGCCCTGACCGCCGTCAAGACCGCCCTGGAGCTCAATCCGCATTGCGCCCAGGCCTACGCGACGGCCGCTGAGGTCTACCTGGCGAACGGCAAGGCACGCGAGGCCTCGGCGGCTTGCATGAAGGCCATCGATATCGATTCTGAAAACAGTCTGGCCCGGAAGTTGCTCAAGCAGATCGGCAAGGCTGGCATGCTGGCCGCGGGCGGGCAACCCCGCGAGCAGGTCAAGGCCACCACCAGGGAGTTTCGGGCCGTGGCCGGAACCTCACCCGGCCAGCGCCTGGGCGGAAAGCCTCCCTCGCCGGCCAGCTTGTTCGGCGACGAACTGGCAGACGCAAGTAACGATGCTATCGAAAGAGTGTCCACCTCCCCGCAACCGTTTTCGGCCCTGTCGTCCGGCAGCCAGCCGGCGGTTGCGCCAACGCCTGCGGACAGCGGGTTCGAGGTTCCAACCAAGCCGGAAAAGAGCCGGCGAGCTAAGGCACACTCGGGCACTCCCATTCCCAGCTTGCCCGCGTACCCGCAAGTGCCCGAGCCTGTCGCGTCCCGGCGCCCTGGACCCTTGACTCCCGGGGGTCCGCGGGTTACGGCGCCTCCAACGGGCGGGATAAACATGCCCTTGGCCGACGAGGTTCAGGCGGTTATCGATGCTTATGGCGATGAACAGACGGACTTTCCCGAAGACGAAGCGCGACTCAAGGTCCCGCGCTCGGGACGACTGAAGCTGGCCGTGGGCATGGCGCTGGCGCTGGCAGCGCTGGCGGCCGTGGTATTTTTGGGCACGCGGACACACCGAAAAAAGGCGGCCAGGCTGAAAGCTCCCGTCGCCGATCTGGCAGCGGGCGCATTTGCGCCTCCGGTCGAGACTCCTCGACCGGCCCCGGCCGAACAGGCGGGTAGCCCGGCTCCTGTCGAGAAAATCGAGGTTGAACCGGAGCCGACGGACGATGTTGTCGAAAAGCCGACCGAACCTCCCGACGAGAAGACCAAGGTCGGCAAGATCGATCATCGCAAGAAAAAGAAGCTTGCCAAGACCAAGCGCCGGCGAGCGCGGAAAAATAAGCACGGCCGCAGGCGAGGGGTGAAGAGGAAAAAGTCATGAACCGCAATCGTGGATTGCTGGCTCTTGTTTGCACGCTGATCGCGCTTACATGCGCATTATTTCAGGTGCCGATTGTTTCCGGGTTGGTGTGGTTGGGTCACAGCCTCTCGCAACCGCTTCCGGAAGATCTGCCACCGCTGGCAATTGCGCTCAGCCCGGCCGACACGCCCCAACTCCCACGCGGGCCGGGGCAGGCTCAGCCCGTTACTTTGGTCGAGATGCGATGGGATCAGCGCGCCGATCCCGAGGTGCGCCGTCTGGCCGGCCAGTACGGCTTGCCTTTTACGCTGCTCAAATCTCATCTGGCCTTAGCCTCTTGCGGAGTGGCCGCCGCGGACGGCATGTTCTGGCCGCGACTGCCGGCTGGAGAGGACGACTCGCGCTTGAAAAAGCAGCCCGACGAGGCTCTGGCGCGCACCCGGGCCGCCGCGGCCGTTCTGGCCCGCTACCGCCGGGAGACAGGATCTATAGCCGGCGCATTGACGGCCTGGAAGATCGGTGTGGTACGCAGCCAGCATGCCCTGGGAGGCGTCGGTCTGGGAATCGAAGAAGTCACAGACGCCTTGCGCCGGCGTCTGCCGGCTTTCGATTTCAACGCGGCCCGCCGCTACCTGTGCAGCGTCTGGGGACTCTCCCTGGCGCTCGAGGCGGGCTGGCCCGCGCAGAACCTGCGGGCTAGCCCGCAGGCAGGCACAAAAGATGGCGGTGTTTCCCTGAGCGTTCCGGCTGGCGGGGCAATTGTGGCTCCCATGGAGGGAAGCGTCGGGTGGATCGGCCACAACGGCCGGCAGGGATTATGTGTCGAGATCGTTCACGGCTGCGAGTTGCGCACGACGCTTTGCGGCTTGGCGGAAGTTCTGGTGCGCCCGGGCAAGCGCCTGCGGCCGGGATCGATCGTTGGCCGGGCGGCCCCGGGAGGCACCTGGTTCGGCCTGGATCTGGGCTCTTACCACCTGGATCCGCGCGTGCTGCGGGCGGAGCCCCGGGACGACTAGTGAATCACGGGTAGCAGGCGGGCGCGAACGACTACTTTTGCTCTTCCTCGTCCGTGTATGCCTCGGAAGCGTCCAGAAGAACGAAGTCTTTCAGAAACTGCTGCAGCAGGTCTCGTTTATCCTCGCTGACCTCCTCGAACGAGACCCCGACACCGGCGACCTGCTTGGGCTTGGACGGATCGGCCTGCACGGAACGAACCACCCGTCCGACGAGATCGAGCTTCTGCAGCGTAAGCGGGTGGATCAGTGTTACCTGGATGGAACTGCCGACCGGCGGCCCCTCGAGTGTCTGGATGAACACGCCGCCCGCGGACACGTCGCGCGCCAGCGAGGTGCCGAAGGCGTCGACAGCCTGGAACCGGAGTTTAACCTGGCGTTCCACTCGCGGCGTTCTGCGCCTTTCCATCTCCGGCGCTTCGTCCCTGCCAGAGACCCTCAGCCCCAGGTAATCCCGCACCGTCGCAAGGCAGCTGTCTTCCATTTTCAGGAAGCGCACTCCCAATCCTGCCGGGCGACCCGGCGCGGGATCGTCGATCACCCTGACAACTTCGCAGATGGCCTTGGCCGAGGGCATCTCCCCCGGCATGTGCAGGATGACTCTGATCTTCTCTCCCATCGGAACCAGGTGCTCGGTGGCGATGAACATGCCCCCGAGACTCAGGTCTTCGGTCTTGAGCTCGAAGAAACCTTCGGCGTAGACGAACTCGACCTGCAGCCTGGCGTCCACGCGGGCGAACCTGCGGCGCTCCAGCAGCCGCTGATGCAAGGAGTCGTCGACCAGGCTATAGACGCTGCGCTTCTGTTCGTAAGTCAGGTCTGTGAACTTGATGCCCATGCCTCGCTTGGCCGGGTCACCGCTCTCGTTTACCCAGACCACATGTCCCTTGATCGGAAAGCTCAGTCCTTTCTGGGCCAGGACGATTTCCAGTTCAAGCTCAGAACCGACCGGAAGCGGATCCACCGTGGCCACGAACAGGCCACCCTCGCCCAGCACGGGAATGTAGCGATCCTTGAGTTCGTTGCGCGTCCAGTAGCGCACGGCCAGAGAGACGGGCACCCTGAGAAATTCGCGCGTATCGGCCGCGGGGTCCGGCTCGGCCTGAAACAGGATCTTCTCGAACTCGCGCCGGTACTCTTTCCACTGCCCGCGCTCCTGTTCGGACAAGCTCTGCGGATCGTCACGTTTCCTGGTGTTGAGGGCCTCGAACGCCTCTAGCATGCTGGTAAAGCCTTCCATCAACTCCCTCTAAGTATACCGATAGCCTCGATCGAACCGAGAACCCTCCCGAAACCATATGCTATGTTCTTGAGGCTGGCAAGATGCAAGGCCGGGTCGGCGGCGGCGGTGCAGTCACCCAGGAAAAAGACATTGAAGTCGCGCACGAATGCCTCGCGGGCGGTAGTCTCGCAACACAGGTTGGTCATCACCCCGCCGATGAGCAAATCGCAGATAGCGCCCGAGCGCAGGATCATCTCAAGCCGCGTGCCGGCGAAGGCGTCGTAGCGGCACTTGCAGATCACAGGCTCGTCCTGGCGCGGTTGGAAGCGCTCGGCCAACTCGGAATCGGCGCTTCCGGCGACGATCAAGCTGCGCCACCAACGCGACATGGCGCCCCCGTCCCGCTCGGGATATTCATGAACGTGACGTGTAAAGATCACCGGCACCCCGGCCCGGCGGCAGGCGTCGATCACCGTGGCCAGGCGCTCGCCGGCCGCTGTCGACATGGGAAGAAAACTGGATCCCTGTGGATCGACGAAGACGCGTTGCATGTCGATCACCAGCAGGGCGGTTCGCGTGGGCCTGAATGCCAGCCCGGGTCGGTCGAAAGGAGCGATGGCCGCCGTCAGGTCGCTGTCGATCTCAGTGTTGGGCTCAGTCTCGGGGGAGGGCATGGCGACCACCATCTCGCGCCGCAAACGAACAGCGTTGGGCAGCCCGTCCGGCAGCGATTCGCGGGGCGTAGTGGCCGGTATTTCGTTTGTGGCTCGAACCCCTTCTTTTTCGAGCCAGGCGCAGGCATAGGAGTAGACCTCGGCGTCCTTGAAAGCGAACCACTCTTGCCTGACCTGCGGGTAGGCAAGCAACTGATCCTTGAAACGCCGGAAAGCGCCTTTTCCCACCAGGGTGGCCGAGAGCTTTTCGACCAACACCGGATCATCCAGGGTGCCGATGAAGTTCTGCATGGTGCGGTATCCCTCACGGGATGGACGCGGCTTGAGGTAAAGAAAGTTGTCGGCCGGCTCGGGCGGATCGGGAGTTTCCACAGAGCCCGTCAGAGTAACGACCTTGCCGCTGGTCAAATCCAGAAAGATATGCGACCGCGGCAACTGGTTCTCGAAGGCAACAGCCAGGGCTTCCCAGTCCAACTCGATCTCAGCCCGCAGCTGACTACCCGCCAGCTGTTCCTCCACCTCACCGGCCGTCTCGAAAACGTCTTCCATGTTTTCCCTCTATTGCACCAAAGCCCGCCTTTTACAATATTTTACGCCATATCAAAATATCTCTCAACCATATGAGAATAATCGCCCTGCCGACAGCCGCAAGATCATGCTACCCGTCCGATTGACTGGCTCACCCAATCGTGTATCATGCCTCTGCTTCGCCGAATGGGCGGTGGGGTATTGGGAGGAATTGGCGTGTCCGGCAACAAGGGCTCCGGTCAACAGCGGTTCAGGAACATCGGCATCATAGCTCATATCGATGCCGGCAAGACCACCGTGACCGAGCGATTCCTTTACTACACCGGTGTGATTCACCGCATGGGCGAGGTTCACGACGGGCAGGCTGTGATGGACTGGATGCCGCAGGAACAGGAGCGCGGCATCACCATCACCTCGGCCACCACCGTGCTGCCCTGGCGCAAACACGAGATCCATCTTATCGACACCCCGGGACACGTCGATTTCACGGTCGAGGTCGAACGCTCGCTGCGCGTGCTCGACGGGGCGGTGGTGGTCTTCTGCGCCGTGGGCGGGGTCGAGCCGCAGTCCGAGACCGTCTGGCACCAGGCCGGGCATTACGGAATACCGCGCCTGGCCTTCATCAACAAAATGGACCGCGTCGGCGCCGATTTTGAATCTTGCATCAGGCAGATGGAAAAACGGCTGGGCTGCCGTCCGGTTGCTATCCAGATTCCCCTGGGTAAAGAGGAAAATTTCGAGGGCGTGGTCGATCTGGTGAACTCGCGCGTGCTGCGCTGGCACACCGACGACCTGGGCGCTACCTTCGACAGCGAACCGCTTCAGGGAGAGTTGCTCGAAGAAGCCGCTCCCTGGCGCGAGCGTATGCTCGAGGTGTTGGCCGACGAGGACGACCGGATCGCCGAGGCCTTTCTCGGTGGCCAGTATATCCCTCCCGCCGATCTCGACGCCACGCTGCGCCGGGCCAGCCTGGCCAACCGGGCCGTGCCGGTCCTGTGCGGCTCGGCCTTGCGCAACAAGGGTATCCAGCCCCTGCTGGATGCGGTGATCGATTACCTGCCGGCCCCGATGGAATTGCCTCCCGTGCGAGGCGTGGATCCGCGTACCAAGGAGCGCGTCGAGTTCGAGCGCTCGCGCAAGGCGCCTTTCACCGGTCTGGCCTTCAAGGTACAGCTATGGGATGGTCGCAAGCACACCTACCTGCGGATATACTCGGGCACCCTCTCGTCCAGCGCCACCATCTTCAACGCCAGTAAGCAAAAGGACGAGAAGATCTCGCGCCTGCTCAAACTGCACGCCGACAAGAAAGAGCGCCTGCAGAAGGCGCAGGCCGGGGACATAGTCGGTGTGGTCGGCCTGAAGCTGGCGACCACGGGCGACACGTTTTGCACCAGGGAGCACCAGGTGATCTTCGAGCAGATGGAGTTCATGACCCCTGTCATTTCCATGGCCGTCGAGCCCAAGACAGGCCGCGACGAAGACAAGCTGCTGGAGTCTCTGGACAAGATGGTCGAAGAAGATCCGACTTTCACTGTGACAGAGGACCCCGACACGGGTCAGACGATTCTGAGCGGGATGGGCGAGTTACACCTTGAGATCATCTCAGACCGCCTCAGGCGCGAGTTTCACATTCCCGTAAACACCGGCAAGCCGCAGGTCGTCTACCGCGAGACACTCGGGGGTCCGGCCGAGATTAGCGAGCGTTTCGAGCGCAGATTCGAGGAATCATCCCAGGCCAAGAACATGTTCGCCGGGATCACGATCGCCGCCGGGCCGGCCGAGCGCGGCGGCGGGATAACTTTCACCAGCGAAGTGGAACAACCGATAGAAGGCCACCCGATTCCCGCAGAATGGATCGCTGCGATTGAAGAGGGTGTCCGTGAAGCCGCCGGCAGCGGTCCCCGGACGAGCTACCCGATGACGGATATCTCGGTCGTGCTCAAGTCGATCGAGCAACGCGAGGGTGAGACTACGCCCATCGTCCTGCACATCGCCGCCGCGTCCGCCTTTCGCTCGCTGTGCGACAAGGCCGGCACCGCCGTGCTGTTGCCGATCATGGCGCTCGAGGTGGTGACTCCCGACGTTTTCACCGGGACGGTCATAGGCGATCTCAACGCCCGCGGCGGCAAGGTCGAGGGAATCGAGAAACGCGCCACGCGCACGGTGGTCCACGCCAGGGCGCCGATGACCAAGATGTTCGGCTATTCGACCGATCTGCGCTCGATAACCGAGGGCCGGGCGACATTCAGCATGCAGTTTCTGAAATTCGACACGGTCTGAGACCGCTTCTCAGTAAGTGCTTGGGAGTGTATTATCGGGTGCATGAGCCGGAATGACGAGCGGGCGGCACGCAAGCGCAAGCGCAAGCGATGGATTACCAGAGGAGCGCTGCTGGGCGTTTTTTTGCTGGGACTGGGCCTGGGTTGGTTGCTGGTACCCAATGGCGAGTGGGCCTATCTCGACCTGCAGGCCGACTCGAACGCGGTTCATCGCTTCGCGGTCTTGTGGTTGCCGGTTTCGGGCGTCGTCTTCCTGTTCTTCTGGCCCATAGGCCGCGTTTTCGAGGAGTTCGTCTGGGTGCGCCGGGTTACCCTGGCCGTCATGGCTGTGGCGCTCGCATTCGGCGCCGGGCTGGCAAGTCACGTTCTGCGCTTTGACGGAGGTATTGAGCGCGCCGGCCTGCGAGGCCAGATTTTGGCATACACCACCAAGGAGCCCGGGATCGGCGGTTCCTTACTACTTGGCCCTTATCGCGAAAACGACGACGGGCCGGGAATTGTCACGGACAAGTTACCCGGGGGCGATTATCTGACGCTCGACAAGCGCAGACTGGCCCGGCGGACGCCCGCGGACGGGTACCGCTGGAGCCGCCGCCGAGGCGGTCTCTGGCCGGCCACGCTGCTGGTAACGCCCGCTACAGTGCTTACGGCAATGCCGTCAGAGCAATACAGTGATGATATCGTAGTCAGTGCGGTAAATCTGAAAAGGGGTCGCAGGCTCTTTGATTTTCATTGCCTGGGCACCCGGGTTTCAGCGCCGGTGGTGCGCGGCGAGATTCTGGCCTTCACGATCGGCAGACCGTCGAGTTCGGCCGTCTACTTGCTGAACTTGCGAGAAATCAAGCTCGCCTGGTCTAGGTTTCTGCCCCAGGTCACCGAGTTGCCACCGCGTCTGGACGCCTCCTGGGTGGAGGTGTCCCAGGGTGCTACGATTTTGCGGCTGGCCGCGCGGGATGGCCGTCAGATCGGGCGTAGCCAGGCCTGCGCGGATCCTGCCGCCGCGCGGGTTGCCTGCCGCGCCGGGCGAGTGATAGCCTGGCTTAACCAGGAGTGATAGTGAGCCGCGATCAGCAGGACATGTTCTCGGACCCCGTTTCCCGCGCGCGCGAGTTGAAAGTGCGGGGACGGTTCGACGAGGCGCACAAGCTGCTGCAGGCGGCCATCGCGGAAAATCCGGCCGACTCCAAGGCCAGGGCCTCGCTGGCCGACCTGTTCTATCGCCGCGGCGAGTATCGCCGGGCGATGGGCTTGGCCGGAGGAATTCTGCGGGACGATCCGGACGATCCGCGCGCCCTGGTGGTCATGGGCAACGTGCTGCGCAAGCGGAAAAAGCCAGGCGAGGCCCTCGAGTATTTTCGCCTGGCCCTGGCGATAGCCGAGACGGACTACTTGTGGCTGCGAGTAGCGGCCTGCCGCCTGGATCTGAAGCAACCAAACGAGGCGCTGGCCGCACTGGCGCGCGCCGACGAATTCCGGCCGGACACACGTGAAGGCCTGAGCCTGCGCGCCCGGGCGGCGCGCCTGCTCGGTAACGCCCGCATGGAAGAAGAGATCCTGCGGCGGGCCGCAGGCAAGGCTCCCAGGGATCACGATGCGTTCGCCGCCTTCGTCATTCCGCTGCTTGCCGACCTGGCGCCGAGAAAGGCTGCCCTGGAATCCGAGAAGATGCGTACCAAGGAGGGACAGGAGATGAACCCTGGCTTGCTTCTCTTCGAGGCCCACTCGCTCTACAAGGGACGAGACCCGGCTAGTGCTCTGAAGCGTGTCGATCTGTTGCTGTCTGTGGATCCACCGGCGGAGATACTCTCTGCGGCGGAAGAACTGCGGGAGAGCCTCGCGCGGATCATGCGGCCCGCGGATGGAGTGTATAAATGAAATTCTCGACATTCACATGTTTGTGCGCCGCCTTGGCCGCCCTCTCGTGCGCCTGCGGCCCGGGTCAGCGCGCCTGCCCGCCGGCAAATACCGACATCGTACTGCCGGGCGATGAATCGCCGCATGCTAACGACATGGAATGGTGGTACTACACCGGTCACTTGTGGACTGCCTCGGGCCGGCGCTACGGGTTCGAGCTGAGCTTTTTCCAGACCTTTGCTAATAATCAAGTGGGATACGTCGGACACTTCGCCGTCTCCGATCCGCAGGCTGGCGAACACACCTACTCGCAGAAGATCCAGGCGCCGCCCGACATTTTCCCCTCGTTCGATATCGATATCGACGACTGGAACATCCACCGCGAAGGCGACTCGCATCGCCTGCGGGCCGATATGGAAAACTTCGCCATCGATCTCGAACTCGTGCCCCAAAAGCCTGTAGTTTATCACGGCAAGAGGGGCGTGATTGAGATGGGCGGAAACATGCAGTCCTACTACTACTCGATGACTCGTATGCAGGTGAGCGGAATCATGAAGGTTGACGGCCTGGACGAGGCCGTTACCGGGCTCGCCTGGCACGATCACCAATGGGGCGACTTCGACGCTTTTGCCTCCGACGGCTGGGACTGGTTTAGCCTGCAACTCGATGATCAGACCGAAGTGATGATCTTCGTGTTGCACTTCAAGGATCAAGGCCCGACTCTCACCGGCGGTACTTTTGTCGACGCCGATGGTTGCGCGAGCACATTCGATTCCTTCGAGGCCCGGCCGATAGGCGAATGGACCAGTCCTCACACCGGGGGCGTCTATCCGATGAACTGGAATCTTTCAATCCCGTCGGTCGGCCTCGATCTGTTGCTGACCGCGACAGTGGACGACCAGGAGATGGATTGCCGCGCCACCACGCTAAACACCTATTGGGAGGGAGAGATCGAGATCACGGGAACCCGGCGCGGGATCGATGTCGGGGGTCTTGGTTACGTCGAACTGGCCGGTTACGGCCCCTGGGGCCCTCAGGGATAGGGCCGGGCCAGCCTGACGGCAGTCTGACCGGCCGAATAACTGCCGTGCCGCGGATCGATTACAACGAAGCCGTGGTGCGCGAAAAATTCCAATCCGACACTGTTGGTATCGGCGCAGGTGAGCTGGATCTCGCGAATGTCGCGCCATTCGCTCATCTCGTCGATTAGCTGCATGGCGTTTGTAATCAACTCGCCGCCCACACCGTGTCGCCGGTATTCGGGCGTAACCGCCAAAGCCAGCAGGTCAGCGATCCAGGCCGAGGAATCGGTCTCACCCTTGGTCCAGGGGATAAACCCGAACATGACGAAGCCGACAACTTTTGGACCCACCCGCGCTACGAAAGTGTTTACCCCCTGCGAAGCGAAAAAGTGCGGCAAGATCTCACCGTAGTCGCCGTAGACGCCGAAGACCTGGCCGGCGATCCCGCGAATCTGCTCTAAATCTTCGGGGCGTGATTGTTCGATCGCGGCCATGGGAGAGAGATTGCCAGCCGTGAATGCGGACGTCAACTGTGTTGAACAAGCAGGGAAAAAAGATCGGTTCGAATCGATGTTGCCCTGACTGGCCCGAAAATGATATCGTATGATCCATCAATTGTGAATGAGGTGTTTGATGACGAAAAGAATCCCCATATTTCTATTCGTCGTGCTTGCTCTCGGGTTGGCCCTGGCCGCCCGGCCCGCCGGGGCAGGCGAGTTGTTTTCGATCGTGCCCGACAGTGCCTCGCCGGGCGACAGCCTGCAGATAGTCATCAGCGCCGGCCAGGATGACGTTTTTATTTTGCCCGCCGTCGTGAATTTCGACCCTGGTACGACAATCACGACGGACGAACCAATCTTGTTGGACACAAACGCGATAGTCACAACCATACAGATTCCCGAGGCCACCGAAGGCAGTCATTGCGGTTTGCAGGATGTGACGGTCGTTGACCAGATCACAACCTACAACGGCCAGGGACTGTTCGAGGTCGTCTGCGGAACGAGCCAGCCACTGCTGATCTCAGTGGGTCCCGATTCGGCCTATGCCGGACAAGCGCTCCAGGTCACCGTGACGGGAGTTGACACGCACTTCGAAGAGGGTATTTCGAGCCTCTCGTTTTCGGGCACGGGTATTACCGTCAACTCGACTTCCGTCGTCGCCGCCACGGCGCTGACCGCGCAGATAAGCATCGATCAGGCCGCCGCCGCCGGCTCACGTGACGTCAGCGTCACCACTGGTGACGAGACGGCGAACGGCGCGGGTATGTTCACGGTGGAAGAACCCCAGGTCGAGGTGACGCCCTCTAGCGGCATGCAGGGCAGCACGTTGCCTTCGGTGACCATTCACGGCGGTCCGGGCACTTTCAGCAGCGGGACAGGAGTCAGTTTCGGAGAAGGCATTACCATCGGCTCGCAGGCAAGCCCGGACGGACAAACGCTGGTTCTGTCCGACGTGACCCTTGCGGTCAACGCACCCGTCGGGCCTCACGACCTGGTGCTGAACTCGCCGGCATTGCAACAGCCGGGAGCATTCATCGTGGTGCAAGGGCCCGGCACGCTCCTGCTGTCGATCGATCCCGACCACGGCGACCGCGGGCACCCGGGCCTATTGGTGAGCCTGATCGGCCAGAACACCCACTTCGATGCCGCCGACGTGAGTGTTTCACTTTCTGCCGACAACACTCGCTCTACAGACCTGGATGCGGGCGACCCAACTCAGCTGGACGCCAAACTGGTGTTGGGTTCCCTGTCGCAAGAAGGCCTGACAGATGTAAGCGTAGCTTTGGGGCTCGCCTCCGGCTGTGACAATTGCGAGAAGGTAACCCTGTCGAACGGTTTCGAAATTACAACCCCCGGCACGCTGACAGGCATCTCCCCGGCCATGCTCGAGGCCGACGGGAGCATCAACGTTGAAATCACGGCCAGTGACGGTCAGTTCATTCAGGGAGAGACCGACCTTGTCATCTCCCCCCCTGATGGCATCGAGGTGAGCGCCCTGACCGTTACGGACGCCGACCACCTGAGCGCCACATTGGATATTTCTGCCGACGCCTCTGGACAGCCGCGAAACGCCACGGCCGTGACCGGCACGGAGGTAGCTCTGGGCGAAGGCCTGATCGACGTATTCCGGCCGGCCATCGATAGTGTCATACCTCCCAGCGGTTTGGTCGGCACAATGGTTCCGGTGACAATAACCGGACAGGACGTTGTCTTCGAGGAGACTAACGAGGTCTTGTTCTCGGGCACGGGTATCAGCGTGTCTGGGCCGGTTGTGAATCCGGACGAGACCAACAAGATTAAAGTCAGCCTGACAATCGCCGCCGATGCCGAAAAGACAGCCCGTGACGTGACAGTCAAGATGGGCAGCGTCGAATTAACCGCCGCCGGGGCATTCCAGGTCAGCAGCCTGCCAATCAAGCCGCCGGACGGCGGCTGCGGTTGCGTGGCTGCGGCCCCGTCGACGCCGGTGGGGTTGCTAGGCTTGCTATTCTTGTTGCTAATCGTCAGGCGTCGCAACTGACGCCTGCGAGTCTTCCCGCTCTCCGCCTGTGCCTCGCCCGGCTGCCTGGCATACAGCCAGGTAGTTCGAGATGAGCCGGTATTCCCGTTCGGAGTCGGCGGCCAGAGAGTGGTAGCTCTCCTCGACGTCGATATCGATGGCCGGGCCCACCTCGCGGCCGACCGCCAGCACACCGCGCACACCGATCATCGTCGAGCCGATGAACTCCACGTCTTTTTGGCCTAGAAACAAGCGGAAGGGCCATGACAGCCAGCGGCCGGCGCGGTGCGTGAGTCGAGCCAGGCTGGCCGCTGCCATGCTTGCTAACAAGTTGAGCATGCCGCGCAGGAACCGGAGCCATCCGTTCACCTTGATTGAGTATGCCAGGATGGACCTGGCTAATGAAAACCATCTACGCCAGTTGACCGAGCCGTCCTGTTTGATCAGCCAGCGGTTCTCGTAAAGGTCGGCCGCCAGTGCATATATTTCAGGGTTGCCCATCAGCGGGCGGAAGAGGAACAGGTTGGAAAGCCTGACGGAAAAGGCGCGAAAATGAATGGCGCCCAGCTTCCACTTGTCGAGGGCCGACTGTTCGCCGATGACCGACATCATCTTTTCGATTTCGCGATGGTTGGTAAGGCCAATCACGACGCCGGCGTTGCCCGGATCGCGATCGAGAAAACGGTCGATGTCGGAACTGGAGAGGAAAGGCAGGTCCGAGGTTATCACCAGGGCGGGCACCGTTCGCGACTCGGGAACGCGTTGCTGGTACTCGGCGACTGCGGCGGGATCTAGCTGCCGGCTATCGGGAGACCCCAGGTTCCTGTGCGGCAGCAGGTTGAGAAAAAAGGTCCGGTAACCGTTTTCCACCAGGCTTTCCCCCTCGGCCACGATGTGAATCCGACCGGGCTCTTCGCGCAGCAACGGCTCGAGCGCCTGTTCGAGCCTGTCATTGTTGCCGACAATGAAAACATCACCGACCCGCCTGGCACCCAGGGCGGCGCGCACCACTTTGCGCACCAGGGGTTCGCATCCCAACTCCAGGTAGGGTTTGGGCAGTTTGCGCCCGCCAACCTCTATTTCCAGCAAACCGCGCGAGCCGGCCAGGACGACAGCGTCGACGATCTCGTCAACTGCTGATTTGGAACTTGACATGGCCATCGTGTGCGTTCACAATCCGTACCTGCTTGCTGGGCAGAGTAACGGATATCAGACATGGGTTGCCCGCGCAAGGCGAATGGAAGTCAATGGGCGGGGAAAAGAGTTTGCTTGCATCATGTCCTGGACGACCCAGCTGGTTTCGCTTTTCATCTTTCTGGCTTATTCGCTGGCTTATGCCCTGTTCGTGGCCTGGGTCTCCGAGCGGGCCGACGAAAACCATCCCCGACGCCCTATGCGCAGAGCAACCATGGCGCTTGGGGCCGGGCTGCTCCTGCCGGGTTTCCTGCTGTTCGTTTCTTTATGCTAAAGCCGGTATTCCGCAAGACGACATCGGTTCACTTCAGAACATCAGCACCGTCAGGAAATAATCCAGGATCATGATGCTCACCGAGCCGATCACCACGGCCTGGGTGGTGGCGCTGCCGACTCCGCGCGCGCCGCCCTCGGCCTGGTAACCCTTGTAGCAGCTTACCAGGGAGACGAATCCTCCGAAGACGGCCGCTTTTATCAGGCCCGAGATCACGTCATGGGCATCCACGTACCAGCTGATCTTGGCCAGGAAGTTGCCCGGGTCGACGCCCCACATGTTTATTGCCACCAGATACGATCCGCAGACCCCGACCATGTTGAAGATCATCGCCAGCAGAGGGAACATGATCAGCGCAGCCAGGAAACGCGGTACGAAGAGGTACTGCACCGGGTTGACGGCCATCGAAGCCAGGGCGTCGATTTGTTCGGTTACCCTCATTGTGCCCAACTCGGTGGCCATGGCCGAGCCGGCCCGCCCGGTGATCATCAGCGAGGCCAGCACCGGTGAGAGCTCGCGGGTCAAGGCCAGGGTCACGGTGGCCCCGACCATGCTCTCCATGTTGAACATCGAGAAAGCATACAGGCTCTGCAAGGTGAAGACGGCGCCCGCGAAGGTTCCCGTCAGAATAATGATGAACAGCGAGCCGACTCCGATGAAGTCCAGCTGCTGAACCAGCAGGCCCGGCCGGAATGGAGGTAAAAAGCAGGAGAAGATGGTCTCCAACGAGAGGATGACGAAGTTGCCGACGCCGGTCACCTTCGAGACAAGGTAACCGACGCTATTTTGGGGTTTTGTCATGCCATCGTCGATATTATCCCGCCATGCCTGCCGGTCAAGCGTTATCGGCGCCTGTACATCATCCGTCCGGATGGTTATGCTGGTTCAATGTTTGTCGTTATTGGCTGCGCGCTTCTATTGCTCGGGCTGGTCGCAAGCGGCTCTGTCTGCGCCGTACGATTCGTGCGCGCAATAGCCGCCGGAAAGCCGTCCGCTTTCGGGCTGCGAGCGTTGCTTGTGGCCCTTGGCTTGCTGGCAGCCGTTTCTGTTGCTGCTTGGCTGCGCTTTGGCCTGGTGCCCGCCCACCACGTGATGTACGTCGACGAACCCTGGTATCTGGAGATTGCCGGCAAGATCTCGGTGGGTGATCGTCCAGAGTTGTGCAGGGCAACCTGGACCGGTCTCGAGTGCGAGGCCTTTCCCAAGTCGCAAGGATGGCCGACACTACTGGCCGGGGCCTTCCTGATCGGAGGACGTTCTGAGACAACGGCTTTTACTGCGACCCGCCTGCTGGGAATTCTGGCGGTGCTGCTGGCTGCGGCAGGCGCACGATTGCTTGGGGGCAAGACGCGCCACGTTCTCGCGGCGGCCGCGCTAGGCGCGGTATTCCCATCACACGTGGCCTGGTCGGCCACGGCCGAGACCGCCGTACCCGCTGCGACCTGCCTGCTGGCCGGTTTGTGCGGCAGCCTGCTCTTCGCCCGTCGCGGTGGAGTATGCGCGGGCCTGCTGGCGATCTCGGGCTTGGGTCTCGCGGCCGCTATCCGCCCGGAACTCCTGGCGGCGGCGATTCCGACCGGGGCGGTCGTGTTTCTCATTCGCCGACCCGGATGGAAGGCAAGCCTGGCCGCAGGCGCCGGACTACTGGTAGCCGTGCTGGCGGCGGTGCCGATGTGGAGCCTCAACCGCGAGATATATGGCGGAGTCTTCTTGTCGCCGGCTAACCTGTCGCGGAGCCTGATGGTGCTCATAGATTCTACGAGCTTCGGGGCGGCTGATTTGTTTTTGCTTGCCCTGGGCCTGACCGGCGCCGTGGCAATTTTTCTAAAGCGCAGCCAGCCTTGGACGGCGTCGGTGCCGCTGGCCGCGGGTGTAGTTTCTTTGCTGGCAGTTCTGATGTTCGAGCTCTTCCAGGAGAGAATGATGATTGCCTCGCTGGCAGCCTTGTTGCCATTTACGGGTTTTTCCGGCGACTTGATCCCGGCCAGGCGGGACGGTTTATGGAGCAAGCTGCCGGCCATTGCGACCGGCTGTCTTGTCGGCTGCGCGCTGTGGTTGTCCTGGCCGGGCCTCGATCGCGCCTCGCGGCCTCCCGAGACACAGTTGCTTCAAACGCGCATGGCAAGCATGCTGACCGGCGTGCGGCTGCCATCCGATGCGCTGGTGTTGGCTGAACATCCCAGCGTGCTGGCCATGGCCGGCGAGTTGGATGTGATGGCCAGCGGGCGGGCTCTTGCTGCAGGGCCGGGGCGCCTGATTGAGGAGGTTCGAAGGCGCCCCGTTTTTTTGCTGCGCGACATGTATTGCGAGCCGGGCTTCGAAGGCACACAAGGGATCGCGGCCTGCGGGCGCGTGCTTGCCGGTTTTGAACTGAAGCCGTTCATGACGATTGGCCTGCACGAGCGCAGCTACGGGCTTTACCGGCTGGTTTATCACGCTTTACCAATCCCTGGAAAACGACGACCGCTTGGGTTATAGTCCATAGCATGGCAAGGCTTGACGAAGATCGGATCATACATTACGAATCCGAGGCGGAGTTTCTCGACCAATACGACTCCCATATCTCGCAGGGTGGGTTCTACCTCGAAAGCCCGAGCGAGTGGCCGTTGCGCACGCCGGTCGAACTGGGAGTGCACATCGGGACGACCGACACCGGAGTGTGTATCAATGCCGAGGTGGTCTACTGCGGACAGGGCAAGGTCGGCCTGCAAATCGCGCCCTACTCGGAGGCCACCGCAGCCATGGCCGAGCTGGCCGAACAGCTCAGGGGAGGTCCGATCTTGACCGACGACGGCGTCGTCAAATACGGATCGATCACCGCCTTCCTGGCCGACTTCGAGGCAAACGTCGCCACGGGCGGTTTCTATGCTACATCGACGGGCGACTGGCAAGTCGGCGAGCTTGCGCAGTTTACGCTCCAGGTCGGCGGGGTCGAGGCGGTTTTGCCCTTCCGGGCCAAGACGGTCATGTCTCAGAGCGGCATGGTCAGCCTGCAAATCGAACCGACGCGCGAGAACATCTCGGCTATTAACGGTTTGGTCGTCAGGCTGCGCAAGCAGCGCAAAGAAGAGATCGAGTTGTTGGCCGCGAGAAAAAGAGAGCAAGAACAGGCAGAAGAGAAGGCCAAGTCTCGGAAAGAGAGCTTGCATCCGCGTGGACCGGCCTTGCATGCGTTCCAGGGAATCGCCACCGCCTCGCGCGACAAAGAGGAGTTCGAATCGATCAGGCCGGTTCAGTTTGGCGACCAGGACGGCCAGACTGCAACTCTCTTCGAGCTGATCGCCACACTGACCGCGGCCGGTCAGGGCAGCCGCGTGTTGATCGAATCCAACGGCGACAGGATGACCTTTCGTTTCAATGCCCAGGGAGAGCTGTGTGACTTCGAGGGACCGCGGTCGGAGGTGGAGTTTTTAAAGCGCCTGGCCAAGGCGCGCTTCATAGACGACGGTGTCGCGGACAAACTGCGTGCACAGCTTGGCGGAACAAGGAAGGCCGGAGAGCTGGCGCTTGAACAGGGTGTCGTCACCGCCCACCAAGTCTCGATCGTATTTTGTGACCAGGTGATCGACGCTTTTGAGAAGTGCCGCTCGCGTGGCCAGGTTCGTTTCCTGCTCGATCCCGAGCCGGTAGAGTTGGAGGACGGGCTGCGCTTCGAGAGAATCATCATCCCCTGGCTGGAGCGCGCCATGGCAGTTCTGGATGCGGCGATAGTGAAAACCATGCTGCGGCCCATCTGGGAAAGCACTCCCAGGTTGAGCCGAGAGCCTCCCTTTACCCTTGCCCGACTCGATCTCGACGATCACGGCTATCGCTTCGCCCAGCGTTTCGACGGTAACCTGACGCTCAAGAAGAGCCTAGCCGGAATGGACAAGAAGCTGCGCGACAAGTCGGTTCGCCTGGTATTGTCGCTGCTCGCCTTGGGAACGCTCGAAGTCGAGTCCACGAACGAGGTAAAGGCAGACAAGCCGCAGCCTGCCCGGGATAGTACTCGCGCTTCGCCTCCACGGGATACGACGCCGGCCGACGATCAAACCGCTGAACTCGAGGAAGAGCTGGCCAGGCTAGAGGAATGCGGTCTGTTCGACAGACTCGGAGTTCACTGGAGCGCCCACCCCCTCATGTTCGCCACCGCCATGCAAGAGCTGTCCCGGAATTTCGGGCCGAGCGGCGAATTAGCGCAGTCATCCGCCGGCCTGGCTGAACTGTGCCGGCGACGATTGCAGATGGCCAAGCAAGCTTTCGAGGTGCTTACCAGTCCGCTGCGGAGGATGGAGCAGCGTAGTCAGGAAGTGTCCGTCGCCATGCGCTCACAGTCGGCCAAGTTGATGTTCAGCAAGGCCGAGCAGAAACTCAACCAGCAAGAGATCTCCGAGGCCATCGAGTTGCTCGAGATGGCCGTCGAGCTGGATCCACGCCCCGAATACAAGACCCGGCTGGCGACCGTGCGCAGGTACTACAAGAAATGATGCTTGCGCGGCCAGGCAACGGACATCGGGCAACCGCGCCGGACTCCTTCGACGGCCTGTTACAGGCCTTCGAGTCACTGAACGAGCGCAAGCGGCTCGACCAGCACAACCTTTCCAAGACCGAGAAGGCCCGCTGGCGAATGATGCGCTGCCAGATCGAAGAAGCCCTTTTTCAGCAGATCCGCGATCCGGCCACCGACACGCGCGAGTTCCTGAGGGTGCCTATTTCGCTAAAGGTATGTTACGACGCGGGCGGAAAAAAACGTAAGAGCTACTTGACCGTCCTGGGCGAGGGAGGGTTGTTCATCGCCGATAGCGACCCCGAACCGCTGGGCAGCCGCTTACAGATCGAAGGTTACCCGGTCGGCCGGGGAGCGCCTTTTCGCGTGCTGGGTGAAGTGGTCTGGTCAAAGGGACAAGGTTCGGAACAGAGTCGCGGTATAGGCATGGGCATCAAGTTCGTCGAACTGGGTGATAATGAGCGGCGACTGGTCAATGCCCTGGTGGACGACCGCGTTCGTCAGGGCTTGCTGGAGCGGCGGCGTTTCGCCCGTATCGACACCCGGTTGGAAGTGTCTCTCTCGTACGCCTCTTCCAGGATCAGCGCGCTGACCCACGATTTGTGCATCGGGGGTATGTTCGTAACCTGTGATCTGCCGGCCCCGGTCGGCACCAGGCTGGCGTACAAGCTTTCTGTTCCGGGCGGCCTGCCTACCGACGAAGGCATGGCAGAGGTGGTACACCGGACTGAGAAGACCGCGCAGGGCGTCGGGCAGGGAATAGGACTGGCCTTCATCCTGGCCAGCCTGGAGAACGAGCACGTCATCCGCAGCTACCTTCGGCGGCGTGTCGCGGGCGAGATACGCCATCCTAACGACGAGCCCCGGCGGCACGCGCGCCTGATTCGCAGAACCAAGGTTCGCTTCCAGGCCGAGAACGGTTTTGGGACAACCGACGCGCGTGACATCGGTTGCGGGGGTATTTTCCTGCAGAGCCGCATGCCGCCCTGTGTGGGCAGCCGGATAGAGATGAGCCTGGTGGATCCCTACACCCTGAAGACGCTGGAGATGTCAGGCAGGGTCGTCAGGGTGATCCAGCCCGACCCCCGTAACCCGAGCATTGTGCCGGGCGTGGGAGTGGCGGCCGACTCTGGTGACGCGGCCTCGATGGATCTGCTGCGTGAAATCCTTACCAACCTGGCGGAGATGGAGACCTTCCCCGCTGCGGAGAGATGATCCCGCGGACAGGATAGACAAAATGTCTGAAATCAAGTTCAAGGTTCCGGGCGAGATGAATCTGCTGGGGTACATACTGCGCTCGTTAATCGAGCGCAACCTGAAAACCGCGCCCGGGGCCCGGGCCTTTTCGAAAATGAAGGGCACGATCCTGGTAGGCGCCTCTCAGATGAGCATAACCCTGGAATTTACCGGCGGCGATCTGGTGATGGCGGTGGGCGGGGACAAGGCAGACACCAGGGTGCGCGGAAGCATGGACACCCTGCTGGGAGTCGCCCTGGGCCACGGAATGGTCTGGCCTGTGCTTTCCGGCAAGCTCAAGGTGGGCGGCAAGGTCTTTCGGCTTTTAAGCATGCTCAAGCTCATGAAAGTGGAGAAGCAAAAATGACCAACGGGATCCGCGATGTGTTGATTCAGAAGATGGGCAAGGAGATTGTTAAAGACGACGAAGAGTCGCTTGAGCTGTTCAGCCGCGACATTACCGAGAATCCCGGGCGACGCCCCGAACTCGTTGTTTTCCCGCGCTCGGCGGAAAATGTGCGCACGGTGCTGATCGAGGCCAGCCGCCTTAAGGTGCCCGTCTACCCGGTCGTTGCCAACACGAACCTGGGGGGGTTGGCCATCCCGCTCAAGGGCGGCATTGTACTAAACCTGACCCGCATGAACCGCATCCTGGAAGTCTCTGAGGATGACATGTACGCCGTGATCGAACCCGGGGTGACCTGGCAGGACATGAGCGACTATCTGGCCGAGAACCACCCTGGGTTGCGTTTCGCCTATCCGCTCTCACCGCCGGACAGCGGCGTGGTTCCCAACTGCCTGATGGACGGCCTGGCCAACCTTTCGCTCAAGCACGGTTCGGCCTCGTACTGGATAAACGCCATCGAGGCCGTGCTGCCCACGGGCGAGATGCTGCGCACCGGCCATCTCGCCTACGGCGGGCGACCATGCGCTAACGCCCCTTTCCCCAACCTGAACGGGCTCTTCGTGGGTTTCGCCGGGAGCACCGGAGTGGTCACCAGGATGGCGGTGCAACTCTGGCCGAACAAGAAACATCGGCGGCGGGCCTTCCTGCTGGCCTACGATGTTGGCTGCGCCTATGGTCTGCTCAAGCAGCTCGCCCGCGACGAGTTTGCCGACGACCTGGGCACGCTCAGCCTGGCCTCGGGCAAGATGCTATTCGGCGAGTACCGTCCGACCTATCGCGACCCGAACGAACCCCTGGTGTTCGTCTACATCGACTACTCTTCGAACTACGAACGCGAGATTGATTGCAAGCAGCAGATCATCGCAGAACAGGTTGACAAGTGGCGCGCCGACGGCGCCAGGTTCGACGGCCCGCTGGATCTCGAAGATCTGGTCCGCCTCGAGCCGCGCTTCGCCAAGTTCGCCAAGTTTCCAACCCGGCTCGATTTCCTGCTCGACCATCCCGGCGGCGGGCTGACCTGGGTTGGGACATACGGACCCACCAGCCTCTTCGAAGAGGGCTTCAAGAAGGGCGCCGAGATCCTGGCCAAGTACGGGCTGCCCCCGGTGGTCGTCTGCCGCCCGATGCTCGGGTCGCACTTCGGCGTGCTGCGCTGGATAACCGTCTTCGACAAGAACAACGAGGAGGAGGTCCGCAAGGTGCACCTGGTAAACCAGGAGCTTTCCGACATGGCCATAAACATGGGCTTCTTTCCATACAAGACCCCCCAGTGGGTCTGGGAGCGCAATGCCGAGCGCATCGACCCCACTTTTCGCAGGCTGGTTAAAGACGTGCGCAAACTGATGGATCCGGAAGGGATCATGAATCCCGGGCACCTGGAATTCCCCGCATGAAAGAAATACTTCGAAGCCGAATCTAGAGCTTGTCCGGCCTGGTTTCCTTGATGGACGAGAGACCCGTTCCGGTGCAGAAATCGAAGATCACGTTTCCTATCTGGATTGTGTCTTCGTCGTGCAGGACTGCCGAGTGAACTCTTACGCCGTTGAGGTGAACCCCGTTCCGGCTGTTCAGATCGATACAAGAGTACTCCCCGTTGATTTTCTTCAGGAGCAAGTGTCTCCGGGAGACCTGTTCGGAGTCGATCCTTATATCCGCTTCAGGGGAGCGTCCCACGACGGCCGTATCCTTGGAGAGAATGAAATCCCGGGGCGCGCCCGGGCCCTCGACCTGGCTGAGGATCACGACTCGCGGCAGCGACCTCGAAGGGGTGACGCAGACTTCGGTCTCCCGAGTCACTTCCTCTTCGTCATTCCAGTCAAGCGACTCGTCCCTGTTGCTCATGGCAAGCTCCCGGCACGGTGATTCACGGGGTGAGAGGCGGTTCGTCAACCTGTTCCTCGAGTTCTCCGATCAGTTCCTCGATCATTTTCATGATACCGGTTGCCTCGGGAGGAGTCACCTCCAAAGCCTCCCGCGCCAACAGCAGTGCTTGTAAGGGGTTACTCTGCTGCTGGCTGGTTGCTTGATGATAGAGTTCCAGGGCGCGAGCGACCGGGTCCTGCTCGCTGGCCGGCGATAAGGGAAGATCGGTCTCATCCGAGTAATTATCTCCGACCTCGAGTTGTCCCACCTGCCAGTTCATCATGTACAACGCCGCTCCCACCAGCAAGCTGGAAAGGATTAATATGGCCAGGATGCGGCGCATGGTTGTCTCCTGTGTGCCCGGGCCCGATTCTACCCCCGTTTGAGCATGCGATGCAATCTTGTCTCCGGGCCTGTCTAGTGCGATATTTGGATTGGCGGGGCGAAAGGCAAGCGTGGCAATGGACGAGCACACGGTCGGGATCGCGGGCATCGGCAGTTACTTGCCGAAAAGAACCATCGATGCCTGGGAGGCGGTACGTGGCACCGGGATCAATCGCGAGAAGTTCGATCGCATCGGTTGCAAGCGGCTGCACCAGGCAGGCCCGGGCGAAATGCCCAGCGACATGTCGATCAAAGCGAGCCGCCTGGCCCTCGATGACGCAGGGCTCACTCCCGCCGAGATCGACGTCATCATCTACACCGGCTCGGTCAAAGATCACACACGCTGGCAGGCGGCGGCCAAGATACAGCACCAGCTCGGCTGCAAGAACGCCCATGGTTTCGACATCTACCAGGGCTGCAACGGACAGAACATGGCCATGAACATCGGCCGTTCCATGATCAGCTCGGACCCGAACGTCAAGACTGTGCTGATCACTTCAGGGGAACGTTTCGACAGCACACTCGATCCTCCCATCCTGGGGAGCACCTACCTGTTCGGCGATGGCGGCAGCGCGGGCATTCTGAAACGCGACCATCCTGAATTCGTCATCATCTCGACCGCTTACAAGACCTGGGGTATTCACCACGGCAACTTTTGCGTGCCTGAAATCGGCGCCTTTTCAAAGTTGAGCATGGAGGTTGTTGAACGCGGCGGCCACCAACTGCAGATCTGGCGTCCCCTCTGCACGACCCGGGAGGAACTGCAAGAGTTCGGAAAACGCTTGATCGAGATCGCCGATCAGCTGATCGATAAGGCCTGTACCCGGGCCGGCGTTACCCGCGACGAGATCGACTTCGTTGCCACCGTCAACGGTTCCAAGAGGCACAACAGCGTCTTCCTCGAACGCATGCGACTTTCCAGGTGCAAGTCGAACATCGACTATATCGAGGAGTGCGCCCATATGGGCAGCACCGATACCTTCTACAACCTGGATCGCGCCCGGCGAGAAGGAGCAATCGCCAAGGGCGACCTGATCCTGTTCTACACAGGCGGAGCCGGCTACACCTGGGCCATCACCATGGTGCGTTATTAGTCCAGCACGCCGACCCGAGCCAGCCCGATCCCGAGCTCGGGGTGGCCCGTGAAAAGCAAGGCCTGCATACCAACTTCGCGAGCCCCGGCGACGTTTTCTTCGAGATCGTCTATAAACAGGCAGCTGGCGGGCTCGACGCCGACGTTTCGAGCCGCGGCCCGGTAAGCCTCCCGGGCGGGTTTTAGCACTCCCGTCTCGAAACTGAGAGTCGGCCTTTCGATCAGGCTCAGCCAGGAGTTCCTGTCGATCTCGTGCCGCCAGTGCAACGGATCGGTATCTGACAATAATCCCGTGGGTAGCTGCGCGGCCACAGCACGCAATGTCTCCTGCGCTCCTTGAAGATCGTAGAACACGTCGCACCATTGCCCTACGAAATCGGGATAGGGCATTTCCTGGCCCAGCAGGCGGCACACCCGGGTGTGGAACTCCCCCGGGGGCATCTGCCCGGTGGCGAAGAGGGAGTAGGTTTCACGCCAGGCGCGCCCCGCCGGCGTTGCGCTGTTTTGCTTTTCAAGAGTGGCCAACAGTCGCTTCCACAGTCCCCGGGAAACATCGACTCCGACCAGCACTCGGCCCAGGTCGAAGATCACGGCCTCTGGCTTGGGCATTTCCGGCTCAGACGGACTTGGTGACCAGGTACTGCAGTCGTACATGGCCGACCTTGAAAACCATGCCGTTATTCAGTACCAGGCTATGGATGGGTCTCCCCCTGAAATTGATACCGTTGGTGCTGGACAGGTCGACGATTACGTGGCGGCCGTTATACAGGTAGATATGGGCATGACGCCTTGAAACCGACGCGTCATCGATGATGAAATCGCATTCATGGGGATCGCGTCCGACGATCTTGTCGCTGCCGCGCAACCTGAACTCCAGCCCGTCGGGGTGATCTTCGATAATCAAGATTCCCTCGCGAACGCTGGCACGCGAGCGACCCGACGGAGGCAAAGTCCCGGGCGGCCGGCCTATCTTGGTCGGGACATCGAATAGTTCGAGGTGGGCCGTGAGTGTTCGACGAGTCGCCGGGCTCAGATTGGTAAACATGACCCGCTTGCCGCGCCCGTTCTTGTCGACGCCGACCACCTCGCCCGTAACCCGGACGGCAGCCTCGCGACCCGCCAGTGTCAGGGAAAGCCTTATACTTGAGCCCCGCGCGAACGGGATCGGTTGGTGAAACCCGACACCACCGGCGGATATGTTGGCAGTGCGGCGGTAAGTTCGCCGTCCGCTGGTTTCCACCTCGACCATGATCTCGGCAGCCACCCGTTTCTCGTGACGCCGTTCGCCCCTGCGGCGTTCGAGCGCCGCATCATTGACCTCTTTGCTCGTTCGCTTGCGACGTTTACGTCTGCGATCCATGCTTTGTGACCTCAGCTGTAGATTTCCTTCTTCAAGCTGCGCGACATTAACCCAACCAAGGCGTCCTGGGCGGGCAGATCCTCGTAGATCATGCGATAGACTATCTCGACGATGGGCATTTCGATCTGTTCGCGCCGGGCAAGGAAATGAACCGATTTGGCGGTTTTTACGCCCTCGGCCACCTGGCGCATGTCTTTCAGGATTTCTTCCATCTTCATTCCCTGGCCGAGTTTCTGGCCCACCGTGCGGTTACGGCTCAGTCCGCCCCAGCAGGTAAGGACGAGATCGCCCATTCCGCTAAGACCCGACAGGGTAAGGGGATTTGCTCCCATCTTGATTGCCAGACGGGTAATCTCCGCCAGCCCACGGGTGATCAAGGCCGCGATGGTGTTGGTTCCGAGGCCCAATCCGTCTGCCGCACCTGAGGCGATGGCAATCACGTTCTTCAGTGCGCCGCCAAGCTCGACCCCAGTCACGTCGGTCGTGGTGTAGACCCGGAAAGCCGCGCCGGACATCATTTCTTGCACGGACCCGGCGACCTTTTCGAAACGCGCCGCCACGCTGACGGCGGTGGGAAAGCGCAGCCCGACCTCGCGGGCGAAGCTCGGCCCGGAAAGAAACGCGAGCATCGGGTGTGCGGCGATTGGCAAGACGTCTTCGAGCACCTCGCTCATGGTCATCATGGTATCGTTTTCGATCCCCTTCGAGGCGCTGACGATCGGCACGCCGGGCGGTATGTGCCGGGCGGCGGCGGTCAATACCTTGCGAACGACATGTGAGGGAACCACCGACAGGATCAGGTCGCGGCCGGCCAGGCACTCGGGCAGATCGGCCGAGGCCCGCAGATTTTCCGGCAACTCGATGCCGGGAAGATAAGTCTTGTTCTCGTGATCGTTGTTTATCTCGGAGACAACTTCAGGCTCGAAGGCCCAAATAATAACGTCATCACTCTTGTCGGACATCAGGTGGGCCAGGGCTGTGCCCCACGCTCCGGCTCCGATGACTCCAACCTTGAGACTCATTGATGACTCCTGATTCTTATTTTTCTATTCCTGTTCGAAAAGATCCATAAGCGACTGATCGACGCTCGCCCGCCGCGCTCTGGTTTTGGCCCATTCACGGAGGCCTTTGATCTTTTCCTCGTAAGTGGCGTATAGGGGGACGATCTCGTCCAGTTCCTTGCTGATATCAGCGCTGGTAACTTCGCGCTTCTCTCCGAAAGCGCGGTACATGCCGGCCACGACACCCTGCTCGAGCTCCGCTCCCGAAAAGAACTCGGCCTGGTGCGCCAATTTTTCCAGCTCAAAGGCCTTACTGTCACGGTCGCGGCGCTCGAGATGGATGCAGAGAATGTCGCGGCGTTCGTGAACGTCGGGCAGGTCGACAAAGAAGGTCTCGTCGAAGCGGCCCTTGCGCAAGAGTTCCGGCGGCAGGTCGCCGACCTCGTTGGCCGTGGCCACGACGAAAACCGCGTCGCGCTTTTCTTGCAGCCAGGTCACGAACGAGCCGAACACCCGCGAAGCATTGCCCGAACCTTTGCTGGAAGTGGCAAACCCCTTTTCGATCTCATCCACCCATAAAACGACCGGCGCCAGCGATTCGGCGATGGTTACGGCCCGGTGGATGGCCGTTTCAGGCGAGGCCGAGCCGAACACCGCTCCGAGATCCAGGCGCACCAGGGGCAAGCGCCAGGCGCCGGCGACCGCCTTGGCGGTCAGGCTCTTGCCGCAACCCTGAACGCCGATTAAAAGCAGGCCCTTGGGAGCCGGTAGCCCGTATTGTCGGGCCTCGTCATCGAAAGCACGTGAGCGATCAGTTACCCAGCGCTTGACCTCCTCGAGCCCGCCCACGTTGTCGAGCTGCTCATCCAACTCGAGATACTCGAGCACCTCGCTCTTGCGGATGGATTTCTTTTTCTCCTCGAGGATCAACGAGATGTCATCCAGCTTGAAACCGCCTCCCTTGCGTAAAGCCTTGGTGAAGACGCGCCGGGCCTCGTTTTCAGTCAGGCCGCGCGCCGCCCGCACAACGCTCTCGATGAAGTCCTCGGGAAATATCACCTGTTCGGCGGCGCAGATTCGCCCAAAAAGCCCTTCGAGATCCTCGCGCGACGGCAACGGCAGCTCCAGCAGGGCGATGTCCTTCTCCAGTTCGGGAGGCAGAACCAGGACGGGTGAAACGACGATCAAGCTGTGTCCGCTGCGGCCAAGCAGGGGCAGGATATCCCGTATGCGCCGTAACACCTCCGGGTCCTTCAAGAAGTGGTGGAAGTCGAGAAGCAAGGTAGCTCCGGCCTTGACATCATCCAGCGACTTGAATAGTCGGGTGGGCTCCTTGAGCTCCTTGCCCAGGACGCCGCCGGTGCGGCTCCAGATACCAGCCTTCAGGCCCAGTTCTGTCATTACCCCGGCCACCAGCCGCGAGGCGCGCTCCTCCTCGTGTGTCAGCAGGTATATCAGCGGATACCCGGACTCGATCAGCAGCTTGAGTTCTTCGGTCACCGGGTGCATGATTGTCCTCCAGCTCAGTCGGCCGTGACCCGGATGACTTCCTCAAAGGTGGTCACTCCCTGGGCCAGTTTCTTGATGGCTACCTCCCTGATCGTGTTCATTCCGTCCAGGCGGGCCACCTTCATGACTTCCTTGGTGTCGGCTTTCTCGTTGATCAACCTGACGATTTTATCGTTCACCGGCATGAGTTCGTAGAGGGCCACCCGCCCGAAGTACCCGGTGCCGCGACAGGCAGGGCAGCCTTCGCCGTAGTAAACCGGCAATTTTTTCTGGCTACCCTCGGGTATCTTCATGTGCAGCGAATTTATCTGGTCGGGTGTTAAAAAAGTTTTTTGCTTGCAGTTCTGGCAGATCGTGCGCACCAAGCGCTGGGCCAGCACCCCAACCAGGGTGGACGAAAGCAAAAACGGTTCTACGCCCAGGTCGTTCATCCGGCCGATGGCTGCCCCCGAATCGTTGGTGTGCAACGTGGCAAAAACCATGTGACCGGTCAATGCGGCCTGCACGGCGTTCGAGGCAGTCTCCGTGTCACGCACCTCGCCGACCATGATAATATCGGGATCCTGGCGCAGGATTGTGCGTAGCGCGGAGGCGAAAGTGATTCCGATGTTCTGCATGACGGCCACCTGGTTGAAGTCTTCGACCACCATCTCGATCGGGTCTTCGATCGAAACGATGTTTACGTCGGGTCCGGCAAGGTACTTCAGTGCCGAGTAGAGGGTGGTGGTCTTGCCGCTGCCGGTTGGTCCGGTCACCAGGATTAGCCCGTGGGGCCGGGTGATGAACGACTCGAATAACTTGTATTCCTTGGGATAAAAACCCAGGCTGGAAAGATCCTGCATCAGCAGGCTCGGATCGAAGATGCGAATGACGACCTTCTCGCCGAAGGCCACCGGCATAGTCGAGACGCGCAGCTCGGTTTCTTGTTCTCCGGAACCGGTCTTGATGCGGCCATCCTGGGGACGGCGTTTCTCGGCGATATCCATGCGCGCCAACATCTTGATTCTTGAGACGACGGCGGCATGCACCACCTTGGGCAAGGTTGTGACGGCATGCAAGATCCCGTCGATGCGCACACGGACCCGGCTGTGATCTCTCTTGGGCTCTATATGAATGTCCGAGGCCCGCTGATCGAATGCGTAATGGAGCATATACTCGACGGCATTGACGACATGTTTATCGGTCGCCTCGAGTTCATCGACCGCCTTCAAGCGGACCAGTTGTTCGAGATTACCGAGGTCGCTTCCGGCCTCCATGGTTAAAGCGGCCGCCTTGACGCTGGTGCGGAACCCGTACATCTCGGTGATGATGCGTTGGATGTCGCTCTTGGCGGCAACAACCGGCGCGATCTGGTAACTGGTGATCCGGCGCAGGTTTTCGAGCAATTCAACGTCGAAAGGGTCGGCCACCGCCACGCTGAGCGTGCCGTTCTCGAGCCCGAGAGCCAGTACGCTGTGCCTGCGGGCGAACGGCCGGGAGAAAATCGAAGTCACCAGTTTCATGTCCAGCTTGAGGGGATCAACCTTCTCATGAGGCAAGTTGGCGGCTTCCGCCAACACCTGGGCGATGCGATCTTCCGTCAAGGCTGCGTTTTTCTTGCCTGGAATCGGCAGGTTGAACGATGCCAGCAATTCAGGGTTGGCGATCTCAATCCTGTGACGACCCTGTCGTGAATGCGCCTCCTGTCCCTTGAGCAGCCGCTGGCGCTGGGCGTTTTCCTTGACCAGCACATCGCGCACCTGCTCCTCATCGATCAGTCCGCGCTCGAGCATCAGCGAACACAGATCTCTGAAATCCGGAGGATGAACTGCCATGATTACGTGATGTAACATGCGCACTGTTTGTATGTCAACGAGCAGCGGCCGGCTTGCCTGCTTTTACTTCTTGCACCATGTTATTGTTGATCATAGTATGGCCGGAGTTAGTTAAATGTCGGAGGTGTGGGAAATGAAGAAAATTCGAATCTTGCCGTGGCTTCTCGCGCTTTTAATGATGGCGCCGGTCGCCCTGGCCCAGGGACATCGAGCCAAGATCGAGCCGAGCTTCAAGAGGCCGCTCAAACTGAAGAAACTCGTTGCTCCCACGGCCCAGGGCGTCAAGCCGGTCAAACAATCCGGCCCGGCTCCCGTGATTGCCTGTGACGGGGCGGATTACGACTTCGGGTCGGTCTCCCAGGGCGATGTGGTCCAGCATGTTTTCCGGATAAAAAACAAGGGTAAGGGCGTGCTGAACATTCAGCGCGCCCGCGGCGGGTGAGGCTGCACGGCTGCCGTCGTCTCGGCGACGGACATTCCCCCGGGCGGGGAAGGAAAAATTGAAGTCAAGGTAAAAACCGCAGGTCGCAAGGGTAAGCTTCAGAAATCGGTCACGGTCTACTCCAATGACCCCCAACAGCCGCAGTTCAGACTCAGCTTGCATGGACAGGTGGATGTCATCGCCGGTTTCGAGCCCGAGCGGCTCAATCTGAAGAACGTGTCCATGGGAAAAGGCGTTACCGAAATCGTCAAGATCGTCGCCAAGGATTTGGACAAACTGAAGATCAGCGAAGTGACCTCGAGCAAGCCCGATCAGATCACGGCCGAACTGATCGAGCAGGACGGCCGGCAGGCCGTCAAAGTGACGCTCAAGGCCCAGGACAAGGCGGGCCGCATCTCGGCGCAGGTGAAAGCCAAGACCAACCTGGCATCTCCCAAGGAGTTGCAGCTCTATATCTACGGCCAGGTGTCTCCCGACCTTGTCGTCGATCGACCTTACGTTTTTTTCTCTCCGGCGAGAATATCCCCCCACGCTGATGCAATTGCCCGCTGCTTCGGCATGCTTGCGGGAATGGTGGGCAGGAGCAGCGGAATCGTCAAGATCAAGGTGTCCTCGCTGGGCGGCAAACCTTTCGATATCAGGGGCGTAGATGATCCGAGCGGAGTCGTCGTCGGCTACCCGGAGAAGAAAGACAATGATTGGTACGTCTATCTCGCGCTGGCAGGCGAATCGGTAAAGCGCAGGGGCACGCTCAAGATCAAGACCGATCGAGACGACCAGGCGTCGATCGACATACACTATGGCACGGGAGCGGCAGTCGGCAGCCGCCTTCCACGGCCGGTTCCGGGTCAGACACCTCGAGGCGCCCGGGTGTTCCAGGCGCGTCCCTCCCTGGGACAACCGGGTCGAATCAAGTTGGCGCCCAAGCTGAGAAAGATCCCGCCGGCTTTGAAGTCGAAGCTTGCGCCGGTGAAAGTGGTAAAACCCGGTTCGCAGAAGTAACCAGGGGGTCTGTTTCAAATGGCGTTTTTCTGGAAAAAGCAGGAAACGGTTGAAAAAATGATGGCGCAGTACTTCGATCTCTGCGACACCTGCATAAGTCTCTTCGAAAAGGCCTTCAACACCTACGTCGGAAACGGCCATGGCGCCTCTTTCGAGGCCGCCGTCCAGAAGGCGCACGAGGCCGAATCGGCCGCAGACGACCAGCGCCGGGAGATCGAGCTGACTCTTTACGGCAAGGCGCTGTTGCCCGAGTCGCGCGGCGATCTACTGGGCCTGCTGGAATCCTTCGACAAGCTGCCCAACATGGCCGAGACGGTGCTGTTCGCGATCCTCTGCCAGAAGACCATCATCCCGGAAGACCTGCTCGAATCATTCAAGAAGCTGGTCGAGATCAACCTGCAGGCCTACTATCTCACGCGCAAGGCGGTGGACGAACTGTTGAACAATCCTCGGGCGACGCTACACACCACCAAGGACGTGGACGAAAAGGAAAGCGAGTCCGATCGCCTGGAGCGTAAAATCATTCGGAGTATATTCGAAAAGCAGGAGTTGAGCCCGGGCATGCAATTGCTGCTCAAGGAAATCGTCCTGCTGATCGGCAAGATCTCCGACCGTGCCGAAACCGTTGCCGATCGCATTGGCATCATAGCCATCAAGCGCCAAATCTGACATGTGGCAACTCGTAGCGAGCGTCTTTCTTGGTTGGTCGCTGGGGTCGAATGACGCGTCTAATGTTTTCGGCACGGCCGTGGCGTCGCGTATGGTGCGTTTTTGGACGGCGGCGATCCTGTGCGCCGTATTCGTCTTGCTGGGAGCGGTTCTCGAGGGACAGCATGGGATCGAGACCTATCAGCGCCTTAGCCCGATCTCGCTCAACCTGGCTTTCATCGTCAGCCTCGCGGCCGCGCTGACCGTCAGCCTGATGAGCTACTGGCGCTTGCCGGTCTCGACCTCACAGGCGGTGGTGGGTGCGCTGGTTCTGATCGGTGCTCTGAACTCCAGCCTCGACACATCCTCGCTGACCAAGGTTGTGCTGTGCTGGGTAGGCACGCCAATCGGCGCGGCCTTAATCACCTTCGTGCTGTATTTTACGGTTGGCAAGCTGATCAACTTGATTCATCCATCGCTTTTCGCATACGACAAAAACCTGCGCTGGGCCTTGATCGTGGCCGGTTCCTACGGCGCTTATGCACTGGGGGCCAACAACGTGGCCAACGTGACCGGGCCCTTTGCCGGCCCGGGTGTGTTGTCTCCGCTGGCCGCCTGTCTGATAGGCGGCAGCGCTATCGCCCTGGGGGTGCTGACCTACAGCAAGAACGTCATGCTGACGGTAGGCAAGGGTCTCGTTCGTCTCGATGCTTACACTGCCTTCATCGCCATCCTGGCGGAGGCCGTCACCGTGCATATCTACGCCAAGATAGGTGTGCCGGTCTCGACTTCCCAGGCGGTGGTCGGGGCGGTACTGGGTATCGGAATCATCAAGGGGGCCAGGACGATCAACCGCCGCACGCTCTGGCGCATCTTGTTCGGCTGGATCGGCACACCGGCAATTTCGGCTGGATTGGCCTATTTGTTGTTCATGCTCTTTGTCGCTCTCAATCTTGTCTCTGGTTGACCCCGGTCCACTTGGGACAGGTGCGGACTCAAAGATGGCTGACGTTCGATACATCGAGCCGTCCGCTCGCGTAGAGGCGGCCGGGCAGGTATTCTCGTTCCTTGAAGAATACGGATTCGGCCTTGTGCAATCTGGCGACAACTCGGTTCGTTTCGAATCCGGCAACATGTTTCTGACTGTTGTTTTCAAGCTGGACAACGACCGGGTCGACCTGTCTTTCGGCCCGTTACGGGGCGAAAGGCAAGCGGGCGGAGTCTTCGATTCCGAAGACCTGGCCGAACTGGCCGAACCGCCGGGGCGCCTGCGTTGGCGGTTCGCTCGTGCCAGAAGCCCCGAACTGCTCATGTCGATCCTGGAAGGCTATGCGGGTTTGCTGCGAACCCGCGCCGTCGGTCTGCTACGCGGCGCACCGGCGGTTTTCGAGAAATTGTCCCTGGCCCGCAAAGCACGCGAGAGACGGGCGGCGAGACAATTGAGCCGGCATCTTGCTGCAAATTCCATTCGAGACGATGCGGACGGCGAGGCGACAGCCCATGTCGTGGTCGGACAACGCACACGACATACAATCTACGAGTGGTCAAACGTTCTGGACAGGGCCGAGCAAGAAGCCCATGCGCTTCTGTCCCTGTCGCTCGACAAAGAACAGGCGGAAACGTGGGAGCAGAAGTTTTCTATGCTCGAACCCCACCCGTTGGATTACGAACGCGTGTTCAAAGCCCGGGCAGCTTCCGGTGCCTTGAAGGCCTACCTTGGCCTATGGAGTCAAATTCGCCCGGCCATCGTGCCCGGCCCTGGTCACACCGGACTAAAGGTCACAGCTTGCCTTTCGGACTGGCTCAAAAGCGGCAACGCGCTCGCACGCCGCTTTCCGGAGGGCTACAATAAAATCGCCGGGTTACTCGAACCCGGAGTGATCTGGATTGCCTGGAAATACGTTGGCCCGGGTAAACTGGAAAGCCTGGATTACGACGGCCTGGTGTGGCTCGATAACTACTTTGCCTGGTTTCCAAAACCATTCCATATACTTGCCTCCCTGGTAATGCAATGAAAGCAAGTGGAGATCTCAGGAGAAGTCATGTCTGAAGAAAATCCGACTCAAACCAGGACCCTCACCCTGGGCGATTTTTTCAAAGACGCAGCGTCTTACGATGTCAAGGGCTTCGCCCTCCGCCACGGAGAGGCATATCTCATCCACCACGGCCCCCTGGGAAAAATCCGGGTGGTAAAGGACATGTCCTCGACCCAGGCCATCGAGCACAAAGAAACCGCGCGTGCCTTCGACCCGGGCAAGGATTTCCTTGTTTTCCCGCTCAGCAAGGGTAAGGGCAAGTCGGAGGGAGATGTTGTAATCCGGCTGGGCCGCGGTGGCCACAACGATATCGTAGTACCAGATGCATCCGTGTCGGACAACCACGCGTCTGTGGAAATCACAAAGCGCGGCCAGTTCCAGATTCAGGATCTGGGCTCGCGTAACGGAACCTTCGTCCAGGAGCAACAGGTGCCCGTTCAGGGATCCGGGCCCCCGGTTCGGCTCGAATCAGGCATCCGCATCCGGATTGGCGGATTGAACATGACCTTCCTGGAAGCCGCCGAGTTTCACAACCTGGTGATACAGTTGCTGGGTTAACAACGGCTCTCAGCAGCCAGTGCTAACATTCCACTTTGGAATTGACAGCCTGCACCATCCCCCATAAGCTGCCTTCCTGGAAGTGCCAGGGTCACTGGTGGGCTCCCCGGGCTTCAAACCCGGTGTGACGTGCGAGCAGCGCGTTGGGTGGGTTCGATTCCCATGCACTTCCGCCATTGAACTATTCGCGCGCCTATACGCGTCGCCGTGTGGTGGGGTTTTCGCGTTGGCGGGGGTCATATACCATGAAGCCGGAAGACAAAGACAGGGTGCAGGTAGAGGTGGTTCAACGCATACTCGATCACTGGACCACGGACGCCACATGTTGCGAGGAAGCCCTCTTCGATACCATTTACCACGAGCGGCGCCGGCTGGAGTCCGAGAAGAACAAGTCGCGGGCCAGGAAGGAAGGCGCTTTTTACGAGCGGATTTACCACCAGGCACTCAACGGCAAGGGCGCTTCCCATCGCCAGTTGCTCAAAGAGGTGACCCGCTTCTTCGCCAACGAGGTGTTGGGACACTTCGACCCGCGCGTCTACTCCCTTGCCACGCGCATAATTCCCACCGGCCTGAGCCTGCTGCTGAACACCGTAAGTCCGCTGCGCCTCGTCGAAACCCTCCAGGGAGCCGACAGCCTTGCTGACCAGTTGGTGATCGGAGGCGAAATCGAGGCTTTGCGCCGGGTCGCCAAGATGGGGACTACTATCCTGGTTCCCACCCACTCGAGCAACCTCGACAGCATCCTGATAGGTTTCGCATTGTATCGCCTGGGCCTGCCGCCGTACACCTATGGCGCGGGATTGAACCTTTTCTCAAACAGGCTGATCGGCTTCTTCATGCATAACCTGGGCGCCTATAAAGTCGACCGGCGCAAGAAGGCGCCCGTCTACAAGGACGTGCTCAAGACCTATGCCGGCTACACCATGGAACTGGGCTACCACAACCTGTTCTTCCCCGGCGGTACCCGCAGCCGTTCCGGCGCGGTGGAGAGCAAGCTCAAGATGGGCCTACTGGGCATGGGCCTGGACGCCTACATTCACAACCTTGCGGCCGGCAAGGAGCGACCCGACATTTTCGTCGTTCCCTGCACGATCAACTACCAACTGGTCCTCGAAGCGGAGACGCTGATCGACGATCACCTCAAGGAGCTCGGCAAAAGCCGCTATATTATCGAGGACGATGAATTCTCGAGGCCGAAGCGCGTCTTCGAGTTCATCCGGCAGCTCTTCTCGCTGCACTCGACAATTCACCTGGTTATTTCCAGCCCGCTGGACGTTTTCGGCAATCTTGTTGACGACAAGGGAGTCTCCCGCGATCGGCGCGGTCGGCCGGTCGATCGCTCACGTTACGTGATTGATGCCGGCGGCCGGCCGGTGTTCGATGCGCAGCGCGACCGGGAATACACCCGGGAATTGGCCCGCTCGATCGCTGCTGCCTACCGCAGGGATACTGTTATCAAGTCGACCAACCTCCTGTCCCGCGCGGTCTTCAAACTGCTCGGTGACAAGAACCCCGGGCTCGATCTCTATCGCCTGTTGCGCGGCGTCGCCGTGGAGGAAAGTTTTTCGCTGGCCGATGTCTACCGCAGCGTCGAGGATACGCTTGATACGGTACACATGCTCAACCAGCGCGGCAAGTTGCGTATAGACGACATCGTGACCCGCAAGGACCCGGTAGCCATCGTATCCGAGGCACTGGCTCACCTGGGCACTTATCATCGCAAGCCGGCCCTGGTTCGCCGCGGAGATCGCCTCTTCCATGTCGATCGCACCCTGCTCCTCTATTATCAGAATCGTCTGGCGGGTATAGAGAACGGAGAGCTGGCATGAGCAGCGCTTCAGGGAAGGATCACGAGGGCCTCGATATCCTGGTGGTCGGCGGCGGGACTTTCGGCACAGCCCTGGCCTCGATACTCTCCCAGATGAAACGCCGGGTGCTCTTGTGGGTTCGCCGTCCCGAGCAGGCCGAGGAGATCAACTCGAAGCACACCAACTCGCGTTACCTGGACGGGTTCGAACTGCCGCTGAATCTCAGGGCCACAACGCTTTTGGAAGAGTCGATTCGCAGGACGCCGATCGTCTTGATCGTAGTTCCCTCGAAGTCTTTCAGGGAGATAGCCCGTCGAATCGGAAACACGGCCAAAGGCAACCAGATTCTTGTCCACGCGACCAAGGGCATCGAAATCGAAACCTTCAAGCGCATGTCCGAGGTCCTCCGAGAAGAGACATGCGTCTTGAAGATCGGTGTCCTGAGCGGTCCCAACCTGGCACGCGAAATCATGGGTGGCCAACCATCCGGAGCGCTTTTGGCATCGCGTTACAGCGAGGTGGCTGTGGCTCTGCAGCCGCTGTTCGCCTCCAGTCGCATGCGCATCTACAGCGGCCGGGATGTAATAGGCACCGAGATCGCCGGCTCATTCAAGAACATCATTGCCATCGCGGCCGGGGTGACCGATGGCATGAAACTGGGTGACAACGCTAAATCTCTGTTGGTCACCAGGGGTTTGAGCGAAATGGCCCGTTTCGGTGTCGCCCTCGGCGCCGACGTCTTCACCTTCGGGGGTCTGGCCGGAATCGGCGATCTGATGGCCACCTGCGCTTCGAAACTCAGCCGCAACCACCAGGTTGGCGAGCGCCTGGCAAAGGGCGAGAAGATTTCAGGGATCCTTGACAGCATGACCCAGGTCGCCGAGGGAGTGCCGACCACCAGGGCCGTTCACGCTCAGGCCCTGCAGATGAATATCGAACTGCCCATCGTCAGGGCGGTGCATGGAATACTGTACGAGGACTGGAGTTGCAACGAGGCGCTCATCAGGCTGATGTCTCTTCCGGTCGAGAAGGAACTCGCCGTTCTGAGCTACCGGTGACGGAATGTTGCGGTGCTACCCCCTCAGCCTGGACGAGCAGCGAACCTATGCGGATGATTTCGACGGCAAGGTCTTCGTCTGGGACATCGACAAGACCTATCTGGCCACCCGTTTCTCGTCACTCAAGGGGATGGCGCGCATTCCGCTGGAGTTTGCCATAGACAAGAAGGCCATACCTGGAATGCCCGAGGTGCTGCGCGGCCTGCGCCGCGGTGCCGGACGCACCTTTGCGGCCACCCCGATCTACTTCGTCACGGCCAGCCCGCCGCAGATGCGGCGGGTTATCGAGCGCAAGATGCTCATGGACGGCGTCGAGTACGACGGGATAGCTTTCAAGGACTGGGCCGCGACGATTCTCAGGTTGCGACCGGGCAGGTTGCGCGAGCAGGTGGGGTTCAAGCTATGCGCCCTGTTGACGACGCGTCAGAACCGCTCGCGCTCGAGAGAGTATCTCTTCGGCGACGACGTCGAGAGCGACGCCGAGGCTTTTCACCTCTATGCCCGTCTGCTGGAGGGCGAGCTTTCGGCTGGAGAAGCCGAGGAGGTTATGAAAACCGCCGGCGTCAAGAAAGATGATCGCGACTGTGTCCGCGCGCTGTTGGATCGACTCGGTCAGAAGCGCGGTTCGGTGGAGCGCATTTTCATCCACCTGGCGGAGCAGTCAGCGCCGGAGCGCTTCTCGCATCTTTCGCCGTTGGTGGTTCCGGTAAAGGGCGCCTTCCAGCTAGCGTTGGCCTGCTACGAGCTGGGTTTGCTGCGCGCCGAGGCCGTCCGCCGCGCGCTGGATGCCTGCCTGGCCTTCCGGCCGCAGTTTGAACAAGAGGAATTAGGCCGGGACGCACTGGAACGCGGCCTGATCTCAGAAGAGATCTACTCGAAAAGTACTTTCCTCAATTCATCGGCGTTGCCGGCGAGGTAGTCCGGCTGTGCTGTTATTACGGGCTCGGACCCAACGAAGCCCCACAGAACTCCGCAGGTGGACATCCCGGCGGCGCGGCCTGCCTGAATGTCGTTATGGTAATCGCCGATCATGATGCCGGCTGCGGGGGGCAGACCGAGTTTTTTGCAAGCCGCAAGAACCGGCTCGGGGTCGGGCTTCATGTTTTCGGTTTCATCTCCGCCTATCAGCACTCCGACATAGTCTGACAGTGACAGCCCGTCGAGAATCAGGCGGGCGAAGTAACACGGTTTATTGGTCACCACGCCCACCCGGGCGGGCCGCAGATCGCGCAGGATCCCGAGCAGGCCGGGGTAGGGTCGGGTGTTGTCGAGGGCATGCTCGCGGTAGTGCTCCCTGAACAGCTTGATTTGCTCGTCGACGTCGTCGCGCTCGATCTTTTTCAAGACTCGTTCCATCAGCCGGCGCACGCCGTCGCCCACGTAGCCGAGCACCTCTTCCTGCGGCAAGGGCACCAGGCCGAGATCTTCAAGGGTGTGGTTGACGGCAGCGGCGATATCCCGGCCGGAATCCACCAGAGTGCCGTCAAGATCGAAAAGGACAGGGTCGAAGCGAATCTTCATGCCGGGAAAATACCACGCTTAGGCTTGACATGAAACGCTGTTCGAGGCATCTATCTACAAAGGAGCGTTACCCGGTGCTGGAACTTTTGTGGATCACGGTCGGTGTCGGGGGGATCTGGTTGGTGATCTTCGTATCCAGCCTTTTGGAAATGCGCTCGCTGCCGAGAGTCAGACCCGCTCGCGGCGCGAGCCATGGGCCTCTCCCGCGGGTGAGCGTGATCATCCCGGCCCGCGACGAGGAGGCCAACATCATAGCCTGCCTGGAATCGCTGCTTAGCCAGGATCACGCCGATATCGAAATCATCGTGGTCGATGACGGTTCCTCCGACCGCACGGCAGACTTGGTTGCCCGGATGTCCCGCCAGGATTACCGCGTGCGCCTGGTTCGCTCGGGCGATCTTCCGGCCGGCTGGACGGGCAAGTGCAATGCGGCTTACCAGGGAGTAGTCAAGGGGCATCCCAGGGGCGAGTGGCTGCTGTTCACCGATGCGGACACGCTGCACGAGTCACAGAGCATCAGCGCGCCGCTGCAGGTCGCCCTCGATCGCAATCTCGATCTGGTTTCATTGATTCCGCATCTCGAGGCTCGCAGCTTTTGGGAATGCCTGATGCAGCCCACAATGGCGTCCTTGATTGCGATGTTCCAGAAACCTAGGCGCGTAAACGACCCGGGGCTGCCGGATATTTTCGCCAACGGGCAGTACATCCTGGTTCGCAGGGAAGTTTACGACCGGGCGGGCGGGCACGCGGCCGTTCACGGCAAGGTGCTCGAGGACGTCGAGTTGGCCAGGGTCATTTGCGCAACCGGCGGGCGGGTTTTTCTCGCCATGGGCCGAGATCTTTTCTCGACCCGCATGTATACCAACTTGCATTCCCTGATCGAGGGTTGGGCCAAGAATTTCTACATGATCCTCGGATCGAGATTGCCGCGGGTCGTCCTGGCGGTGAGCGCCTTGTTTCTGCTCAGCCTGTGGCCGGCGGTCTTTGGATTGACCGCGGCGGGCTCGCTGCTTATTGGTCTGCGACCCTTGGCGCAGGGATATTTATGGATTGCACTCGGTGTTTATGCACTGGTGTTAATCTTCCAGATCGTGCTACGCCACTTGAATCGCTGGTACCCGCGCTACGCACCCTTCGCTCCACTGGCGAGCCTGTTGGCCATTTACGTGCTGCTGCACTCGGCCAGGCTTCATCGCACGGGTTCCGGCGTGCGCTGGAAAGGGCGGGTTGTATTCGACGACAAGGAAAAGGCTGGATGAACGCCGAGCAACAATCGATTGAGCGTATGCCGCTTTCCGATCTTCTTGGTAAAAGGCTCGGTCGGCTGCTGGACCAGCTTGGCACGCATCGCGTGCCGCACCTCTACCGGCTGGTGCTAGACGAAGTCGAGAGGGCGCTGATCGAGCAGGCCTTGCGTTGCTCGGGAGGATCGCGCAAGCTGGCCGCCGAGATACTCGGCATACATCGTAACAGCCTGCGCAACCGGATCAGAGCGTTGGGCGTAGAAAAACAGCGCAAATGAAACCGTTTTGTCTTTCAATCGCCGGGTTCGATCCCTGCGCCGGGGCGGGCGTGCTCGCGGACGCCGAGACTTTTACCGCCCTGGGAGTTGGGTCGGCGGCGCTAGTCACAACCATTACCGCGCAGAACGGCAGGCGTGTGGATAGCGTGCATCCTCTGGCTGCAAAATGGGTGCTTGAACAAGCTTGGGCGCTCTTTGAGCAGGGAAGGCCCGCGGCCGTCAAGATCGGCTTGCTTGGTTCGGCGGCCGCGGCCCGCGCTGTTGCAAAAATACTGGATCGACTGCCGGGCGTGCCGGTAGTGCTCGACCCTGTACTGCGGGCCTCGGTGGGTGCCGAGTTGCTCCCACCCGCCGGGGTTAAACCGATGCGTGAGTTGCTGCTCGAACGTGCGACGGTTGTCACCCCCAACGTCCAGGAGGCCGGGGCGCTTGTCGGCCGCAAGGTAGTCGGTAGCCGCGGCATGCGGCGTGCGGCCCTCGATCTTTTCGCGTCTGGTCCACGGGCCGTGGTAGTGACCGGCGGCGATCGCCGCGGAGACCCGCTGGACGTGCTGTGCGACGGACGGGGAGTCGTGGAATACAGTGACCGGCGCATCCCCGTGGGCCCGGTGCACGGGACCGGCTGCAGGTTCAGCTCGGCCCTGGCAGCCGGCCTGGCCCGAGGCCTGTCGATACGCCGGGCAGTGCAGGGCGCGCGGCGCTACGTGCGTCTCTACCTGCGCGCGCAGCTCGGTTCATAGCACGACAAGCCAACCCTCTTCGTTTTGGCGTTGAGCCTTGTGCAGTTCGTTTACCTTCCAGAGCATGTCTTGGCCGGTCTTGATCTCGGGGTGCGGATAGGATACCAGGGCGGCGCTCATGTTTACGGTCGTTATGCTCTTGTTGCCGGTAACACTGGTCAGAGCCTCTCGGATTCTCTCGATTGCCCGGCGTGCGCCCCCGGAGGCTGTCTCCGGCAACAGCAAAAGGAACTCGTCGTTGTCCATGCGGTAGATGCGATCTACCGAGCGCAGTGTTTTCTGTAAAACGGTGACCAGCGCGCCGATTAAAGAGGCCGCTTCTTTCCTGCCATGCTCGTCGTAAATACTATCGTAATCAGTCAGACTGAACAGCGCGCAAGCCAGCGAGTGTTCGTAACGCTGGGCCCGCCGAAACTCGTACTCGAGACCGCCGCGTAGTTGACGATAGCCGCCGATTCTTCCAGGGGTGTCGATCTCTCCCAGCTTGACCAGCTTTTCATGGGCCTCCTTGAGTTGCCGCCGGTACAACCTGGCTTCCAGCACCGTCCGGATGCGTTGTTGCAACTCGAACAGGCGAAAGGGCTTTGTCACGTAGTCATCGGCTCCCAGTTCGAGGCCGCGCATCTTGCTGTCGATGTCATCCAGGGCCGTGACGATGATGATCGGCAGATCAGAATAATCTTCCCCAGAGCGTAATTCACGACACACATCGAAGCCGTTCTTGCCGCCCATCATGATATCGAGCAGCATTAAATCGGGCGATTCCGAGCGGGCAAGATCGAGCGCCTCGTTGCCGTCATGCGCCTCGACGACCCTGTAGCCGGTCGTCTCGCAAAGTTCACGCATCAAAGTGACGTTGAACTTGTCATCGTCGACAACCAGTATTTTTTCTTTCTCGCTCATTTGCCCACACCTGCCATGATCATCAGTCCCTGTCGCGCGCCAGGTTCTCGAAACGCGTATACTCCGGAAAGAACTTGAGCTTGATCGTGCCGATGGGTCCGTTACGTTGCTTGCCGATGATTAACTCGGCGATACCCCTGTCGGGGGTCCCCTCGTTGTAGACCTCGTCGCGGTAGATGAAGATGATCACATCCGCGTCCTGCTCGATGGCGCCGGACTCGCGCAGGTCGGACATCTGCGGACGTTTGGACTCGCGTGACTCCGGCTTGCGGCTGAGTTGGCTCAGGGCCACCACGGGAAGCTCCAGTTCCTTGGCAAGCGCCTTCAATGAGCGAGAGATCTCCGAGATCTCTCGCTCGCGGCTCTCGACCCGGCCGCCGACTGTGCCCAACTGGAGGTAATCGACCATGATCATCCCCAGCTTCTTGTTTTGCTTGGCGAGATCCGCCTGCAGGCGCCTGGCCTTGGCGCGCATCTCCATTACCCGGATTCCGGGTGTGTCGTCGATGTAGAGTTCGGCCTCGCTGAGCAGGCCGGCCGCCCGGGCCAGCCGGCCCCAATCGCTGTCGGTAAGGTGGCCGGTCCGCACCTGCTTGAAGTCAACTCGCGCCTCGGTGCTGAGCATGCGCATGGTCAAGGACTGCCGGCTCATCTCGAGCGAGAAGAACAGCGTCGGGGTCTCGGCGCGGTGAGCGGCGTACTGGGCTATGTTCATTGCCAGGCTGGTTTTGCCCATCGAAGGCCTTCCGGCGATGATGATCAAATCGGCCTTCTGGAATCCCGACGTAATATCGTCCAGGTCGCGATAGCCCGAGGGAACCCCGGTGAATTGGCCCTTCTCCTGGTAGAGCCGATCGATAGTGTCGAAACTCTCGCGCACGAGATCTTTGAGCGGAACGACTCCGGCCAGGCGGCGCTGCTGCGAGACGTTGAAAATGAGCTGTTCCGCGCGATCGAGGTAGTCGGAGACTTCGTCGCTGTCCTCGATACCGGCCTGCAGGATTTCGGTGGCTGCACTGATGAGCCGCCGCGCGACGGCCTTGTCGCGGACAATCTTGGCATAGTGCGCGACGTTGCCCAGGCTGGGTACCGCGTCAGTCAGGGAAGCCAGGTAGGATGCTCCACCAACCTGGTCGATTTCATTCCGTGACTTGAGCCGATCCTCCAGGGTGAGGTAATCGATTGCCTCTCCCTTTTGCGCCATTTCTTTCATGGCAATGAAAATCTTGCGGTTTGCCTCACGGTAGAAATCGCTATCCTGGACCATATCCAGGATCTGATCGAGCACAGCGTTGTCCAGCAGCACCCCCCCCAGCACGGATCTCTCGGCCGCGATATTCTGGGGAGGCTTTTTTGCTGCCGTGGCCGGGCTTTCCATGTCCCCCTCGACTGCCGGGATGAGTGTCAAGGCATGCCTACTTGGCCACCACCCATACCTTGAGCTTGCCCGTGACCTCGGAGTGCAGGCGCACGTTCACAGTGTACACGCCGAGACTCTTGATGGGCTCATCGAGCATGATCCGCTTGCGGGAGAGTTGGATGCCCTCCTGGGCCAGGGCTTCTTCGATGTCCTTGGAGGTCACCGAGCCGAATAGCTTGTCCTGTTCTCCTACCAGCATCGGGATGGTGCAAGAGACGCCCTCGATCTGCTTGGACAGATCCTGCGCCTCGTTTCGGACCCTAATGTGGCTGGCTTCGATGAAGCGTTTCTGGTGCTCGAACTGGTGGATGTTTTTGGTGTTTGCCTGCATGGCCATGTGTTTTGGGATCAAAAAGTTCCTGGCATACCCATCCTTGACAGTCAACAGGTCTCCAACAGAACCGAGTTCGGGCACATCTTCGCTCAGAATGATTTTCATGTCTTCTTCTCCGTTGCTCGCCCGATCGTCAGATGGTCGAGGTACTGTACGGCAGCAAAGCGATCTGCCTGGCCCGCTTTATGGCCATGGAAACCTGCCGCTGGTGATGGGCGCAGTTGCCCGATATACGCCGCGGAATGATCTTGCCCCGCTCGGTGATAAAGAACTTCAAGCTGCCGGCGTCGCGAAAATCAACCACGAGGGATTTATCGGCGCAAAAACGGCAAACCTTCCTCCTGGGAGTAGGCCGGCGTTTTCTGCCTTTCTTGTCTTTATTATCATTATTATTGAAGCGCATGGTCTATTCCTCCTCCGTTTGCGGATCTGCAGTGGGCGTGTCTGCGAAATCCGACGCCGTGGAATCGGTTTCCTTGGCTTCGTTCTCCGCGATTAACTCGGTGGCCCTTTCTTTCTCTGCGGCCCTGGCAGCGGAAGCGACTTCTTCGGCCGCTTCCCTGGCGGCTCGCTCTTCTCGACGCTTCGCTTCGATGGCCTCCTCGACCCTGTTTTCCGCCGCTTGCTCCGCCATGCGCTTTTCCACGTCGACCCTGTCGCTGATCATGATGGTCTGATATTTCAGGACCGGATCAAAGATCTTGAGGTTGCGCTCGAATTCCCTGATCTTCACTGGTTCCGAAAGGTACTTAAGCGAGACGTAGATGCCCTTGGGTTGCTTGTTGATTTCGTAGGCGAGCTTCTTTTTCCCCCACACGCTGCGTTTGAGAATCTTGGCGCCCTCGCGATCGAGAACGGCGGAGATCTTCTCACCGACCTTGGCCTCTTCTTCTTCGGCCAAGTCGGGTCGCAAGATGTAAATGGTTTCGTACTCTCTGAGTAACATTCCGACCTCCTTACGGGTTACAGCCCCCTACCCCGGCTATGGCCCCAGGGCGTGGAGCAAGGAGCGTACCGAGAGCGGCAGCAGTGGAATTACTGTTGCCCGCCCAGCATTTCTTTTCGCTTCTTCCTCAACATCTGAACCAGCGCCGCCTGGGTCATGCCGAGTACTACCCCGGCTATACCAGGTGCGATCCGGCTCACCTCCCCGGCACCGATCAGATCCGCCAGGATCCAGGTGAACAACTCGGACATGCCCCAGATCAGCATTCCGGTGGCAAGTCCGAAGACAACCATTCGCTTTATTTTCACTTTTCTTCCTCGCCTTGCCCGAAAGCGTTGAAACGATTCATCGTCGTCGTCAATCCCTCATGCAGCCAGCAGGCGATCGCCTGAGCTGCCCGCGCTATCGAGTCGCCGACCTTCTGCAATTCGTCCTGCTCGAACGGCCGCAGGACGAAATCGGCGACCTCCTCATCGAAGCGCGGCCGGCCGATTCCCAGGCGTATACGCACGAAACCTGTCTCTCCCAGCGACTCGATAATTGACACCAGGCCCTTATGCCCGCCATGTCCGCCACCCCGTCTCACCTGGATACGACCCAGCGGAAGATCGACATCATCGTGAACCACGATCAGGCGCTGAATAGGAACCCTGAAGAAGCGAACCGCCGCGGCAACCGACTTTCCGCTCAGGTTCATGAAAGTCACAGGTTCCAGAAGCAGAACCCGGCAATCGGCGATCGAGCCGCTGCCCGTCCTTGCAAAAAATCGTTCACGATCGAGCGAGATCACGTGCTGCTCGGCCAGGTGATCCACGACGTGGAAACCCGCATTGTGCCGCGTACGATCATATTCTCGGCCTGGGTTTCCCAGGCCCGCAATGACAAAGAGCATTCTGCTACTTCTTGGTGTCCTTCTTCTTGGTGTCCTTCTTTTTCCCGCTTTCCGCGCCCGCCTTGCCGGCAGGCTCTTTCTTGTCTTCTCCCTCCTTCGGGGTGCCCTCGGAAGCCACGCCCTCGGTGGCCACGCCCTCGACAGGGGCGCCCTCGACGGCGGCCTCCTCGGCCGGGGCCTCTTCCTTCTCCTCGGTCGGAGCGACTATGGCACAGATTACGTAGTTGCTATCGTAGACCGCCTTGACTCCTGCAGGCAGGTCGATGTCCTCCACGTGGATAGACTGTCCGACGAGAAGTTCAGAAACGTCGATCTCGACCTTGTCGGGGATCTGCGCCGGTAAGGACTCGATACGGATTGAACGGCGGCCGAACTGCAGTACGCCGCCCAGCTTGACACCCTCTGGTTTTCCGGACAGCAAGACGGGAACCTTGCGGATCAACGGCTTGTCGGGGTCGACGTGGATGAAATCCACGTGCAAAAGATTCCTGTCAACGGGGTGTTTTTGAAAGTCCTGGACGAAGACGGTGCGATCTTCGGCCCCCTCCAGTTTAATCAGCGAGTTCAGGCCACGCGGGCCACGCAAGATCTCGGCAAGCTCATCCGGATCCAGCGAAACAGGCAGGGGTTGCTTGTTATGGCCGTAACAAACGGCCGGGATGCGACCCTGGTTGCGCAGCTTGGACGCCGGTCCTTTGCCCGTGGTCTTTCTCTGTTCGACTTTCAGTACGGGGATGTCCATCATTTCCTCCGGTAGCAATAGGCTCTTTTACACGAACAAGGCGCTCACGGAATCCTGCAAGTGAATGCGCCGGATGGCCTCGCCCAGAAGCGGCGCGATCGTCAGGGCCCGGATCTTCTTACAACGATGAGCGTTGTCTTGGAGCGGGATTGTATCGGTAACCACCAACTCCTCCAGGGGGGATTTTTCGATTCGCTCAACCGCCGGACCCGATAGCACGGGGTGCACGGAGTATGCCACGACTTTCTTGGCGCCGTGATCCATGAGCACCTTGGCTCCCTGGGTCAGCGTACCGGCTGTGTCGACCATGTCATCGAGCAGGATGGCGTCACAGCCTTCGACCTCACCAATCAGGTTCACCACCTCGGAGACGTTCGGCGCGCTGCGGCGCTTGTCAATGATGGCCAGCGTCGATTTCAGGCGTTTCGAATAAGCCCGGGCACGTTCCGTTCCGCCGGCGTCCGGCGAGACGATAACCGGGGGGTTCTCGAAACGCTGCTTGATGTCTTCGAGAAAGACCGGCGCGGCATAGAGGTGGTCGAAAGGTATGTTAAAGAACCCCTGAATTTGTCCGGCATGCAGATCGATGGAAACCACCCGGTTGGCGCCGCCCGCGGTGAGCATGTCGGCGACCAGCTTGGCGGTGATCGGAGTGCGCGGGGCCACCTTGCGGTCTTGACGCCCGTAGCCGTAGTAGGGAATGACGGCGATTATCTGCCCGGCCGAGGAACGGCGCAGGGCGTCCATGATTACCATCATCTCCATGACGTGATGGTTGACCGGTTGGCAGGTGGACTGAACCACGAAACAATCCTTGCCGCGGACATTCTCGCCGATTTCCACCATCGTCTCGCCGTCCGAGAATTTGCCCACGTTGGCCTTGCCCTGGGCGGTATTGAGGTAGCCGACAATCGCCTCCACCAGCCTGGCGTTGGAGTTGCCCGAGAATATCAGGGGTGCATCTTCACGGTACACTGCGTGCCTTTCTTTCGACCGCTCGGTTTCCTGCCGTCGGTCTTGACTGGGGTAATATTGGAACGGAGGCGGTTCGCTGTATTATTCTCCCTGCGTGTCCGTTCCGTCGCCTTGATCGGGCGAAGAGTCCGGGACGGCATCTCCTTCACCCACGGCGGAACTGTCCAGTTTGCGATCGCCGACATCGGGAGGCGGAGCGCCGGTGCGTTCCAGCTCGCCGCGATACTCTTGAAGCACGGCAGCCTCAATCTTCTCACGGGTCTCGGTGTTCAGGGGGTGGGCCGTGTCCTTGAATGTCCCGTCTTTGCGCTTCTTGCTTGGCATGGCGACGAACAGACCGTTGTTCCCCTGGATGACCTTGAGGTCGCGCACGACGAAGCAGCGGTCGAAGGTGATCGTCGCGTAGGCCTTCAGTTTCTCCTCGTTGACCGGGAATACCCTGACTTCCGTGATTTCCATGTTGTACCTCCCGCGTCCCCCCGGGCTCACTCGGGTGAGACTCAGGTCGTTTTAGCCCTTCGCCACGAGATAGCGCCAATCGCGTTCTTTCTTGATCTTTTCTCTGACATCACAAGCTTCTTCTTCCGAAACGCTGAGACCGAAAACCGCAGGACCGCTCCCAGACATCAGGGCGCCGACGGCACCGGCCCGCAGCATTTCACCACAGACCCTACGGATCACGGGCCTCGTCCGCTCACCCACCGCCTGCAGATCGTTATGCAGCCGTGAGGCAAGCTCACGAAGAGCCACGCCCCGAACAAGGGAAGTATTCCTATCATCGGGCCACTTCGATGTCAACGGGAATTTTAGACTTTCGTAGATTTCCCGCGCTGAGAGGCCGAAAGGAGCGCAGGCCAAAATGACCCAAAACACGGGCAGAGGTCCGGCCGGCTCCAACTCATGACCGATGCCCCGGGCACGGCAGGGACCGCGGCGCAGAAAGAAGGGTACATCGGCCCCGATTTCGCAAGCCAGCCGGTGGAGGCGCTCCGACCCCAGGCCGCCGTGCGCCAGGCGATCGAGCCCCAGCAAGACGCTGGCTGCGTCCGAGCTTCCGCCACCCAAGCCGGACGCAATGGGGATCTCCTTGCGAATCAGTATGTTGAGGCCCATGTCGGCGCCGCTGGCCGCCAGGTACAGCTCGGCCGCCCGGTAGGCCAGGTTGGCCTTTCCCGAAAGTTCGGGGAAGCCGGGGCAATCCACTGAGATTCCCCCGGGCCGCTGTTCGATGGTCACGGTGTCGGCCAGCGAGATTCTGGTGATCAATGTGTCGATATCATGATACCCGTCGGGGCGGCGGCCGAGCACCCGCAGGTACAGGTTGATCTTGGCCGGGGCTTCGATTTCGATCTTCACGGTCATGATCATGCCGCAAACCGGACACAAAATCCACCAGGACGGTATCGCTGTTGCCATCGAGTCTCACAGGTGCGATGATTCGAACGGACGATGTGGCCGTTGGACATGCGAGGATCCGGATGAACATGGAACCATCCCTTAGAAGCCACGGTAACCTGGTGGTTGCCGTTGTGATTGCCCTGTTGACTATTGGCTGTGCCGATCGAGCGCCGCAGACACCTGAAGAGGTATACCTGGCATTCTACCAGGCCGCATCAGAGGCCGACTGGGACGCGGCTGCGGCCATGCTCGATCCACAGGCGCTGGACATGTTTCGCGATGTCGGCGCAAGACTGTCCGCCATGGTGAAGTTCAAGGGCGCGCCGCTGGATTTCTTTCTGCAGCAAGTCAAGGGCGAGCGTGCCACTCCTCTGCGTAAAGTTGAGGTTGTCGATAGACGGGACGGTGTTGTTACGTTGAAGGTCACGGCTGGAGAGTGCGGCCCGGATGAAGCCTGCTCGATCAAGAACGTCAAGCTGATCCGGCGACAGGGACGCTGGCTGGTATCGCCCAGACTTCCCCAGTTGCTCGGCTCTCCGGTCGCTGACAAGAAGGAGTCTGCGAAATGAGGTGCAACAAGATATTGCCTGCGGTGGCGGGCGCTCTCTTATTGGTGTTTTCATCCTGCGGGCCGGCAAAGCAGGTCAAGCCCGAGGCTCGGCCCGAGGCGGCCGCGGTAAGTCCCGGGCCGACGAGCATGGTCATCGAGGTCGACTACATATTGATGGCCGACCTGCTCAACATGATCGAGGGAGTCAGCCTGTGGCGTACGGGAATGCCGCGTACCTACCGCCGAGCCTTCGACGACAATTTCGGCCTGGACGGCGCCGACAAGGCGCTCCTCAGAAAGTTCGCCTTTGCCCGTTCGGAATTGCTCGAACGATCGCACAAGGGAGCCCCGGCGCCGTCGTTCGAGACACCTTTTGGCCCCGAGGGGCTGATGCCTCCCGCGGCTTCCGATCCCGCTGACAAGTTCTGGAAGGGTGTTCTTTCCGCCGGGCGCCCCGACAAGGTCGCGGCCGCCCTGGCCGGGTTGATGGCGCCCGTGGACGCCGATACGACGGCCAAGACATTGGCCCGCTTCGCCCCGCGGCTGGGAGAGTTGACCACCGAGCGGGCGGGGTTCAGTGCAGAAGTGAAAATGCTTGCCGATCTTATCAAGCGCAAACCGGTCTTTGGGCTGCTCAACTCCCTGGCAGCCTTCGCGGGCTGCGGCACTTCGGGCCTGCGCTTCGATGTCAACCCGGTCTGGGCGCCCGAGGGGGCGGCTTCAGAGGCCATAGCCCACGGAGATCGGATCCTGGTGGCTTTCGCCGGGGGCAAGAAGCCCGATGTTGTCCACGCCTGCCTTGCGCTTCACGAGATCGGCCGGCGCCTGCTCGGCCGCATGCCGGCCGCTAATAAGGCTCTCGGTACAATCCGCTTCGTGGAAAGAACCGGGCATCGGGGTGATCTGTTCGAACTGACCGAGGGTATCCTGGATGCCTTCAGCCACGGGATAGTTGCACCGCTTCTGACCTCCGCCGGTGACAAAGCTGTGCCCTGGCCGGGAGACGATCGCCGCCGGAAGTTTGGCAAGGCACTGGTCCCGTTGCTTCGGGACTACCTTTCCCGCGATCGGCCACTCGATGGCAAGTTTGCCCTGCAGGCTGCCCAAATCTACCTGAAGAACAGCCCGGCTAAGCCCGCCGACTTCATTAGCGGTGGTATGGTGATCGGCGGAGAGCGGGCCATCGGGGTTTTCAAGAGTCAGGTGGTTCGCTGGACGGTGTGGAAGTTTCCCGTCAACAAGAAATACAACTACCCCCGAAAGTTCGCAGACTACCCGGGGCGTTCGGTGCTTCTGTTACTCACTCCGGACGACCTGCGCAACCTTCCGTCGCGTTTTAAAGGCTTTGACGAGTTACTGGCAGCCATGCACCAGGCCGTTGGCTACATGAAGCGCGGGCAGGCGGTGCTGATCGCCGTTCCCCGCCGGGCGCGGGGCTATTTCTTTCTCATGGCCGCGCCTTCGGCCGAAAAGATGAAGAAGTTAGCCGAAGTGTTTTTCAAAATCGATCACATTCCGACCAGGCCGGTGACGGCTGATTGATTCATGACTATCGTATCATCCTCACTTATGCAGCGCCTGGCCCGGCCGGCCGTATTGATCGTCATGCTGCTTGCCGGCGGCTGCGACTCGCCGACGCTATTGTCACCTGACGCCGCGGGCGACGCCGACGGCGAGACTCAACAAGACGCCGATGCCGGAAGCGGGACCGAGGGCGATTCTAATTTCTTGCCCGACCAGAGCCGGGCTTGCAATCCCGCAAGCCTATCAATTGAAGATCGCGGTCTGATCAGCGCGGGCGATGTGGTTGAAAATGTTGTCCTGAAAGCCTGCGGCCGCGATCGCTGGGCATTCACGGCGGCGCGGGGCAGCAAGATCGAAATCAGCTTGACCGCGCGCGGCTACAACTTGCTGGTTGCGGCCATAAACTACCCTGACGATACGGACTGGAACGCAAAGCTCGATTCGATCTCGGCGGCTGCGGGACTGCCCGGCAAGCTGACTTTCTTGCCGCCGCGCTCGGGCGAGTTTTTCTTGCAGGTGCGTTCGATCGATCCGGAACAAGAAAGCAGTTACGATCTGCAGCTTGACTGTATCGATGGATGCGATCTCCACTGCAGTCGTTTTCCGATCGTCTTAGTCCACGGCTGGACAGGTTTCGACCAGATCGGTCCGATCGAGTACTTCTACAACGTGCCCGACATGCTTGGGCAGCATGGTTTCGCGGTCTTGGTGGCCGTTTTGGACCCTTACAACTCGGTCGAGGTGCGCTCCGAACAGTTGGCCGCGCAACTCGACGATTTTCTCGAAGTGGGCCGGGCGCGCAAGCTGAACATCATCGCCCATAGCCAGGGAGGGCTCGATTCTCGGCGGGCGATCAGCACCATGGGATACGGCGATCGCGTAGACGCCCTGGTTACCATCGCCACTCCTCATGGGGGTACGCCGATCGCCGACATCGCCCTGGGGCTCGGTCCGGGGCCGGCAGAGACTGCTTTAGCCTTTCTGCTGAACCTTCTGGGGGCGGCCGGCGGCAACGAGTCGGACGCCCTGGCCTCGTTCGAGTCGATCTCGAGCGACTACGTGCAAAACGAATTCAATCCTGAGAACCCTGACGACCCGCGGGTGAGCTACATCTCATGGACCGGCCTGACCTGCCCGCTGGGAATCAGGTGTGGGGACATCTGCGACGTGGAGATTCGCTGGGCCTACGATTTGATATACCTTTCGGCGGGAGACAACGACGGCATGGTACCCGTTTCCAGCGCTCCCTGGGGCGATTACCGCGGCACCATCCCGGCCGATCATTTCGACGAGATCGGACAGGTGCTCGGGGTGACCGGCCCCAACTTCGATCATCTCGAATTCTACCTGGGTGTTGCCGAAGACCTGGCCGCCGCGGGGCATTAGAGGGGAGGTTGCGGATGCATCCAAACTCGAAATCCTCGGCGCTAGTGCTATTGACTGCCCTGCTGCTCGGCGGCGCTGATACGCTGGCCGGCGGTTTCCTGATGTACGAGCACGGGGCTACCGCGACCGGGATGGCCGACGCGCGCACGGCGCTGGCCGACGATGTCAATGCCCTGTACTTCAACCCGGCGGCGATTTGCGAACTCGAGGGGCTGCAACTCGAGCTGGGCGTCACCGGGGTGTTGCCGTACGTCTCCTACCAGGCAGCCAAGCAGCCGGACCCCGAGCGAACCTACACTCGCTACGCCAGCGGCGGGGTCGTCCAGGTCAACGACGGCATGCACGACACCGATGCCAAGCTCAAGGGATTCTCGCCGATTCACGTCTACGCCGCCTACCGTATCCCGGGGGCGTTTGTCTCGATCGGCTTCGGGCTGAACAATCCCTTCGGGCTCGGCACCTACTGGCCGGGAGATTGGGACGGGCGCTTCATCACCACCGAGTCCGAGATTACAACTTTCGTCAACCAACCGGTGGTAGCGGTCGACCTGGCAGGTCTTTTGGGTTTCAAGGATCGCCTCAAGCTCTCGTTGGCCGTCGGCTACGACCTGGTCTATGGGACAGCCCGCATGGCCCAGCGCATCGACCTGCGGATCGCCGAGATCCTGCCCGCGGCAGAGCCGATCGTCGATCCCGAGGGATCGATGCTGCTTGTCGGCAGCGCCATCGGGCACGGGTACAACTTCGCGCTCTACGCCGAGCTGCCAGGTCTTCTGGCATTCGGGGCCTCGGTGCGCAGCGGTATCAGCCTGCCGTTTTCGGGCACGGCCAGATTTTCTTTCAACCAGGCCGGGCAGGACGCCTTGCTTCTTACCAATACGCATATCCCGGACGCGACCACCGGGCGAGTGACGGTAAACCTGCCCTGGAACATGAACTTCGGCCTGGCCTTCTTGGGGGTCGATCGACTCAAGCTGGCGCTCGATCTCTACCTGGCCTTCTTCCAGAGCTACGACGAGCTGCAAATGAAATTTGATTGCCTCGAAGAGAATCCGCCCTGCGATCTGAAGCTGGATCCTATCAAGGCGCACTGGGGAACCGCCTGGCAGCTTTCGCTGGGCGCCGAGTACCGGATCTGGCGCGGTCTCAGCCTGCGAGGCGGTTACGCGTCTTCGTTCAGCCCGGTGCCGGCCGACACCCTCGAACCCTCAGTGCCAGACAGCCGCCAGGACAATATCAGCCTGGGCGCGGGTTTCAGGGGATCGGGCTGGAAAGTCGACCTGGGATACATGCTGGGCTTCTGGTCGGTAGTCAAGGACAACGACGTCGGAAGCTGGGACCCGAGCGGCAACCCGCTGGGTAAGGCCAACGGAAAGTACACCACGGTAGCCCACCTGCTGGCGCTCAGCGTCTCCGCATGGTTCTGAGAGTGTCAGTCGCCGGGGAGGAAAGACTTTTGAAATTTCTATCCGCGACGGCCTTGTGTATCGTCGTCCCGCTGGTCCTGGCTGGATGCGGTCATTGCGACGGCGCGCTCAGGATGATGAGGTCGCAGCTCGCCGAGCTGTACACCTGGCCGCAAAAACCCGACCGCCGGCCGGCCGCCGAGCCGGTCGCCATCGAGGTCAACGATTCGTTTCGGATCGTCGCCGACGGACCGCTTTCGCAGAGCGAAGAGTTGCTGGCCAGCTCGGGAATCGATTCTTCTGCCTGGTTTCTGGTCGACCAGTCGACCGGAAAACGAGTGGCCGCCGAGATTTCGGCCGACTCCGGCGGGCACATGTGTCTGAACGGCGTGGGATTCAATCTCAAGCCGCAAGAACCGCTCGCACCGGGCAGCTACCTGCTGGTGCTCCTGCTCGATCGTGTAAAATGGCCGCTGGTCGAGGAAGCCGAGCGCCGCAGCTACCAAGGCCGGCCGGCCATGACCAGGCGCTACCTGGTGCGCCGGCCGGTCACGGCTCCCGGTCGATGAAATCGGCTATCGGGCCAGCGGCGCTCAGGCGGAGGGGTCGAGCACACGGCCGATGAACAACACGCTGTCTGTCTGGATGTCGCGGATGACGAACACGAACGGACGGTCGACGTCGAGGTGATTGGGAACCCCGAAGTCGTTCACCACGACGGCGGTGGCCGCCGCGGCCTCGGTGCCGTATTCGTCGACGGCCACGAAGGCCTGGTGCAGCACGTCGCTTATGTACAGATAGCGGGTGCCGTCCATGCCGGACAGATCCGCCTGTCCCATAACGAAGGCGTCGGACATGCCCAGCTCGGTGAGGATTTTCTTGACCGAGAAGGTGGCTCCCACGACGGAGAAGCGCGGCATGGTCAGGGTGGCGGAGTCGCTGCCCAGTGAAGACAGGATGTCCGCGATCTTCCCGGCGTCCAGAGACTCTTCGAAGGCGCCGAAATCGTCGGGTACGATCACCACCATGGAAAGTTCTTCACCGTCGTAGGGAATCTCCACCGCCTGCCAGCCGCTGCCCGCTCCGTAGGGCAGGGGGTTTTCGTGAACCATGAGCGGGACCGTCACGCTGCCGCCGTCGAGCAGTGTGAAGGAACCGTCCGCGGTGAGCTGGTCGTTGAAGACCTCCTTCCACTTGGCGTTGAAGTAGATGGCGTTTACCAGCACCAGCTTGGTGTTGACGGTGATGGCCGGCGGGGGGATGAGATCCTTGATGCGATCTTCGGTTTGCTCGGCCACCCAGTCGTTGATCACCAGCCGGCCGGCCTCGGGGTTGCTGGCGAAGTCGAGCAGGTACAACCCCGCTCCGTAGTAAAGCGCTAAAGTGTCGAGGAAGGGCTCCAGGAACTGGTAGCCCGTCTGGCCGAACAAGCGGTTGACCACATGCAGGCGAAAGGGCTCGCCGTCCTGGCCCATAGCTCCCTGGCCGCGGGAGTTCAAGGCCAGGTCCAGCCAGTCGAAGGCCGGGTGCAGGCTCGTCTGGTCGAGGGAGAAGTGCAGCGTGTCGGCCATCTGGCTCTCGGTATCGCCGCGGGCGCCTGCCCAGGTCATGGCCAGGGCCACCGAGATCGAGTAGGGCGAGAAGAAGATGTTCTCGTTTTCCGCATCGGCGGCGAGCTTCTTGTAGACATCGACGGCGAACTGGGTGTTGCCGCCGACGAGTTCGGGCACATCGTTGTCCGGCGGTTCGGTCAGGCGCTGCTTGTCCGATTTCACCTCCTGGCCGGGGGTGACGACGCTGGTGTCGCCGCCGCAGGCGCCAAGCAGAAAGGCCGGAAGGAGCAGACTAACCGACAACCCGAAGATCTTCGTACATCTCATGATCTGCCTCTCATTGTAGAGCTGGTATCCGCCCCGAGTGACAAGCAATCCTCGTGCCACCCTGACCGGATCTTTTCCCTTTGTGATTTCGGGTAGATGAACACGGCAAGAGCACCGTGATCCTCAAAAAACCGTGAACTTACCACAGAAAATTCGGTCTTTTCGTAGATCGGGAAACAATCGGGTGGCACCTAATGGGAGATCAAGGTGCAGGCTGACGGATCAGTCGCCGCGGAAAACCAGCCTGCTGCTTTCGCCTTCCTTGATTTCGATCGTCTTGGTCTGTGTTCCGCCGGTTGAAAAATAGACCGTCACCCGATGCTGGCCGACATCGAGTTTCAGATCCATAAGCGGTGTCGCCTTGCCGCTGTCGCTGCCGTCGATCCATACCCGTCCCCAGGGCAGCGAGTTGACCATTAATAAGCCCTTGCCCTTGCCGAGTTCTCCGGCCCCGGAGGCGTTTAGCACCACCCGCATGGTCTTGCCCGCTTCGACCTTCACCTGCACCGTCTTGGATTCGCCGTGCCCGTAAGACACCTTGACTTCATGTTGGCCTGGGGCGAGTTTCCGGCGCAGTGGTGTCATGCCGATATGCTCGCCGTCCACGGCGACTTCGCTCCAGGGGCGTGTGTTGACCGTCAACCATCCGCTGGCGGTTTTGTCCGCAGGCAGCTTGTCCGGGAGAAGAACCAGGCTGGTGGTCTCACCGGGGCGGATCTCGACGCTGGCCTGCATCTTCTTGGATGTCGGCGGGTAGACGATGACGGCATGCTTGCCGGCCGGCAGCAGGTAGTCGACCAGCGGAGTGTTGCTGCCGATGTCCTTGCCGTCGATCCATACCCGGCCCCAGGGACGTGAGTTGAGCGACAGCCGGCCGATTTCGGTCTTGTTTTTCTGGAGCCTGACGTCTGCAGAAGGAACGATCCGCCGGACCGGTCCTGTCCCGGTCTGGACATAGGCCAGCTTGAAGACGATTTCCCGCAGGGCGTCGAGAAGATCTTTCTCGTCGCAGCCCTGGCCTGCCGAGGCGCTTCGCAGGGGGATGTCTTGATCGAGAGCGTATAGCTTGGCCGTTACCTTGCAAGTGTTCACGATCTTCAAGATACGGGCCGACAGGTAGCGTGTGGCCCCCAGCTTGCGGGCCACTTTTACGCGGCAGGCGTGATCGCCGCAAGAGCCCTTGCCGATCTGGGTGCGCACCTGGTCCCTGTCCAGGACACGCATACCACTCTCGCCAAGCAGCACGCTCAGGTACTCCCCGAGGTTTTCGACAGCCCGGCGGCTCATCCGCGGACCGCGGTTGTCGATCGCGAACACGGCCAGCGTGTCGCCTGGATTTTCCTGTGCCGGGGCCGCGGGAGTGATCAGTACGGCAAGCAGGATCGAAAAAGTGAACGTCCGCAGCATGGGATCTCCTTTCCAGCCGGCATAGTTAGCCGGCACCTGCAGCGGCGATCATATGACATGCTAATAAAAGTGTATAGCGGCTTGGCAAACGCACGCGCTTGTCCTAACATGGCGCCCGGAATGAGCGCTGAAAACGAAAAGAACGGGTCCCCGGGGGCTAGAAACGGTTTCCCCCGCCTGGAGGTGTCGATTTCCCGCTATGCCCTGCGGCTGGCCGTCTGGAACTTCTGCATCTGGCTTTTGCTTCTGTGGTTTTTCTCGGGAGTAATCTTCTACTGGCTCAGCCGGGACGGCATGATGCGCTATGACTATACCTTCTTCTTGACGGTCTGGGCAGGCGTCTTCGTCGGGCTGGTCGGCTTCTACTCGACAACGCTGCAGACCAGGCGCGTACTGCTACTGGGTTTTATCGTCCCCAGCGACGAAGAGTGGATCGATCTGGGAAAGCTTCCCGAACGGACGCTGGCCGGGGGGTTCTGGAGGCCGGCCGTGATGTCGAGCCTGGCCCTGGCCGCCGGGGTGGGCGGCTTCATGCTGGCGCTCAGCCAGCTTGGCGATCGTATGGGTTACGAGCGTCCGCAGTTTCTCTTCTACACAACGCTGGTGCCGGCCGTCTGCATCGGACTGGCTTCGGCCCTGGTGGCGCGTTACTCGGTCGAACGTTTCGTAAGCGCCAGGAGGAAGGCCGAGCCGCTTGTGATTCCCAGGCGACGCTATGTATGGCTGCATAATGTACTGCCTTACTCGCTCGTCAGCTCCGCCGTCGGCCTGGTGGCCGCCTTCGCCCGATTCGGATTCTATTACCAGCAGGGCAAACCCGTGCCGGAAGACGAGCTTGCGTTACACTTGGCGGTCACCGCCCTGTTTACTGCGCTCATTCTGGTGGCCGCGGCTCGCTTCAAAACGCGCGTGGACTGGTTGAGCCCGATCGAACTGAGCGGATCGGGCGGGAGGCGGCACTTCATGCGCTGGCGCTACTGGTACGCTCTGCTAATCGCCGCGGGAAGTTACGGCGTGTTGAGGCTGGGATTCTTGGCCGCAGGCTGTCGTGAGCTGGACGCGACTAATGCCGTCATCATCAAGGTTGTCTTCTGCTTGCTGGTCTCCAGTTTGGTGGCTGCCTGGGGAGTGACCTCTGCCCTCGGTGAATTGTCCGAGGCCGGCTTTGAAGGGCATCCATACGTGCGCCTGGCGCGCCGCATCAGGGAGAAGAGCCGCAAGGTGCTCAAGGAGTGGTTAGGCACTTGATTACGTGTCGGATGTAGTGGCACGATGAGGGTGAGATGAAAATCCCGGCGAGAGAGAAATTGTGGATAGTTTTCGGACTGTTCATCCTGGCCTCCTGTAACGGCACCGGCGAATATGCGGACTCCGGGTATGAAGAGCAGGACGGCGTAGCCGATGCCGGCCTCGACGCCGGGGCCGACCAGGCCGGCGATCAGGGAAGCGATCCGGGTGACGAAGCGAACGCCGACCAGGGAAGCGACCTGGGTGCCGATCCGGGCGGCGACTTCAACCAGGCCTGCGAGCAGGGCATCCCGTCGAGCGTCGACATTATCGACGCCAGCGAGATGCTGATTGTTACCAACGACGTCCTGCGCCCGGCCTTCGAGGTGCTGGCCGACTGGAAACGGGCCAAGGGCGTGCCCACCAGCGTGGTCACGACTGCCTGGATAGACGCTAACTCATCCGGAAGGGATGCGGCCGAGCGCTTGCGGGGCTATATCCACGACATGGTTTTCGGAAGCGGCGTACGCTATGTCCTTTTGGGCGGCGATGCGGAGGTGGTACCCGTCCGCAGGGTGCACGCCAGGGCGCTGATGTCATATGACGACATCTTCGTCTCCGATTTTTACTTCTCGGATCTGGACGGAAACTGGGACGCAAACGGCGACGACGTCTTCGGTGAACCAGCGGACGATTTGGACATGCATCCGGACGTTGCGCTGGGCAGGGTGCCGGCCAGCACGCCGGCCGACGCCGAGACGTTTGTAAACCGCGTGCTGGCCTATGAGCAGACCGATCCCGGCTGCGCCCGGGATGCCCTGTTCATCTCGGAGGACACCGGCTTTCTCAACTTTGACGCCGCCGTGCAACTCAACCCGCTGGCGGACGACGTTTTCCCGGCGGATTTTCGCAAACAGAAGCTCTACTGGAAATACGAAGGCTACCCGGGGGCCGAGCCGAATACCAAAGACGCCCAGATAGAAGCCCTGGAGGCCGGACGCGCTTTCGTCACCCACTACGGGCACGCCAGTGAGCAGGATCTGAACCTGGAGATGACGGCCGGCGACGTCTCGAGCCTGTCTAACTCGCCGCACTTTCCGATCTATATCTCCTGTGGTTGCCAGGCGGGCAACTTCGCTTACGCTTCCAGCGACTCGGCCGGCGAGCGGTTGCTGACCAACCCCGGCGGCGGGGCCGTGGCTTATCTCGGCAACACCAACTTTGGTCTGGGCCCCGGCGGAGGCACTGCGCTGATCGAGTCTTTTTACCGAGGTATTTTCGAGCAGGGTCTCGATCTGGGGTCGGCGCTGGACTACGCCCGTGAGCATTTCTACACCAACGAGAGCAGCCTGCAAAACGAGCTGCTCGGCATTCGCTGGACGCAGCTGGTGGTCGTGCTGCTGGGCGACCCGGAGATGCCGGTCTATACAACCGATCCGGGCAGGCTTTCGCTGGAAGCGCCCGCTGCAATCGGTCGTGACGAGCAATGCGTTGCGGTGACCGTGTTGCTGGCCGGCCAGCCGATCCCCGGAGCGCGAGTGACCCTCTACAGGAACGGGGAATTCCTCTACCGCCAGGAAAGCGACGCCCAGGGCCGGACGGTGTTTCGCTTCACGCCGCAGAATCGCGGCCAGATACTGCTGACCGCGACTCTGGTAAACGCCGTACCGGCACTGGGGAACATTGCGGTCCCCTGAAACCGGGGGGACTGGAAGCCTTGAAGTGGAGAGAACTCGTGTACAAATATCTTTTCGGTCCAGTGCCTTCGCGGCGTCTCGGTGTTTCATTGGGCGTGGATTTGGTTCCCCCAAAGACTTGCAGCTTGAATTGCATATATTGCGAATGCGGCCGGACAACGAAGCTGACACTGGAACGTGAAGAATATATACCGGTTCAAGGTGTCAAGACAGAGCTGGCACATTATTTTTCGCATCATCCACAACCGGATTATATTACTTTCTCAGGCTCGGGCGAACCGACACTCAACTCCGGGATAGGCGATGTTCTGAAATTCATCAAGCAGCAGCCACAAGACTATAATACTGCGATCTTGTCCAATGGAACATTGTTCCGTCAAAAAACAGTACGCGATCAGGTACTCGGAGCTGATGTTATCATTCCATCACTCGATGCCGCGACGCCGGCGGCCTTTCGTAAGATAAATAATCCGCACCCAGAAATGGACCTGAACGAAATCATCTTCGGGTTGATTCGTTTACGCAAAGAATACCGCGGCCAGATATGGCTCGAGGTTTTCATTGTTCCCGGGATGAACGACAGCGAGGAAGAACTGGCAGCGTTGAAAGATGCAATCGAGCGCATCGCGCCCGACCGCGTACAGCTGAATACGCTGGACAGGCCGGGCACCGTGTCCGATATTCGCGCCGCAACGCAGGCTGAATTGAAAAGCATCATCGATTATTGGGGACTCGACGCCGAAATTATTGCCAAGGCGCCGGTGCGAAAGGAAATACCATCTTTTCGGGATGATGTAGAATCGGCCATTCTCGAAACCATTGCGCGTCGTCCCTGCACCTTGCAGGATTTACAGGAAATACTCGGCCTGCACGTCAACGAAATAAAAAAATACCTGGATGTCCTGGAAGCCGAAGCAAAAATAAGAGTGGCCAGACAGGCAAGGGGGATTTTCTACCAGATTGGAGTGTGACGGAGGCGGGGGCAGCGCCCCCGCGCGGAGCCCCGTCCCCGCCCCTGTCTACGTTTCCTCGTCATTTCGGAAAGAGGCGGATCGACGCCCGCGCGCCAGGCGCTTGAGCCCGCCGGCCAGGTCGTCTAGCAGGCTGTAGACCACCGGCACCACAACCAGGGTCAGCAGGGTCGAGACCAGCAGGCCGCCGATTACCGCCACCGCCATCGGTGCGCGCATCTCCGAGCCCTGACCGCGGCTGAGGGCGATCGGCAGCATGCCGAACACCATGGCCGCGGTGGTCATCAAGATCGGCCGCAGTCGCGTGGGGCCGGCCTTTAGCAACGCTTCCGTGCGCCCGAGCCCGTCGCGGCGCCTGAGCGTGTTGGTGTAGTCGATCAGCAAAATGGCGTTCTTGGTGACCAGCCCCATTAGCATGATGATGCCGATCATGGCTATGATGGAAAGAAAATCTCCCGAGATCAGCATGGCCAGAAAGGCGCCCACCATGGCCAGCGGCAACGACATCATGATGGTCAAGGGGTGTAAAAACGATTCGAACTGGCTGGCCAGCAGTAAATAGATCATGATGATCGCCAGTACCAGCGAAACCAACAGGTTGCCCATGCTCTCCTTGGCAATTTTGGCCTGTCCTTCGAAATCGGTCTCCAGGTGTGCCGGCACTATCTTGGCGGCAAGCGTTCGCACCTGGTCCATGGCCGGGCCCAGGGCCACGCCCTCTTCCAGGTTGGCCAGCACGGTTATCTGGCGCCTGCGTGCCTGACGATCTATCTCTATCGGCCCGGAGGAGGGGACGATCTTTGCCAGGTTGGCGAGCGCCACCGGCTTGCCGCCGCCAGCCGGGCGCACCTTGAGTCGTCCGATCTGTGTGGCCTCTTGTCTGGCGGAGGGGGCGAGTCGCACCCGGATGGGCACGTCATCGCCGGCCTGGCGGAACTTGGAAGCCTCTACTCCGCCCACCAAAGCATAGACCGCCTGTCCCACCGCGGCCGTAACCACCCCCAGCGCAGCCGCCCGTTCGCGATCCATTTGCACGCGAACCTCCGGCTTGCCTGTCTCCCAGGTCGTGTCGACATCGACAAATCCCGGGGCCCGGGCCAGGGCATCGGCCAGCCGCGCGCTCACTTGGCTCAACTCCGAAAGATCGCCGCCGCGGACGTTGAACTGTATGGTCGCCGCCCGCATGCCCGTCTCGCCGCCGAACATCGGCACTTCCTCGACGGACACAACCGCCTCGGGGAAGTCTGAAAACTCTTTCCTCAGAAGATCCATCGCACCCATCTGGCTGAGCGCACGCTCTTCCTTGGGCAGCAACTTGACGTAGATCTTGGCCAGGTTCTGCTTCTTCTGGGTATCGGCGCCGACCATGGCCACGGTGCCCACCACCAGGTCGCGGTGGGCGCGCACGCGAGCGGCAAGCTGCTCGGCGAGTTCTTCCGTGCGGGCCAGGTTCGTCCCGACGGGTGTCTTTACCACCACGTTTAGGCGGGACTGATCGAAGGGTGGTATGAATGACGTGGGGATCATGCGGGCCAGGAATATCGCGCCCGCGAAAACCGAAAGAGCCAAGACGACAGTCGCCAGGCGATGCCGCAGCGCGGCCGCGATAACCGAGCGGTAGATCCGATCGAGCCAGGCCAACACCTTTTCGATCGAGGCATAGAAACGGTTGCGGCCGGCCGGAGCCAGAAAGCGCGAAGACAGCATTGGGGTTAAGGTGAATGATACGAAAAGCGAGATCAACACCGCCACCGCCACAGTCGTTCCGAACTGGTAGAAGATGCGCCCGATCATGCCCTGGGTGAAAGCCACCGGAATGAAGACGGCCACTATCGACATGGTTGTGGCCATCACGGCCAGGCCGATCTCACCCGTGCCGGACGCGGCCGCCTTTATGGGTGGCGCTCCGGACTCCATGTGCCGGTAGATGTTTTCGATGACCACGATGGCGTCGTCGATCAGCAGCCCGATCGAGAGCGAAAGCGCCAGCATGGTCATGGTGTTGAAGGTGAAGCCCAGAAGACGGATGAACATGAAGGTGCCCACTACCGAGGTCGGGATGGCCAAAGCGGCGATGATGGTTGAGCGCCAGTTGCGCAGGAAAAGAAACACGATCAGCACGGCCAAGAAGGCGCCGAAGAGCATATCGAACTGCACGTCCTCTATGGATGTCTTGGTGAAGGTGGTGTTGTCGATGGCCACGAACGCCCGGTAGCCCGGCGGGAAGGTTGCAGAGATTTCCTGCAGGCGGGCCTTGACCAGGTCGGCTACCTGCACTGAGTTGGTGCCCGACTGTTTACGCACCACTAAAACGATTGCGTTTTCCCCGGACAGCCTGGCCGCCGAGCGGCGCTCCTCGAGGCCGTCCTCCACCCGGGCAACGTCCATTATGCGAATCGCCCGGCCGTGCATCTCCATAATCTTGAGTTGTTCGATCTCGGCCAGTGAGGAAAACCTACCGTTCACCTTGACCGCGAACTCGGTGTTGCCGGCTTCCAGCCGGCCGCCGGGAAAATCGAGGTTGTTGGCCGAAAGCGCCCCGATCACTTCCTGTACGGTCAGGCCCATGGCATCCAGGCGATCCGGGTCGAGCCAGACCTTGATCTCGCGTTCGCGCCCGCCGACGATGTTCACAGTGCCCACACCGGGAATCGACTGCAGCGGTTCCTTGATCCGCTTGCGCGCCAGGCTGGTCACCTCGCCGATCGTGCCTGGCCCGCCCACCGAGATGTTCAGTATCGGAATGGCGCCCAGATCGAGCTTCTGTACCTTGGGCGTCTCGACATCGTCGGGAAGCTCGGGCAGAACCGCGGCCACCTTGTCGCGTACATCCTGCACGACCTGGTCGACGTCCAACTCCAGCTCGAACTCGATGATCACCTGCGATACGTTATCGACGCTGATGGAGCGCAGGCTGCGCACCCCGTTGATGGTGGAAATCGAATCTTCAATCTTCTTCGACACCTCCTGCTCGACCGTCTCGGGATCCGCCCCGGGATAGATGGTCAGCACGGTGACAAGCGGAAAATCCACCTCGGGCATCATGTCGATGCCGATGCGGGTGTACGAGACGAAGCCGAAGACCAGGATGGCCAGGATCACCATGGTGGTGAACACCGGCCGCTTGATTGAGATGTCTGAAAGGAGCATCGACCGGCCTCACGTCAGCTTTTTTCGGCCAGCACCGCGTCACCGGGCTGCAGGCGGTCGAGCGAGCTGGTAACTACTTCGGCGCCCGGCGCAAGCCCGCGCAGCACCAGCGCCCGATCGCCGGACGTTTCGCCAAGCTCGACCGTGGTTTTTACGGCCTTGCCTTCTTGGACGGTGTAGACCCAGATCTGATCGTCCTTGCGCACCACGGCCCTGAGCGGCACGAGCAGCGCCGAGTCGGACTGGCGGCGGTTGATTCTCACGCGGCTGAAGGCGCCGGCCTTGATCTTGCCGTCCTGGTTGTCGAGCGTCAGGCGCACCTCGAATGTCTGGCTGCCCGGCTCGATGCGCGCGGAGACGAAGACCACCCTTGCCCGGCGGGTGAGATCGGCGGAATCCACGTGCACCTCGGCTTCCTGGCCCGGGTGCGCATAAGCCGCTTCCACCTCGGGCAGGAAGACCTGAACATCGAGGGACGAGTTGTCGACGATCTTCATCAGCATAGTGGGCGGCATGGCCGGGGCGTACTCACCGACCTGTTTCAGCAGCATGGTGATCACACCGTCATAGGGCGCGCGCAACTCGCTATCTGCAAGCGCCTTGCGCGCCATCTTCAGGCCCACCTCGGCCATGGCCAGCGTTGCCGCGGTGCCGTCATACTGGGCCTTGACCTTGTCGTAGTTGGCCCGCGGAACGGCCTTGACGGCCAACAGCCTGTCGAAGCGCTTCTTTTGGGTTTCCAGCGAGCCGAAGCCCACCTGCGCGGCATCCAGCGCCGCCTGGGCCTGCTCGACCCCCAGCGCGAAGCCGGAGCGATCCAGCCCGAGCAACGCCTGGCCCTTTTTCACCCGCTCACCGCGCTTGACCAGGATCTTGCGGATCACCCCGGGAACAGTCAGGCTCAAGAAACTCTCGCGGGCCGGAAGCGCTGTACCGCTGGCCTCGATCACCGAGTTGAAAGCCTGCGGCTCGATCTTGATGACCGAAACCTTGCGAGGCTTGTTTTTCTCCTCGCCGGCCTCGGGAGCCCGAGCCCGACTCTCGGGAGCGGCACCGGATGAACCACAGCCGCCGATCGCCAGCATGAGGCCTATTGCCACCCACGATATGATCGATTTGCATATGCGCATGTCTATTTCCAACCTTTCATAAACACTCTCACTCAGTTTGCCCCGTCGAGACGACCGAGCGCCCTTTGCAGATCCGCTCGGGCAATCAGCTGTTCGAAACTTGTGGTCTGAACTTTGACCTTGGTCTGGGTCAGGCGGCTTTGGGCGTCGAGCACGTCCGTGGAAGTGTTCTGCTGGGCCTCGTATCGCTGGCGTTCGAGACGGAGTTGTTCTTCGGCCTGGCGCACCGCAGAGCGGGCGATTTCGATCTTTTTGGCGGTCTGCTTTATTTTAAGCCATGCCGAACGCACATCGAGTTCGATGCCGCGCTCGAGTTCCGCACGGGCGGTGCGAGCCCGCTCCAGGTGGGCCCGGGACTCCTCCACTGCGTAATAGGTTGCGCCCCACTCCCAGAAGTTGAAGTCCAAAACAGCGCCGACCGTCCAGGCCGGCGGCACCATCACTGAACCCTCGTTGTGCTGATACTGGCCCAGCAAACTCAGGTTGGGAATGTAACCCTGGTAGCTGGCCTTGAGCCCGTGCTCGGCCTGCCTGATGCGCAAATCGAGTTCCTTGAGTTCCGGCCTTTGCGCACGTGCCTCGGCCAGCACCTTGCTCAGCGGGGGCAGGATCGGCTCTTTTTCCGCCGCCGGCGGTGGACGAATGACTACATCGGTGCCGGTCGGGACGTCGAGCAGCATTGCCAGCTGAGCCCTGGCGAGACGCAGTCCGTGCTCGGTCTCGAGCCGCTTGCCCCTCAGATCGGCCAGGCGCACCTCGGCCTGCAGCAGGTCGTTCTTGCCGATCAACCCGACATCCAGAAAGTGGCGGGCGGTCTTGACGTGCGCCCGGACGGTTTCTACCGCCTCGTCCAGGGCGCCGAGCGCCGATTCAATGGAAAGAACCTGAAGGCAGGCCCGGCGAACATCGAAGGCCAACTGGATGCGCGCGCGCTGTTCGGCCACCCGGGCCGCGTCGACGCCAAGTTCTGAAAGACGGTAGGCCTGGTAGATGGCCCAGAGCGGAGTCAGCGGCTGCACCACCCGGGCGGTGACGGTTACGTCGTAGCGCTCGCTTGCGAACATATCGGTAAGCTGGGACATGCCCTGGCCGAAGCCGAGCAGCGCCCCGGCCAACGCCTGGTCGACGATATCCCCCTGGGTCTGGGCGAGATCGTTTACCTGTTCGAGTTGTCCGATCAGGCCGGGGTCCATTGCACCGCCGGAAAATCCGGGCGGTTCGCTGAAGTACAGGGCGCGCAGTTCAAACTGGAACTTGGGGCCGAATTGGGCCCGGCTCTGCTTGCGCCTGGCGTCTGCCGCACGTACGTCGAGCCGGGCTCCTGTAACTCGCGGGCTTTGCCTGAGCGCAAGCTGCACCGCCTGCTCGAGTGTTAGATCGAGTTTGCCGGAGGGATCTGGTTGCAGCGCCTGCTGACCGCCCAGCGCCAGAAAAACAACACTCAACGCCGCCATCCACATGTCTCACGACCTCCCGTTGTTCTCTGATCGCTTCTTGAGTCCAAGCACCATCAAGCAAGACAGGCGCTCCATGCCCTTGAGCACCTCTTCTGGAAAATCGTCATCCAGGATCGTCTCGGCCAGGCCGCGGATACCGGCGGAAATCAGGTGGGAGAGCAACTCGGGCTCGTCCACCTCGAACACTCCCTGGGAATTTCCTTCTTCGATCACGCTGCGGATGATATTTCGGAAGCGTTCCTTGAACTTGCGGATCTCCGGTTCGAGTTCGGGAAACATCGTGATGCGCTCGGAGTGGCTGATTCCCGGTATGCGGGATATCTTGCGCATGCGCCGCAGCAGGGTCAGCCCCACCACGTTGAGACGCTCGGCGGGATCGGGCACCGCCGCCGCCGCCTTCTCGATGTCCGCGAGAGTTTCCGCTATTTCGCTTTCCGCGACCGCCCGCAACAGATCGGACTTGCTCTTGAAATAGTAATAAAGCGACGAGATGGCCAGCCCGCTTTCTTGGGCGACATCCTCCAGCGTCAGCTTGCGAAACCCGAAACGCTCGATCAGTTCCCGGGCGGCCTTCAGCACTCTTTCTCTCTTTTCCTCGCGTGAGCCGGCCATGCAGTTTTCCAATTCCAAATAATTAGATAAATACAATCGAATTTTCGAATATACGAAGGAGATGGCGGTCGTCAATTAAAATCGATGTTCAGCTGGAATTGGAATGACCTGGAAGGGGCGGGCTTACGTGATTAGCGCGTCTTGCGACGCCTGGTTACGCACAGGCCCAGCAGTAAGATGATCGCCGGTAGCACGGCCGCCGGAGCTCGACCGGCTGTCGCGCAGCCGTATGCCGGAGGATCTTCCTGCGGATCTCTCTGGTTGGGAACGTCCTCCTCAGGAATGGCTATACTGCACTCGGTTTCTCCGCCTTCCGTGACCACGCATTCGTTGCCGCTGGTCATGTAGCCTGGTTTTGTGGCTTGCAATGTAATCGTGCCGGGACGCACCATTTTCTCGAAGTAGCCGTCGCTGTCTGTTGTGACGCTACACTCGCCTGGCAGATTCTCCATTGTGATGCTGACCGTGGCGCCTTCGATGGCGGGGTCGTCCACGTTGGCCGCGTAGAGCACCCAACCGTAGATCTTACCCTGTCCGCTTCCGGAGTCGCTGCACGGGCTGTCTTCGGGGTCACCGCCCGGATCGCCGCCGGGGTCGCCGCCGGGGTCGCCGCCCGGATCGCCGCCCGGATCGCCGCCCGGATCGCCGCCCGGATCGCCGCCCGGATCGCCATCCGGGACCAGTCCGACCGAACACCAGCTTTCTCCTCCCGAACTCAGCGAGCAGCTGCGCGAGGCCGTTTGATAGCCGGCGAGCGAGGCTGTAACCGTGTAGTCTCCAGGCGGGAGTTGGAAAGACCAGTAGGCGTCCGAGCTCCTGGCCGAGGCGGACTGTCCGCCGGAAAGCCGCACGAGCGCCCCGGGCAGCCGGTGGCTCATATCCGACGTCCCCTGTCCCTGGTCGACGAACACCACGCCCTGGAGCTTGCCGTCCTGCGGCTGCTGGCCGGGGTCTTCGCTCGACCCGCCGCTGGAAGCCATGTCGATCATGTCCGAAAGCTTCGAGTAGACTCTGTCGCCCGGGCAATCTCCGGGGCTGTTGCCGCGGTATTCCCGGTGACCCTTGATGTAGCTGCGGCTCAATGGAATGCCATAGTTGTCGTGCAGCCAGGACATCAGATCGGCCACGTGTCCCATCTGGTTGGAGGTGGGATTGGCGCTGTTGTATGTTCCCATGAAGGAGATACCAACGTTGCTGGTGTTGTTGTTGGCCACGTGAGCGCCGATGACTGTCTCATTGCGCCCCTGCCAGAGCTCGCCGTTCCAATCCACCAGGTAGTGGTAGCCGATGTCACACCAGCCCTGCGTATCGATATGGTAAGACTGGATCTGGCGCAACCGGGCGGTGGGCGAGGTGGAATCGGGAAGCGGAGTGGCGGTGTGGTGTATAGTAATCTTGGCCGGTGAATGCGAGCCAGAGTTACAGGCAGGGGTACGGGCGCCCCAGTCTGAGCGCGGATGTACCAAGCTGGCAGGCGCCAGTGCCTGTTCCAGGCTGGCCAGGCCGCTCGGACGTTCAATCTCCGGTTCAGCTGCCTCGCCGATTTCTATTATCCCTTCCGCCATCAAGTATGTTGGAGCCGGGCCGGCCAGGTGCCTGATCTGGAAGGCCATGGGCGTGCCGTATCCTGGTACGTCCAGGTGGCCTGTGCGGGCCGCTCCCTCGCTCCAGCGCGGCTCGATTTGACGCCAATCGCTCCACTGTCCGCTCTCAAAAAGCAAGCGGCCCTCCAGCTGACAACCATCTTCGGCATCCCACATGAGACCCACCCGCACGAACGGTTGTGCCGCATAGGCGACCGGCGCCAGTCCGTCGGGGCCGAACAAGCTGGACTGCTTGAGTCCCATGGTGTTGTAAAACTCCCCTTCCTCGATGGCGCCGGTAGGACCTTCGGGCCCACAGGCGCCGGCCACTAGCAGGACCACAAGCGACGGCCAAAGAACCGTCCCGAAAATTTTTCTCGTGCAGGCTTTCATTACGGCCTTCTTCGGATCGCGCAGGCGCCCAGCAGCAGCAAGATCGACAGCAGCGCGGGCGCCGGTGCCCGGCCGGTAGTCGCGCAGCCATATGCCGGAGGATCTTCCTGTGGATCTCCCTGATTGGGAACGTCCTTCTCAGGAATGGCTATGCTGCACTCGATTTCGCCGCCTTCCGTGACCACGCATTCGTTGCCGCTGACCATGTAGCCTGGTTTTGTGGCTTGCAATGTAATCGTGCCGGGACGCACCATTTTCTCGAAGTATCCGTCGCTGTCTGTTGTGACGCTACACTCGCCGGGGAGATTCTCCATTGTAATGCTGACCGTGGCGCCTTCGATGGCGGGGTCGTCCACGTTGGCCGCGTAGAGCACCCAGCCGTAGATCTTGCCCTGTCCGCCTCCGGAGTCACTGCACGGGCTGTCTTCGGGGTCACCGCCCGGATCGACACCGGGATCGCCGCCGGGGTCGCCGCCCGGATCGCCGCCGGGGTCGCCGCCCGGATCGCCGCCGGGATCGCCGCCCGGATCGCCATCCGGTACCAGCCCGACCGAGCACCAGCTTTCTCCGCCCGGGTTCAGCGTGCAGGTGCGCGAAGCCGTTTGATAACCGTCGATCGAGGCGGTTACGGTGTAATCACCGGGTGCAAGTTGGAACGACCAGAAGGCGTCGCCGTCGCCGGCGGTGGTGCTCGAGCCGCCGGAGACCTGCACCGATGCGCCCGGCAGGCGCCAACTCATGTCGGAAGTGCCCTGTCCCTGGTCGACGAACACCACGCCCTGGAGCGTGCCGTCGTCCGGCTGCTGTCCCGGGTCGCCGCCCGGGTTGCCTCCTTCGGCAAGCGCCTCGAGATCGTCCATGGTGCCGTTGAACAGGTCGAGGTCGACGTTGCCCGAGATGCCTGAAACCCGGCCCGTGCTGGCCGTCTGGAAGAAGGTCCAGCGCGGCCAGTTGTCCGGGATGCGTGGACAGGTCGGGCCGTACTGGGCGATCCATAACGGGTTATCGGCGAACGCTGCCCCGTCGTTGCCGATGATGTCGTTCCACCAGTAGTAGCCGGTGTAGATCATCATCCTGCGGCCGGTGGCCGCCTCAACGCGGTCCATGAACTGGTGTATCTTTGATATGACCGTCGTCCGCGAGTAGGAGCCGTACATGCTCTCGTCCTCGAGGTCGATCACCGGCGGCAGGTCGCCCGCCTGCAGCGTGCCCAACTTGTTAATCATGATGTCGGCCTGCTCGTCGATATCCTTGTTCGGGCGGAAATAATGATAAGCGCCGCGCAGCAGGCCCACCCGTCGAGCCTCGCTCCAGTTGCGCTCGAACTTGGGATCTTCGAAGTAGCCGTCACTCGTACGGATGAAGGCGAAGGCCATGTTTGTTTGAGCTACACGGTCCCAGTCGATGACGTCCTGCCAGTAAGAGACGTCTATGCCGTCCAGGGTGGGCCCGTCCGCGCAGGAAACGGCGCACTGCTGCATAGAAGCGTAGTCGGTCTGATCATCCCCGCCGCAGCCGGCAAAAAACATCGCCGCGATGGCAGACACCAACCAAAAAGAAGAGATTCGCATGGCCGCCTCCTCGTTTTTTTTCGAGCGTGATATTTCAATGCAGGGGTTCATTTCAGGTATCTAGTACCGCAAGACATATGCCAAAAATCACGATCAACCGTAGTCTATGCAACTTACTGCTTTAGTTGCGTAATATTCCATTCCCGAGCCGCTCCGGTTGGGTTTGAGAATGGAAAGCGAGACGAGTTGTCACACTTGTTTTTTTATGGCTCCAAGCCCGCAGTCTTAAATTGATCAGTAAAAATAACTAGATGTGCAGCAATATTACTCTTGGAAAAAGTGGAAACTCGGCTTATCGGTCAACTGGCCGATTTTGCCTCCATGTTCATGCTCGTATAACGCTTCTCGATCGTTTTTCTTCCCGTCGTGCCTCAAGCATATCCAGCTCCGTGCAAGAGGCCAAAGACATCCAATCACGCTGGACAGTGGGTATCCGTTAATGGGATAAGGGTGCAACTCTTACCGCAAGGGAGAAAAATGTTTACGGAAGAGATACTGGCGAGCAGAACCCGAAACATGGGTGTTAGTGCCATCCGCGAGATCCTCAAGGTGGTCTCACAGCCCGGGATGGTCTCGTTGGCTGGAGGGATGCCGGCCCCCGAGGCTTTTCCCATCGATCTGATCGCTGGTCTTACAATGACTGTTCTCGACAAGTATGACTCCCGAGCATTGCAGTACGGAACAACCGAGGGTTTCATGCCCTTGCGCGAGGAGTTGGCCAAATACGTGGCCGGCACGGGCGTCGCGGCCACCCCGGACGAGATCAACATCACCAGCGGCTCCCAGGGTCTTTTGGACTCTTTGGGAAAGATCCTGATCGCGCAGGGAGACAAGATTGCCGTGGAATCACCGACCTACCTGGGGGCCCTTCAGGCTTTCGCTCCCTATGGCCCAGACTACCTCGAGTTGGAGACCGACTCGCAGGGAGTCGTGCCGGAATACCTCGAAAAGATCCTCACTGAACAAAGAGTGAAATTCGTTTACCTGGTTCCCACTTTCCAGAACCCGACCGGTAAAACCATTCCAGTTGGGCGACGGGAAAAGATCGCCGCGATCATCCGCAAGCATGACACTCTGCTTGTCGAGGACGATCCTTACAGCGCTTTACGCTACCGCGGCACAGCGCTGCCGCCGATTCACAAGTTCGCTCCCGAGCACGTGCTGTACACCAGCACCTTCTCGAAGATCTTCGCTCCCGGGCTGCGGATCGGCTACTACGTGGGCCCAAAGTTCATCGCCAAGTGGCTGGTGCTCGCCAAGCAGGGCGTCGACCTGCACACCAGCACATTCACCCAGGCCCTGGCTTCCGAGTACCTCGCAGGCGGTCACATCCAAGCTCACCTGCCTAAGATCGTAAATCTCTACCGGCCACGGCAGGAGGCCATGCTGGATGCCATGGAGGAATATTTTCCAAAAGCCTTCAACTGGACCAGACCCGAGGGCGGCATGTTCATCTGGGTCGAGGGTCCGCCGGGGATGGATCTCGATCCGATCTATCACCAGGCCGTCGCCGAAAAAGTGGCCTTCGTCCCCGGAAAGCACTTTTTCGCCCGCGCCGGAAGAGGCAAGGAAACGATGCGCCTCAACTATACCATGAAGGACGAGAAAACCATCCAGGGCGCGATCCGCATACTGGGAGGGATTCTCGATCGCGCCCTGGGGTAAGATTCAGATCAGCTTGATGGCCTTCAACGGGCAGGCGGTTACGCAGGTGGCGCAGCCCTTGCATATGCCGAACTGCATCGGCGGCTCGCCGGGTTCTTCTTGTTTGAGCGTCCTTTGCGGGCAATCACGGGCGGCTATGCAGACACCGTCGGCACTGCATTTTACTGGATCGCAGATGCCGTAGTCGACGACGGCCGTCGGCTTGGCCATGGCCCGGACCTCCTCACCCTCGGGCTTCTTTCAACAAGTAAAGAATGCTTCTCAGATCCGGCTTGTCAATGACCACGTCGGCCGCTTCGGCCACCGCGGGGCTCTTGATGTTCACCCCGATCGAAAGCCCCGCTACGCGCATGACGGGAAGATCGTTGACGTTGTCCCCGACGAAGGCGCACTGCTCTAAGGATAGCCCCTCGCGCGCGGCAATCTCGCGCAGGCCATCCGCCTTGCCCTCGAGATCATAGGGAGTGTGAACTCCGCCCGCTATGCGGCCGCGCCCGTCGAACTGGATGCGATTGATCAAAACGTGATCGAAAAGGATGTCGTGGAAAAAGTGATCAAGCAGCACGTCGAGACTGCCGGATATCAGACCCAGCCGATAGCCTCGCCGTCGTAGTTCGATGAGAGTCTCGCGCGCGCCGGGGGCAGGGGACAGCGAGCCGAAGGCCGCGATGATTCCCTTTCGATCGGCGCCGCGCTCCGCAAGCAGCCTGAGGTCGTTTGCGAACCAGTCGGCGTACGAGATTTTACCGGCGCGGTAGTCGTCGGCCGCCTGCTTGCGCCCTGCCGCATCGGTGCCGAAGTTCTCGTGCAGCGTAGACCAGATGAAGACCGTGTGGTCAACCAGCGTGCCGTCGAGGTCGAAGCAGACCGCACGGATATCGCGGGCATTGCTTAGTGCCACTTGTACACCTTTACCTGCTTAGTGTCCCTGAAGTCGTACATGTATCCCAGCTTTTCGGCCACCGTCGTGTTTATAGCCGCGAAGGTATACTCCGGGCAGAAGACGTGGCTGCCCGTGGGCAACTCGTGTCTTACAAGCGCCCCGGCCAAATGGCAGAGCTGGCGTCCGATGCGGTGGCTGTCTGGGCCGACGCCCACTAAAGCGCCGCGCCGGACGTACTCCTCGTCGGAGACTCCCACCGGGATGCGCTGCTTTTCGGCCGCGACCTGGATGCGATTGAAAAGCTCCTCTCCGATGATCTTTCGGTCCACCAGGACGATCCAGGCCCCCGTAGAAGAAGCCTTCTCTAAAACGGCGTCGCAAACGCTTACGCCGCCCAGTTCGAAAAGAACAGCCTTGCGGCCCGCGGCATCGATCTCCCGTGCGACCCGGAGGGCCATTTCGGCGCCGCTCCCCGGGGCATGCAGGATGCCGATCCGGCATTTCTTCGGTAAAACGGCGAGCATGTGGCGCGCTAAAGGCCGAGCCGGCACCCATGGGCTCACCCCGGCCGTGTGTGGTCCGTCGAGCTTGACCGCATAGGGATCTATCGTGCCCGCAAAGAGCAAGGGCATTTTGGGGGCCTCCTCTATGACTCGCCTGGCGGCCGCCAGGCCGACCGCAACGATGGCGGCAGGCTGGCGCTGGTCGAGAGCGGCTCGCAGCGCGCCCGGGGCCAGGTCTTCGAGCAGCAGCGCCGGAACCTCGCGGTCGCACTCGGCAGAGAAACCCGCCACAACCAGGCCGTAGGGATCGGCCATGCGACTAGTAACGAAGACAAAGGAGCTGCCCGCGGACGGCGGCTTTTCGGCCGCGCTGACGTTCCATGGTCGGCAGATCTCATTGCCGAAGGGCAGCGGCACGGGTTGGCCCGGATTCGGCGAGCCGTCGGGAATCAGCCCGGCGTCATGCTGTTTCCCGGAAAGCGCCGGTCGTGACTCGCGGTTGATCTTGTTGACCCACAGGTAAAGGGCCACCAGCAAGAAAACGGCGGTGCCTACCATAATCCAGGCCGAGCGAGACATGCGTCGCGAATTGACCGCCTGCGCCCGGCAGCGCGGGCAGATCGAGCCGGGCACAACCTGCCCGCCACAGACGGGACAGCGCTGGGAATCACCAGTCTGGGGCACGTTCACTCCTTTGAAAAGACGATCTCACCGCCGGATCCTGCTTCGGCCCGGATGGTATCTCCCTCGCTGAACTCTCCGGCCAGAAGGCGGCCGGCCAGTGGATCTTGCAGCAACTTCTGAATGGTACGCTTGAGCGGGCGGGCCCCGAAGCTGGGATCGAAGCCGCGCTCGGCGAGCAACTCCTTGGCCGCATCGGACAGCGAAAGCCCGATCTTGCGCGAGGCCAGAAGCGCCAGCAGGCGCCCGAGCTGGATGTCGACGATCTGCTTGATGTGCTCGCGGGTCAGGCTCGAGAAAATCAGCACGTCGTCAACCCGGTTGAGGAACTCGGGCCTGAAATGATTGCGCAGCGCGTCCAGCAACGTCTGCCTGTCGTCGTCGTCGATGCGTCCGGCTCTTTCGGCCAGAAGCTCAGAGCCGATGTTGGATGTCATGATCACGACGCTGTTTTTGAAATAGACCGTGCGCCCGTGACCGTCCGTCAGGCGCCCGTCCTCGAGAAGCTGCAGCAACACGTTGAAGACATCGTGGTGCGCCTTCTCGATTTCGTCGAAGAGCACCACCGTGTAGGGACGGCGCCTGACGGCCTCGGTCAGTGCGCCGCCCTCGTCGTAGCCGACGTAGCCCGGCGGAGCGCCGATCAGCCGGCTGACGGCGTGCTTCTCCATGTATTCGCTCATGTCGACGCGCACCATGGCGCTCTCGTCGTCAAAGAGGAATTCGGCCAGCGCGCGGGCCAGTTCGGTCTTGCCCACGCCCGTGGGGCCCAGGAAGATGAAAGAGCCGATCGGCCGGTTGGGATCGGACAGCCCGCTGCGCGCCCGGCGCACGGCGTTGGACACGGCCGCGATGGCCTCGTCCTGGCCCACTACCCGTAAGTGCAGGCGCTTCTCCATCTCGAGCAGCTTCTCCTTTTCGCCTTCGAGCAGCCTGTCGACCGGGATGCCTGTCCACTTGGCCACGACCGCTGCCACGTCATCAGGCTCGACCTCCTCCTTGAGCATGCGCACGACGGACTGCACCTCGGCCAGCTTCTCCTGTTCCCCGGCCAGGTCGCTCTCGAGCTTGACCATGGTGCCGAACTTGATCTCGGAAGCCCGTCCCAGATCGCCCTGGCGCATGGCGTCTTCCTCGTTTAGCCGGGCCTGGTCCATGGCCGCCTTGGTGTCGCGAATGCGCTGGATCACTTCCATCTCGTTTTGCCAATGGGCCTTCTTCTGCTCGACTTCCTCGGAAAGATTGGCCAGCTCCTGTTCGAGTTTTGCAAGCCGGTCGCGGCTGCCCTTGTCTTTTTCTTTCTTCAGCGCCTCGCGCTCGATCTCGAGCTGTGTGATGCGGCGCGAGATCTCGTCGATCTCGGTCGGCATCGAGTCGATTTCCATGCGCAGCCGGCTGGCCGCCTCGTCGACCAGATCGATGGCCTTGTCCGGCAGGAAGCGGTCGCAGATGTAGCGGTCGGACAGCGTGGCCGCGGCCACCAGCGCAGCATCCTGGATGCGCACGCCGTGGTGCACCTCGTACTTTTCATTGAGACCTCGCAGGATCGAAATGGTTTCCTCGACGCTGGGCTCTGTGACCAACACGGGCTGGAAGCGCCGTTCGAGGGCGGCGTCCTTCTCGATGTACTTGCGGTACTCGTCCAGCGTGGTGGCCCCGACGCAGTGCAGCTCGCCTCGGGCCAGGGCGGGCTTGAGCATGTTCGAGGCGTCCATGGCGCCCTCGGCGGCGCCCGCTCCCACCAGGGTATGCAACTCGTCGATGAACAGGATCACCCGGCCCTCGGCGGCGGTGATCTCACGGAGCACCGCCTTGAGGCGGTCTTCGAACTCGCCGCGGAACTTGGCGCCGGCAATCAGGGCGCCAAGGTCGAGCGCGATCAGTCGTTTGTCCAGAAGCGGCTTGGGCACGTCGCGGTCGACGATGCGCCGGGCCAGTCCCTCGACCACCGCGGTCTTGCCGGTGCCCGGCTCGCCGATCAGCACCGGGTTGTTCTTGGTGCGCCGCGAGAGCACCTGCATCAGTCTGCGGATCTCGTCGTCTCGGCCGATGACCGGATCGAGCTTTCCGCGGCGGGCCAGCTCTGTAAGATCGCGCCCGTATCGCTCGAGCGCCTGGTAGCGTCCCTCGGGGTTATCGTCGCTAACCCGCTGGTTGCCGCGAATCTCCTGCATGGCGCGGTAGAGCGCGTCGGGGGTGACTCCCATCTGGGCCATGGCACGGCCGGCCTCGCCCTTTTTGTCCGAGGCGATGCCGAGCAGCAGGTGCTCGGTGGAGATATACTCATCCTTGAGGCGATCGGCTTCTTTTTGGGCTCTATCGAGAACGTCCTTGATACGCCCGCCCAGGAAGGCCTCGGCGCCTGTGACCTTGGGCAGCTTTTCTATAGCCGGGGTTATCGCCCCTCCCAGCGCCCGGGGATCCACTCCCAGCTTGACGAGGATCGGGGCGACGATGCCGCCCTCTTGTTCGATCAGCGCCGCCAGCAGGTGCTCGGGAGTAATCTCCTGATGGCTCATGCTTTGCCCCAGCCGCTGCGCCTGGCCAAGCGCCTCCTGCGACTTGACTGTAAGCTTGTCCATTCTCATTTCTCGATCACCCTCCGAATCTTATCCCCTGACCTATTTGTGACTTCATGCACCTCAAAATGTGAGTATTTTTGGGGCGATGTCAAGTCAACGGTTGTATTGATTGGAAATATCCGCTTTGATATCCATAAGCATGAATCGAGGACAGTGATGGACTGCACCTGGAAGCTACATTGCATGGTTTGCGGCGCCGATTATCCCGGCCTGGAGGTGCGCTGCCGTTGCGAGTGCGGCGGGACACTCGAGGTGGCTCACGATTTTTCAATTCTCGGAGCGAGTATCGAACTCGAATTGTTCGACAGGCGCCGGGACTCGAGGGAGATCCAGGACCGCTCGGGAGTCTGGCGTTTCTCGGAGATGGTGCTGCCGCTGGAAGCCACACAGATGGTAAGCAAGCCGGAGGGCAACACCAACCTCTATGCTTCCAAACGGGTTGCGGACTATGCCGGAGTGGAAGAACTGTGGCTCAAGCACGAGGGCGAAAATCCCACGGGGTCTTTCACGGATCGCGGTATGACGGTCGGGATCAGCGTTGCCCGCAAGCTCAATGTAGGGCATGTGGTCTGCGCGTCTTTGGGCAACGGCGCGGCTTCGCTGGCGTCCTATGCGGCTTTGGCCGGACTACGGGCCAGCGTATTTATTCCCGAGGAGGGTGCGAAAAAAAGCGGTCTTGCGCAGGCCGTGGCATTCGGCGCGCGGACGATCCGTGTGGCCGGCGATTACGCTACTACAAGCCAACTGGTCGAGCGCGCCTGCGCCTCGTCCGGCGCCTACTCGCTAGGCTCGGCAAACCCCTTCCGTATCGAGGGGCAAAAGAGTGTCGTTTTCGAATTGCTGCAGGATTTGGGCTGGGAGGCTCCCGACTGGATAGTCCTGCCCGGCGACCCGACAATCTGCGCGGCCGTCACCAAGGGGCTTGCCGAACTGCGCCGGTTGGGGCTGATAGACAGCTTGCCTCGCCTGGCCATAATCCAGGCCGCCGGTACCGAGTTTGTCGAGACCGGTCACGGACTGGTCGAGCAAGTAAGTGTTCAGCAGATCATGGATGCCAAGGCCCAGGTCGACGCCGCCGGCATAGGCGCCGACCCGACCTCGTGTTCGACCGTTGCCGGGGTAAAAGAATTGAGCGGGCGCGGAGTCATCGGCCGCGACGAGAGGGTCTGCTGCATCCTGACCGGGCACCTGCTGAAAGACCCGCAGTCCGCGATCGACTACCACAGCGGAGCGCTTCCGGGAATTGAGCCAAGCTACAAAAACCCACCGCTCACAGTCCCGGCGGAAATCGATTCGATCTTGCGCGCCTTGGATTGATGCCTGTTCTTGCGCCCCCCTCCGGGGGGGCGAGAATGCAATCCCTACTTAATCTCGGCCAGCATCTCCATGGACCTCTTTGGATTCATGAGCTTGACCGTCCGTTCGCCGGCCTGCTTCTTGTCGGCTGAATCCAGTATCAGGTGGCGAAGCTGCGCCACGGTCAGATTCGGTTTCTTGGCCAGCAGTTTGCCCGCGAGGTTCGTGACTTCGGGCGAGGACATGGACGTTCCGGAAAGTTTCAATTCGTCACCGCCGGGCACGTAGCTCATGACTTCAAAACCGTTGCCATAGATGTCCACTTTGCCGAAACTGGTAAAGCTGGTTTCGTCGCCGGCTTGATCCACCGCACCCACTGACAGCATGTTGGGCAGATCGAAGGAACTCGGAAAGAATTCTTCAAACACCACGTCGCTATTGGCATTGCCCGCCGAGGTGATAAAGAGAATATCCGGTGCATTCTTGATTGCGTCAAAGAGTCCCTTGTGCATGATGTTATAGATCTTCCGCGCCAGCGCCTTGCGTTCTTCCGGTGTGCCGCCGGCATTGTGTTGCTCCAAGGCATCTTCCACGCTGCGCAGCGAGCCGCCCCAACTCATGTTCACAACCCGCACGCCGTTCTTCTTGAAATAATCAATCGTTTCATCCGCCGCGCGCACGTCCTTTTCGGCTTGCTCGATGGTCGGCAGTTCGGGAATCATGTGATAGTCGAACGTCAGCCGCGCCGCCAGCAAGCGAGCCGCCGGA
>Ga0307380_10000083_pt1 | contig 155224 bp, 157 predicted proteins | sample UN3MG_FD_202239 | JGI IMG/M metagenome (GOLD analysis project Ga0307380, IMG submission 202239) | Soil microbial communities from Risofladan, Vaasa, Finland - UN-3 | ecosystem: Environmental > Terrestrial > Soil > Coastal area > Acid sulfate soil | place: Finland: Risofladan, Vaasa... | reverse complement strand
GTCTCAGCATTGTCGGGATCGACAACGGTCAACAGCCGATTTTCAACGAGGATCGGACCGTCGCCGTTCTCTACAATGGCGAGTTGTTCGACTACCCCGAACGGAAGGTCGAGCTCGAGGCCCGGGGCCATGTGTTCAGCACCCGGAGCGATTGCGAGTTGATCGTGCATCTCTATGAGGAGTACGGCGAGGATCTGTTCGAACATTTGAAGGGTCAGTTCGCCTTCGTGCTGATCGATTTCACCAAGCGGAGTGTGCTGCTCGCGCGGGATCGGGTCGGCATCTGCCCGCTGTTCTGGTCGCAGCAGGCCGATTGCGTTTATTTCGGCTCCGAGATCAAGGCATTGCTCGCATCCGGCGCGGTGCCGGCGGCGGCCGACGTCCGCGGTCTCGATCATCTGTTCACCTTCTTCGCGCTCGGCTCGCGCCGGACCATGTTTGAGGGCGTGCAGTCAATCCTGCCCGGGCACTATCTCCGCATCGCCTTCCGCCCCGACGGCAAGGCAGCCGAGATCGTCGAGCGGCGCTATTGGGATTTCGAGTTCCCCGATTGGGGCGATGAGGACGATCCGGCCGACGAAACCTCCCTGGTCGATGAGTTCGAGGCGAAATTTCAGCGCGCGGTCGAGCTCAGGCTTAGGGCCGACGTGCCCGTGGTCGGCTATCTCAGCGGTGGCGTCGATTCCGCCTATGTGCTCGCCACGGCGGCGAAGGTGAGCGGGCGGCCGCTGCCGAGCTTCACCGTCAGGGTGCCCGACCCGGCCCTCGATGAGACCGCGTTTGCGGGCGAGGCCGCGCGCCATATCGGGGGGCTGACCACGGTGGTGGAAGCCGGCTCCGCCTTCATCGCCGACCGCTATGCCGATCTGATCCGCGCGGCGGAGAGCCCGGTGCTCGACACGTCTTGCGCGGCGCTGCTCGCACTGTCGCAGGAGGTGCACGGTCAGGGCTACAAGGCCGTGCTTACCGGCGAGGGCGCGGATGAGGCCTTTGCCGGATATGTCTGGTTCAAGATCAGGGAGATGGCCCGCAAGCTCGATATCGGCGACAGCTTCCGTCCGAGCACGGGCATCAGCCGCGTCGCGCGAAAATGGGCGGCGCCGCATCTCGGCTTCGACGAGCTTGCCCGCATCGACGGCATGATCGCCGGGCCGCACGCGCAATCGGTGATGTATAATCTCGTGGCGACCTCGCGCGACCGCTATTACAGCGGCGAGCTGAAGGAGCGGCTCGGCTCGTTCGTCGCCTATCAGGACCTCGCGCTCGATCTCGACCGCATGCGCCGCTGGCATCCGCTGAACCGCTCGCTCTATGTCGGCTACAAGGTGCAGCTCGCCGGGCTGCTGCTCAGCCAAAAAGGCGACCGCGTGGCCATGGCCAATAGCGTCGAGACGCGCCCGCCCTTCCTGGACGAGGATGTGATCGCGTTTGCCTCGCGCATCCATCCGCGCTTCAAACTCAGGGGCGGGCTGAAGGACAAATATTTGCTGCGCCAGGCGGCGGCGCGCATGTTGCCCGAAGCGGTGGCGCAGCGGCGGAAGGCTATGTTCCGCGCGCCCTTCGCCGAGACCTTTCTGTCGGACCCGCCCAGTTTCGTGCGCGATTTGATCAGCCCGGAATCCCTGGCGCGGGCGGGTTATTTCGACGTGGAGAGCGTGCGGCGCGATTGCGCGCTGCTGGCCAAGGGCGATGGCGCCAAGCTCGGCACCTTCGCCAGCCTAGGTCTCGGCGGCGTGGTCGCGACCCAGCTTTGGCATCACCTCTATCTCGGGGGCGGGCTGTGCGATCTCCCGCATGTGACGCATGAGTCGGACGTGAAGCCGTCGGCGGCGTCGGCGACATCCCTCGCCGTGGCTTAGGAAATACCGTCAGGATTTCTCGCTCTGACGTGCTAACCCTTGCAGTCGGGCGAGGCCATCCTCGGCGATGGTCCGGGTTAGCTCCTCGGCCCCCATATCGCGCGCCAGCGCCCGCGCCTGGCCCGACCAGAGCGAGGTGAAGTCGCCAGAGCCCTTCGCCTCGGCTCTCGCCCGCAGCGGCATTGCGGCCTGGGTCGCGAGCGGGAAGTCGGGCGCCTCCGTATCGATGGGGCCTTGCTCCTCGACCATGCGATTGCGCAGTGCGCGCGCCGGGCGTCCCGTGAACACATTGGTGATGACGGTCGGGGTTTCGGGCTCCCGCAGCGCCGCGCGGTAGAGCTCGGAGATGCTCGCTTCGGGACAACGCAAATAGGCCGTGCCGATCTGCGCGGCCGAGGCGCCAAGGGCGAAGGCGGCCGCGACACCGCGCCCATCGGCGATGGCACCGGCGGCGATGACTGGAATCGGCACCGCGTCCACGATCTGCGGCACCAAAGCGAAAGTTCCGAGCTGCGCGGTGACGTCGGTCTCGATGAACATGCCGCGATGGCCGCCGGCCTCGGCGCCTTGGGCGATGATGGCGTCGACGCCCTGCTCGTGCAGCCAAACCGCTTCGCGCACGCTGGTGGCCGAGGCCAACACTTTGCAGCCGGCGGCCTTGATCCGCTGAAACAGGTCGGGCGCGGGCAAGCCGAAATGGAAGCTCACGACTTTCGGCGTCAACGCCTCGACCAGGCGGCAGGTCTCCTCGCCGAACGGCGTCAATCCGGGGCGGAGCGGCAGCGCCGGCGGCTCGGCCCCGAGTTCGGCATAGTCAGGCGTGAGGCGCTCGAGCCAGGCCTGCTCGCGCTTGGCGTCATGGCCCGGGGCTTGGTGACAGAAGAAGTTGAGATTGACCGGCCGGTTGGTGCGCGACCTGATCTCGGCCACGTCCAAGGCGATCTTGTCGGGCGTGAGCATGGCGCAAGGGAGCGAGCCGAGACCGCCAGCCTTGGCTACGGCGACGGCCATGTCGACGGAACTCGCGCCCGCCATCGGCGCCTGCACGATCGGCAGTTCAAGGCCGAGGAGATCGATCAGTCTGCGATCCGGCCACATCACTCGCGATTGCGCTTGCCGAGGAGGCGCAGGCGGAGCGCGTTGAGCTTGATGAAGCCCTCGGCGTCCTTCTGGTCGTAGGCGCCGGCGTCGTCCTCGAAGGTCACGATCTTGCTGGCATAGAGCGATTTCGGGCTCGCGCGCCCGGTGACGATGACATTGCCCTTATACAGCTTGAGCGTGACCTCGCCCTCGACATGCTCCTGGCTCTTGTCGATCAGGGCTTGCAGCATCTCGCGCTCCGGCGCGAACCAGAAGCCGTAATAGATCAGCTCGGCGTAGCGCGGCATCAGCGAATCTTTGAGATGCGCGGCCTCGCGGTCCAGCGTCAGCGATTCGATGGCGCGATGCGCGGCGAGCAGAATGGTGCCGCCAGGCGTCTCGTACACGCCGCGCGATTTCATGCCGACGAAGCGGTTCTCGACGAGATCGACCCGGCCAATGCCATTGTCGCGGCCGAGCTCGTTCAGCCGCGTGAGCAGCGCCGCCGGCGACAGTTTCTTGCCGTCGATTGAGACGGGATCGCCGCGTTCGAAGCCGATGGTGACCATGGTCGGTTGGTCCGGCGCGTCTTCCGGCGCAATGGTGCGCTGATAGACGTAAGGCGGCGGCTCGACACCCGGGTCCTCCAGCACCTTTCCTTCGGACGAGGAGTGCAGAAGATTGGCGTCGACCGAGAACGGCGCCTCGCCGCGCTTGTCGCGTGCCACCGGGATCTGGTGCTTCTCGGCGAAGTCGATCAGATCGCTGCGCGATTTGAAGTCCCATTCGCGCCAGGGCGCGATCACCTTGATGTCCGGGTTGAGCGCATAATATGTGAGCTCGAAGCGCACCTGATCGTTGCCCTTGCCGGTGGCGCCATGGCAAACGGCGTCGGCGCCGGTCGCCTTCGCGATCTCGATCTGGCGCTTGGCGATCAGCGGCCGCGCGATGGAGGTGCCGAGCAGATAGACGCCTTCATACAGCGCGTTCGCCCGGAACATGGGAAAGACGAAGTCGCGCACGAATTCTTCGCGCAGATCCTCGACGAAGATCTCCTTGATGCCGAGCATCTCCGCCTTCTTGCGCGCCGGCGCCAGCTCCTCGCCCTGGCCGAGATCGGCGGTGAAGGTGACGACCTCGCACCCATAGGTCTCCTGCAGCCATTTCAGGATGATCGAGGTATCGAGCCCGCCGGAATAAGCGAGCACCACCTTGTTGACGCCGGTCGTCATGGAATGAGCCTCGTGGGGTGGGACGCACCCGAGAAAATGTTTCGCGGGACTATAGGCAGGCGAGCCCGTTGCGCAAGGGCCGGGGCGCTAATGCCGAAGCGCGCTTACCGCTTGTTAAGGCTCTTGAGCGATAGTGATTCTCGTGATCCTGCGCGGTCACATCTCCAGGACGAGCAAGTGTTGCGTCTCAGGGACCGGCCCCACCCAAAAGGGGACCGGTCCCACCTGGGACCCTCCGCGCCTCACGCTTTCCGCCCCGCCAGCAGCCAATAGATGAAGCCGCCGATGAAGCCCGCGGCGGCGAAGATCGCCATATATTGCCCGGTGGGGAGCGCCGGCATCGTCGCGGGCGAGGCGAGCACGGGGATGAGGGCGAGAGCGGCGCCGCCTGCCGGCACGTAGTACATCCAGGTGCGGAGCCGGAGCGCCTCGCCGGCAATCGCGGCGATGGCCCCGGGCAGGACGGTCAGCGCCGGAGCCACGGTGCCGGCGAACACCACCAGGCCGAGCACGGGCGCGGCCCCTTGCTGGCGGAATAGGGGATCGTCCGGCGCGGCGGCGCGAAGCTCATCGCCGGCCCAGATCGCGCCGAGGATGAAGAGGGCGCAGAGCGCCAGGCTCGCGGCGACGAGGAAGGCGGTTGCGGCCCAGAGCACGCGGAAGATGGTGCGGACGATCATTTCGTCACCTCATGCGAACGCTCGCGGCTGGAGACGGGGGGCACTATAAGACAGACTGGCGCCTGACACCTCAGAGGATGAGCTCCGTGCCCGGCATCGAGTTCTGGTACGAATTCGCCAGCACCTATTCCTATCCCGCCGCCATGCGCGTCGAGACGCTGGCGAAAGAGGCCGGCGTCGAGTTGCGCTGGAGGCCATTCCTGCTTGGGCCGATCTTCAAGGCCTTTGGCTGGGACGACTCGCCCTTCAACATCTTCGCCGCCAAGGGCAAACATATGTGGCGCGACCTCGAACGCGTCTGCGCCGCGGATGGGCTGCCTCTGAAGCTGCCGCCGGCGGCATTTCCGCAAAACGGGCTGAAGGCGGCGCGGTTGGCGCTGGTGGGCGAGAGCGAGGGCTGGATTCCGGGTTTCACCCGCGCCGTGTTCCTCGCCAATTACGCCGAGGAGAAGGACATCAGCGACGACGATACGCTGGCCGAGATTCTGCTCACTCTCGGCGTCGATGCGAAAAGCGCCTGCGAAGCCGCCAACGCGCCGGCGAACAAGGAGGCGTTGAAGGCGCAGACGGAAGAGGCCATGGCGCGGGGCCTGTTCGGTGCACCCAGCTACACCGTTGGCGATGAGCTGTTCTGGGGCAATGACCGGCTGGAAGCGGCGCTTGAATGGGCCAAATTAGCCCGGCACCAGCCCGGACATGACGCGTGAGCTGGGGATGCTGTACTAAGCCGGCGTCGCCAGCCGGGCGCTGGCGCGCTGCTTGATGCTGGCGCTTTTCAATTGGCCGCAGGCGGCCATGATGTCGCGGCCGCGCGGGTTGCGCACCGGGCTCGCATAGCCGGCGCGGTTCACCACCTCGCCGAATTTCTCGATTTGCTCCCAGTCGGAACATTCGAACGGCGCGCCGGGCCAGGGATTGAACGGGATCAAATTGATCTTGGCCGGGATCTTGGCCAGCAGCCGCACCAGCTCCTTGGCGTCGGCAAGCGAATCGTTGACGCCCTTGAGCATCACATATTCGAAGGTGATGCGCTTGGCGTTGGAGAGGCCGGGATAGGCACGGCAGGCATTCAGCAAATCCTTGATCGGCCATTTCTTGTTGATGGGCACGAGCTGGTCGCGCAGCTCGTCGCGCACGGCGTGGAGCGAGATCGCCAGCATGGTGCCGGCCTCGTCGCCCCAGCGGGGAATCTCCGGCACCACGCCGGAGGTAGAAAGCGTGATGCGGCGCCTGGAGACCGACAGCCCCTCGCCGTCGGCCGCGATCGCCATCGAGTCCCGCACCTGATCGAAATTATAGAGCGGCTCGCCCATGCCCATCAGCACCACATTGGTGATCTTCCGGTCCGTGTCGGGAATGCCGCGCGGGTCGTCGGCGACTCTACCGGGCCAATCGCCGAGACGGTCGCGGGCGATCATGATCTGGCCGACGATCTCGGCGGGGGTGAGGTTGCGCACAAGCTTCTGCGTGCCGGTATGGCAGAAGCTACAGGTCAACGTGCAGCCGACCTGGCTCGAAATGCAGAGCGTGCCGCGATCGGCTTCGGGAATGTAGACCGTCTCGACCTCATTGCCGTCGTCGAGACGCAGCAGCCATTTGCGCGTGCCGTCGGACGAGACTTGCTCGGTGACGATCTCCGGGCGGCGAAGGCTGAAGCGTTGCGCCAGCTCGCGGCGAAACTCCTTGGCGATGTTGGTCATGGCGGGAAAGTCGGTCGCGCCCTGGACGTAGAGCCAGTTCCAAAGCTGGCCCACGCGCATGCGCGACTGGCGCGCGGGCACGCCAAGCTGCTCGAGACTCGCGGCGAGGCCGGCGCGGTCGAGCCCGATCAATTGTTCGCGGCGATCCGCCTCTGTCGGGGCGATCTCGGGGGCAACGGTCGTTATGGACATGATCTCAAGCGCTCAAGGCCAGCCCAGCGCCGACCTCAGCCCGTCATATCATGCCAGTGGGGCGCAATGCCAAGGGCGGGCAGGCTCGGATTGCCTTAGCTGCTGCATTCCTTGGCGATGCGGTCGAGCGCGTCGCTGACGCCGTTGAGCGAATAGGTGTCGCTGGTGGGGGTGCCACGCGCGGATTTGGCGTCGATCTTCATGCTGCTGCCCTTCCTCAGGGCCTCGACCAGTTCCTTCTCGGTCTCGGGCTTTTCGATGAAGGCGCCTTCATCCTTGGTGAACAGCTCGAATTTCTGCGTGCCGATGGTCAAGGTCGCGGTGGCTCCCGGACTGAAGGGGTAGCCCATCTTGACGCTGATCTCGTTGGTCACCTGGTCCCCGGGCCAGGCCGAGACATAGAAATAGACCGGATCGCGTTTGACGTTTTTCGGCTTCATCTCCTTGGGCTGGGTCAAGGCGAAGCAAACCTTGGGACTGCCGGACGCACCATAGGCGGACCAGTCGCTAAACTTCTGGAGTAGCGTTGGATTGTCCGCCAAGGCGGGCGTACAGCTAAGCGCTGCGCCAATGCAGGCGGCTCGAACGGCTCGGCGCATCTCCCCGTCCCCGATTCGTCGTGAGCAGCGGTAACCATACATAGTTGAGTCCTGTTTGGCCAGATTGGGGGGCGTTAGATCCGGCGGCGCGGGCCGCCTTGCACATGCTGGGCCCGCGGCTCAGGCGGAGCGCTCCCAGCCACCGGACGCGTGGCGAAGCGGCCATGGCAACGCAGGCGGTCATACATCACGATCGCGCCTGCGGTGGCCACGTTCAAAGAAAAACTCGTTGGAATGCGGACGATCTGGTGGCAGCGGGCAACCAGCTCCGGGCTCAGCACCCCCCGCTCACGCCCGAGCACATAGGCGGCCTGCGGCGGATGGGCGAAGGCCGGCAAATCCACGGCCTCGTCGAGCAGCTCGATGCCGACCAGCCTGCAGCCTCGCGGCAGGTTAAGCTCGGCGACGCTGCGCCAATGATAGAGCGGCAGATGACCCGGCGCCTTCGACGTGTCGGCGACGGTGTCCATGGCGCGCGCGTCGGCGCCGATGGTGAAGGCGAAGCTCGCACCGAAGGCGTGAGCGGAGCGCAGCAGATTGCCGAGATTGACGGCTTTCGACACGCCCTCTACGCCAATGGCGAAATATCCTCGTGCGGTGCCTTCCAAGGATTTCACTGGTCTTCTATCGGATAGGCCAGGCTGGAGCGGCGGCGGCGTCCAGCACAAGCGTCGAGCCAAGCAAAGGAAGCTCAATCATGCGCGTGGCGCAATTCAGCGAGTTCGGTGGACCGGAGATGTTGCGCATCGAAGAGGTCCCGGAGCCAGTTGCCGGAGACGGGGAGATCGTCATCCGTGTCTCGGCGGTAGGGCTCAACTTCTTCGATACGCTCGTGCTGCGCAACAAATATCAGGTGCCCCCGACGCTGCCCCATTCGCCGGGCGCGGAGGTGGCGGGCACGATCGAGAGTATTGGGCCCGACGTGTCGAACCTCGAACTGGGCCAAAGAGTGGTGGCGTTCATCGGCGGCAATGGTTGCCGCGAGAAGGTCGCGACCAAGGCGGGGAACGCCGTGCCCATCCCCGCTGGCGTGAGCGAGGCGGAAGCCGCCGGCATTCCCGTCACCTACGGCACGGCGCTGCATGCGCTCAAGGATCGAGGGCAGCTGATGCCGGGCGAGACCATCGCCGTGCTCGGTGCCGCCGGTGGCGCCGGGCTCGCGGCGGTCGAGTTGGCGAAGATCATGGGCGGCCGTGTCATCGCGGTCGCGTCCTCCGCCGGCAAGCTCGAGCTCGCGCATGCGCACGGAGCCGAGGCGGGCATCAACTATCAGGATGAGGATCTGAAAGCCCGGCTGAAAGAGATGACGGGCGGCAAAGGCGTCGATGTGATTTATGATTGCGTCGGAGGGCCGCATGCGGAGCCGGCCTTGCGGGCGACCGCGTGGGAAGGGCGCTATCTGGTGGTCGGCTTTGCCGCAGGCGAGATCCCGCGCATTCCGCTCAATCTTATTCTGCTCAAGGGCTGCTCGCTCATCGGCGTGTTCTGGACCGCCTTCGTCGAGCGCCATCCGGACCGCCACCGCGCCAACATGGCGGAGCTGCTCGCGTGGTGCCGCGAGGGACTGATCAAGCCCCATATCCACGCCAGCTTCCCCCTGGTGGAAACCGCCGAGGCACTTCGGCTGATCGAAGGCCGGAAGGTCACCGGCAAGGTGATCGTCAACCCGCAGCTCTGAGGCATAGCGTGAAGTTGCGATGCTTGGCTAAGAGGCGGGGGGCAATTCCTGGTCGAGCGCCTGCGCCGCCGCCGCCCGATGGGTCGGCGTGATATGCGAGGAGACGAGCGCGAGCACCGCCGTGACCAGGGCCGCGTCGTCGGCGAAGCCGAGTCCGGCGATGATGTCCGGAACCAGATCGAGCGGTACGATGAAATAGGCGATGGCCGCGAGCAGCATGCCGCGCACGCGCATCGGCGTGGCCGGATCGAGTGCGCAATAGTAACCCGCGACGATATCCTCGACGAACGGGACTTGCCCGGCGAAGTGCTTGAGCTTCTGCCAGAATTCAGTACGTACCTTGCGCTCACGCTCGGCGAATGCGCGCAAGGAAATCCCCTTGCCGAAGGCCACATTACGGAGCTCGCTCGCGTCGTTCCAAGCCATCATGCCGTTACCTCGCCAAGGCTGAAAGAGCCGAAGTCCGTCAAACACATAGGGTGGGGGCCGGTTCTCCGCAAGAAGCCGGTTTCGCCATCTTGTCATCAACCCCCGCTCATGCGAAGCAGCCCCAATGGCCACGCACCGCCTCCTCTTCGTCTGCCTCGGCAATATTTGCCGGTCGCCCATGGCCGAGGGCGTGTTTCGGCGCGTGATCGAGGAGGAGGGGCTGGCCGAGCGCTTCGAGGTCGACTCGGCGGGTCTCGGCGATTGGCATATCGGGCAGGCGCCGGACGCCCGCGCCCAGACCGCGGCGCAGGCGCGCGGCATCGACATTTCCGGCCAATGCGCCCGGCAGGTCGCGCCCGAGGATTTCTCCCGCTTCGATCTCCTGATCGTCATGGATCGCGCGAATTCGGCCGAGCTCAGACGCCGCGCCCCGCGTGAGGCGCATGCCAAGATCCGTCACTTCCTCGAATTTGCGCCCCAGGTTGGGACCAAGGACGTGCCGGACCCGTTCTTCGGCGATGCCGAGGGCTTCGATCAGGCGCTCGATCTGATCGAGGAGGCGGCGCAAGGCCTGCTCGCATCGCTGGTGGGAGACGAGTCGCTGCCGGCGAAACGGGGCGCCTAGACCAGGCTCGTCTGGTCCTCCAGCGGATAGGCGGCCTCGACCACATAAGGACCGCCCCCGATCGAGGCGCGGGAGGAGAACAGCACGAAGCGGCTGACCTCGAAGGCCTTGCTCAAATAGCCCTGCCGCTCGAGATAGAGCGCCACCGCCTCCGAGCTTGAGCCTTTCAACCGCGCCACGGTGATATGCGGGGTGAAATTGCGCGGCTCCGGCGGCAATCCCGCCGCGCGGGCGGCGCGCTCATGCGCCCGCTGCAGCGATTGCAGCGCCTCGGACGGGGAAACGCGGGCGAAGATGGCGCGCGGCTTGCGGCCGCCAAAGCTCGATAGACCCTGAAGCCTGAGCTCGAAGGCCGGGGCCAGGATGTCCCCCAGGCTGTGGGCGAAATCGCGCGCGGTGATGTTATCGACATCGCCCAGGAAGCGCAGGGTTAGATGATAGTTGGCGGGGTCGATCCAGCGGGCGCCGTTCAAGCCGGCGCGGACGAGGTTAAGCCGCTGCGCCACGGAAGCTGGAACTTCGATCCCGGAAAATAGTCTGGGCATGGCGCAATCTGGGTCGGTAAAAATCTACGGGCAGGGATTGGGAAAAGTGAGGTGGATGCCTTCGATGTCCTTGAGCACTTCGTCTGGAAGCTTGAGCAAGGCTCCGTCGATATCGGTCTTGAGCTGATCCATCGTCGTTGCCCCGATGATGGTGGAGGTGACGAAGGGCCGCGAGGTCACGAAGGCGAGCGCCATTTGCGCCGGGTCAAGCCCATGTTTGCGCGCCAGCGCTACATAAGTCGAGATGGCGCGGGGTCCATTCCCCAGCTCATATCGGCCCAATCGGTCGAACAGCCCCTTGCGTGAGCCCGGCGGCACCGCGCCGCCTTCATATTTGCCGCTGAGATAGCCCTGTCCCAGCGGCGAATAGGCCAGCAGGCTCACTTGCTCGCGATAGAAGATCTCGGAAAGTCCGGTGTCGAAGGACCGGTTGACGAGGTTGAAGGCGTTTTGGATCGAAACGATTCGCGGCAGGCCCGCGACGTCCGAGGCCTTGAGGAAACTCATCACGCCCCAGGGCGTCTCGTTGGAAAGGCCGACGAACCTGATCTTGCCCTGCTGCACGAATTCGGCGAGGACGCCCAGGATCTCTTCGATGGAATGGCTCTCGCCCTCGAAATGGACGTAGTCGAGACCTTCGAAGATGCGCATCGGCCGGTCGGGCCAATGGAGCTGGTAGAGGTCGACATAGTCGGTCTGGAGCCGTTTCAGGCTCCTATCGATCGCTTCGGTGAGCTGCGCCCGGCTTTGCCGGCCCCTGATGCGATCCCGGCGGAGCCAGTCCATCTTGGTGCGGCCGATCGCCTTGGTCGCGATCATGATCTTGTCGCGGATCCGGCGCGAGGCGAGCCAGGTGCCGATGATTTCCTCGGTGCGGCCCTGCGTCTCGGGCTTCGGCGGGATGGGATAGAGCTCCGACGCGTCGAAGATGTTGATGCCGCGGTCGAGGGCGTAGTCCATCTGCGCGTGACCTTCGGCTTCGGAATTCTGCTGGCCGAAGGTCATGGTGCCGAGGCAGACCGCGCTCAGTCTGATGCCGGCGCGGCCGAGCTGGCGATAGTCCATGGGCATAAAGCCGGTGGTCCCCATCTCACAAAGGCTAGTCCAACAGCCGCTCTAGCGACTCGACCAGACTGTCGCGCAAAGGGCGCGGCTCGATCCCAAAAATGCGGCGAATTTTCTCCGGGCTGAGCACGGAATAGGCCGGCCGCGGCGCCGCCGTCGGATAGTCGGCGGTGGCGATCGGCCGGAGCCGGGGGCTCTTGCGCCCGAATTTCGCGGCCTCGGCGAAGATCATGGTGGCAAAGCCGTGCCAGGTGACCGCGTCGGCCCCCGCATAATGATAGGTCCCCCAAGCGGTGAAGTCGCCCCGCTCGGCGCTCGCAGCCATCGCCATGATCGCGGCCGCGATATCGACCGTGGCGGTGGGACAGCCGGTCTGATCGTCGACGATGGCAAGCTCGTCGCGCTCGGCGCCGACTTGCAGCATGGTGCGGAGAAAGTTCGTGCCAAAGGGGCCATAGACCCATGATGTGCGCAGGATCAGGTGACGGTCGTGGGCGTCCCTGACGGCACCCTCGCCCGCCTCCTTGCTGCGCGCATAGGCGCCTTGAGGCCCGACCGGATCGTCCTCCCGATAGGGTGTGCGGCCGAGGCCATCGAACACATAGTCGGTCGAGAGGTGGATCAGCGGCAGGCCTGCTTTCGCCGCCGCCCGGGCAAGCACGGCAGCGCCGTCGCGATTGACGGCAAACGCCTGTTCCGACTCGCTCTCAGCCTTGTCGACGGCGGTATAGGCGGCGGCGTTGACGATGGTGGTTGGCGCGTGACGGCCGATGGCCTCGGCGACCGCGGCCGGCTCACAGATGTCGGCCTCGGCCCGGGTCAGCCCCACCGCTTCGCACCCAGCGCGCGAGCAGGATTCGATCAGGTGGCGCCCGATCTGGCCCCCGGCTCCAAACACCATGATCTTAGAGGTCACGGGGCTCAAGCGTCCCCGCGCCTCAGCCGGCAAGCGCCAGCTGGATCGTGGCCGGCGCGGAATTCGGAAGGGCGGCGGGCTGGTCGACCTCCTCGCCTTCGAAAAATGCGCCCCAAACCAGCCAAAGCATGAAGGCCGCGACGGTGAGAAGCGCAATGAATGCGAAAACCTTGGTGTAGTGTAACGGCATGATCCCTCCCTGAAAACCAACGCCTACCGGCCGTAAGGCGAAACTGGACCAGCTTCGCCACCGATTGCAAGGCCGGATCGGATGCCTTGGGTAAGGCTTTTGCTAGCGCTGGTAGGCCAGGACCTCCCGCGCGATGAGGCAGGCGTCGAGAACCAAGACAAAGGGCGCCGCCTCCTGCACCAGGAGCTTCCTGAGCGGAACATCGTCCTTGACCGTGCGCGCATAGACCGGACTTCGCGCGCCGAGCGCGCCGCCGAAATAGACAGCCCATAGCCGCCGCGTTTCCCCCGGCAAAGTCTCGAGCAGCGCCTCGATCTGTCGCGGGAGGTCGTCCTCCATGTCGCGCGAAGTGGCCCTGCCTTCGAGCCGCCGCTGACCGATGGCCTCCCCCATAAGCAGCGTCTCGAGCGTGTCGCGCGCGGGCTTCTGCGCCACGCCGAGGCCGACGAGCTCCCCGCGAAATTTCGCCTCGAACAGATTGGCGCGATCGTAGAGATAGGGCTTGCCGCGCCTCGGCTGCTCGATCGGGGTCAGCCAGCTTTCGCGATAGTGCCACTCATCGAGCACCTTGGCGTTGATGATACCCCCGGTCAGCGCCTCGATGTCCTCGGAGGTGAATTGCGGTTGGTCGCCTGACATTGCCCCCATGGAAGCCCGAGCGGCCGCTTGGCTCAACCAAGATCGGACATCTGTCCCAAGGAATCACCCAAGGCCTTGGCCCTTTTCCGGCCCGATGGGGATGGGATAAGGTCCCGCACGACCGGCTCAGCCTCGGCCTCGATCACGCAAGGAAGGTCAATTGTCCCCATTTCCGTTCACGCGTCTCATTCGCTGCGCCGCTTCAGGCGCCGCCGCATTTTCGCTCCTGACGGCTTCCGCCGGGGGCGCTCTGGCCAATGTAAAAACCTGCCAGCTGCTTGAGCAGAATTATGAGCAGATCAAGCGTGGGGCCTCGACCGCCGAACTCAACCGGTCGCTGTTCTCGGCCGCCAATAAAGGCTGCGCCGCCCTGGCACGCCGGCTTCTGGATGACGGGGCTTCGCTCCAGGCACGCGACCGGGTCGGCTTCAACCCGCTGGCCCGCGCCGCCCAAGCTGGTGAGGGCGAGATCGTGACCCTGTTCCTCGACCGCGGCGCCGACATCAATGCGAGAGCCCTCGACGGCTCAACGGCGCTGTACAAGGCGGCCGAAACTGGCCGGCTGCGCATCGTGCGCCAATTGGTGGAGCGCGGCGGCGATCCAAGCCTGACGGGGCGGTCCGGCATCACCCCTCTCGCCGCCGGCGCCTATATAGGCAGCAAACCGATCGTCGAGTTGCTGCTGGCCAAGGGCGCCGATCCCAATATCCTCGACACCACGGAGAAGACGGCCATCGTCTACGCTGCCGGCCGGGGCTTTCCCGACGTCACCCGCGTCTTGCTCGACCAGGGCGTCGACGTCAATGCGCGCTACGGCAACGATCTGACGGTGCTGATGTGGGCGTCGGGTTATTCGGCCGAGGCTGGCGTCAACGATATGATCCAGGTCATCACGCTGCTGCTCGATCGCGGCGCGAAGGTCGACGACCGGGACAATCGCGGCCGGACCGCGCTGATGACCGCGGCCGAACTCAATCACGAGGCCGCGGTCGATCTTTTGCTCGCCCACGGGGCGGATAAGAGCCTTCGCGACCAGCAGGGAAAGAGCGCCGGCGATCTCACCTCGCTCACGGCGCTGCGCGAGAAGCTGGCGGCGCGCTAGGCGCTAGCGGCTCTGGCGCCTAGCGGCCATGGCCGAGATATTGGTCGATCTGGAGGCCGGCCAGATATTTTGACAGCGCCTCGAGATCGCCCGGCGCTGTGGCCTTCATCAAATCGGACATGCCCGGATTGTTGCCGCGCGAGCCGTCGCGGAAAGCCATCATCGTGTGGTGAAGATATTCCTGCCACTGGCCGGCGAGCCGGGCGGTGGAGCCGTCGCCCTGGAAGTGGTCGAGATGGCAGCCGCGGCAGCCGATGGAGCCCGCGGCGGTCTGAGCCTTGGCGGCAACCGCGTTCGACGCATCCGGCTGCTCGAGATTCGGCCATTTGAGCTTGGTGAAGTGAGCGGCGAGCGCGAGCATGTCGGCCTTCTCCAACGACGCCACCATCGGCGACATCAGCGCGTTCTTGCGGCTGCCGCTCTTAAAATCGCGCAGCTGAAGATAGAGATAGCCCTCGTTCTGCCCCCAGATCACGGGCGTCGTGTTGTCGATGGGGATGCCCTTTTCGCCATGGCAGGCGGCGCAGAGTTTGGCCTTCTCCTCGATGCCGTCCGCGGCAAATGCGCCGGCGTTAGCGAGCATCAGCAACACCGCGAGGAGAACAACGAGTCTCAGGGTCATGGTCTCGACAACCCGCAACATGAACTAAAGCGTTCCTTGTCATGAAAAGGACGGGGCCAATTGGGCCCCGCCCCTTCTATTCTTGCCAACTTGCGGGCTGCCTTCGCGAGCCGCCCTGGCTAGCGATCAATCGGCCGTAAACGCGATGATGTTGTTACCGCGCTTGAAGTCGATCTGGGTGTTTCCGCCAGCGCCGACGACGATATATTGCTTGCCGTCGACGGAGTAGGATGCGGGCGGTGCATTGACGCCAGCACCGGCAAAGAACGACCACAGCACGTCGCCGCTCTTCGCATCATAGGCGCGGAACCAACCGTCGCCTTCACCGGTGAACATCAGGCCGCCGGCAGTGGTCAACGCGCCACCCATCATGGGCAGCGGCGTCTTCTTCTGCCAGGCGATCTTGCCGGTGTTGTAATCGACGGCGGTCACATTGCCGAACTGATCCGACCCGGGGATGATCTTGAACGCGCCACCGAGCCAGAGCTTGCCGCCCGGATAGGGCGAGCTCTCGACGTGATAGGTCATCGGCTGGTGCAGGTTCACGGCATAGGTCAGGTTCAGCTCGGGGTTGACCGCCATCACCGACCATTCGACGCCGCCATTGGCGCCAGGGAGCATCGGCGCGCCCTCGGCCGTCGGCAGGGTCCACATGCCGGTCTGATCCACCATCGCCTCGGAGAAGCGGATGAGGCTGCAATCCTTGCGGTCATGGACATAGACGTTGCCGGTCTTGCCGCCATGAATCACACCGGGAACGGTGTTGCCGTCCTTGTCCTTCACATCGACCAGGATCGGTGGGCTGACTGCGTCGAGATCCCACACGTCATGAGCAATGTACTGGAAGTGACAGGCATATTTGCCGGTGTCGAGATCGAGCGACACGAGCGAGTCGGTGTAGAGATTGTCGCCGGGACGGATCGAGCCGTCGAGGTCCGGTGACGGGTTGCCGACCACGAAGTAGATGCGCTTCGTCTTGAGGTCGACCGCCGGGTTCTGCCACACGCCACCGCCGAGGGTTTTGTAGGGATCGCCCAGCTTCTCCAACGCGGCCTTCTCGGCCGCGATGTCCCGATGCATGTCCTTGCCCGTGGCGTCGTGGGTCGCCCACACGCCGACGGAATTCTCCGGGATCGTGTCGAAGTTCCAGACGAGCTTCCCGGTCTCGGCGTCATAGGCGCGGACGAAACCGCGGATACCATACTCACCGCCATTGGTGCCGATGAGAATCTTGCCGTCCACGGCCGTGGGCGCCATGGTCTCGCTGTAGCCAAGCTCCGGCTCGGCAATGTCGGTCTGCCAGATCAGGCTGCCCGTCTTGGCGTCGAGAGCAACAAGCTTGGCATCCAGGGTGCCCATATAGACTTTGTCTTTGTAGATGGCGACGCCGCGATTGTTGGGGCCGCAGCAATAGGTCGTGACCGGACCCATCTTGTGCTTGTAGTGCCAGTATTGCTCACCGGTCTTGGCGTTGATGGCATAGACGTGGTTGAACGACGTGGTCACATACATCACGCCGTCGATGACGATCGGCGTCGTCTCCAGCGATTCCTTCACTTCCGTCTGGAAGATCCAGGCTGGGCGAAGGTTGCCGACGTTCGAGGTGTTGATCTGCTTGCCGGGATAATACCGGGTCTGATCATAATTGCCGTTGGTATGCAGGAAGTTCTTGTCGTCCTGCGCCGCGGCGCTCAGTTGCTCCTGCGATACTGAAGGTGCGGGGGCTTCCTTCGTCGTCGTCGTTGCGACTACTTCCGTTTCGGCTCCTGCCAAGGCCGGGTTGGTCCCGACGAGGCCGAGCCCGAGCGCGCAAGCCAGCGCGCCGGCCGTCCTAAAACTCACCATTGTTTCCTCCCTTGCGTGGCACCGGCCGACCGATTTTTCGGCCGCTCCTGCCGGTTTCCACCCGGCTGAGACTGCTCGCGCCCCTGCAATTTGTCAATCAACCCCTGGGATTGGTCGGTCCATTGGATGCATCCTGGCAATAGAATTTGCCATCTATGCTCGACCTCGTTTGTGGTTCACCCGTCCGATTCCGGCTACATTGCGGGCAAATCGACCGGCTTTCTTGCAGTTACCGCCTTGAGTGACTAAGGGTCCCTCCCAGTATGCAGTGTCACAAGCGTAGGGCCCCGCCGGACGCAGCGAACGCCCGGCCCACGCCCGCGGGACCATTTCCACGGACGCTCCGCCTCGGTCTGCTTCTCGCCCTTCTGCTCGTGCCGAGACCGGTTACGGCCGCCCCGCAAAATGAGGGCACACCGGCCGCGCCGGCGCCGGCCCAGCAAGATGCAACGTCACCGGCATCCTCACCCAAGCCGCCGCGGCCCGCGGTCGGGGTCACCAAGGTGCCCATCGGCTATCTGAAGCAGGAGGTGAAGCAGCTGATCCCGCTCTCCCGGCTGCATGTGGAACCGGAGGATTACGGCATCGCCGGCGCCGAGATGGCGCTCAAGGACAGCAACACGACGGGGCGCTTCACCAAGCAGGAGTTCGATCTCGACGTTGAGCGCGTGGCGGTTGGCGGCGACGCCGTGGCGGCGTTGCAGCGGCTGGCCGATAGCGGCCATCACTTCATCCTCGTCGATGCGCCGGCGGAGACCTTGCTGGCGCTTGCCGATTCCGTGTCTGGGCGAGATGTGCTGCTGATCAATGTCCGGTCCGAGGACGAGCGGCTGCGGCAGGAAGATTGCCGCGCCAATGTGCTGCACACCGCGCCCGACCGCTTCATGCTCGCCGATGCCCTCGCCCAATATCTCGTCTGGAAGAAATGGCAGCGCTGGCTCGTGGTCAAAGGCGTGTTCCCGGAGGACCTCGCTTATCTCGAGGCGATTAAGAGAGCCGCGGCGCGCTTCGGCGGGATCATCGTCGAGGAGCGCGAATATAAGGAGACCCCGGGCGCGCGGCGTTCGGATTCGGGTCAACTGCAAATTCAACGGCAAATGCCGGTCTTCACTCAAGGCGCGCCTGATTACGACGTTCTGATCGTCGCCGACGAGAGGGAGGTGTTCGGTCCCTATCTTCCCTACCGCACCTGGGATCCGCGTCCGGTCGCGGGGACCACGGGCCTTACGGCCATGAGCTGGCACCCGGCGCATGAGCAATGGGGCGCCACGCAGATGCAGAACCGGTTCCAGCGTTTCGCCAAGCGCTTCATGTGGCCGGTCGACTATCAGGCGTGGATCGCCGTCCGCGCCATCGGCGAGGGAGCGACGCGCGCGCGCTCCGGCGATTTCGGCCCGGTCAACGCGCATCTCCGCAGCAAGGATCTCGATCTCGCGGCCTTCATGGGTCAGAAGGTCAATTTCCGCAGCTGGGACGGGCAGTTGCGCCAGCCGATCCTGATCGCTGGTCCCGATCTGCCGGTGTCGATGTCGCCGCAGGAAGGCTTTCTGCACCGGACCGCTGAGGTCGACACGCTCGGCGTCGATGAGCCGGAGAGCAAATGCAAATTAAAATGATGCGAGCGACGCCCGGGCGAATGTCTCGCATCGGGGCGCGAGCCGAGAAAGGATTGGAGATGCCAAGGACGCAACAGCTCGCGATCGCAATCGCCGCGGCGGCAGGCTTGACCTGTTTCACCGGCGAGGCCTCCGCCTACACTGTCTATGTTTCCAACGAGAAGGGCAATTCGATCACCGTGATCGACAGCGCCACGCTCGAGGTGCAGAAGACGATTCCCGTCGGTCAGCGTCCCCGCGGCATCATGCTGACCAAGGACGGCAAATCGCTTCTCATCTGCGCCAGCGACGACGACACCGTGCAGATTCTCGATGTGGCCACCGCGACGATCATTGGCGACCTCCCATCCGGCACCGATCCGGAGCTGCTGAACATTCATCCTTCAGGCAGCCCGGTCTATGTCTCCAACGAGGATGACGATCTGATCACCGCGATCGACCTCGACAAGCGCGAGGTGGTGGCCGAGGTGCCGGTCGGCGTCGAGCCGGAGGGGGTGGGGATCAGCCCCGACGGCAAGGTTCTCATCAGCACGACCGAGACCTCGAACATGGCGCATTTCATCGACACTGAAACCTATGAGATCACCGACAACGTGCTGGTCGGATCGCGGCCGCGCTTCGCCGAGTTCACCGCCGACGGGTCGCAATTGTGGGTGACGTCGGAAGTGGCGGGAACGGTGTCGGTGATCGACGCCAAGACGCGCCAGATCATCAAGGTCATCGGCTTCGAGATTCCCGGCGTACGGCCGGAGAACATGCAGCCTGTCGGCGTCCGCATCCTCAAGGACGGCTCGAAAGCCTTCGTCGCCTTGGGCCCGGCAAATCACGTGGCGGTCATCGACGCGAAGAAGCTGGAAGTCGAGCAATATCTTCTCGTCGGCCAGCGCGTCTGGCAGCTGGCCTTCACCCCCGACGAGAAGCTGTTGTTCACGACCAATGGCAACAGCAATGACGTGTCTGTCATCGACGTGCCAAGCCTGACGGTGACGAAGTCGATGCCGGTCGGTACCGCGCCCTGGGGCATCGCCATCTCGCAAGACTGAGCAGGCGCGCGCTATTTTTCGAGACGCGCCGAGGCCTTGGGCACCAGCTTCCAGCCGCGGCTTGCGAGATTCTGCGTGGCGAGCTTGCTCGCGGTGCCGGTGATCCAAATTTCGCCGTGGGCGCCAGAGCTGGAAATGAGTCCTTCGAGCTGCGGACTCCAATAGAGATAATCCATGGGCACGATGGCGACCAATCCGTTCCCGGTCTGCATCAGCGGCGTGCCGCTGACATTGACGAAGGACCGAACCGGCGACACGCGCTTGTTGTAGGCGGCGGTCAATTCGGCCTTGCGCCGATAGGCGAAGCCCTCCGAATAAGTTTTCGCCTGGGCCGTGCGGGCGATGAAGATTTCACGCTCGCCCGCATGGCCGAGCTGCATCATGGCCGCGACGATCACCGCCTTGTCGGTAGGGGTCAGCCAGGGCGAGAGGTAGAAGGCATCGATGGTTCCCGGCGAAACGCCCATAGCCACCAATTGCTCGCGGCCGAGTTTCTCGAGCTCGGCGGCGGTCTTGTCGCGCAACACCTCGCGTATGGTGCTGGTGGTGCCGCCGACGCTGATGGCGATGCCGGCGCCGCCGGTGACAAAGGCGAGACCAACATTGACCCCGGACTCCCCGATGGCGCTCGCGCTCGCCACCCGCCTGATTTCAGCATCCAGCGGTTCGAAGGTGGTGTAGGGATCGACGCCGAAATCATAGGCGAGCTTCCGCCGCGCCTTGCTGCCGCCGGCAAGCGAGGCGACGGTCCCCTCGCGGTTCGGGTCGGTGGCGTTCATCGACGCATCGACCCGGTTGAACCAGCCGCCGACGCCGCGAAACGTCTCGCCAATGGTCTTGCCTGGCGCGGTGACGAGGTCCTTCGCCGTTCCCAGAGGCTTCAAGGCGGTTTTCCCGGCCGAGGTCACCAGGGTCTCGGCCCCGTTGATCTCCTCCATATGCGCCGTGGCCGCCACCTCCCGCACGCGCATGCGCAAGAGTTCGGTGCCGTCGACGGGGAAGGTGCCGTATTTCGTCTGCATCTGATATTGGTCGAGGAAGCGTTCGACCGGAACGCTGCCGACGATGGTGTGATAGGGGCTTCGCACCAGATCGGGCGGCAGCACCTGGGCCGGCGAGAAGACCGGAGGGTTCTCGTAACCCGCGCCCCGCGCGGGCAGATCGGTCCCTGCGACGGCCAGCGCGGCGAGGATGCCGGTGCCGAGATAAGCAAACGCTTTGATCATGTCCCCCTCACCACTTGCCCCAGGGACCGGCAAGGTCGGCCCTACACGGCGGCTCGTGGCCGATTATAGAGGCAAAATGCCCCGGCGGGGTGGCCGTTATCGCAGAGGGAGGAGGCGCCGAGGCGGGGCCAGTCCGCTCCCGGCGCATTGGGTTGGGCAAAACGCTTGGGCGGGCCGTTCAGCTCGCCTTGCGCAGTGCCTGCTCCATATTCGCAACCTGCCGCTTGACCACAGCGGCCGCCTCATCGGTCGCCTTGGTCGAGATGGCGCGAATTTGGTCCGCCTGGTGCGCGGCATGGCGCTTGATCGGCTCCGCCACATCCGCGCCCGCGCTGACGGACAGGGCGCGAACCTCCTCGGCCTGCTCCATGAGCACCTCGAACTGCTGCCGCCAATACGCGCCTTGCAACTCCACGATCTCGGCAAGGTTCTTGGCGCTGGCTAGGTTCTTGGCCAGGTCGAAGCTCGAATTGACGTTGCGCTGGGCGATGTCGATGATCTTGCGGTTGAGCGCCGTGGTCGCTTGGCTCGCGGCGTCGTAGGAACGCTCTACGGCCTCGATGCCGGCATCGAGCGCGACTTTGCTCCGCTCATACGCCTCGCGCGTCTGACTGACCGCGGTTCCGGCGAAGGCGCGCATCGCCTCCGGGATTGCGGTCTCGAAACTCAGGGACTGAAACTGGGCCATCGGGTTGGATGACGCTGTTTTCTTTTTAGCGGCCGCGTCGGGATTGAAGGTCATGGTCATGGATCTACCCTCGTGGTCCCCGCCGGGAGATTGGGGCGGTGCTGGATGGTTGGGTCGGCGCAGCCGCGAGCAGGACCGAGCGATTGGCGCGCGCAGCCGACAGGCTTGGCGGCGGGCCAAAAGAAAATCGTCAGAACGTCTTTCGCTATCCTGGGCACGCGCTGCTTCTCCGGTTTCACCGGCAGCCACGGCTTGTCGCGCTTCTTAAGGGCGCTATCCCTCCCAAGGCGGAATCAGTTAACCACGATCGGGGTCGGGAGTCCATTCGCCCAGGTCCCAAGGGGTCGGTCTCCGCCACGACTGGCTGCCGCCGCCACGGCCGGTTTCTGGCTGAACTCGGCCCTGTTTCCCGAGGGGCTTTTGCCCTATAGCTTCGATAATTCTGGCCTGTGCATAAAGCAGCGCCTTGTTCCGCCAGCCCGTCGGCAGGAGAGCCGGTGGGGGGCGGCGCCCAATCTGGCGGGTCGGTTCTCTAATTTTTCTTGGCAAGATTTGCAGCCCGGGCGGTACCCCACATCACCTGCCCCGTGGGAGCTTGAATGATGGAGGGTGATTTATGCCGAGTTTTAGATATGGCGTGATGGGTGCGGCCCTGTTGGTCGGACTTTGTCTCGTCTCAGCTCAGGCCGAGGCGGCCAAGCATGAGGCGAAGCCCGGCGATTCGCCGGGGAAGCCCGGGGCCATCATCGCCGCCGCCCCGCTCCAGGGCGTCGGGGCTGGAACGAAGGGCTTCCGCATCAAGTACCGGTCGACCGGCCTGAATGGCGAGCCGATCGTGGTGTCGGGGATGGTCTTCATCCCGGCAGGGGCGGCGCCAGCCGGCGGCCGCGACGTGATCGCCTGGGCCCATCCGACCACCGGGGTGGTGGAGCCTTGCGCCCCGTCGCTGAAGGCGGACCCGGCCAAGACGATTTGGGGTCTGGAGAACATCTTGGCTGCGGGCTTTGTCGTTGCCGCCACGGATTATCCAGGCCTCGGCACCCCGGGCATCCACCCCTATCTGATCGGGAAGAGCGAGGGACGCGCGGTGCTCGATTCGATTCGGGCCGCGCGCAATCTGCCGGACTCAGGCGCGAGCGGCCGCTTCGCTGTTTGGGGCCACAGCCAGGGGGGGCACGCCGTCCTCTATGCCGGCGAGCTCGCCCGTCACTATGCCCCCGAGCTCAAGCTCGTCGGCATTGCCGCGGCGGCGCCGGCCACCTATCTCGGCGAGCTGTTCGATGACGACATGTCGACGGCGAGGGGGAAGGAGCTCACCGCTATGGCGCTCTGGTCCTGGTCGAACCTCTATCACCATTCGATCGCGGCGGTGGTCGAGCCGGACGCCACCACGGCCTTCGAGAAGATGGCGCATGACTGCATCGAATCGCTGCCGGAGTTGATGGTGCTCGATCTGACGGAGCGGCCGTTCCAGCATAGGCAGTTCTTGAAGCTCAACCCAACCAAGGTCGATCCCTGGAAGTCGATCATGACGCACAACACCCCGGGCCAGGCTCCAGCCGGCGCGCCGGTGCTGCTGGCGCAAGGCACCGCCGACACCACCGTGCCGTTCGACGTGACCAAGCGCTTCGGCGAGGCCCTGTGTAAGCAGGGAACCCGGGTCAGCTTCATCAAGCTTCCCGGCGTCAGCCACAGTTTCGTCGCCCGCGATAGCGCGCCCGCCGCCTTGGCCTGGATGACTGCCCGCTTCCAGGGCGTGCAGGCGCCCTCCGACTGCGAATAGGAAAGGCTCGAGCCTAACGGTTCTGATCGTTCCCAGGCGCGATGCGCGAGGAATCCTTGGCCGCGTCGGCCGCGCCTTGCGCCAAGGCCTTATCCTGAAGCCTGGTCTTGGGCTGCGAGCTCGATTTGGCGGTCGAGGTGGTGCCGACCATGCTGAGGCCGGAGAAGAACGCGCCCCCGCTGACGATGACGGCGGCGATGCCGACGAGCCGCAATAGACCCGGCAAGCGTGGCCGCTCCGGCATTTCCGCCCTGACGATCCGATTGAGATAGGCGATGAACGAGCTGAGCAGGCCGGCAAGGGCGCCGAAGCCGAACACCAGCATGGCCGCGGCAAGTTTCGGCTCGGCGCTTGTCTGGAAGCCGAAGACGAAGGCCGCGACCATGATGAGCGCCGCGATCCCATTCAGCAGGATCAGATAAGCGAGACCGCGACCGGCAATGCGGTCGTGCTGCGCTTCGATGAAGCCGCGGTCGGCGTGACGGCGCTCCATCTCACGTGAATCGCGGGGCCCAGTGGTCATTTCACCCTCGGTGCTTCAATTCTTCGAAATCCGCCCTCACCCCGGGTCTTCCAGAGCAGGCGCCGGTGCCATTATGACAAAACAGAAACGCTGAACAGGTCCTCGGTTCAGATCGAACCTTAGGGCGAGCCTGATCCAAACCCCGTACCGCGCAATAATAGGAGAATTGTGGCGGATGGGGAGCCAAACCGCTCCGGTCCGTCAGGTCTTTGTTTGCGCGCGGTGATTTGGCGGCCCGCCTCGGCCCGCCCGCCAGTGCTACCCTGGCTAGACTTCAGCCGAAAGACGGGAGAATCAGCGACCAGATGCCGCGCGTCACCATACGGTTTGCCCTGATCGCGCTTCTGCTCGCGGCCATTCTGCCGACCGCGACCGGAATCGGGGTCTCCGCCTATCTGAACTCGCGCACCACGGTGGAGCTGCTGTGGCAGGATCTTGCCGACGAGATGATCGAGGAGGCGCGGCAAAGGGCGCTGCTCTATGTCGAATCGGGCGTAGCCCAGCTTCGGTTGACCCGGCTGCTCACCGATCAAGGCACGATCGATCCGTTCAAGCACGAAGCGACGCTCGATTATCTTTATCGCTGCCTCCTGGCCAATCTCAACGCGACCTGGTGCTCCTATGGTGGCGCCGACGGGACCTATCTCGCGGCCTACCGCGAGCCTGACGGACGCATTCGGCTGACCCACCGGCAGCAGGAGCCAGCCGGAACGCGCTATCGTGACTACAGCGTCAAGGCCGATGGCGGCAATCAGCTCATCCTCGATGCGATCCGGAGCTTTGATCCACGCCAGCGACCCTGGTGGAAGATCGCACAACATGCGGCCGAGCCGTCCTGGTCCGAGCCCTTCCTGTTCGCATCGCGGCGGCAGCCGGGCGTGGTGCTGACGGTGCGGCAGGAGGACAAGGACGGCAACATGATCGGCGCTTGGCTCATCGAATATGAGCTGAGCGAGATCGCCAAATATCTTCGCAATATCAGAGATACGGCCAATGCGCTGGGCGGTCCGCAATCCCATGCCGATGTCTATATCGTCTCCGGCCAGGGTCTCGTCATTGGGCATCCGGAGGGCCTGACCGTGCGCGACCGGAGCGGCCTGCCGGAGCTGATCCCGGCGGAGGAGCATCCCGACGAAAAGCTCGCACGCGCTTACGCCGAGGTGCGCGGCGGCGGGCTCGGCAAGCAGCGCCATTTCGATCTCATGCTTGGTGGCGAGCGTTATCTCGTGGTCACGGCTCCATTCGCGCCATCGGGCACGCCCGACTGGACGGTGCTGGTCGCGGTTCCGGCCCAGGCGCTGTTGGGACCGATCTATGACAACAACCGCGTCGCCGCGCTCATCGCCGCCTTGGTGGCGCTGGCGAGCGTGATCATCGGCGTTCTTCTGGCCGAACGCCTGGTGCGCGCGTTGCGCGGCATCGCCGCCGATCTCGACCAGATTGGCCGGCTCGAATTCGCCGACGCGCCGCCGGCGCAGAAGAGCCGCATCCGCGAGATCGCGGCCATGCTCGCGGCGCGGGACCGCATGACCGGAGGTTTGCGCTCCTTCGCCCGGTATGTGCCGGCCGGGCTCGTGCGCGAGCTGATGAAGCGGGGTCAGGTGGCGGCACTCGGCGGCGAGACGCGCGAGCTCACCATCTTCTTCTCCGACATCGTCGGCTTCACCGGCATCGCCGAGAAGCTCTCCCCCGATGCGCTGGTCGATCAATTGGGCGACTATTTTGAGGAGATGAGCGAGCCGATCCGGAACGAGCAGGGCACGGTCGACAAGTTCATCGGCGACGCCATCATGGCCTTTTGGGGCGCGCCGCAAGACGTGCCGGACCATGCGCTCGGCGCCTGCAAGGCGGCGCTCAAAAGCCAGGCGCGGCTGGCCGAGCTCAGGCAGGATTGGCGGCAGGCGGGCCGGCCGCAATTCCACGCCCGCATCGGCATCAATAGCGGCCTGGTCCTTGTCGGCAATATCGGCTCGGAGCGGCGCATGAACTACACGGTGATGGGCGATCCCGTGAATGTCGCGAGCAGGCTGGAGACGGAATGCAAACGGCGCAAGCTCGGTATCATCATCGGCCAGCGCACGCGCGAATTGGCGGGGGAGGCAATCGTCGCCCGGCCGCTTGATCGGCTCGCGGTGAAGGGCAAGGAGCAGGGCATCATCGTCTATGAGCTGATCGCGCTCCGCGACGAGGCGTCAGCCGAACAACTCCGCGCCGAGGCGCTCGGCGAGGATGCTCTCAGCGCCTATCTCGAGCGCGACTTCGCCGGAGCCGAGGCTGCCTGTCACGAATTGCTCATGCTCTTGCCGGATGATGTGGCGGCGAAAGATCTGCTATCGCGGGCGGAGGCGAGGGGCAGGTCCCCCGTTCCCCAGAGCTAGGAACGAAACCATAGGGAAGGGAACACCATGCGACTGATGCTGAAATTTACGATCCCGGTTGAGAAGGGCAACGAGGCGCTCGCCGATGGGATTATGGCTGGCGCCATCGAGGCCCTGGTTAAGAAGGTCAACGCCGAGGCGGCCTATTTCACCGTGCTCGACGGCGAACGCGCCGGCATGGTGTTCTTCGAGGAATCCGACCAGGCGCGGCTGACGGATATCAACGAGCCGCTTTTTGCCGCGCTCGACGCCTATATCGAGATCGTGCCGGCGTTGACACTCGAGGACTTAAAGCGCGGCCTGGCAAACGCCTGACGAGAGAACCCCGGATCACCGGTAGGGATAATAGCGCAGGCTCGGAGGCCAATTCGTCTCCGGGTAGCGCCTTTGCAACGCCTGGATCTCGTAATTGCCCCGCGCATAGGGGACGAAGCCGAAATAGGCGCTCCAACCGCCAGGGCGCCCAGGACCATAATAATAGGGATAGACGGGCGGATCGCCGCGCCGGCGGCGATAGTCGCGAACATAGTCGATCGTGGATGGATGGCTGCCGCCCCAGGCGATCGCGGGCAAGGCGCGCGCGGGCTCGGGCTGGGCCAAGAGACAAAGACCGAAGGCCATCAAGGCCGCGCCAACGAGGCTGCGCGCCGTTTTCTTGGAATGAGACAATTCTTGCACCGTGCGTTTGGCCGTCCGACCACCGGACCGACAATTTCTGCTTATAGCCGGCATTAGGCAAAAGGATGATGAACGGGTCGAACGGCCCTTGATCCAGACTTGACGCGACTTTGGGCGCCGGCGGTTGCCATCAGCCCCATTGACGGCGCCTCGAAATCACGCGGGTAGCGCGCGGCGCTATTTTTGCTAAAGTCGGAAGAAGCCTTTGGGAGCATTGTGCAATGGTTTCTCCGTCTCGCGGCATCGCGACTGCTACCAATTATCTTGTCGGGTTGGCATCCATCGCCGTCATGCTCGCTGGCAATATTTCCGCAACCTCGGCGGAGGAAAAGAAGATCCCACCCTGCCACGAGGACGCGATCGTCGTGTTCGACGCGTCGGGATCGATGTCAGGCAATCAGATCCTCGGTATCCCCAATTCGCGCGCCCGGATCGACGAAGCCCGTTCGGCGCTGGCCCGGGTGTTGCCCAGCGCGACTAAGTTTCGCCGCGTCGGCCTCGTGACCTACGGTCCCGGGCCCTACAATCAGTGCAACGTCAAACTCGATCTGAAGCCAACATCCAATGCGGCGAGCCTCATCATGGGCGCCCTGAATTCCCTGGTTCCGGCGGGGCGGACGGCGCTGACCTCGGGGATCGAGGAGGCGGCCGAGGCGCTCAATTTCAGGTCAAAGCCGGGCGTCATCGTCGTCGTCACCGACGGCGAGGAGACGTGCGGGCGGTCCCCATGCGAACTCGCCAAGCAGCTGCGGGCCGCGGGCTATGGCCTCACGATCCACGCCATCGCGTTTCGATATGACAGCTTCTCCTGGACCGGGGCGTACAGCGCAATGGACCTCATGTGCGTGGCGGAAGAAAACAGCGGCCTCTATGTCAAGGCCAATAACGAGGAACAGCTGGTGGAGGCGCTGGAGAAGACCCTCGACTGTCCGATGATGTCGCAGGTCCCGCTTGAATGGACCGCGACGGCTGCTATGGATCGGAGCGACCTCCGGGTGACGCGATGATCATGTCGGCCGGGGATCTGATTAGCCTCCCTCTCGCCGATCGCCATCCCACAGATCCCTGAGATCAACCCAGACCTCTGGGGCCTTGCTCCGACCAAACGCTTGTTTTTTGCTCGTGTCGCAGGGGCTGAGCGTGAGACTCGATGGAGTTCGCACGGCGCCGGGCCGAATTGTCGGAGTAAGAATTCGCGGGCAGCATGATCGAAGCCATTTACCTCATCGGGATTGCCGCGGCCGTCTTGATCAACATCACGGCCGTGACCCTTCTCGTATTACGCACCCTCCCGCTGCCGGCCACGGCCCGCGTGGTTGGCATCCTCGCGGTCTGCCTGACGCTGTTCACGCTCGAGCACTTCGTCGGGCTGGGCGAGCTCTATCCCCTCTGCCTGCCGCTGACGGCGTTGTCGCTCTATTTGATCTGGCAGTGGCGGGATTCTTTTCTCGAGGAGACGTTCAAGGCGAGCGAAATCGTTTTCCTCTGCGCCCTGCTCTACGGCACGGTGTGGAGAGTGGCGTTTCCGGAGATCGTCGAAGACAACGATCGTCTCACCGATTTTCACTTCGTCGCCAATTATTTTGCCGGTGACAGGCTGCCACCGGTCGATGCCTGGCTCCCTTATCAGCGGCTCAATTATTACTACGCCTTCCAGCATTATTCCGCCGCCCTGCTCGGCCGGATCTTCGGCCTAGGGCCCGGAGCTAGCTTCAATGTGGCCGCCATCCTCCTCGCCGGCCTCGTGCTGGGGCTGGCCTGGGAGTTCCTGACCGTTCTCCGTCTGCGCTTCGGGCTGAAGCTATTGGCGATTGCCGCGCTCGCAATCGGAGGCACGGGCATCTCGCCCCTGCTCCATCTCATCACCTCCGGGACATCGGCGCCGTTTTTCAGCTACGGATCGGCGGTCGACGCTTTGATCCACAACTCCAAGCTGCTTGGCCTGTTCGATTCTTCGAACGCGTCGGACACCTGGCGATCGCTGTTCGGCGACACGGAGCGCTCGGTAAGGCTGCCGATCGAGACCTTCGGCTATCAATATGCGATCGGCGGTTATCACGCCGTGTTGTCGGGCTTCCTGCTTCTGTTCCTGGCGCTCACCATCATGGCTGCGGTGCCGCAGGCGGACAGACCCGTGCGGGCGCGGCTCGAATTCGTGCTCGGCCTCACGGTGCCACTCACGCTCTGTGCCAATGCCTGGGTGTTCCCACTCCAGGCCGCCCTGGTTGGGGCGTGGAAAGTTTGGGATTGGCGCCGCTCGGGGCGCCTCGACCCGCTCAGCCTCGCCGCGGGCGTGGGGGCCGGCGTGCTGCTTCTGCTTCCCTTCCTCGCCGGGCTTGGGGCGGAGATCAATTATATGCGGCTGCAATTGGTGTCCTCGCAGGCGCACGCGCCGATCGTGCAATTCCTGATCGTTTGGTGGCCGCTGCTTCTGCTCGCGCTCGCCGTTCCCCTGCTGGGGCAGGCGCGATCTCTCGCCGGATTTTTCGCCCTGATTTTCCTTTGCCTCCTGATTTTCACCGAAACCTTCAATGCCTTTGACGGGGCCTATCGCGACGAGTTCATCCGCTTCAATCCGGCGCTGAAATGGTGGGGCTGGATCTTCACCGGCGGGGTCTTTTCCATCTCGGCCTATCTCCTCGCCAGCAACCGTCTTGTCGCCCGGGTCCTGGCCGCGAGCGTGCTGGTCCTCATCTCGGTCTTTGCCGTTGATATCGGCCGCTATCTGGCGTTTCGCTCCCACGCTTATGCCGGCAAGATCGACGGCACCGGCTTCTATGCCCAAGATCCCGCCAACGCGCGCATGCTGCGCGTTCTCGGCCAGGCCCCCCGCGGCATCGTGCTGGAAAAAACCTATGACGCCTATCCGATCGACACCGGCATCTATGGCAGCTTCGCGCTGAAGCCGAATGTAGTCGGGATTCCCTGGGCGCTCGAAAGCTGGCGAAAGGGTCTGACCGAGCTTCCGGGCCTCGCCGCCGAGATCAAGAACTTCTATGCCGGCACCCATCCGCAAGCGGCGCGCTTCGTCACCGATCGCAACGTCCGCTACGTCGTCTGGTCGACGCGAGAAAGCACGGAGGTGGCAACATGGCAGGCCATCAATAAGGCGCTCGATGCCGATTATCGCTGGGTGGAATTCTCCGCCACGCCCGACACCCATGTCGGCCTCTGGATCAGGCGGGAGCCGGCAGGCCAAGATTGAGAAGCGCTGCGCGCCTGGGCTAAGAAGGGCGCGCGCAACGCCTTTAGCCGCCAACGGAACAGCGAAACCATGGCTCCGCCGCTTCTCCTGCTGAAGGATATCGGGCTTTCCTTCGGCAGCACGCCCTTGCTCGACGGCGCCGTCCTGTCGATCGGTCCTTCGGAGCGTTTGTGCCTCGTTGGCCGCAACGGCTCGGGCAAGTCGACCTTGCTCAAGATCGCCGCCGGAATGATCGAGCCCGACACTGGCAGCCGCTTCCTGCAGCCCGGCGTGACCATCCGCTATCTGCCGCAAAGCCCCAACCTCTCCGGCTATGCCAGTACGGCGGCCTTCGTCGAGGCGGGGCTCGCGCCCGGCGACGATCTCCATCGCGCGCGGTTCCTCTTGGAGAGCCTTGGCCTCAGCGGGTCCGAGGACCCGACGACGCTGTCCGGCGGGGAAAGCCGCCGCGCCGCGCTCGCCCGCGTGCTGGCGCCGGAGCCCGACATTCTCCTGCTCGATGAGCCGACCAATCATCTCGATGTGGTGGCCATCGAGGGTCTGGAGGCGGCGCTCCGATCCACGCGCTCGGCCCTGGTGCTGATCAGCCACGACCGGCGCTTCCTGGAAAATCTGTCGCAGGCGACGGTCTGGCTCGATCGCGGCAGCACGCGCCGGCTCGAGCAGGGCTTCGCCGAGTTCGAGGCGTGGCGCGACGCCATCCTGGAGGCGGAGGAGCTCGAACGCCACAAGCTCGACCGCCGCATCGTGCAGGAGGAATCCTGGCTGCGTTACGGCGTCAGCGCGCGGCGGAAGCGGAACCAGCGCCGGCTCGGGGCGCTGCTCGAGCTCCGCGACCGGCGCAAGCGCGGGCAGCAAAACCGCGCGGCCGGAGAGGTGAAGCTGTCGGTGCAGGAGGCGAAGGAAACCGGCAAGCTCGTGATCGAGGCGCGGCGCATCGCCAAGGACTATGGCGACCTCAAGGTGGTGCAGAATCTAAGCCTCAAGATCGCCCGCGGCGATCGGGTCGGGATCGTGGGTCCGAACGGCGCCGGCAAGACGACCTTGATCAATTTGCTCACCGGAGCGCTTGCTCCCGATCGCGGCAGCGTGCGCCTCGGAACCAATCTGGAGATCGCCACCCTCGACCAGCGGCGCGAAAGCCTCGATCCGGAGGCGACCCTCGCTGCGACCTTGACCGGGGGGCGGGGCGACGCCGTGATCATCGACGGGGAGTCGCGTCACGTCACCAGCTACATGAAGGACTTCCTGTTCAAACCGGAGCAGGCGCGAACCCCGGTGAAGGCGCTCTCCGGCGGCGAGCGCGGAAGGCTGATGATCGCGCGCGGGCTGGTGGTTCCGTCCAATCTCCTGGTGTTGGACGAGCCCACCAACGACCTCGATCTGGAGACGCTCGATCTCTTGCAGGAGATGCTGGCAAGCTATCCGGGGACGCTCATTCTGGTCAGCCACGATCGTGACTTTCTCGATCGCACCGCCAGTTCGATCCTCGCGTTCGAGGGGGACGGCAAATGGATCGAATATGCCGGCGGCTATTCCGACATGGTGGCGCAACGCGGGGCTGGCGTCGGCGCGCTGGTGCGGGAGAAGCCTGCGGCTCCGAGCCCGGCGCGGCCGGCACCACGCGCTTCAGTGCCGCGCGGCAACTCGGAGTCGCGCAAGCGACTCGGATTCGCCGACCAACACGCGTTGAAGACGTCGCCAGCCCGCATCGAGGCGCTGAATGCGGAGATCCGGCGTCTGGAGCATCTCCTCGCCGACCCCGACTTCTATGCCCGGGACCGCGCCGGCTTCACCGCGGCTGGCGAGGAACTGGCAAAGGCGCAAAGGGCGCTCGCGGCGGCGGAAGAAGAGTGGCTGCGGCTCGAGCTGCTGCGCGAGGAGATCCAGGGGGCCTGAGCCAGGGGCCTGGGGCTATTTGGCCAGCGCCTCGACGCGGGCTAGGTCCACCGCCTCCACGGCCGATTTGAGCTCGCCCATGCTGGCGCCGGCCCCTTCGGCTTCCAGCAACACCCTGTCGCCGACGATGACGCCAAACGAGCCGTCCTGCGTGTCGCGGTCGAACTTCTCCATGGTCATGCGGCCATCGAACTGGCCCACCTTAGAATAGGAGGTCTCGGTCTCCTCCGTGGCATTGACGCCGAAGGCGCTGCCGAGCGCGGCGATGGCGCCCATCGCTCCCATATCCGTGAGCGAGAGCGTGATGCGGGCCTCTCCCTTGGCGTATTCGGCCTTGGCCGCGCCAAACGAGAACCCGGCCGCGCCACCGGTCGAGGTCGACACGTCGCCCCGGGTGAAATCACCGGGCAGACTGTCCGGCAGCAGGGCCTTGAGCGCGTCGGGCTGGATGGCGGTGGGGTTGGTCGCGTCGCCGCTGGCGGCAGGCTCGCTGCTTGATGCGTCGCCAGATTGCGCCGGCTCCGCCATCTTCTCCAAGCGCTTGGCGGTCGCATCGAGCTGGTCAAGGTCCACGGTAACGCCGCCCGGAAGCGTAACCTTGCCGCTCAACTCGTCCCCGCCAGCCGGCCCGCCATGCGGGGTCAAGGCGGCAAGCAGAACTCCGGCGAGGATGCCGATGACGATGCCGACGACGATGATCGAGGCGGTGAAGCCGAGCGCCCGGTCGGCGGCGATGCGCATCAGCACCGGGGCGCCGGTATAGAGCAGATAGAGGCTGTACAGTCCGAGGATCGTGAGGAAGCCGAGCGCCGGCACGAGCACGAAGACACCGGCGAGCCAGCTCGCCGTGGCGGCATAAGCGGCAAGCTTGAAGGCGCTCACGCGATCCTTCGCGCCGCCGAAGCGCGGCGCCAGGGCATCGATGATCAGGGCGAAGACGTAAACGCCGCCGAGCTGAAGCCCATACTGCAAGACGGCGCTCCAGAGGGCGGAGAACAGCGAAGGACGATAGGTCACCCCGGCAAAGCCGTAGCCGAACACAAGGGCGCCGATCAGCGCACACAGCACCGGCACGGCGGCGACATAAACGACGTAGCGCGAATAGATACCGCCGATGGTGGCCGGCTCGGCCGCGATCTTCGGCCATTCGGATTTGGGCTCGAGCAGAATGGCCTTGATGCGCGCGATAAGCGCGGTGCGGGCTTCCGGGGTGGGTAAGAGGTCCATCGCTGCGAGGTTATCTCTTGTTCCGGATTTGAAGAAGGGGCGGAAAGTGTTCTGTCCCCTGATCGTTTTCCGTCCGGAAATCTAGCTGTCTCGCGCAATGGCGACAGGCGTAATATCGCGGCCTCCGCCTGCCTGTAGGAAAACGCCCGTGACAGAGCGCCGATTTCCGCTCCTTCGCCGCATAGCGCTGATCCTGCTCGCCTATGTCGCGGGATGCCTCGCCGCCGGATTCGTCCTGTCGATGTCCTTGGGCGGATTTGCCGAAGGCGTCGGCATCGAGGCAAGCTTGGCGATTGGCAGCTATCTCTGCATCTTCGCGCTGTTTCCGCTCGGGATCGTGATTGTAGCGGCGGAACTTCTCCGCTGGCGGTCTATTCTCGCCTGGGTGGGGATCGGCTGCGCCATGGGCATCTTCTCCCTGCTTGTCCTCGGCCGGTTGACGCCAGGCATCTCGAACGAACGCCCTTATCTGTTCCTCGCCGCGGGCATTGTCTGGGGGCTGATTTACTGGCTCATCGCCGGTCGCCACGCTGGCTGGCGCCGGATCAAGCCGGATTAGCGGTCGGCGCGACCCTGGCGGGCGAAGATGACGGCGAGCGCGGGAGTCAGCCATGCTGTCCTGCGCCCCGGGGGAGTTGCGTTATCTCCTCGGATACGGAGAATGGGTCTCTCCGGGGCCCCAGGCCTCAACCACGGCAAAGGAGTTGGGCATGCGCATGATAGCCACCGTGCTTTCCCTCATCATCCTTGTGGCGGCAGGCCTGTGTCAGGCGAAGGCGAGCGAGGCCGAAACCATTGACGCGGTCAACAAGGCGGCGGCGGCGCTCGATGCGGCGTTCGCGCAGAAGGACGTCGAGGCGATCAAAGGATTGATGACGCCGGACCATGTCTCGGTGACGCCCTACTATGACGGGCCGCAATCCGTGGCCGATCAGCTCGCCTCGCTGCCGGAGCTCGATTTTGGCGAGACCCTGCAAGGCGGGGCGACGGTCACGCTGCTCGGCTCCGACGCGGCGATGCGGACATTCACCACCGAACTGCACGGCAGCTTCAAGGGCAAGCCCCTACCGGCGCTCGCGTTCGCCACCGAAATCCTGGTGAAGCGCGACGGCAATTGGGTGGAACGACTCTACCAGGTCACCACGCTGAAGCCCTAAGGCCGGCGCGTCTGCCGTCGCTGCGTGACCGCATCAATCGTCCTCGTTCACGCGTTCTTGCGTGGCGGGCTCAACTCTTGATCCGCGACATTTTGGGGTCGTAGAGCGGATCGAGGAATGTCTCCGCCGGCACGCGCGTCGTCGCCACCTCGAGCTCGTAGCGGCCGGAAAGCACATGATCGCGATCGACCCCGTTCTCCGGATCGCGGATATAGCCATAGCCGATCGAGCGGCCGACCGTGTAGCCGTAGCCTCCACTGGTGAGCCAGCCCACCCGCTTGCCGTCGCGATAGATGGTCTCGCGCCCCAAGAGGACGACCGAAGGGTCGGTAGTGAAGCCCGCGAGCAGGCGCGGTAGCTTCTTTGCGGCTTGAGCTTCGAGGGCGGCGCGTCCCTGAAATGGCGTGCCGGATTTCAGCTTCACGGCCCAGGCGAGGCCGGCGACGAGCGGGGAGTGGTCCGGCCCGATATCCGCGCCCCAGGCGCGGTAGCCCTTTTCCAAGCGCAGGGACTCGATGGCGCGGTAGCCGGCATTGGCAATGCCGTGCGGCTCCCCGGCGGCCATCAGCGCGTCGTAGACGGTCGCGGCAAACTCGACCGGAATGTGGAGCTCAAAACCGAGCTCGCCGACATAGGTGACGCGGAGCGCCAGCACCGGCGCGCCAGCGACGGTCACTTGCTTCACTCGGCCAAAGGGGAAGCCGGCATTGGACATGTCGTGCTCGGTCAGACCCTGGAGGATTTCGCGCGACCGAGGACCCATGACCGACAGCACGGCATTCGACGAGGTGACATCGATCAGGCGGGCATCGAGCCCCTCCGGGATCGAGCGCGAGATCCAGTCGAAGTCGTGCGTGGCGAAGCCGGTGCCGGTCACGATGTAATATTCGGCCGGCGATAGCCTGCCGACCGTCAGATCGCACTCGATGCCACCACGATTGTTGAGCATCTGGGTGTAGACGAAAAGGCCCGGAGGCTTGGCAACGTCGTTGGCCGCGATCCACGACAGCGCCTGCTCCGCATCGCGGCCGACGAGCCGGAACTTGGCGAAGGAGGTCTGGTCGAAGATGGCGACACGCTCGCGCGCGGCCTTGTGCTCACGGCCGACAGCATCGAACCAGTTCTGCCGCTCGTAGCTGTAGCTATCCTCGGCCTTCTCCCCGCGCGCGAGATCGGCAAACCAGTTCGGCCGTTCCCAGCCGAGCTTCTCGCCGAAGCAGGCGCCGTCCGCCTTGAGCCTGTCGTAGAGCGGCGAGCGGCGCAGGGACCGGCCGGATTGATGCTCCTCGAGCGGCCACGCCAGGGTGTAGTGCTTGGCGTAAGCCTCCAGCGTGCGGGTGCGCACCCAATCCGTGTCGAGATGGTTCCTGCCGAAGCGGCGAATGTCGACCGGCCAGAGATCGTAGGGCGGTTCACCCTTCACCACCCACTCGGCCAGCACCATGCCGGCGCCGCCGGCGGACGCGATGCCGAAGGCATTGAACCCTGCCCCGACATAGATTCCGCGCATCTCCGGAGCTTCGCCCAGGATGAAATTCCCGTCGGGAGTGAAGCTTTCGGGGCCGTTGATGAACTCCTTGATGCCCGCATTCTGCATGGCCGGCACCCGGCCCACGGCGAGTTCGAGCAACGGCTCGAAATGGTCGAGGTCGTCTTCCAGAAGCTGGAACTCGAACCCCTCCGGCAAACCCTCAATTGCCCACGGCACGGGATTGGGCTCGTAGCCGCCCATCACCAGGCCTCCAACCTCTTCCTTCCAATAGGTGAGACGGTCCGGATCGCGCAGCGTCGGCAGGTTCGACGTCACGCCCTCGATTTTCTCGGTGATGAGATATTGATGCTGCACCGAGACGAGGGGAATGTTGACGCCGGCCATGCGCCCGAGCTCGCGCGACCACTGGCCGGCGCAGATCACGAGCTTGTCGCAACCGATCCGGCCTTCATCGGTCATCACGGCGCGCAGGCGCCCGTCCTCAACCTCGACGCCGGTGACTTTTACGCCCTCCTTGATTTTGACGCCCGCGTTGCGCGCACCCTTGGCGAGCGACATGGTGACATCCGACGGCGACACCTGTCCGTCGGTCGGGAGAAAGGCAGCCCCGACGACGTCGTCGACTTGCATGAGCGGCCACAAATCCTGGGCTTCCTTTGCGCTCAAGAGATGCATTTCGAGCCCGAAAGAGGTGGCGGTGGTCGCCTGCCGCTTGACCTCCGTCCAGCGCTCCGGATTGCAGGCAAGCCGCAAGCCGCCGTTGCGCTTCCACCCGGTGGCGAGGCCCGTGTCCTGTTCGAGCCGGTCATAAAGTTCGACGGAATAGCCGAGCAGCTGGGTGATGTTGGCGCTGGTGCGCAGCTGTCCGACAAGACCCGCGGCGTGCCAGGTCGAGCCGCTGGTTAGTTTGCCCTGCTCGAGCAGGAGCACGTCCGTGATCCCCATCTTCCCCAGATGATAGGCTACGGAACAGCCGACGATGCCGCCGCCGACGATGATGATCTTGGCGGAAGAGGGTAGATCGCTCATGCGGGGTCCATCACAAGATACGCCGCATAGGCGGCCTCGAAGCGTCGCAGATTCTCGGCGGTGTAGGCGGCGTAGTCGAAATCGACGGTCGAGTGGATCTCGGACACCATGCTCCACATGGTCTCGCGCAGGAGCGACGCCGCGGTCATGGCGGCCGCACGGCGGCGCAATGCATCGTCGACGGGCTTGTCGAAATAGAGGCTCAAGACCTGCTCCGCCTGTTCGGGGGGAAACTCGCTGTTGGAAGCAAGGCCGCCCAGATCGAATAAAGGCGAATTGAATCCGGCATATTCCCAATCCACGAGCCACAGCTTCTTGCCGTCGTCGATAAAGTTGGCGGCAAGCAAATCGTTGTGGCCGAGCACGATGTCGACGGGACCGACGGCGGCTTCGAGGCGCGCGGCACGCGCCAGCAGATCCGGCAAGAGAGGCGCGTTCCGGCTGCCACCATCGTTCAGCGTGTGCCCATAGTCGCGCACGACATGGAACACCCAGAACATCGCGGCCGGCCCGCGCAAATACCGGGGAATATCGCGGTGACATCGCCGCACCATGTCGACGAGGCGCTCGAGGTTGGCTGGGTTACGCACGTCTTCGGCGGTGAAGGTGCGACCCTCGATGAAATCGAGCACGAGAATGCCCGGCTCCGCATGCACCACTCCGGGGCTCAGCCCCGCTAAATGTGCGGCCCGGCTCGCGGCCACCTCGTTCGCGCGCAGCACCCCGTGAACGATGATATCGTCACCGACGCGCACGACGTAGCGGCGCCCTCGATCTTCGACCGTGAAGTTCTGATTGGTGATGCCGCCGGCCAGCGGCAGAGGGTCCACGGGCCCGGACCAGATCGGAAGCGCGACGACGCGCGCGGCTGAACGCTCTCGCACCATGTCAGGGGTCACGCGTGCCCTCCCCGTCGCGCCGCAAGGCGGCGTGCAGCGGTCTGGATCAACCTGTCGGCGATGATCGCGATCGCGGCAACGCAGAGCCCCGCGACCAGGCCGCGTCCGGTGTCGGCTTTGGTCAAGGCGATGTAGACCTCTTGGCCGAGATCGCGCGTTCCGACCAGCGCGGTGATCACGAGCATGGAGATCGCCAACATCACCGTCTGATTGATGCCGAGAAGGATTACGGGTGCCGCCAGCGGTAGGCGAATCTTGGTGAGCAGTTGGAGGGGGGTGCATCCGGCCGCCGTGCCCGCCTCGACGAGCGTCGGGTCAACGTTGCGGATGCCATGGGCCGCGTAGCGCACGGCCGGCGCCACGGCGTAGAGCACGATCGCGATCATGGCGGTGAAATCGCCCACCCTGAACAGCATGACTGCGGGGATCAGGTAAACGAAGCTCGGCAATGTTTGCAGCGTGTCGATGACGGGCTCGAGAATGCGCCAGGCGCGATCGGAAAGGCCGCCGAGGATGCCTAGCGGAATGCCGATGGCCGAGGCGATGATGACCGAGATTCCGCACAGATAGACGGTCTCCATCGCATTCTCCCACTGCCCATTGAGCACGATGAACAGCGTGAGGCCCGCGGCGAGAGCGGCAAGCCGGATGCCGCCGAGCTGCCAGCCGGCGAAGGCGAGCGCCGCGGTTAGCAGCGGCCAAGGCTGGGCCACCATGAAGCGCTTGGCGGGGATCAGCACGTTCAACAGGAGCGCGCTCTTGATGGCGTCCAGGGCGTCAAAATAATTCACATTGATCCATCTGACCGCTTCGCCCCACCAGGGCGCGGTCGAAAGCTGGAGCGACTCCGGGTAGATCGCGACGGCCGGAACGAACAGCCCGATGGCGTAGACGACGGCGGTGAAGGCGAGAACGGCCAGGGCAAAGCTGCGGACATCGCCGACGGTGCCGATCCGCCGCGAGGCATAGGCTTGGCTCAGCCGGTCGAGCGCGATCGCGAGCACGACGATGGCGAGGCCCGTCTCCACGCCGCGCCCGATGTCCAAGCGCCTGAGCGAGGTCAGAACATCGTAGCCAAGGCCGCCCGCCCCGATCATCGAGGCAATGATCACCATGTTGAGCGAAAGCATGATGACTTGATTGACGCCCACGAGAAGCTGTGGCCGCGCCGCCGGAAGCATGACCTTCAACAGCAGCTGCCGCCGCGTCGTGCCGGCCATGGTGCCATATTCGACGATCTCGCGCGGCACGGATTCCAGCGCCGTTATCGTCACTCGAACCATCGGCGGCATGGCGTAGATCATGGTCGCGATCATCGCCGCCACCGGTCCAAAGCCGAACAGGAACAGGATCGGGATGAGATAGGCGAAGATCGGTACCGTCTGCATCAGATCAAGGATCGGCTCCATGATCTGGCGCGCGAGGGGAACGCGGAAGCCAAGGATTCCGAACAAGATGCCGCCTGCCACGCCGAGCGGCACCGCGATGGCGATCGAAGCGAGCGTGGTCATGGCGCTGGCCCATTGGCCGAATACCGCGAGGTATAGAAAAGCGGCGCCGGCGAGCAGCGCGAGACGCGTCCCGCCAAAGCGCCAGCCGAGCGCCGCGGCAATGCCGACGACGGCAATCCATGGCAGCGGTGGCGCGAGCTGCACCGCCGTCGACCCGCTGCCGCGAAGAAGTCCGGTCGAGAATATTGCGGTTGCCGCCGTGAGTGGTACGTCGAGGACGGCGCTGAACGCGCGCGTCGCCTGCCTGAAGGTGAACAGACCGAAGCTCGCGTCCTCCACCAACCACTTCATGAAGCTCGAGATCGCCGTGTCCAATCCGAGCCGCCATTGGGGCGGGATCTCGAGCATCCAGCCCGGAAGCGTGCCGGCCGGCAGCGCAAAGGCGGTAACAGACAGTACGGCAAGAACAATCCAGATTCCGAGCGCGGCAGGGACGCGTCCATTGGCCGTCCGGCTGTCCAGCGCGAGAGCCGCCGTCATGGTGCCTCCGTGGCCCCAATGAGCACCGACACGACCGCGGCGCGATCGACGACGCCCAAGAGCTTGCCGTTGGCATCGTGTACGCCGAAGGCGCCGGTCGAGGCCTCGACCTCCTTGGCAAATTCGGCCACCTTGCTGTCGGCTCTGATGCTGCCGGTGATGGCCTCGCCGTTGCGAGGGGCGCGGGCGATGGCGCGCGCGGAAAGGATTTTCGCCCGCGGTGCCTCGCGCGTGAAATCAGCGACATAACCATCGGCCGGCGACAGCACGAGATCCTCCGGCGTGCCGATTTGCACGATGCGGCCGTCTTGCATGATGGCGATGCGATCGGCGAGCCGAATGGCCTCGTCGAAATCGTGGGTGATGAAGACGATCGTCTTATGCAGCACGGATTGGAGGCGCAGAAACTCGTTCTGCATCTCGCGCCGGATCAAGGGATCGAGGGCCGAGAACGGCTCGTCGAGGAACCAGATGTCTGGGTTGGTGGCGAGCGAGCGGGCAATACCGACTCTCTGCTGCTGGCCGCCGGAGAGCTCTTGCGGCAAATTGTGCTCGCGGCCCTTGAGACCGACCAGCTCCGTCATCTCGCGGGCACGCGTCTCGCGCTCCTTGCGCGCCACCCCCTGGATCTCGAGCGGAAAAGCGACATTGCCGAGCACGCTGAGATGCGGTAGCAGCGCGAAATGCTGGAACACCATGCCCATCTTGTGACGCCGGAGCTCAATCAGCTCCGCCGGCGACGCGTCCAGCAAATTGCGCCCCGCGAACATGACCTCGCCGGTGGAGGGCTCGATCAGGCGAGCGAGGCATCGCACCAGCGTCGACTTGCCGGAGCCGGACAGGCCCATGATGACGAAAATCTCGCCGCGTGAGACGGACAGCGTCGCGTCGGCGACTGCCGCGATGTAGCCCGCGGCCTTGACGTCAGCTTGGCTCGGCTGAGGCCCGAGCCGAGCGAGCAAGCCCTTCGAATCAGGCCCGTAGAGCTTCCACACATTGCGGCAGGCGAGAGCGACATCTGTCACGGATCAAGGGCCCCGGCGCGCTGAAGCGGGGACTGCCGCCTCCCGGAAAGTCTAGCAGGCCGCACGCGCCCTAATCGAGCCGCTTGGACGTCACTGGCCGACCCAGCCTTTCCAGCGCGCCTCGTTGTTCTTCATCCACTCGGCCACGACGTCCTCGACCTTCTCGCCGTCGAGATCGACCTTGGTGATCAGCGCGCCCATCTCGTCGTTGTTGATGTTGAACTTCTTGATCGCGTCGTAGGCGCTCGGCCATTTGTCCTTGAGCCCGGACCAGGAGACCTTCCAGATGGGACCGCGCGGCTTGCCGCAATCATGCGTGGCCGTCTTGTTGATACCCCACTCCGGGTCCTCGTAGCAGGCGGCTTCATATTTCGGAAATTCGACCCATTCGCCCTTGTATTTTATCGGCGCCCAATGCGGCGCATAGACCCATTGGATGATGGGTGCTTGGCGCTGGACGGCGGATTCGAGCTCGGCGAACAGCGCCGCATCGGTGCCGGCATGGACCACTTCGAAGGGAAGATCGAGGGCAGCCGCACGCTCGTCGTCGAAGCCGCCCCAAGTGACGGGGCCGCCGAGATAGCGGCCCTTGGGTGCCGTCTCGGCCGTGGAGAATTGCTCGGCGCATTTCTTCAGCGCCTCCCAGTCCGGCAATCCCGGACATTTCTCCTTCATATATTCGGGGTACCACCACTCCTCGATGGCGAGCATGCCGGTCTCGCCGAGGTTCTCAACCTTACCGGTTGCGGTTGCCTCGTCCATCGCCGGGCGACCGGTCGTTTCCCAGATCTCCATGGCCACGTCGAGATCGCCGGTCTTGAGGCCGGCGAACTGGGCGAGGTAGTCGGCCTGCACATATTCAACGTTAAGACCCGCATTCTTCAACGCCTCACCCATGAGACGCGTCGTGATCAGCTGCCCGGTCCAGTCGTGCAGCGTCATCTTTATGGGATCTTTTGAGTCGTCGGCGAGCGCCGGCGCGCCAGCAGCAAACATCGACAGCACCGTCACCGCGGTGGCAAGCAGTCTAACCATGTTCCGACCCCCGTGTTCGAGGCTCGGCGCTCCAAGGATCCTGGCGCTTACTGCCAACAACCGATGGCGCCGCGGCCGCCCAAGCGGCCTGAGCAAAGCTCCCCCGGAATCCTCCGGCTAGTCAACACATTTTCGCAGCAGGTAACGGCACAGAACGTCAGGCCGCAATCCTCGACGCCCCGGAGCTGGCGCGCCCCAGTCGAAGCAAGGTGGCTGTGGCAACGTGATCAGAGGCCGCGCGTCGAGTCCGATGACCCGGAGGTAAATCGCGGGCGCGAGCGGCCGCTCTTGGTAGGCCCACTTGGGGGGCCCTCGTCTCTCTAGTTCCCTTGGGCTCTGAGTGCGTCTTCTGCCCGTTGGGCGGCTTGCAAGAGCAACTCGGGTAGAGGGGTCCACATCGTCCGTATCCCCGTGCCGTGCAGCCAAGAAGCGGCGGCTGGCGCCGGAGAGCTCATCGAAGCCCAACAGACCGGCCACACCGGCAAGATTATGGGCATGCTCGGCACTATCAGGGGCGTTCTCGGCGATCGCCAAAATGCACGCGTGAAGCTCCCCCTTGAATCGCTGGATGGCGGCCTCGAACTTGGCCTCACCAATCAGCGCCGCACACCGTCACGGTCAAGGAGGAAGGCTTCACCTATGCCGGACGGAGCTACCTTTCGCTGACCGCAATCGCCCGCGAAATCACGGGCGCCCATTGGTCGGGCCCGCGCTTCTTTGGACTCGCAAGACGATCACCCGCCACTGGCCACCCCGTCACACCATCGCCCAATGGAATGGGCTTGGATGGGGGTGCTTCAGATGCCTAGCCGGGCTGCGGACAGTCCCGGGAAGAGCCGGCAGAAGGTGCGGTGTGCCATCTATACCCGCAAGTCCACCGAGGAGGGCCTGGAGCAAGACTTCAACTCGCTCGATGCGCAACGTGAAGCCGGCGAGGCCTTCATCCTGAGTCAGAAGCACGAGGGCTGGGTGGCGCTGCCGGCGCTGTATGATGATGGCGGCTATTCCGGGGGCACGATGCAGCGGCCGGCGCTGCAGCGGCTGCTGGCCGACATCGCCGCCGGCGGGGTGGATATCATCGTCGTCTATAAGGTTGACCGGCTCACCCGGGCGCTGTCGGACTTCGCCAAGATCGTCGAGGTCTTCGAGCGCCACGCCGTGTCCTTCGTCTCGGTGACGCAGGCCTTTAACACGACAACCTCGATGGGGCGCCTGACCTTGAACGTGCTGCTGTCGTTCGCCCAGTTCGAGCGCGAGGTAACGGGTGAGCGGATCCGAGACAAGATTGCTGCCTCCAAGAAGAAGGGTATGTGGATGGGCGGCTATCCATCGCTCGGCTACGACGTGAAGGAGCGGAAGCTGGTGGTCAACGAGGCCGAGGCTGAGACCGTCCGCTACATCTTCCGCCGCTATCAGGAACTGCGTTCGGTGCGCCTGCTCAAAGAGCATCTCGATGCCGCGGGTATCCTCAGCAAGCGGCGCCATCTCCATGGCGGCAAGCCGATTGCCCGGGGGGCGCTCTATCTCTTATTGCAGAACCGCATCTATCGCGGCGAGATCGTGCATAAGGACCAGGTCTATCCAGGCGAGCACGACCCGATCGTTGATGGGGATCTCTGGCAGGGGGTACAGGCCACCTTGGAAACAAACCGGGTCGATCGCGATACCGGCAGGGGCGCCCGCCAGATGAGCCTGTTCGCCGGCCTCATCTACGATGCGCAAGGCGAGCCTATGACGCCCAGTCATGCTGCGAAGAGGGGTGTCCGGTATCGCTACTACGTCTCCAAATCGCTGGTGACCGGGAATGCCAGCGCGACGAAGAGCGGCCAGCGCATCCCGGCCGCCAATATAGAGGCTCTGGTCACCGGCCGGATACGCGCATGGCTCGCCGATCCGGTTGCCGTCCTCAACGCCGTCCAGTGCTGTGACCCCGACGCCGTTGCACAGAAGAAGCTGCTGGACGAGGCTGCGCGGCTTGCAGCCCGCTGGCACGATCTCGGTGCGGAGGATCTCCGCGCGCTTGTCCTCGCCTTTGTCACGCGCGTCCAGGTTCATTCCGACCGGATCGACGTGACGCTCGATCAAATGGGCCTTGCCCTGTGTTTGGGCGCTGAGCCCGATAAACGGCAACCTGCCTACTCCGCCGGATGTGATCCAGAGCAGCATCTGATGATCTTGACCGTCCGCGCGCGTCTGAAGCGCACCGGGATCGAGATGCGAATGGTGGTAGAGGATGGATCCGCGCCGGCGAGTGTCGATGGCACCCTGGTGCGTCTACTCGTCCGGGCCCATGCGATACGCGCGCGCCTGGTTCAGGATCCCAGCCTAACCTTGAGAGAGATCGCCGCGGAGGAGGGGGTCGTCAGTTCCTACGTCTCGCGCCTCATCAGGCTCTCCTTCCTCGCACCCGATATGGTCACGGCGATCTTCAACGGCAGGCATCCTGCACAGCTCACCGCGAACCGGCTGATGGAAGACACCCGCCTGCCCCTCGAGTGGAAGGCGCAGCGCGAGCTGTTCTGTCTCCTCTAAGCTATCCCTCGGCCGGATACGACCATGACCCACGCCTGTCTCGGGTTTGTCGTCTCGCCTGCTCACCAAGAAAAGGGCGGGTGGCCAAGAGACGGTGGTACTGGCAAATCGGCCGTAAGAGACGCGCCCGCGCAGAGACGGCCGATTGGCGTACGAAAGTGTCTCCAGCTACCAGATGCAACCATGCACGCCTGCAAAGCCCCGGAAACACCGAGGGGATTACCCCTCGATGAAACCGTAATGACATGGAATATCAATAACGTAATTGGTGGCGGAGAGGGTGGGATTCGAACCCACGGTACGGTCACCCGTACAACGGTTTTCGAGACCGTCCCATTCGACCACTCTGGCACCTCTCCGAAGGCCGTCCGTTCGCCAATGGTCCTGGCCGGAACGGCACCTTCTAGCTGGCCCGCCGCCACGCGGCAACCTCGGGCTCGCGGCCCGAGCCTCATTGACTTATGGTCTTGCACTTATATATTGCGCCGCCTGGTGGGATCGGCCATGAATTTTCGCGGCCTCCGGCCCCACCGGTTCCTCTGGGCCCCTTTCAGGAGGCCTGAAGCAGGTCGGCTTTCCAAGCCAAGCAAGAAGACGAGAGCTTAAGAACATGTTCGCGGTCATTCGCACGGGCGGCAAGCAATATCGCGTTGCGCCAAACGACGTTATCGAGATCGAGCGCATCGCCGGCGAGTCCGGTGACATCATCGAGCTGGGCGAGGTCCTGCTGCTCGGTGGCGACAGCGGCCCCAAGACGGGCAGCCCCACCATCGCCGGCGCCCTCGTCGCCGCCGAATTGGTGGAGCAGACGCGCGGCGACAAGATCATCGTGTTCAAGAAGAAGCGGCGTAAGGGCTACCGCCGCACGCGGGGGCATCGTCAGGATCTGACCATGCTCCGCATCACCGAGATCCTGACCGACGGCAAGAAGCCGTCGCAGACCAAGGTTGCGCGCCCGGAGCCGAAAAAGACCGAGGCCAAGAAGACCGAGGCCAAGAAGCCCGAAGCCAAGAAGCCCGAAGCCAAAAAGCCCGAAGCCAAAAAGCCCGAAGCCCAAAAAGCAGACGCCAAGAAGGCTGCGGCGAAGCCGGCGAAGAAGCCAGCGGCGAAAAAGCCGGCGCCAACGAAGAAGGCAGCGCCGGCGGCCAAGAAGGCAGCGCCAGCCAAGAAGCCGGCGGCGAAGAAGCCCGCGGCAAAACCGGCGGCCAAGAAGCCGGCGCCGAAGAAGAAATAGAGGAACGGAACCATGGCACATAAGAAAGCCGGTGGCTCATCTCGCAACGGCCGCGATTCGGCCGGCAGGCGGCTCGGCCTCAAGAAGTCCGGCGGTCAGAGCGTCATCCCGGGCAACATCATCCTGCGCCAGCGCGGGACGAAATGGCATCCGGGCGACGGCGTCGGCATGGGCAAGGACCACACCATCTTTGCCGTGCGCGAGGGCGAGGTCGAATACGCGACCAAGGCAAAAGGCCGCGTCTACGTCTCGGTCAAGACCAGCTAGCATCTCCAGCCTGTATCGCTAAGGGCGCCCCCCGCTTCGCGGGCGTGGTCGGTTGCGCCCATGAGGGGGCTCGCCTCGGCGCGCGCTCCTGTTTATCTTGCGGTGGTGAGCATCAGGACCGAGAGATTGCTGTTGCGTGCCCCCGTGTCTGCGGATGCGGCGCGCATCAGCCTGCTTGCCGGCGATTACGAGGTCGCCAGCATGACGGGAACCATTCCCCACCCCTATAGCGCGGAGATGGCCGCCGACTGGATCAACAGCCATCACGATGGCGAGGAGGGCGTGGCCTATGCCATCGACCTTGGCGGCGATCTGATCGGTTGCGTCGGCTATCGCGCCTATAATTCGACCCATGCCGAGATGGGCTATTGGCTCGGCAAGCCTTATTGGGGCATGGGCTACGCCACCGAGGCGGCCAGGGCGCTGATCCTCCACGCCTTCGAAAAAGAGGGTTTCGATTATCTGACCTCGGGTCATTTCCGGGAAAACCCCGCCTCGGCGCGGGTGATCGCCAAGCTTGGCTTCGAGCCATCGGGAGAGGTGCTTCGCCCCTGCGCCGCGCGCGGCAACAAATCGCGCTGCTTGACCTATCGGTTGACCCGTGACAGAGCGCTCGCTGCCTTCGCTGCTGTTTAAGGGAGTTTCAATGGCTCCTGCAGCAATGAAGCCGTCATGCCCCAGGCCCTGACCACCTCAACTTCTCGCAGCGGAAAGCCGCTCTCGTTCCTGTGACAGATCATGCGGTTCCTCGACCAAGCCAAGGTCTATGTAAGCTCCGGCGCCGGCGGTAACGGCGCCGTCAGCTTCAGGCGCGAAAAGTTCATCGAATTCGGCGGCCCCAATGGCGGCGACGGTGGCAAGGGCGGCGACGTCATCGCCGAATGCGTGGCCAACCTCAACACCCTGCTCGACTATCGCTATCAGCAGCACTTCAAGGCGAAGAAGGGCGGCAACGGCATGGGCCAGAACCGGAGCGGCGCGGGCGGCGCCGACGTGGTGCTGAAATTGCCGCCGGGAACGCAAATCTTCGAGGAGGATGGCGAGACCCTGATCGCCGATCTGATCGAGCCCGGGCAGCGCGTGGTGCTTGCGCGCGGGGGCAATGGCGGATTCGGCAATTCGCATTTCAAGTCCTCGACCAATCAGGCGCCGCGCCGGGCCAATTCCGGCCAGCCGGGCGAGGAGCTGACCATTTGGCTACAGCTGAAGCTGATCGCCGATGCCGGGCTCATTGGCCTGCCCAATGCCGGCAAGTCGACCTTCCTTGCCGCGGTCAGCGCGGCCAAGCCGAAGATCGCCGACTATCCCTTCACCACGCTCCATCCCAATCTCGGCGTGGTGCGCGTGGACTCGACCGATTTCGTGCTTGCCGATATCCCCGGGCTGATCGAGGGCGCGCATGAAGGCGCGGGCCTCGGCGACCGTTTCCTCGGTCATGTGGAACGCTGCGCCGTCATGCTCCATCTCGTGGACGCGACGCTCGACGATCCGGTCGAGGCCTATCGCATCATTCGCGGCGAGCTCGAGGCCTACGGCGGCGGTCTTGAAGAGAAGCCCGAGATCGTGGCGCTGTCGAAATCCGACGCGGTCCCCGCCGATGAGCTGAAGCGAAAGGCGAAGGCGCTGGCCAAGGCTTCGGGTGTGAAGCCATTCGTGTTGTCGGCTGTAAGCGGCGATGGCATGCAGCCGGCGCTGCGTCAGCTCGCCGCCATCGTCACCGCCGCCAGAACCGAACGCAATGCGCCGAAGCCGCGTCTGGACGGGTGGCAGCCATGAGAACGGAATGGACGGACGCCAAGCGCATCGTGGTCAAGATCGGCTCGTCGCTGCTCGTCGATAGCGCCAGCGGCACGCTCAAATCGGATTGGCTCCGCTCGCTCTCGGACGACATCGCCAGGCTGCGTGGCGGCGGCAAGGAGGTCATCGTCGTCTCCTCCGGCGCCATCGCCCTCGGCCGCAACGTGCTCAAGCTGCCCAAAGGCGCGCTCAAGCTCGAGGACAGTCAGGCCGCGGCCGCGGTGGGGCAGATCGATCTGGCGCATGCCTATGAGGATGCGTTCCGCGCGCAGGGCATCGTCGCGGCGCAAATTCTGCTCACGCTCGGCGACACGGAAGAGCGCCGGCGCTATCTGAATGCGCGGAGCACGATCACGACCCTGCTCAAGCTCGGCGCGGTGCCGGTGGTGAACGAGAACGACACCGTGGCCACGAGCGAGATCCGCTATGGCGACAATGACCGGCTCGCCGCGCGTGTGGCCTCGATGATGAGCGCCGATTGCCTGGTGCTGCTCTCCGATGTCGACGGCTTCTACACCGCCCCGCCGGGATCGAGCCCCGAGGCCAAACGACTGGACGAAGTCCACGACATCACGCCGGAGATCGAGGCCATGGCCGGCGACGTCGGCTCGGAACTGTCGCGAGGCGGCATGGTGACCAAGATCGAAGCGGCGAAGCTGGCTCTCGCCGGTGGCACCCATATGGCGATCGCCAGCGGCAAGGTGCTCAATCCCCTCGCCGCCCTCGCCGCTGGAGGCCCAAGCACCTGGTTCCTGGCCCGCTCCGATCCCGTCGCCGCGCGCAAGCGTTGGATCGTGAGCACGCTCGAGCCGAAGGGTTCCGTCGTCCTCGACCGCGGCGCGGCGGATGCGCTTGCGGGCGGCAAGAGCCTGTTGCCGGCCGGTGTCACGCGGGTCGAGGGCTCATTCGAGCGCGGCGATGCCGTGGTCATCAGGACTGGCGACGGCGCCGAGATCGGGCGTGGGCTCGCGGCCTACGATCACACCGACGCCAAGGCCATCATCGGCCGTAAGAGCAGTGAAATCGAAAACATTCTCGGCTACCGTGGACGCCCTGAACTGATCCACCGGGACGACATGGTGCTGCACCGGAAGGGTTGAGGCGTTACATGTCCATCTTCGCTGAAGACTCGCAGACGAGCATCGAGCCAATGATGCTCTATATGGGGCGTCTCGCGCGCGAGGCGGCGCGCGAACTCGCACTCGCTTCCACGGCGCAGAAGAACGCGGCGCTCGAGGCCATGGCCGCGAGGCTTGAAGCCCGCGCCGAGGCGGTGCTCGAAGCCAACCGCAACGACATCGAGGCGGCGCGCGGCAAGGGCCGCGACGAGGCCTTCATCGACCGGCTGATGCTGAACCCGGCGCGCGTGGCGGCGATGGCGCGGGGCTTGCGCGAGATCGCGGCGCTTCCGGATCCGGTGGGACAGGTGATCGCGTCCTGGACGCGGCCGAACGGCTTGCACATCTCGCGCCAGCGCGTGCCGCTCGGCGTGATCGGCATCGTCTATGAGTCAAGGCCGAATGTCACCGCGGACGCCGGCGGTCTCTGCCTAAAATCGGGCAACGCCGTTATTCTGCGGAGCGGCTCCGAGAGCTTCCTCACTTCGCTCGTGATCTGTAATTCGCTCACCGAAGGTCTCGCCGAGATCGGCCTGTCGCAAGCTGCAATCCAGCTTGTGCCGACCGTCGACCGCGCTGCCGTCGGCTTCATGCTTGGCGGGCTTGACGGCGCCATCGACGTGATCGTGCCGCGCGGCGGCAAGAGCCTCGTCGCGCGCGTGCAGGAAGAGGCGAGGGTGCCGGTATTCGCGCATCTCGAAGGCGTCTGCCACGTCTATGTGCATGCGCCGGCCGCACTCGACATGGCGAAGGCGATCGTGCTCAACGCCAAGATGCGCCGGACCGGCGTGTGCGGGGCGGCGGAGACGCTGCTCGTCGATCGCGCCGCCGCGCCCACGGAGTTGCAGCCGCTGGTGGCGATGCTGATCGACGCAGGCTGCGAGGTGCGTGGCGACGAGGAGACGCAAAGAGCCGATGCGCGCGTCAAGCCTGCGAGCGAAGAAGATTGGTCGAAGGAATATCTCGACGCCATCGTTGCGGTGAAGGTTGTCGGTGGACTGGATGAGGCGGTCCAGCATATCGCCCGCTACGGCTCGCAGCACACCGAGGCCATCGTCACCGACGACAAGGTTGCGGCGGAGCGCTTCCTCGCCCGCGTCGACAGCGCCATCGTGCTGCATAACGCCTCGACGCAATTCGCCGATGGCGGCGAGTTCGGCATGGGAGCCGAGATCGGCATCGCCACGGGGCGGTTCCATGCCCGCGGGCCGGTGGGATTGGAGCAGCTGACGACGTTCAAATATGTCGTGCATGGCTCCGGCCAGATCCGTCCTTGATCATCCCTCCCCTGGATGGGGAGGGTGGGCGCCAAAGCCAAGCTTTGGCGACCGGGTGGGGTGATTGCGAATGAATAAACCTGAAGCTTCTCCTGAAATCAGCCCCCACCCCAGAGACGCCAACAGGCGTCGCCGGACCTCCCCGCAAGGGGGAGGTATGGTTCGAACGGAAATGCCGCATGCTTAAGGGTGCGAGCCCCGCCGAGCATTTCAAACTGCCGATGGCGGCCGCCGGCATGCGCATCGGGCTGCTCGGCGGCTCGTTCAATCCGGCCCACGCCGCCCACCGGCAGATCAGCCTCATGGCCATGAAGCGGCTCGGGCTTGATCAGGTCTGGTGGCTGGTGAGCCCCGGCAATCCGCTCAAACACACATCAAGTGCGCCGGACCTTGCCACGCGGACCGATGCTGCGCGGAAGCTCGCGCGTCACCCGAGAATTGTCGTCACCGACTTCGAGGGCGCGCGCGGGACGGTCTATACGATCAACACGCTCCGGTTCCTCAAGCGGCGTCTGCCTTCGGTCAATTTCGTCTGGCTGATGGGCGCCGACAATCTCGCCTCATTCCATCGCTGGCGAGACTGGGCGGAGCTGTTCAGCCTGGTGCCGATCGCGGTGATGGACCGGCCTGGCTTCCGGCTGAAAGCGCGCGCGAGCAGGGCGGCGCAGCGCTTCGCCGCGGCGCAGATCGATGAATCGGATGCGCGCGGCCTCGCAACCATGACGCCTCCGGCCTGGGCCTTGCTCAGTTTGCCGCTCTCGCGTCTTTCCTCCACGGTTTTGCGGGGCGACGGAGCGGGCATGGCCAAGACACTGGCACCCAAGGCCGGGAAGGCGTCGAAGGCCGCGAAAAAAGAGGTCAAGCAGGTCAAGCAGGAGGCGAAGAAAGCGGGCAAGAAAAGCAAGAAGAAAGCCAAGCGACACTAGCTATTGAAAGTTGCGACCGACGCAGACTATGTTTAGGCCGAAGCGGCAACCAAAAGCGGGCCGATGCGTTTAGCAGTAGCAAAGGCTCGAAGCCGCTTCCGCAAGGTGCAATGAGAGAAGGACATCCACCACAACATGCGCTCACCCAGAGAGGGTGCCCATAGCGGTACGCCTCCCTCCGGCTTTGCGTCCTTTCGCGCCCAGCCGAACCGTTTGCTCAACGTCGTGCTCGACACTCTCGACGATGCCAAGGCCGAGGATGTTGTATGCATCGACCTCAAGGGCAAGACCTCGATCGGCGACCAGATGGTCGTGGCCTCGGGGCGTTCACAACGGCACGTCGCCGCCGTTGCCGATCATCTCAACCGGAAACTCAAGGAGGAAGGCTTTGGGCGCGCCCGCGTCGAAGGGCTCCCGCATTCCGACTGGGTTCTGATCGATGCGGGCGATGTCATAGTCCATATCTTCCGCCCGGAAGTCCGGGAGTTCTACAATCTGGAGAAGATGTGGTCGGCGGATCGCCCCATGGAGCGCATGGTGATCTGATCTTTCCCGCCGCGCTCAGGGCTGAAGCCCAAAGGATCGCGCTATGCGGCTCCTAATCGCCGCCGTCGGCAGGCTGAAACCGGGGCCGGAACGCGATCTCTTCGGTCATTACGTCACGCGTGCCGAGACCGCCGGGCGCAAGCTCAGGCTTACACCCCTCACCGTAGTCGAGGTCCCGGAGTCGCGGGGACCAACGCCCGCAGCCCGCATGGCCGCCGAAGGCATGGTCATGCTCGGCAAGGTTCCCGTCTCGCATAAGCTGATCGGTCTCGACCGCCAGGGCGAACAACTCAGCAGCGCCGATTTCGCCAAGCTCCTGGGCGAGTTCCGCGACCATGGGGCCATCGGCCTCGCTTTCCTGGTTGGCGGCGCCGAAGGATTGGCGCCGGAGGCGCTCGACCGCGTCGACAGGAGGCTCTCGCTCGGCCCGATGACACTGCCCCATGGGCTCGCCCGCATCGTTCTGGCCGAACAGATCTACCGCGCCATGACCATCCTCGCCGGTCACCCCTATCACCGCGCCTGAGATGGTGGCGAATGGTTAAGAATTGTTCAGCATATTTGCCTTGATTCTGCCTTATGGCTCCGCTTCGTTTGACCCTCGCTCGAGTCCCTTCTTTTTGGCTGGCGGCGGGAAGACAGGACGGGGGAAGAGCACGCCGTCAATGCGGATTGCGCCTATCCAACCATCCCCGGAGCACATATCCCGGCTACTCATGTCCGGTTTGCTGCTCGTGGGAATTTTTAGCGCCTTCCCCTTAGCTGTTGCGGCAGAGGACGACCTCTCCCGCGACGAGGCACGCAAGAGACTCGAGGAGACCTCGCACAAGCTGCAATCGAGCCGCGCCCAGGAGCAGGGGCTCGCCCAGGACGTGGCGGCCCTGGCGGAGGCGCGGGCCAAGCTCAACACCGAGCTGATCGAAGCAGGCAAGCGGGTCCAGGCGAGCGAGGCAAAACTGTCCGAGACGGAGGCGAAGCTCTCCGAGCTCACCGACCAAGTCGAGGTCATTCGCGCCTCCATCACGGAGCGGAAGGAAACCATCGTCAAGATGCTGAGCGCCATGCAGAGGATCGGCCGCACACCCCCGCCGGCGCTGGTCACGCGCCGGGACGACGCGCTCGCCGTGGTCCGCAGCGCCATGCTCTTGGCCCAGGTCTTTCCCGAGCTGAAATATCAGGCCGATAATCTGTCGCACGAACTCGACGGGCTCGTGAGCCTCGAAGGCGGCATTCGCGACCAGCGGGACGCCGAGAAGAGCGAGACCGACAAGCTCACGGCCGAGCAGGGCCGTATCGACCAGCTGCTTCAGGAGCGGAAGGCGAAGCTTGCCAGAAGCGAGGCCGATCTCGTCTCCACGCGGCTCGCGGCGGCGCAGCAGGCGGCGACGGTGACCGAGCTGAACGAACTGATCCAGCGCTTGGACGAGGGCATCGCCAAGGCCGAGGTGGCGCAATATGACGCGGAAGTCGCGGCCGAGCAGGCGCTGCGGGCGCGTGCGCAAAAACAGGCGCTCGCCACCCCCGGCAACGAGACATTGGTCGAAATCAAGCCGGATTCGACCAAGATCGCCTTTGCCAGTCCGGACCGCATGAAGCCGGCGCTGCCCTTCGAGACGGCGAAGGGCAATTTGCCCATGCCGGCGCAAGGCACGCGCCTCAAACGCTTCGGTCAGGCCGACGGCGTTGGTGGCAGGCTGAAGGGAATTTCCCTGCAAACCCGCGCCGAAGCGCGGATTATTGCGCCGGCCGATGGCTGGGTCGTCTATGCCGGGCAGTTCCGGTCCTATGGGCAACTCTTGATCATCAATGCGGGCGGAGGCTATCATGTTCTGCTTGCGGGCATGGACCGCATCGACGTGAGCCTCGGCCAGTTCGTTCTCGCTGGCGAGCCGATCGCGGTGATGGGCGCGTCGCCTCCGGCGAACCAGGGTAGCAACGACAATTTACGCCCCGTCCTCTATGTCGAGTTTCGAAAGGACGGCCGGCCAATAGACCCCGGTCCATGGTGGACCGAGGCTTCCGAGAAGGTGCAAGGGTAATGCGGAAATCCGAATACGCGCTGTGGACGCTTCTGGTGCTGGCGGTGCTCGCCGCCGGGTCGACGATGATGAGCCTGGCGCGCAGCCAGACGGCTACGGCCGCCAACTCGGAGATCTACCGGCAGCTCGATCTGTTCGGCGAGGTGCTTGAGCGTGTCCGCGCCGACTATGTCGAGAAGCCCGAAGACGCCAAGCTGATCGAATCCGCGATCAACGGCATGTTGATGGCCCTCGATCCGCATTCCGCCTATCTCAATCCGAAGCATTTCCGCGACATGCAGGTGCAGACGCGCGGCGAATTCGGCGGCCTCGGCATCGAGGTGACGATGGAGAACGGCGTGGTCAAGGTCGTCGCCCCCATCGACGACACGCCGGCGGCCAAGGCAGGCATCCAGAGTGGCGATCTCATTACCCATCTGGACAAAGAGCAGATCCTCGGCCTCACCTTGCAGGAAGCCGTCGAGAAGATGCGCGGACCGGTGAATTCCGGGATCACGCTGACCATCGTGCGCAAGGGCGCCGACGAGCCGATCGAGGTGAAGGTCGTTCGCGACGTGATCCACATCAATCCGGTCAAATACAGCGCCGAGGGCGATGTCGGCTATATCAAGGTCACCACCTTCAATGAGCAGACCACGGCCAATCTGCAGAGTGCGATCGAGGGTCTGAAGAAGGAGATCGGTCCGAAGCTCAAGGGCTTCGTCATCGACCTTCGCAACAATCCGGGCGGCTTGCTCGATCAGGCAATCTCGGTCTCCGATGCGTTTCTCGACAAGGGCGCCATCGTGCTGACCAAGGGCCGCAATCTCGAGGAGACGCAGCGGTCGAATGCGAGGCCCGGCGATCTCACCGATGGCCAGAAGCTGATCGTGCTGATCAATGGCGGCTCCGCCTCCGCCTCGGAGATCGTCGCCGGCGCGCTGCAGGACCATAACCGGGCAATCGTGCTCGGCACCCGGTCCTTTGGCAAAGGCTCGGTGCAGACCATCATTCCGCTTGGCTCCAACGGCGCGCTGAGGCTGACCACGGCGCGTTATTTCACGCCGTCTGGCCGCTCGATCCAGGCCAAGGGCATCGATCCGGAAGTGGTGGTCGAGGAAGAGCTTCCCGATGATCTGAAAGAGAAGGCCGCCGCGCAGAAGACGCGGGGCGAGGCCAATTTGCGTGGCCACCTCAAGGGCGAGGACGAGGAGGAGGTGCAAGAAGAGGAATCCGGCAGCTCGGCCTATGTAGCGCCGGACAAGGACAAGGATACCCAGCTCCAATACGCGCTTGACCTCTTGCGCGGTATCAAATCGGTCAATACGGAATCCAAGAAGAAGGCCGAGGCCAATTAGCGCGGCCGTCCTAGCCTAGGGTCACGCGGCTCACGACAGGCCGAACTGAAACAGCTTCGGTCCCGCTCGCAGGGACCTGGATGCGGGGGAGGTGCAGGCGAGATGAAGGCGCTGACCGTCACGGCTTCGATTGTGCTTACGGTTCTGGTGGCGGCCATTGCCTGGTTCGCCTCCTTCCCGGGGCCGGACACCGGCGGACCTTCGGCCACGGTTGCGGTGACGCCGGCCCCGCCAAAGCCCCCGCCGCCAGCGGCGGCGGCACCCGCTCAGGGCTCGCAATTCGACCTGCCGCCCGGCTTCGGCCTTGCCGGACCGCAGCCGCCGGGCCAGCAACAGCAACAACCCGCGCTACCACCGCCGCTGCCGCAATCGGCACCGGGTTCGCCCGAGGCGCCGCAGCAAACCGCCGCCGTCTCTCCTCCGGCTTTGCCCGAGCCGCCCGAGACCGAATCCGCGGCGATCACGCTCGTGAGCGTGCCAGTCGACGAGCTGGTCGAGGAATCGGTGTATGGGCCGCTGCCCAAAGTGGCCCAAGACGGCCGCAGGGCAATCGACGTCTATGCGCGCCCGTCGCGCTACACGGCCAAGGCCCCCGGTCAGCCGCCGCGCGTCGCGGTCCTGGTCAACGGCATGGGCCTCTCCGACGGCATCACGGCCGAGGCGATCAAGGGATTGCCACCGCCGATCAGCGTGGCTTACGGCGCCTATGGCCGCAATTTGCAGGATTGGGTGACGCAGGCGCGAGGCGACGGGCACGAGGTTCTGCTGCAAATCCCGCTCGAGCCTCCCGACTATCCTAAGACCGATCCCGGGCCGCATACGCTGCTCACGACCCTGCCGCCGGAAGAAAACATCAAGCGCCTGCAATGGCTGATGTCGCGCTTCACCGGCTATGTCGGCATCACCAATCACATGGGCGCCAAATTCGAGGCGACGAGCGATGCGCTGGTGCCGGTGATGGAGGAGCTCAAGGCGCGGGGATTACTGTTCCTCGATGACGGTACCGCGAGAACCGCCAAGTTGGAGACGGCTTCCGCGGCGGGTCAGATCCCGGACGAGTTGAAGGGCCCTGCGGCGGAGAAGGCGGCCCGGGCGCTGGGCCTCGATTTTGCCATCGCCGATATCCAGATCGACGCCGTGCCTGGCGACATCGCCAAGGCGCTCGCGCGTCTCGAGGCTCTGGCCATCCAACAGGGCTCCGCCATCGGCGTGGCCAGCGCCAAGCCCGACACGGTTAAACAGATCGCCGCCTGGGCCGAGCAGCTGCCGGGCAAAGGCATCGTTCTCATCCCCGTCAGTGCCGCCGTGCGCTCGCAGCGCCAAAGCTGACCCGTCAATGACAGCGAAATCCAGTTTGCCATACCGGCCTTGCGTCGGCGTGATGCTGGTCAACGCGGATGCGCATGTCTTTGTCGGCAGGCGCGCCGATCGGCCCGGAGCCGCCGAGGGTGTGGGCCAATGGTGGCAGATGCCGCAAGGCGGCCTGGATGAAGGGGAAGACCCCGAAGCCGGCGCGCGGAGAGAGCTGGAGGAGGAGACGGGGGTGAGGCGGGCGCGGTTCATCGCCAGGTCGCGGGATTGGTACTCCTACGACCTCCCTCCCGGTCTCGTGGGCACGATCTGGCAAGGACGCTATCGCGGCCAGAGGCAGCTTTGGTTCGCCGCGCGGTTCGAGGGAGATGAAAGCGAGATCGACCTCGGTCCCAAGCCCGGCCATGTGCGCGAATTCGATGCCTATCGCTGGGTGCCGCTCGATGTGCTGGCCACCCTTGTGGTGCCGTTCAAGCGGCATGTCTATGAAGGCGTGATCGGAGAGTTCGAGCCGCTCGTGCTCGCGGGCCGGGCCTAGGCCCCAGCATGCTCCCGCGTGGTGGCGGTCTTGCGCAGGCGCGCCATGCCGCGCCGATAGAGCAGCACGCTCGCCGGCAGGAGCAGCAGATCGCCGACGAGAGCGGCCATCAAGGTCAAGGCCGAGAGCTTGCCGAACACCCGCAGCGACGGCAGGTCCGACAGGATGGTGACGCCGAGGCCGAAGGCGAGGACGAGCGAGGTCAGCACCAATGCCGGGCCGATCAAGACCGTCGCCCGCTCGACCCCGATGGCGGGGTCTTCGCCGGGGCGGTCCTCGAGACGCAAGCGATTGAGATAGTGTACCGTGGCGTTGAGCGAGAGGCCGAAGGACACGATAAGCGCCACGATGCTGGCAAATTGCAGACCCTCGCCGGAGGCTGCGAGCACGGCGCCGGCGGTGAACACCGGGAACAGAACCGGCAGGATGCTGACGAAGGTGACCATGATCGAGCGGAAGGCGAGGCCGAGAAAGATGCAAATGAAGGCGATCTCGTAAGTCAGCCCAGCATTGAGATTGCCGATCATGGTGGCGCTGTTGCGCGCGGCGATGGCCGAGAGGCCGGTGACCACCATCCGGTATTCCGGATGCGCTTCGCGGATGACGTCGAGCTGGCCGTCCAGCGTCTCGATCACGGGCAGAAGGGCGCCGACATCCACGTCCGGGATGCGGCCGGTGACGACGGCCGAATTGTCCTTCTCGTCGATGAAACGCTTGGTCAGATAGTCGGGCAGGATGTCGATATATTGCTTGAGCTTGTCCGGCGTGTCCTCGCCGGTCCAGGCGAGCCAGCGGCGCAAGGTCTCCACCGACCACACATTGCCGACGCCCGATTGCGTCTCAAGGCTTGAGTGAATGTCGCCGAGGACCGACAGCACCTCGGGATCGTAGAGGGACTTGCCTTGCGGCCAATCCACCATGACGTGGAGCGGGTTCGCGCCGGTGAGCTTCTCGTCGAGCTGGGCGCTTGCCGCGACCGCCTGCTCGCGGTCCGGGACCTGGTCGGCGAGGCGGTAGCGCGGCGGCAGGGTGGTATAGACCGCGCCGAGCGCGATCACCACGGCCAGCCCAAGCCCGGCCACGGTTTTGGCATGACGCACGCCGATCTCGGCGACCCGGCGGCAGACCCGTTTCAGCCAGTTCATGGCCCAGTCGTGGGACTGGAGACTGGCGACGAAGCGATGGGTATTGCGCCCGATCAGCGCCCGGGTCAGCAGCGGAACCAGCGTGATGCAGGCGATGAAGGCGATGAGGGTCGACAACGCGCCGGCAATCCCGAAGGTCCGGATCAGGGCCGAATCGGAGAACAGAAGGGCGATGAAGGACGCGGCCGCGGTGGCGCTCGCCAGCACGCAGGCCGGCCCCACGACCAGCAAAGCGTAGCGAATGGATTTGATGCGGCGGTCGCCTTCGACCAGCCGGTTGCGCATGGCGACGGTGAGCTGCATCGAATCGGAGAAACCGAGAACCATGATCAGTGGGATCATCACGTTCAGAAACAGATTCAGCTTGAAGCCGAGCCAGCCGAACATGCCGAGCGACCAGATGATGGCGACGACCGGGGGCAGCGCGGCGATGAGCATCAGCGAGAAGCGGCGGAAGAAGGCGTAGGCGACGATGGCGCCGAAGGCGAAGCCGAGGGCGTTGTAGAGATTGCGGTCGCGCTCCACCGCGTTCCTGATCTCGAGCTGCATCACCGGGGCGCCGGAGAGCTTCATGCCGAGCCCGGTTCCTTGCAGGAATTCCGCGGCGGTCTGATCGATCTGGGTCACGACCGCATTGAGGCCCTTATCGGCGACGACGGCCCGGTCGAGGGCAAGCAGGATCAAGGTCAGCGTGCCGTCGTCGGAGAGGAGCTTGCCGGAGATGATCTCGTTGTGGCGAACCTGGTCGATGAGTTGGTCGTAGGCCGCGCCGGTCGGGAGCTTGGCCGGAAAGACGGGCCCGGGGACTTTGCCCGGTTCTGGCGCTTCGCGCGCCGAGAACAGCGACACCAATCCATCCATGCCCTCGACGAATTGCAGCTCGGTGACGAGATCGCGAAGTGCGTCGATGGATTTCCGCGCCAGCAGCTGATCGCCGGTGACGACGATGAGCACGTCATATTCGCTGGAGGGGAAGCGCTCCGATAGCGTTTCGTAGTCGTGGAATTCGGCCGTATCGGTGCGGAACAGCTCCGACAGCGAGTCGTCGACGCGGAGCTTGTTGATGCCGAACAAGGCGGCAATGGTGACGGCAATGACGAGGGCGGCGGTGAGGGTGGAATAGCGCAGCGCAGTGAGGCCAAGCCGCTCGAGCCCGAAGCTCAAGGATCGCACCCGTTTCGGCTCGACTTTCCGCTGCATTCCCCTTCCCGCCGGGCATGACGCCCGGTCGGGGCCCTGTTGGCGTCCCCCGTCCCTTGTCGCAGGGGGGTTATAGCAAGGATGGGGCGGGCGCCCAAATCCCTGGTGTCGCAGGTGCTTAGGGCTGAGAAACCGCTAGAGGTTGAGCGCGAGCTGGACCTGGAGAAGGTGGTCGAGTTTGGTCTTGGCGCGATCGCGAAGGTCGTCGTCCTTGGCGTCGACCACGTCCTCTTCGGCGTCCTTGATCGCTTGCTTGAGGACGTCCGCCTCGAGTTCGACCAGGTCGATCGCGGTTTCGGCCAGCACGGTGAGGCCCGAGGGCCCGACCTCGGCGAAGCCGCCGCGCACGAAATAGCGCCTACGCTCCGTCCCGCCAAAGCTGATCTCAAGCAAACCCGGCTTGAGCCCGGTGAGCAGCGGCGCGTGATGGGCGAGCATGGTGAAGTCGCCCTCGGACCCTGGCACCAGAACCTGCTCGACCTCTTCCGACACGAGCAGCCGCTCCGGCGAGACCAGCTCGAATTTGAACGTGTCAGGCATGTTTAGGCGGCCTCGGCGGCGAGCTTCTCGGCCTTGGCGACCGCCTCTTCGATGGTGCCGACCATGTAGAAGGCCTGCTCCGGCAGGTGGTCGTATTCGCCATCGCACAAGCCTTTGAAGCCCTTGATGGTGTCGGCGAGGTCGACGAGCTTGCCCGGGGCTCCGGTGAACACCTCGGCGACGAAGAAGGGCTGCGACAGGAAGCGCTCGATTTTGCGGGCGCGGGCGACGGTAATCTTGTCCTCCTCGGAGAGTTCGTCCATGCCGAGAATGGCGATGATGTCCTGAAGGGCCTTGTAGCGTTGCAGGATTTCCTGCACGCGGCGGGCGACGGCGTAATGCTCCTCGCCGACGATGCGCGGATCGAGCATGCGCGAGGTGGAATCGAGTGGATCCACGGCGGGATAGATACCCTTCTCGGCGATGGACCGCGACAGCGTCGTCGTCGCGTCGAGATGGGCGAAGGAGGTGGCGGGCGCAGGATCGGTCAAATCGTCAGCCGGGACGTAGATCGCCTGCACCGAGGTAATCGAGCCCTTGTTCGTCGTGGTGATGCGCTCTTGCAGCGCGCCCATGTCGGTGGCGAGCGTCGGCTGGTAGCCCACCGCCGAGGGGATGCGGCCGAGCAGCGCCGACAATTCGGAGCCGGCCTGGGTAAAGCGGAAGATGTTGTCGACGAAGAACAGCACGTCCTGGCCCTGGTCGCGGAAATATTCGGCCACGGTCAGGCCGGAGAGACCGACGCGGGCGCGGGCGCCCGGCGGCTCGTTCATCTGGCCATAGACCAGCGCGCATTTGGAACCGGCGGCGGAACCATCCTTGCGTGGGTCCTTGTTCACGCCGGACTCGATCATCTCGTGATAGAGGTCGTTGCCCTCGCGGGTGCGCTCGCCAACGCCGGCGAACACCGAATAGCCGCCATGAGCCTTGGCCACGTTGTTGATCAGCTCCATGATCAGCACCGTCTTGCCGACGCCGGCGCCGCCGAACAGGCCGATCTTGCCACCCTTGGCGTAAGGGGCGAGGAGATCGACCACCTTGATGCCGGTGACCAGGATCTCGGCCTCGGTCGACTGATCCACGTAAGAAGGCGCCGGGGCATGAATCGGCCGCCTCTCCGCGGTCTCGATCGGGCCGGCCTCGTCAACGGCCTCGCCCACGACATTCATGATGCGGCCGAGGGTCGCCTCGCCGACCGGGACGGCGATCGGCTCGCCGGTATCGACAACCTCCTGGCCGCGCACCAAGCCTTCAGTGGAGTCCATGGCGACGGTGCGAACGGTGTTCTCGCCGAGATGCTGGGCGACCTCGAGCACGAGCCGGCTGCCGTGATTGTCGGTCACCAGCGCGTTCAGGATCTCAGGCAGGTTCTCGCCGAACTGCACGTCGACCACGGCGCCCATGACTTGGCGCACATGGCCCTTGGCGCCTTTGCCTTCGGCCATTTTCTTCGCTTGCTTCTTGGTCTCCGCGACCACGGGGGATGCTTTTGCCATTCCTGGATTCCTTACATCTCGCGAAACTATAGCGCCTCGGCGCCGGAAATGATCTCGATCAGCTCCTTGGTGATCATGGCCTGGCGCGAGCGGTTATATTTCATGGTCAGACGATCGATCATGTCGCCGGCGTTACGGGTGGCGCTGTCCATGGCGCTCATGCGCGCGCCTTGCTCGGAGGCCGCGTTCTCGAGCAGCGCCCTGAGGATTTGGGTGGCGATGTTGAGCGGCAGGAGGTCGGTCAGAATTTCGCTCTCGCCCGGCTCGTACTCGTAGACGGCGCCGCCGAGGGCGGCTTCGGCCTTCGGCGCTTCGTCCGGGATTTCCGCCGGAATGAGCTGTAACGCCGTCGGGATCTGGCTCATCACCGATTTGAAGCGCGAGAAGAACAGCGTCGCCACGTCGAACTCGCCGGCGGTGAACAGGCCCAGCACCGTCTCGGCGATCCTCTCGGCATCGACGAAGCCGAGCTGTTTGACCCCGCGAAGGTCGATAACCTCGACGATGCGCGAGGCGTATTGGCGCTTGAGCTGGTCGAAGCCTTTCTTGCCGACGCAGAGGAACTTGACCTCCTTGCCCTCGCGCAGCAGCCGGTTGGCGTGCTCGCGCGCGAGCCTGACGATGGAGGAGTTGAAGCCGCCGCAAAGCCCACGCTCGGCGGTGCAGACGACGAGGAGATGAGACTTGTCCTGGCCGGTGCCGACCATGAGCAGCGGCCCGCCTTCGCGGCCGGAAAGCGCCGTGGCGAGATTGGCGAGTACCGCTTCCATGCGCTCCGCATAGGGCCGCGCGGCCTCGGCCGCGCTCTGCGCCCGCCTGAGCTTCGCCGCGGCCACCATTTGCATGGCCTTGGTGATCTTCTGCGTCGCCTTGACCGAGGCGATGCGATTGCGGAGGTCTTTCAGCGATGCCATGGCTTAAGTCTCACGCGAAGGCCTTGGAGAATTTGGCGACCGCTTCTTTCAGCTTGTCGCCGGTCTCCTTGGTGATTTCCTTCTTGTCGCGGATCGAGTCGAGCACGTCCTTGTGTTCGGTGCGCATGTAGCGCAGCAGCTCGCTCTCGAAGCGCCGCACCTCCTTGACCGCGATCGGATCGAGATAGCCGTTGACGCCGGCATAGATGACCACGACCTGTTCCTCGACTTCCATCGGCGAGAATTGCGGCTGCTTCAGCAGCTCGGTCAGGCGGGCGCCGCGGTTCAAAAGGCGCTGGGTGGTGGCGTCGAGGTCGGAGCCGAACTGGGCGAAGGCCGCCATCTCGCGATACTGCGCAAGCTCGCCCTTGATCTTGCCGGCGACCTGCTTCATCGCCTTGACCTGGGCGGCGGAGCCCACGCGCGAGACCGAGAGGCCCACGTTCACCGCGGGGCGAATACCCTGATAGAACAGGTCGGTCTCGAGAAAAATCTGGCCGTCGGTGATCGAGATCACGTTGGTTGGGATATAGGCCGACACGTCGTTGGCCTGGGTTTCGATCACGGGTAGCGCCGTCAGTGAGCCAGAGCCATTGTCCTTGTTCAGCTTCGCCGCGCGCTCGAGCAGGCGCGAATGCAGATAGAACACGTCACCCGGATAGGCCTCGCGTCCAGGCGGCCGGCGGAGCAGCAGCGACATCTGGCGATAGGCCACGGCCTGCTTCGACAGATCGTCATAGAAGATGACGGCGGCCATGCCGTTGTCGCGGAAGAACTCGCCCATGGCGCAGCCGGAGAAGGGCGCCAGGAACTGCATCGGCGCGGGGTCGGAGGCGGTGGCGGCGACGACGATGGAATAATCCATGGCGCCGTTGTCTTCGAGCACCTTGACGAATTGGGCCACGGTCGAGCGCTTCTGACCGATGGCGACGTAGATGCAATAGAGCTTCGCCTTCTCGTCGCCGCTGGCATTGACCGATTTCTGATTGAGGATGGTGTCGAGGATGATGGCGGTCTTGCCGGTCTGGCGGTCGCCGATGATCAGTTCGCGCTGGCCGCGGCCGATGGGGATCAGCGCGTCGATGGCCTTGAGCCCCGTCTGCATCGGCTCATGCACCGACTGGCGCGGGATGATGCCTGGCGCCTTGACGTCGACGCGGCGCTTTTCGTCCGACACGATCGGGCCCTTGCCGTCGATCGGGTTGCCGAGAGCATCGACCACGCGGCCGAGCAGGCCCTTGCCGACCGGCACCTCGACGATGGCGCCGGTGCGCTTGACCACGTCGCCTTCCTTGATGTGGCGGTCTTCGCCGAAGATCACGACGCCGACATTGTCCACCTCGAGGTTCAGCGCCATGCCGCGGGTGCCGTCGGCGAACTCGACCATCTCGCCCGCCTGGACGTTGTCGAGCCCGTAGATGCGGGCGATGCCGTCGCCGACCGACAGCACCTGGCCGATTTCGGAGACTTCCGCCTCCTGGCCAAAATTCTTGATTTGCTCTTTGAGGATCGCGGAGATCTCGGCGGCCCTGATATCCATCAGCCAACCTCTTTCATGACAGCTTTGAGACTATTGAGCTTGGTACGCAGCGAATTGTCGATCATGCGGCTGCCGATCTTGACGATCAGGCCGCCGAGAAGCGTCGGGTCCACCCTCTGCTCGATCTGGACGTCCTTGTGCAGCGCGGCATTGAGCGCGGTTTGCAGGGCGCGGATCTGGCCCTCTTCCAGCGCCTCGGCCGAGATTACCTCGGCGCTCGTCTGCCCGCGATGCCGCGCCAACAGCGCGCGGAAGGCCTTGATCATGTCCGGCGTGGCGAACAGGCGCCGGTTCTTGGCGACGAGCTTGAGGAAATTGGCGGTGAGGCCCTCGATCTTGATTTCATCCAGGACCGCGGCGAGCGCGCGCTGCTGCTCGTCGGCGGTGAAGACGGGGCTTTGCACCAGGCGGCGAAGGTCCTCGACCGCGTCCAGCGCCTGATTGAAACGGTTCAGATCCTGCTCGACCTGATCCAGCGCGTTTTCCTCGAGCGCGAGCTCGAATAGGGCCGTCGCGTAACGCCCCGAGACGCCTGAAGGGGTGTCTTCTCCACCTGCCACTGAACTAAAGCCTTTCCTCCCGGACGGGGTGCCTGGCAACAAGCATCCACGCCCCTGGGACCCCGCAAATTCTGGGATTGGAGCTTCCGCGTCAACAGCCAGGAACGAGCCGCCGATGGCCCCCGGAAGGCCCGCCGAGCCTGTAACATATGGGTTGCGGCGGCGCAATATGGGGGTGGCACGCGGTATACTGAGGCGATGCCCCAAGGCACGGCAGGCTCGCGGAAGCTATGGGTTTCCTTATTTTTCTTTCTCGGCACGGCTAAGGATCTGGCCGACGAGATCATCAATTCCAGCTGGGAATCCTATGCCGTGCTCCTTTTCGTCATCAAGAAATACTAAGGCGTGTGTTGGCTGCTTCGGAATCCAGACCTCATACTTCGCCTTCCACATGAGGAGGTGGGTTTCTAGGTCACCTAACCTCCTGGCTAGCTCGCCATATGGGCCCTTTCCACGACAGGCCTTGAAGTACGTGTCTTCTCGCACCCAATCCAGGAGCTGCAAATTCAGGGGATAGACTATATGTTCGGTCATCGCGCGGATGATGGAGTGGGTCTCCCTCTCAGTATTGGAGAGCCCAGAATAGCCAAGCGCTAGCGTTTCCTCATACCCCATGCGCGTCTTTTGTCCGCTTCGAGCACGTATCGAGCGGCATAGCCCTCGAGCATGTCCAAGCTGAATATTAAAGCTGGCCCGTGTTGCACGCAAAAGCGCGTCCAATTGGACGAGGCTCGCGCGTCTGGCCCGCTTGGTTGCGATAAGCTTCTGCGACCATTCAACGAATCCCTTCAGAACATATGCGAGCGCCGCCAGGGCCGCACCAAGGACTCCAGCTCCTAACCACTCTGGCATTCTTAGGATTTGGTCGGCTGTCATTCCTGACGAGTGTGCATCTGGACGGTAGGCGGCGTCGACAGCAACTATAAATTGCACACTTCAGAGGCGGCAAGTGTTGTTAGGGAACCCTGGCGGCCGGCAAAGGGCGGGGCCCTCACAAAAAACTATATGGATCGATATCCACAACTAGGCGGAGATCGCCTTTGGGCTTGGGGGCTTGCTCCAGCCAGAGGCGGAGATAGGCCTGGAGGTCGGCCTCGCGCGTGGCCTTGACCAGCAGGCGGAAGCGATAGCGGCCGCGGATCACCGCCAGCGGCGCCTCGGCCGGGCCCAGCACCTCGATCTTCGACGCTTGTGGCGCCGCTCGGGCCACGGCTCTCGCGTAAGTCTCCGCCGCCTCGCGCGAGCTCCCCGACACTAAGAGCGCCGCGAGCCGGCCGAAGGGCGGCATGGTCGCGCTCTTGCGCGCCTCGATCTCGCGCTCAAGGAAGGTGTCGCGGTCGCCCGAGACCAGCGCCTGGATCACCGGATGCTCGGGCATATAGGTCTGGATCAGCCCACGCCCGAGGATGGTATCGTCGCGGCCGGCGCGCCCCGTCACCTGATTGAGCAGCTGGAAGGTGCGCTCGGCCGCGCGCGGGTCGGCATGGGCAAGGCCGAGATCGGCATCGACCACGCCGACCAGCGCCAGCCCCGGGAAGTGATGGCCCTTGGCCACGAGCTGGGTGCCGATGATGAGATCGACCTCGCGGTCCTCGATCTCGCGCAAGGTCTCACGCAAATCGCTGACGCCGGGGGTGAGGTCGCTCGACAGCAGCACGCGGCGCGCGTCGGGGAAGTCCGCCGCGATCTCCTCGGCGATGCGCTCGATGCCGGGACCGCAAGGCACGAGCGAATGCTCGGCGCCGCATTTGGGGCAGGTCTCGGGAATGGGCATGAACTTGCCGCAATGGTGGCATTCGAGCCGGCGGCGGAATCTGTGCTCGACCAGCCAGGCCGAGCAGTTCGGGCATTCGAATTTGAAGCCGCAATTGCGGCAGATGGTGACCGGGGCATAGCCGCGCCGGTTCAGGAACAGGAGCGCTTGCTCGCCGCGCGCCAGGGTTTCGCCCACCGCCTCGACCAGGAGCGGTGACAGCCATTTGCCGCGCTCGGGCGGGCTCGCGCGCATGTCTATTGCCGTGATGTCGGGCAGGCTCGCGGCCTTGTAGCGCTGCGCCAGCTTGATGTGGCGATAGCGGCCGTGGCCGACATTCACCAGGCTCTCGATCGAGGGCGTGGCGGAAGAAAGCACCACGGGGAATGCCCCGAGCGAGCCACGCAACACCGCCATGTCGCGCGCCTGATAAGTGACGCGCTCCTCCTGCTTGTAGCTTTGGTCGTGCTCCTCATCGACGACGATGAGGCCGAGATCGGGGAAGGGCAGGAACAGGGCCGAGCGGGCGCCGACCACCAGCTTCGCCCGATTTTCGGCCACGGCCCGCCACACGCGTCCGCGCATTGGCGCCGAGAGGCCCGAATGCCATTCGGCCGGCTTGGCGCCGAAGCGCTGCTCACAGCGGGCGATGAACTGGCTGGTGAGCGCGATCTCGGGCATGAGCACCAGCGCCTGCTTGCCCTTGGCCACGGCGGCGGCGATGGCCTCGAAATAGACCTCGGTCTTGCCCGAGCCGGTGACGCCGTCAAGCAAGGTCACGCTGAAGCCGTCACTGGTATATTCAAGCAGCTCGGTCGCGGCCTCGGCCTGCTCTGGCGTGAGACGGGCACGCGCCTTGGACAGATCGAGCGGCGGCGGGGCCCAGGCGGGAAGCTCCTCGGTTAGGAGCGTGCCGGCATCGACCAGCCCGTCGATCACGCCTCCGCTCACCCCGGCCGTCTCGGCCAGCGCCGACTTGACCCAAGTCAGGCCGTTGGCCGCAGCCTCCAGCACCCGGAACCGGGCCGGGGTCATGCGTTGCGGTGGGGGGCCTACCAGCCTCACGCCATAGCGCGGCGCCGGTGGCGAGAAGGCCGATCCGGCGCTCATCATCATGCGCAGCACCATGCCGGGCGATGACAGCGTGTAATTTGCGACCCAATCGGCGAAGTCGAGCGACACACGCGGGAGCGGCGGCACGTCATCGAGGAGTTCGATGATCTCGCGCAGCTTCTTCGCCGCGATTTCGGGGGCGTCGGACCCTTCGCCCCGAGACCAGACCACGCCCAGCCGCTCCACCGGCCCGAGCGGTACCACCACGAATTGCCCCGGCCGCACCTCCATTCCGCGCGGCACCAGATAGTCGTATGGCGCCGGCAACGCGAGTGGCAGCAGCACGGGAAGTGTCGCGGGGCCTGTCTTCGATTTCGCCAAGGTTTCGGCTCGAATCGGTTAAGGGACTAAAAGTAGTCCTATCCCATAGTAGCGGCTGGAGAGCGTCTCGGTCTCAAGGCTCGAATTGGGGGTGATTCTTGGCTAAGGCTGCCGAAGGGCCAATCGTCGTCGCCGCGCCGGATCTCCAGCGCGCAGTCGAGGCTTGGCTCGCCTATCTCGCGGTCGAGCGCCAGTTCTCGGCCAACACGTCGGAGGCCTATGCGCGCGATCTCAGCCAATTTCTCGCGTTTCTTGCCGGTCATCTGAACCGCCTGCCGACGATTGCGCAGCTCGAGGCCCTGGCCGCGCGCGACATCCGCGCCTTTCTCGCCTCGCGCCGGGCGCAAGGTGTTGGCAGCCGCAGCCTTGCCCGCACGCTGTCGGCGTTACGCATGTTCTTCCGCTTCCTTGAGCGGCGCGGGCTCGGCAAGAACGATGCGGTGCGCGCCGTAGCCCTGCCCAAGCTGCCGCATTCGGTGCCGAAGCCGCTCACGGCGGCGAAGGCCACGGCGCTGGTCGAGGGCGCCGCTATCGCCGCGCCGGACGCACCGGATTGGATCATTGCGCGCGATACCGCCGTGCTGGCGCTGCTTTATGGCTCGGGCCTGCGCATCTCGGAGGCGCTGTCGCTTTCGCGCAAGGATGCGCCGATCCGTGGCCGCGACATGTTGCGGGTCACGGGCAAGGGCGACAAGATGCGGGTGGTGCCGGTGCTGCCGATGGTGCGCGAGGCGGTCGAGCGTTATCTCGCGCTCTGCCCCATGCAGCAGGGCTCCGACGATCCGCTGTTCGTGGGGGCGAGGGGCGGGCCGCTGTCGCCCCGGATCATCCAGCTCGTGATCGCCCGCGCCCGCGCCGCGCTCGGCCTGCCGGAGACGGCGACGCCGCATGCGCTCCGCCACTCCTTCGCCACGCATCTGCTCGGCGCCGGCGCCGACCTCCGCGCGATCCAGGAACTGCTCGGCCATGCCAGTCTCTCCACCACGCAAGGCTATACCGAGGTCGACCGCGAGCTGCTGTTGAAGACCTACGCCCGCGCCCACCCCAGGGCCTAAGTCCCCTCTTTTTTCTATCCCCGGCGCCGCTAGAAACCGTTTTGCTACTTGCGGTACTGACCAGTCAGTCATTATTTAAAGGCTGACCGCCCGGCCGGCTGGGGCCTGCCGGTTTGAGAGGGCTCGCCGGAGTGGCCGGAGGGCCTTGCGGGTCCAAAGGTAGGAACGAGAGCCATGGCCGAGGCGAAATCCACCCAAGCCAAATCGGACGCCAAGCCCAGGCGCGCGCGCAGCAAGGATTCGCGCCCGCAGCAGATCGTGGCCGCGGCGTTCGAGGAATTCTCAACCAAGGGCTTCGCCGCCACGCGGCTGGAGGATGTCGCGTCCCGGGCCAAGGTGAGCAAGGGCCTGCCCTATCTCTACTTCAAGACCAAGGAAGAGCTGTTCAAGGCGGTGGTCCGCAGCATCATCACCTCGCATTTCGACGTCATCCGCGAGCGGATCGCGACGACCGAGCTCTCGGTCGAAGACTTTCTCAAAGGCCCCTTCCTGTCCTTCATCCAGGAATTCGTGGTCTCGCGCCGGAGCTTCATCGTGCGGCTCCTCGTCGCCGAAGGCCACAAGCATCCGGAGCTGACCAAATTCTATTTTGACAATGTCATCTCGCGCGGGATCGAGACCATCACCGGGCTGATCGATCGCGGCATCGCCAGCGGCGAGTTCAAGCCGACGCCCTTGCGCGACTTCCCCCAGCTTCTGGTGGCGCCGGTGCTGACCGCGATCTTTTGGCGCGCGCTGTTCGAGCGTCACCACCATCTCGATACCGACGCCATGCTCGCCACCAATATCGACCTCCTGCTCGACGCCATCAGAGCGACGCCGGCGCCAGAAGGGATGGATGGCGGGGGAGACAGGCGGTGAAGCGTCTCGCCCTTCTCCTCGCCGGTCTTATCGCCATCGGAGGGGCCGCGTTGCTGCTGAGCACTTATTCCGCCAACCGGCAGCCGGTGTTCCCGGGCTATATGGAAGCCGACCTCGTGCTGGTCGGCTCCGAGCAGGGCGGCCGCATCGAGACGCTGTCGGTCCAGGAAGGTGACAGCGTCGAGCCGGGCGCGGCCATCTTCGCGCTGGAGAGCACGGAGCAGGAGGCGCAAATCGCGACGGCGAAGGCCCGCGTGGCGGAGGCGGAGGCGAGGCTCGCCGATGCCAGGCAACAGATGCAGCGCCCCGGCGAGATCGAGGTGCTGGAGGCAGCACTCGCCCGGGCCAGGGCCATGCAGGAGCAGTCGACGCTCACCCTCGACCGCACGCAGAAACTGTTCGACAAAAACTGGGTGGCGCAGGCGCAGCTCGATGACGCCAAGGCCGGACACGACCGCGATGTAGCCGCGGCCGCCGAGGCTGAGCGGCGCATCTCCGCGGCAAAACTGCCAAATCGCTCGGACCTGATCGACGCCGCCGCGGCGTCGGTCGAGGCGTCGCGCCATGCGCTCGATCAGGCGGAGAAAAGTCGGGCCAAGCGCAACGTGTCGGCGCCCACAAGTGGCACGGTGGAGGAGGTCTATTTCAGGCCGGGCGAAGTGGTGAAAGAGGGCCAGGCGGTGATCGCCTTGTTGCCGCCGGACAATCTCAAGGTGCGCTTCTTCGTGCAGGAGCCGGTACGGGCGTCGTTGCAGGTCGACCAGGCCATCAATGTCAGCTGCGACGGCTGCAAAAGCGAGCTTCGCGCCAAGATCAGTTTCATCGCGCGCGAAGCCGAGTTCACGCCGCCGGTAATCTTCTCGCGCGAGCAGCGGCAGAAGCTCGTCTATCTGGTCGAGGCGCGACCCTCCGCGGCGACCGCCAGGCTCACCGCCGGCCAGCCGGTGACGGTGACCCTCGGGCCGCCGCCAATGGTGGTGCGGCAATGAAGGAGATCGCCATCGACGTCGAGGGGCTGACCAAGTCCTTCGGCGGCCGCACCGTGGTCAAGGATCTGACCCTGAAAGTACCGAAGGGCGAGATCTACGGCTTCCTCGGTCCAAATGGCAGCGGCAAGACCACGACCATCCGCATGCTGTGCGGGCTGTTGACGCCGGATTCGGGCCACGGCACCTGCCTCGGTTACAACATTCTGACCGAGGCCGGCGAGATCAAGCGCGATGTCGGCTACATGACCCAGCGCTTCAGTCTCTATGCCGACCTCTCCATCCGCGAGAATCTCGAATTCGTCGCCCGCGTCTATGGCGTGCCTAAGCCGCGCGAGGCCGCGACCGAGGCCATTCATCGCCTTGGGCTCGAGGGCCGGGCCGGTCAGCTCGCGGGCGAACTGTCGGGAGGGTGGAAGCAGCGGCTGGCGCTCGGCGCCTGCATCCTGCCCTCGCCCCGCCTGTTGCTGCTGGACGAGCCGACCGCCGGCGTCGATCCCAAGGCGCGGCGCGAGTTCTGGGAGGAGATCCACCGGCTCGCGGCCGACGGCATCACCGTGCTGGTCTCCACCCATTACATGGACGAGGCTGAGCGCTGCCACGAGCTCGCCTATATCGCCTTCGGCGAGCTGCTCGCGCGCGGCACCGCGCATGACGTGGTGGCGCAGTCTCAGTTGAATACCTGGATCGTGACCGGGAGCGATCTCCAGCCGCTGGCGGAGGAGCTGCATCGCCGCGACGGCATCGACATGGTCGCGCCCTTCGGCAACGAGCTCCATGTCAGCGGCCGCGACAAGAGCGCCCTCGATAAGGCCATCGCCGCGGCGAAGAAGCAAGACGGCGTGCATCGCTGGAAACGCGGTGAGCCTTCGCTCGAGGACGTGTTCATTCTGCTGATGGATCAGGCCAAGGACAATTTCGCATGAACGCGTCCCGCTATAACGGCGCCGGCCGCCGCCGCGATCCGGGCTTCTTGCGGCGGATGTGGGCGATGATCGTCAAGGAGTTCGTGCAAATGCGGCGCGACCGCATGACCTTCGCCACCATGCTGATCGTGCCGATCATGCAGCTGGTGCTGTTCGGCTATGCCATCAACACCGACCCCAAGCAGCTGCCGACGGTGGTGCTGACGCGCGATTCAGGTCCCCTCACGCGCGCCGTGCTCGCCGCGCTCAAGAACACGGATTATTTCGAGTTCAAGCAGGAGGTGCACGATCCCGAGGAGATGGACAAGATGATCCGCTCCGGCGCGGTTCAATTCGCCATCGAGATTCCGGCGAGCTTCGAACGCGACGTGCGGCGTGGCGACCACCCCTCGATCCTGGTCATTGCCGACGCGACCGATCCAGTGGCGACGGGGAGCGCCATCTCGGCGCTTGAAGGGATCGTCAACAGCGCGCTGAAGCGCGAGCTGCGGGGGCCGGACGAGGCGGTGACGAAATCGGTCGCGCCCTTCGAGGTCAGGCTACAGCGGCGCTACAATCCGGAAGGCATCACCCAATACAACATCGTGCCGGGCCTGCTCGGGGTGGTGCTGACCATGACCATGATGATGTTCACCGCGCTCGCGGTGACGCGGGAGATCGAGCGCGGCACCATGGAGAGCCTGCTGGCGATGCCGATCCGCCCGGTTGAGATCATGATCGGCAAGATCGCACCCTTCGTGCTCGTCGGCTTCGTGCAGATGACCATCATTCTCGGTGCGGCGCATCTTCTGTTCGACGTGCCGATTTTGGGTAGCGTCACGCTGCTCATCGTCCTGGCGACGCTGTTCGCCGCGGCCAACCTCGCGATCGGCTATACCTTCTCCACCGTCGCCACCAACCAGCTCCAGGCGGTGCAGATGACGTTCTTCTTCTTCCTCCCCAACATCCTGCTGTCCGGCTTCATGTTCCCCTATCGCGGCATGCCGCTCTGGGCGCAAGCGATCGGCGAGGTGCTGCCGCTCACCCACTTCCTGCGCATCGTTCGCGGCATTACGCTGAAGGGCAACGGCTTTGGCAACATGCAGAGCGACGTGCTGGCGCTAGCCCTGTTCATGGTCGCCGCGATGATGCTCGCGCTATACCGCTTCCGCGAGACGCTGGATTAGGTCACATTTCGACCGGGAAATGCAGGAGGCAGGTCGTCGATTAGGAGGAACGCTATGCGCGGTTTAGCCTTTCTCGTTGGGGCGTTTGCCCTAACCGCCCTCGCGCGCCGTCCGGCGCCACGGGTTGAGCGGCGCTCACCCCATCGCGCCAACGCAACTTCCGAGCTTGAGCCGATCGTGCTGCCGCCGGTCAGCGTGCCCGCGATCGCGGCTGGGGCCTTCGCGCTTGGGGCCGTGGCTATCGGTGCGCTGGCCATCGGCGCGCTTGCCATCGGCAGGCTCGAGATCCGCAAAGCACGCCTGCGCGAGGTCGAGATCGACGATCTCACCGTGCACCGGCTCCGCGTCGTGGCTACTCCCCCTCCGGCCGGAACGGCGTGATGCGCCTGGCTGGACAAGCGCCGTTCCGGCGCGAACAATGGGCACTGCGCAAATAAGGGGGCTAGATCCATGTCGCTCAGAAGCATTCGCTTCGCGGTCGTGATGCTGGTGGTGCTGTCGCTCAGCATCGGCGTCGGGCATCTGATGCAGTTGCCCGCGCGCATGGCCTGGGACCAATATCTCTGGGTTGGGTCCACGGTGCAGGGCGGGTTTTACGGCCTTTCCGGACCGTTCGGCGTGCTGATCGAGGTCGCGGCCCTGATCGCGCTGATCGTGTTCGCCGCGCTGTTGCGCCGCCACGGGGCTGCCGGATTTGCCTTCACCGTCGCCGCCGCTGGTTTCTTCGCCATCGGCCTCCTCGTGTGGTGGGTCCTGGTCTATCCCGTCAATGTCGAGCTGGCCAAATGGGTGAACGGGCCGGTGCCCGACGATTGGGCCGATTGGCGCGCGCTGTGGGAATGGGGTCAGGCGGCGAATGGGCTGGCGCAATTCGCGGGCTTCGCCGCGCTGTTGGCCGCGGTGATGCCGAGGGAGCCTGGGGTCGGCGCGGCCAGGACCTAGCGGCGATGCTCTCCGTCGAGCGTTGTCACCTGCCGGTCACGGGTTGTTTGCAACTCTGATCAAACGCGCCCTTCGAGGCAGCGGATGCGCATGGTTCTGCAAGGGAGAGCCCGATCGCCGCGAACCCTTGCGCCTGCCTCCAACCGCGTCCAGACTGTCGGCAAAAAAGAGGGAACGAAGGGAACAGGTTAGGGAGAATCCGCAATGGTGAGTGTGGGAGGGGCGCCGACCGCCGACAATCATGTCGGGCTGTTGGATAGAGAACGCATCATCGCGCATCCGGACTACAACCGCTGGCTCGTCCCGCCGGCGGCACTCGCAATCCACCTCTGCATCGGCATGGCGTATGGCTTCAGCGTGTTCTGGCTGCCGCTCGGCCGCGCCGTCGGCTTGGCCGAGGGCCTCGGTAAGCCGGTCCCCTGCCCCGGCGACGCAGCCACCTTCTTCGGCAAGGTCGCCATCACGGCCCACGCGCTGTTCGCCACGGATTGCGACTGGACCCAGTTCGATCTGGGCTGGATGTACACGCTGTTCTTCGTCCTGCTCGGCACCTCGGCGGCGATTTGGGGCGGCTGGCTTGAACGCGCGGGGCCGCGCAAGGCTGGCGTCGTCGCGGCGATCTGCTGGGGCGGCGGCTTCCTGATCTCTGCGGTTGGCGTTTATTTCCACCAGCTTTGGCTGATGTGGCTCGGGGCGGGCGTGATCGGCGGCATTGGCCTCGGCCTTGGCTACATCTCCCCAGTTTCGACCCTGATCAAATGGTTTCCGGATCGCCGTGGCATGGCGACCGGCATGGCGATCATGGGATTCGGCGGTGGCGCCATGATCGGTACGCCTCTCGCCGCCATGCTGATGAAATACTACGCCACGCCGACCACGGTCGGGGTGTGGGAAACCTTCGTCACTATGGGCCTCATCTACTTCGTGTTCATGGTCGGTGGCGCCTTCCTCTACCGGCTGCCGCCCGCCAATTGGCGGCCAGCGGGCTGGACCCCTCCAACCAATGCCAAGGCCATGATCACGTCCGGGCATGTCCACCTCAAGGACGCGCACAAGACGGTACAGTTCTGGCTGATCTGGGCCGTGCTCTGCCTCAACGTCTCCGCCGGCATCGGCGTGATCGGAGCGGCTTCGCCGATGTTGCAGGAGACCTTTGGCGGCCAGCTGTTCGGCGACGCCACAATCGGTTTTGCCCAGTTCAGCAGTGAACAGAAGACCGCGGCGGCGCTGGTCGGTGCCGCCTTTGTCGGGCTATTCTCGCTGTTCAACATCGTCGGACGCTTCTTCTGGGCATCGCTGTCCGACAAGATCGGGCGGAAGACGACCTACTTTGCCTTCTTCGCGCTCGGCTTCGCTTGCTATGCGGCGGCACCGACGCTGGCGACACTCGGCATGCTCGGGGTGTTCGCGGCAGCTTTCTGCCTTATTGCGTCGATGTATGGGGGCGGTTTCGCCACCATCCCCGCCTATCTGGCCGACGTCTTCGGCACCCAGTTCGTCGGAGCCATTCACGGAAGGCTGCTCACGGCCTGGTCCACGGCGGGCATTGTCGGCCCTGTGATCGTGAACTTCATGCATGATTCTCGGAAAGCCGAAGGTATTCCTCCCGACCAGATTTATGGCCAGATTTTCTATGTGCTCGCGGGGCTGCTGGTCGCTGGCTTCATCGCCAACCTATTTATCAGGCCGCTGCACCGGAAATGGTTCATGAGCGAGGAGGAAGTGGCAGCGCTTCAGGCCAAAGCCAAGCCGAGGGCCGAAACCAAGACTGCGGCGCCGACGGCGAGGGACGGTTTCGACGTGAAGGCCATTCTGGCCTGGGCGGCCGTGGGAATCCCGCTTGCCTGGGGAATCTGGATCACCCTTGACCAGGCGCTGGTGCTCTTCGAATAGTAGCGGAGGCCGGCGGGACCCCTACATCTAGGGATAAGGGCGTTGGTCTAAGGCCTGAATGCCAGCAAAATTGCCGAATCTTCCCGTTCAGAATTTCTTAATGTGGCATTCAGGGGCTGTTCATGGACGCGTCATGCGGCGCTCATCCCTACCCCTCATATTAGGTTAGTAAGTTCACCGAACGAGAAGTTCACCGAACGAGAAGTTCACCGAACCAGAAGTTCACCGAAGGAGACGACCAATGAAAGAGTGGCTGAAACCCGAGATCACCGAGTCTGAGGCTGGCATGGAAGTTACGAGCTATCTCCCGGCCGAGCTCGACCGCGCTTAATTCCAAAGCGTCGATCTAAAAGAGTTTGCTAAGTGACGGCCTCCGCGCAAGCGGGGGCCGTCACTGTTTTGGCGCCCGGATTCTCGGAGCTTCGCCTCCCCGATGCGTCCCTTGCGCGGGATGACAGAACCCCGCCGCGACCCTATGGTGCGCCTCCGTCATCAGACTGGAAGGGCCACCCGCGATCCCCATGAACGAATCCACGCCACAGACGGCCAACGAAAGCGCCGGCAATTTCTTCGAGGATTTCAAGCTCGGCCAGGAGATCGTGCACGCCACGCCGCGCACCGTGACCGTCGGCGATGTGAGCCTGTTCACCGCGCTCTACTCGTCGCGCTTCGCCGTGCAGTCGTCCGACGCCTTCGCCCGCGCCATCGGCTATCCTGCCGCGCCGATCGACGACATGCTGGTGTTCCACCTCGTGCTCGGCAAGACCGTGCCGGATATCTCCCGCAACGCCATCGCCAATCTGGGCTATGCCGATTTGCGCTTCCTGAAGCCCGTCTATCCCGGCGACACGCTCGCCTCCACCACCGAGATCATCGGGCTGAAAGAGAATTCCAACGGCAAGAACGGCACGGTCTATGTGCGCTCGACCGGGCGCAATCAGAGGGCTGAGCCCGTGCTTAGCTTCTCGCGCTGGGTGATGGTGAATAAGCGCGACGTGAATGCGCCGGCGCCGGAGCCGCATGTGCCTGAGCTGCTGGCGCAGGTCGAGGCGGCACGCCTCGGTCACGCGCTGCCCCAGCTCGACCTCGGCGCTTACGACTATGCCCTTGCCGGCTCGGCGAAAAAATGGGGCGATTATCAGATCGGCGACAAGATCGACCATGTCGACGGCCAGACCATCGAGGAGGCGGAGCACCAGCTCGCCACGCGGCTCTACCAGAATACGGCGCGGGTGCATTTCAACCAGCACATCGAAGCGCAAGGGCGCTTCAAGCGCCGCATCGTTTATGGCGGCCACGTCATCTCCATCGCGCGGGCCTTGAGCTTCAACGGGCTCGCCAATGCCTTCCATCTTGCCGCCATAAATGGCGGCCGCCATGTGGCGCCGAGCTTTGCCGGCGACACCATCTATGCCTGGAGCGAGGTGATCGATAAGGCCGAGCTTCCCGGCCGCACCGACATGGGCGCGCTGCGTCTGCGTCTGTTCGCGGTCAAGGATCGGAACTGCGCCGATTTTCCCGGTCAGAAGGCCGATGGCAGCTACGAGGACGGCGTCGTGCTCGATCTCGATTGCTGGGTGGCGCTGCCGCGCTAGCGTGCCGGGGCCTACCGTCGGGCGTCATACCGGCGAAAGCTGGTATCCATTTTTTGTTTTGCGCTTCGCGCGCTGGATTCCGGCTTGTGCCGGAATGACGATGGTGCGGCAAAGGAGAAGAACATGGTGAGTAAATCGGTAATTCTAGGCGCGGCACTTGCCCTCGTCTTGGTCTCGCCCGCGCTCGCGGCGGACAAGGCCTCGGCCGTGCTGAAGGACAAGGACGGCAAGGAGGTGGGTAAGGCCGAACTGACCGACACGCCGAGCGGAGTTTTGATGCGCCTCGACCTCAGCGCGGTGCCGCCGGGCGAACACGCCATGCATGTCCATGCGATCGGCAAATGCGATCCGCCGGACTTCAAATCCGCCGGCGGCCATTTCAATCCGGACGAGACCAAGCACGGCTTGATGAATAGCGAAGGCCCGCATGCGGGCGACATGCCCAATATCCACGTGCCCGAGAGCGGCAAGATCGTGATCGAGGTCCTCGACCCGCTCGCCACGCTCGCGGGCGAACCGGCGCTGCTCGACGACGACGGCGCCGCCATCGTCATCCATGCCGACGCCGACGACTATGTGTCGGATCCCGCTGGCAATGCCGGGGGTCGCATCGCCTGCGGCGTCATTACGCCGTAGCCCTACCCCCTCGCCCGGCCAGGAGCGAACGTCCTCCCAGCAAGGGGGAACCAAAGAGAAACGCGGAGGCGCAAAAAGCCGCTGGCGCCCGTCGTTGCCCCTTAAGGGTTGGTGCGTTATGACTTGCGAGGAATCCCGCAATCCTGGCCAAGCAGAACACCAATGAGCAACAGCCCGATCGAGGCAAGGCGGCCGCTTTCGCCGCATCTGCAAATTTACCGGCCGATGCTGACCATGATGATGTCGATCGCCCATCGCATCACCGGGGCCTCGCTCGCCGTCGGCTTCGTGCTGTTGGCCTGGTGGCTGCTCGCGGTGAGTTCTGGTCCTGACGCCTTCGCCACGGTCAATGACTTCTTCGGCAGCATCCTCGGCCGCTTCCTGCTGTTCATGTTCAGCTGGGCCCTGATCCACCATATGCTCGGCGGCATCCGCCATCTGATCTGGGACACCGGCCGGGGCTTGGACCTCGTCAGCATCGAAGTGTTCGCCTGGGGCACGATCATCGGCTCGACCGTGCTCACCGTGCTGTTGTGGCTGGCGGGCTTTTGGCTCAAGGGGGGCGCCTAGCCATGGCCACGCCTCTGGCCAAGGTGCGTGGGTCGGGCTCGGCCCGGCGCGGCACGGAGACCTTTTGGCGCCAGCGCGTGACCGCGATCGCCAATGTGCCGCTGGTGATGTTCCTGATCCTGTCGATCGTCAGCCATATCGGCGCCGATTACGGGACGGTCAGGGCATACCTCGCCCAGCCGCTCGTGGCGCTCGCCATGCTCGCGCTCGTGACCTCGGCCTCGATCCATATGCGCATCGGGCTGAAGGAGATCATCGAGGACTATGTGCATGGCGAGGGGGCAAAAATCGCGGCGCTGCTGCTCGCCACCTTCTTCGCCGCGGGCATTGCCCTCGCCTCGACATTCGCGCTCGTGAAAATCAGTCTCGGAAACTAGCCGCCGATGCCTCAAGACGCCACGCCGCAAAATACCCCGCCCCACAACGCCGTCATGGTCAACGGCCGCACCTATCCGATCGTCGATCACAGTTTCGACGTGGTGGTGATCGGCGCCGGCGGCGCGGGCCTCCGTGCCGTGGTCGGCGCCAGCGAGGCCGGCTTGCGCACTGCCTGCATCAGCAAAGTGTTCCCCACCCGCTCACACACCGTGGCGGCGCAAGGCGGCATCGCCGCGGCGCTCGGCAATATGGGCGAGGACGATTGGCGCTGGCACATGTACGACACGGTGAAGGGGTCGGACTGGCTGGGCGACCAGGACGCCATCGAATATCTCTGCAAGAGCGCGCCGGAAGCCGTCTACGAGCTCGAGCATTGGGGCGTGCCCTTCTCGCGCACGGATGAGGGCAAGATCCTGCAGCGGGCCTTCGGCGGCATGACCACCAATTTCGGCAAGGGCCAGGCCTTGCGCACCTGCGCCGCCGCCGACCGCACCGGCCACGCCATGCTGCACACCATGTACGGCCAGGCGCTGCGGCATTCGGCCGAGTTCTTCATCGAATATTTCGCCATCGATCTGATCATGGACGACGAGGGAAGTTGCCGGGGTGTCATGGCCTTGTCCATGCAGGACGGCAGTCTGCACCGGTTTCGCGCTCACCAAGTGATTCTAGCGACCGGGGGCTATGGCCGAACCTATTTCTCCTGCACCTCCGCCCACATCTGCACCGGCGACGGCAACGCCATGGTGCTCCGCGCCGGCCTGCCGCTGCAGGACATGGAGTTCGTGCAGTTCCACCCGACCGGCGTCTATGGCGCCGGGGTGCTGATTACGGAGGGCGCGCGCGGCGAGGGCGGCTTCCTCACCAATTCGGAAGGCGAGCGTTTCATGGAGCGTTACGCGCCCTCGGCCAAGGATTTGGCCTCTCGCGACGTGGTCTCCCGCGCCATGACCATCGAGATCAGGGAAGGGCGCGGCACGGGTCCGGACAAGGACCACATGCATCTGCATCTGAGCCATCTCGACGAGGACATGCTGGCCGAGCGGCTCCCCGGCATCACCGAGTCCGCGCGCATTTTTGCCGGCGTCGATCTCACGCGCGCGCCGATCCCGGTGATCCCGACCGCGCATTACAATATGGGCGGCATCCCCACCAATCTGCATGGTGAGGTGGTCTGTCCGCGCGACGGCGACCCCGACGCGGTCGTGCCCGGCCTGTTCGCTGTGGGCGAGGCGGCCTGCGCCTCGGTGCATGGCGCGAACCGGCTCGGCTCGAACTCGTTGATCGATCTCGTGGTGTTCGGCCGCGCGGCGGCGGCGCGCTGCGCCGAGATCATCAAGGAGCAGGGGTCGATGCCGGAATTGCCGAAGGGCGCCGGCGAAGAGGCGATCGCGCGCCTCGACCGCTTCCGCACCGCCGACGGCGGCACGCCAACCGCAGCGCTGCGGTTCAAGATGCAGAAGACCATGCAGTCCGATTGCGCCGTGTTCCGCACCAAGGACGTGCTGGAGGAAGGCCTGCGCAAGATCATCGAGGTGTGGAAGCAAAGCGACGACATCAAGGTCAGCGACCGCTCGCTGATCTGGAACAGCGATCTGATCGAGACGCTCGAATTCGACAATCTCATCTCTCAGGCGGCGGTCACCGTGGCCGGCGCGCTGGCCCGGGAGGAGAGCCGCGGCGCGAATGCGCGCGAGGATTTCCCCAAGCGCGACGACGTCAATTGGATGAAGCACACTCTGTCCTGGGCCGATTATGCCAAGCGCATGGTCCGGCTCGGCTATCGCCCGGTGCACAGCTACACGCTCTCCAACGAGATCGCCTATATCGAGCCCAAGGAGCGGGTATATTGAGCCCGCTTGCACGAGGACCAGGGAGAGAATGCCTATGACCCGCTCGACCTTGCTTTTGCTGCTGACGGCTTCGGCCTTCACGTTCGCGTCAGGTCCGGCCTTCGCCTCGCCGGACGATCTGGCCACGATCGAACGCGAATGCGGCGTGCGCCTGAAGCTGCCCGCCGGCGGCTGCGCTTGCCTGCGCGAGCACGCAAGCAAGCTGAAGGACAGCCAGCAGGCCTTCATCGCCGCGGTGGTGACCAAGGACAAGCCGGCTCAGAAGGAATTCATGCAGAATCTTACGGTGGCTGAACTGACCGAGGCGGGCATGTTCATGACCACCACGCCGACGAAATGCGCCGGCGGCTGAGGCGACGCAATGGTCCAATTCACGCTTCCCCAGAACTCCAAGGTCAAGCCAGGCAAGGCGTGGAACTCACCGCCCGCGGACGCGGAGAAGGGGCGCTTCCGCGAATATCGCGTCTACCGCTTCGACCCCGAGACGGAGGACAACCCGCGCCTCGACACCTATTGGGTGGACGTGGCCGATTGCGGGCCGATGGTTCTCGACCAGCTCATCTGGATCAAGAACAATGTCGATCCCACACTGACCTTCCGTCGCTCCTGCCGCGAGGGCGTGTGCGGGTCCTGCTCCATGAATATCGGCGGCACCAACACGCTCGCCTGCACCCTGCATGCCGACGATGCGCCCGAGCGGATCTCGGTCTATCCGCTGCCGCATCTGCCGGTGATCAAGGATCTGGTTCCCGACCTCACCCATTTCTACGCCCAGCACCGCTCCATCGAGCCCTGGCTCAAGACCGATAGTCCGACGCCGCAGAAGGAGTGGCACCAATCGCGCGAGGATCGGCAGAAGCTCGACGGGCTGTATGAATGCATCCTGTGCGCTTGCTGCTCGACCGCCTGCCCGTCCTATTGGTGGAACGGCGAGCGCTATCTCGGGCCTGCGGTCCTGCTGCAAGCCGAGCGCTGGGTGGAAGACAGCCGCGACGAGCGCACGGGCGAGCGGCTGGACGAGCTCGAGGACCCGTTCCGGCTCTATCGCTGCCACACCATCCTGAACTGCACCAAGGCTTGTCCCAAGGGTCTCAACCCAGCCAAGGCCATCGCCTCGCTCAAGCGTCAGCTGGTGGAGCGCGGCGAATGATCGACCATATCGCCTTGCATGTGCGCGATGTCGCGGGCGCGACCGAATTTTATCTGAAGGCGCTGGCGCCGCTCGGCATCGGTATTGTTATGCAGGTGTCGGCGGAGGAGACCGGGCACGGCGCCGCGGTCGGCTTCGGTTCAGGCCAGAAGCCCTTTTTCTGGCTGGGCGAGGCCGATCAGCCAAGCGGGCCAATGCACATCGCTTTCGCCGCGCCCAGCCGGGAAGCGGTCGATGCCTTCCATGCGGCCGCGTTGCTTGCCGGCGCCGCCGATAACGGCCCGCCAGGGCTCAGGCCTGAATATCACGCCAATTATTACGGCGCCTTCGTGCTCGATGCCGACGGCAACAATGTCGAGGCGGTGTGCCACCTGCCCGTGTGAGGCGCTGAAATCTCGGTCAGCGCCGGCAGTTCGGTAGCGAGAAGGTGCAAGGCTCCGGCTGCGGCACCGGCACTTTCTCTCCGGTTTTGGCGTCCTTCTTGGTCGCATAGGGGCTGGCGACCTCGCGCGGGGCGAAATTGACGCGGGCGAGACGGCCACCCTCGAAGGAGAGGCTGGCGCTGCATTTCCAACTCTTGTCGGATTTCGACCGGCCGAGCATGTTCTTGCGCTCGTCGGATTTGTCCTTGCCGGCGGAGGGTACCGGACCGGGGCCGGAGTAATGATAGATCAGCGTTTCGCCGGCGTTGGTGTCGTATCTCCCCGACGGCTTGCCGGCGCAAGCAATGACCTCATCCTTGGTCATGCCGAAATAGGGCTTGGCCGGATCGCCATAGGCGATCGCCTTCATCGTCGCTTGCGGATTGGCGCAAGAGGCGAGCCAGAGGCCCGCGGTCAGGATGGCAAAGACTGCCCGGACTGCGCTCATGCTTCCTCAACCCGTAGGAACTGCCCTTTGCGTGGATCGGCGCAAAACCCGTCCGAAAAATGGCGGGAGCCGCGACGAATCGGCAGCGTCCACTATAGGCCGGTGAAGAAGTCCCACAGCAATTTCATGTTGAGCACAGGGTCACGGTCACCGTCGAGGTGAGCCCGCAAGCCGAGCAGCGGCGCCAGGAATTTATATACTTCGCCAAGCTCGGACATGTCGGTCTGGCCGGTCTGGTGGAAGGTCGAGGCGGCCAGGAAGTGCATCTAAAAAATCACCCACGCCGACCATCCCCGGGCCACGCACCCACCAATTCCAGAGTAACCAAAGTAACCTTGCGTCATTTACCAATAATATTTGTGTTCTCAGGTTAAGGTTAAGATAACAAGCGTCATCCTTAACTATCCAAATTGAAAATAGTCAAGAATCTCGCTAAAATTATTGCGCCGCCTCAATCGAGCCTATCTCGATCACTATCGCTGATCTTACTGGGGTCAAGGAGTGGACGCCTGCCATGATCGAGTCATTGAAAAGCGCCTCGGCGCTCAATCTGAACCTGCACGTCAATGAGGCTAAGGAGGCTGGCTCGACCAAGGATGAGGCTGGGCCGCTCCGCCAGCACGATCCCGCGGGCGAGGCTGCGACACTTTCCGCCGCGATCCAGCGGCTTATTGCCGAGCGTGACAGCCATAAGAGCCGCTTCGGCAGCCAGGAGCAGGAACTCACCCGCCTCCGCGCCGTGAATGAGGAACTGCGCCGCCAGCACGAACAGACCCTGCTCCTTGCCGATCACTACATGCGGCTCGCCACCGAGGTCCTCACCACGCTCAAGAACATCGATAGCACCATCCATGACGTGGTGCAGAGATCCGTCGCACCGGCCACGCCGAGCGACGAGAGTCGCGACGCGGCGCTCATGTCGCTGGTTCGGCGGCTCTCGCCCCGGAATGCGGCCAACGATCAGTCGGAGCCCCGCCAGTGATGTAGCGCGCGTCCACACGTCAAGCGTCGAACGGGCGTCGAGGGAAGAGGGAATCAATGCCGCGCTATTACTTTCATCTCGTGTCTCCGAGCCATCCGGTGCGGGACACGCAAGGGGTCGATTTGCCGGGTCTCGATGCCGCTCATTGGCACGCGATGCATCTCGTCTACCGCCTCCGCGCCCATGCCGGCGATATGGCCGAGGATTGGGTGGTCGAGGTCGGCGACGAAACGGGCGCGGTCCCGCTCGTGGTGTTGCCCTGGGCGGTGCCAATGATGCGGCATCAAGCTCGCGCTAAGCCAGGCGCTAGCGTTGCCGCTTCGGCGCCTCCGGCTCGGCCGGTCCTGAGAGCTTCAGCCCCCGGAAATCGCGGTCCGAAGCCCTAGCCGCCCCCAGCGCGACGACGTCAATTTGATCCGCGTCAAGGCGCGTCTCCCCGGTTCCTCCTAGATGCAAAGGGGCCGCAATCCATCCGCGGCTTGGGAGGAGGCGTTCCGATGGTGACAAAGGTGACAAAGTCGCGGTCGTGGCCGATGTTGGCTCGCGCCCTTCGCCGGCACGAGCTGATGGATGAGATGATGGAAAAGCAGGGCGTCGCGGTCATCGCCGCCGTGCGGGCCGGGGATGCCTTCGTCGAGGCGCGCGCCAATTGCCGCGAATGCGCCTGCGAAACCGCCTGCCGCAACTGGTTCCTGGAAGAGTCCGATGACCCGGCGGAGTTCTGCCCCAATCTCGATTTCTTCACGACCCTCAAGCGCGAGGGAGCGTGAGGCCTCTCTTCTGACCTTCCAAGCCGAACAACGGTTTGGCCGCGCGGCGTGCCTATGACGGCCTGCGACGAAATTTCGCACCCAATTTGGCTAAAAGTGAGTGAAAAGGGGTTGGGTCCAGCTTTGGGGCCTATCTGGGGTTGTGTCGACGTCTTCCTCCGATTGACGTCTTCCTCCGATTAGAGTGCCGGTGCTATGCCTTGGGCAATTCGGGGCACGGGACGTACTAAAGAGGATTTTCGATGCAGGAACCGATGCGCGCCTGGCGCATGGCCACCGGCGATCTCAGCCACTATGAGTTTTTGGGCGAGGCTGAAATGGCTCAGCTGACCGAGCAGCACCCCATCGATCTGGCCGCTGCGGTTCGCGCCGGAGACGATCTTGTCCTGGCGAAGGGAGATTGCGTCCAATGCAAAGGCGCGTGCCGCCTCTGGTTCATGACCGACGCCGAGACGCCGGCCGAAGTCTGCCCCTATCTCGTTTTCTTTGCCGACTTCAGGCAGAGCGAGCGTCGAACCGCCTCGTAACCGGCGGTTGGAGCCGCCTGGCGGCCGAGTTTTAAAGCTTTCGCCGCGTCAGCCACGATGCGTGGCGGCCTTCGGCTCGCCCGGGAGGCGGCCCGCTCACCAATCGGGAACCTTTTTATGGTCTCCTCGCTTGCCCACCTCGCTTGAGGGGCGAGCCCAAGGAGGCGTTCCCATGCCAAATTGTCTCTGGCGAGGCGCATTCATCCTCGCATTTCTCGGCCGCGTCGCCTGCGCATCGACGTCTGTTCTGGCCATCGAACTGTCCGGGGAAAGCGCCTTCGGCGCCGCCTCCAGACCGATCGGTCCCGGCGCCTCCCTCGTCTCTCATCTCGATGTGAATTTCGGCCCCCTGGGCGCCGGCGTGTTCATCGCACCCGAAATCGCCTTTGGCGTGCCGATCGCGGATGACACCATCCCGGACCAGGGCTGGGCCCCAATCGCGCCCAGCGCCGCGGTCGGCATCGGCTCCAACTAGGCCGGCTGTTAGACCCCGACCTAACCCGGACCTCGAGCAACCTCGAAGGCGATCGCCGTCGCCTCGCGCTTCGATTCGCCCCGACCAGAGCGCGGGGCTAGGACGCGGGCGGCCGAATACGGTATGCATCGCCAGGCGCAGTGACACAGCGAGGTTTGAGCGATGAGCACCCGGAAAGACGCCGTGCGCGAGGGGTATGCCCGGGTGGCGGGCGAGGATTTCGCCACGCGGGCCGAGGCCTTGGCTCGCATCGCCTCGGCCTTCGGCTATGCCGATGACGATCTCGCCGCGCTCCCCGACGGGGCCAATATGGGACTTTCCTGCGGCAATCCGGTTGCCCTCGCCTCCCTCAGGGAGGGTGAGACGGTGGTCGATCTCGGCTCGGGCGGCGGCCTCGATGTGTTTCTCTCGGCACGGGCCGTGGGCCCGAAGGGGCACGCCATCGGCATCGACATGACCGAAGAGATGGTGGCGCTGGCGCGGCGGAACGCTGCCGCCGGTAGCTATGCCAATGTCGAGTTCCACCTCGCCGCGATCGAGGCCATGCCGCTTCAAGACGGCAGCGTCGACTGCGTCATCTCCAATTGCGTGCTGAACCTGGTCGACGACAAGGACGCCGCGCTGGCGGAGATCTTCCGCGTGCTGCGGCCGGGGGGACGATTGGCCGTCAGCGATATCGCGCTGAAGCGCACGCTTCCTGCCGCGGTGGCGGAGGATGTGACGGCGTGGGTGAGCTGCATCGCCGGCGCCCTCAGTATCGACGACAATTTGAGCAAGCTTGCCGCAGCTGGCTTTGCCGACGCGGAGGCGACGCCGACGGGAGCCGATCTCAACGTCTACAAGGAAGCGGGCGGGGCGAGCTGTTGCGGCCCCAAGGCGGACGAACCGGAGGACCCTTGTTGCGGGCCGAAGCCGTCCGCGGACACTGAAGGCTGTTGCGGGCCGGCGCCTGAAGGGAAGCAGGGGGGCTGCGCCCCCGCGCCCAACGCCGCGGCGGCGAACGGCGGGTTCCATGACCGGATGGCACACACCGTGCAGGAGCTCGATCTCAATGACTACGCCGCGGCCGTGCGCATCTTCGCCGTGAAGCCCCGAGGAGACTGACCCCATGATCCCAGCCAAGGCCCTCGTCACCATCGCGGTGGTTGGAGCAGCGATCGGCGCGGCGTTGCTGCTGGAGCGGCCCGCCGATGCACCGGGCGAGGTCAAGGCCGAGCAGCTTCTGACCGCCGATCTTGTCGGCGAGCCGGACAAGGAGGTCAATATCCAGGTCTACACCTTTCCTCCCGGCGCCTCGGTGCCCTGGCACATCCACCCCGACGCGCATGAATTCGACTATCAGCTGGAAGGCGCGCTGACCTTGCAGAAGGAGGGCGAGGGAGCCGAAATCCTCAAGCGTGGCGAGGCCGTCTATGTGGCGCCGAATGTGGTGCATCGCGGCTTGAATGTAAGCCGTACGCAAGCGGCAAAGATCATGGTGGTGCGGGTCAAGCCGAAGGACCGGCCGCTGACGACGGAAGTCGAGCCTTAAGCGGCCGGCGGCGCGGCGATGTGAAGGCTGGCCTGGCAGAGCGCGTAGATGCCGATGGCCCAAGCGGCGAGCGCCATCACCCAATTGATGATGTTGTCGGTCAGGTCAAGTTGCATGCCGAATTGATGCGAGGTGAAGGTGCCGAAGCCCGCGAACAGCGTGTAGAACGCGGCGAAGGCGAGCACGAAGGCAATCGACAGGCGCGGCATGAAGAAGCCGATGACGCTGCCGGCAAGTCCCCAGACGAGATTGACGGTGGTGTGAATTGGATCGAGGCGGAATCCGGGCCCGAACTCGCTCGGATGGGTGCCGAAGCCGTAATAGGCGTAGGAGCCGAGCACGATCAGGCCCTGGATCAGGAGGAAAAGGCTGAGGCGAGCCATCCAAACCACGAGCGGAACGCCGCCGACCTCGATCGATTCTTCAAGATCGAGCTCGTCGCCGGGGTCCGGCAGCGCGTCGGCCGGGGCGTGAGCGGCCCGCGCGCCGTTCGCCCCAGGGTCAAGTGCAGGACTCTTCCTCGCCATCAGGGCCCCCCTTGGCTTTACGCCTCGTCCCCGCTTAGAGCATAGCCGATCGGACTTGGCCTCGACAGGGGCAAGGCGAATCCCAGAGAGTTTGTACGGCGGCTTTATGCAGGATGGACCCCTCCAGCGCTACCGGCAGATGGTGCAGAACAGCGAGCTCGCGCCCGACGTGGCGCAGGAACTCGCCGCGGAGAAGTTGCAGCTTCTGGCCAACCGCCTGGCGCAACATGCGGAGCCAGGTCTCGGCGCTTTGCTCAACCCGTTCGCGCGGAAGCGCGAGGCGCCGGAAGGGCTTTACCTCTATGGCGGGGTCGGCCGGGGCAAGACCTTGCTGCTCGATCTGTTCTTCGACAGCGTTGGCTTCGCGCCGAAGCGCCGCGTGCATTTTCAGGAGTTCATGGCTGAGGCGCACGACGCGATCGAGATTGCACGCAAGAACGCCAAGGATCCGATCGAGAGCGCGGCGAAGGAAATCGCGGCCGGGGCCGCGCTGCTTTGCTTCGACGAGCTCGAGGTGACGGACATCGCCGATGCCATGATCCTCGGCCGGCTGTTCCAGCATCTGTTCGCGCGCGACGTCGTGATCGTCGCCACCTCGAACAGCGCGCCCCGCGATCTCTACCGGGATGGGCTCAACCGCCCGCTGTTTCAGCCCTTCATTGCCATGATCGAACAGCGCATGGAGACGCATGAGCTCGAAGCGGCGAAGGACTACAGGCTGGAAAAGCTGCATGGCAGCGACCTTTATCTGACGCCGGCCGATGCGCGCGCCCAAGCCGCCATGGATGCGAGCTGGCGCAAGCTCACCGGGCGCGAGCGCGGCGAGCCGCAGACGCTGACGCTCAAGGGCCGCAGCCTCCACGTGCCGCAAGCAGCGCTCGGGGTGGCGCGCTTCTCCTTCGCCGATCTCTGCCAGGCCCCGCTTGGGCCGCTCGACTATCAGCGCCTTGCCCATACCTATCACACGCTGATGCTCGACGAGATTCCGATGCTGGGGCCCGAGCAGCGCAACGAAGCACGCAGGTTCATCACATTGATCGACGCGCTTTACGACAATGGCGTCGGGCTGATCGCCTCGGCGGCGGCGGAGCCTTGCGCGCTCTATGCCGATGGCCACGGCGCCGACAGCTTCGCCCGCACCGCTTCCCGGCTGATGGAGATGCGCTCTGAGGCCTATCTGGCGCAGCGTCCCAAACACGCCAGCGATTCGGCCTGAGCAGGTCTAGCCTAATATAAAGGCAGCGGCCAGGCGCGGCCGTTCAGTCCTCGGTCTCGGGAGTGGGATCGGCGTCTGGACTCGCCTCGGCGTCTGGACTCGCCTCGGCATCTGGAGTCGACTCGGCATCTGGAGTCGGATCGGCGTCCGGGCTCGTTTCGGGCGCGGGATTGGACGTGGGCGCCGGAGCCTCCGCATTCGTGTCACAGTCATGCTCCTCCATCAGCTTGACGATGTCGCCGCGGGTCTCGTCGAGCGGCGGTCCAACCTTGTCGAGGATGCCGAGCACGCGTTGCCCAATGTTTGCAGGCGAGCGGCACGTTGTTCTTGTCGAGGCAGTCCTTGGCGGCGAAGACCTCGCGTCCGAAGCGACCGGCGGCGAGAATGCCAGCGGGGGCGCCGGGAACATCCGGGAGGTCAGCGAAGTCCTCGCAGGTGGGCAAGCCCTGTGAAGGCTCAGCCGCGAGCCAGATGCGACCCTCGGCCTGGAGCTGCGCAGTCGCAGCGATGGTGAGGAGCAGGCACATAAAAATTGAGAGCAAACGTCGCATCGACATGATCGTGGTCCTCTAAGGCTGACAGCTCACATTGAGATGATCTTGAGCGACCCAGCCGTGGCGCGGTCCTGTGTCAGACCGCGCCAATCCAAGCGCAGGACCAGAGGCCGTCAGTTGAGGCGGTGCCAAAGGCCAATGTGCCGCTTACAGGCGTGCCCAAGACGCCCAATCCTCGGGATCTGGGGATTGTGAACCAGCCCCCCATCGACGTGACCAAGCCTGGTCGGCTCACCCGCACCGGAAAAGAGGCCACCTTGCGGACCGCCGCGCGACCCCTGGACCGACTGCGTCAGCGGCCGGCTTCGGCGGTGCACGCAAGCCCTGTCGCATTTCGGCACCAAGCTCTGCAACTACCACAATCGCTGCGTGACCAGCGACCACCCCTGCTGACGCCCAGCTAGGCGTGTAGCGGCTGTCGATGGCATCCGTTCCGGCGTCGGAAGCTCGCCATGAGCTTGCGCGTTGGCCGGATTGCCGGTAACCAAAAGCCAGGAGCCTCTGGCCGGCGAGCAGCCGGCAACGGCGTCAAAAATCAAGCTGAGGAGTGGGAAATCATGGCGCGCAGTCGAATTGCGTTGATCGGTGCGGGGCAGATTGGCGGCACGCTCGCCCATCTTGCGGGCCTCAGGGATCTCGGCGAAGTGGTGCTGTTCGACGTGGTCGACGGCGTGCCGCAGGGCAAGGCGCTGGACCTGTCGCAGGCGGCCCCGGTGGAGAAATACAGCCCGAAAATCAAGGGCGTCAACGAATATGCCGAGATCAAGGACGCCGATGTGGTGATCGTCACCGCTGGCGTGCCGCGGAAGCCCGGCATGAGCCGCGACGATCTGCTCGAGATCAATCTCAGGGTCATGGAACAGGTCGGGGCTGGCTTGCGCAAATATGCGCCGGAAGCCTTTGTCATCTGCGTCACCAATCCGCTCGACGCCATGGTTTGGGCGCTACAGAAGACGAGCGGACTGCCGCGCAACAAGGTGGTCGGCATGGCGGGCATTCTCGACGCGGCGCGGTTCCGCTTCTTCCTGTCCGAGGAGTTCGACGTCAGCCCTGAGGACATCACCGCCATGGTGCTTGGCGGCCACGGCGACACCATGGTGCCGCTCGTGCGCTATTCGACCGTGGCCGGCATTCCGCTCACCGATTTGGTGCGCATGCGCTGGATCACGCAGAAGCGGCTGGATGAGATCGTGCAGCGGACGCGCGACGGCGGCGCCGAGATCGTCGGTCTGCTCAAGACGGGCTCGGCCTATTACGCCCCGGCCGCGGCCGCGCTCGAAATGGCCGAGGCCTATCTTAAGGACAAGAAGCGCGTTCTGCCTTGCGCCGCTTATTTGAACGGCGAATACGGGGTGAAGGGACTCTATGCCGGCGTGCCGGTGATTATCGGCGCCAAGGGGGTGGAGCGAGTGATCGAGCTCGAGCTCAACTCGCATGAGCGCGACGCCTTCATGGGATCGGTGGAATCGGTGAAGTCGCTGGTCGAGCTCTGTCAGAGAATCGCGCCGAGCCTCGCCGCAGTATCTTAGGCCGTCGTTCACGGGGCGAGAGGGCGGATGCAGTCATGAATATCCATGAGTATCAGGCGAAGGCCCTGCTTCGCGACTATGGCGCGCCGGTGACCGAGGGCGATGTCGCGGCCTCGGTCGAAGGGGCCGTGTCCGCCGCCAAGACCCTGAAGACCGATGCCTGGGTGGTGAAGGCGCAGATCCATGCCGGCGGCAGGGGCAAAGGCGGCGGCATCAAGCTCGTCAAAACCCTGGAGGAGCTTCGCGGCGAGACTGAGCGCATGCTGGGCAGGCCGCTCATCACGCCGCAGACGGGGCCGAAGGGCAGGATCGTGCGTCGGGTCTATGTGGTGCGGGACACGGCCATCGAGCGCGAGCTCTATCTTTCGCTTCTGGTCGATCGCGATTCCGGCCGCATCGCCTTCATCGTCTCGACCGAAGGCGGCATGGACATTGAAAAAGTCGCGACCGAGACTCCGGAGAAGATCACCACCCTCAGCGTCGATCCGGCAACGGGCCTGGAGCCATTCCATACCCGCATCGTCGCCTCGGCGCTGAAACTCGAAGGCCCGCTGGCCAAGGAGTGCCGTGCCTTGGTCGCCGCCCTTTACCGGCTGTTCGTGGAGAAGGATGCGAGCCTGATCGAGATTAATCCGCTGGTGGTGACCAAGCAAGGCGGTCTGGTCTGCCTCGACGCCAAAATGTCCTTCGACGACAATGCGATATTCCGTCATCCCGACATCGCAGAGCTGCGCGATCTTAACGAGGAAGATCCGGCCGAGGTCGAGGCCTCGCATCACGATCTGTCCTATGTGAAGCTCGATGGCACCATCGGCTGCATGGTCAATGGCGCGGGCCTTGCCATGGCGACGATGGATATCATAAAGCTCTATGGCGGCGAGCCCGCAAATTTCCTCGATGTCGGTGGCGGCGCGACGAAGGAGAAGGTCACCGAAGCGTTCAAGATCATCCTGTCCGATCCGCATGTGAACGGCGTGCTGGTGAACATTTTCGGCGGGATCATGCGCTGCGACACCATCGCCGAAGGCATCATCGCCGCCGCGCGCGAAGTCAATATCGCGGTACCGCTGGTGGTGCGGCTCGAAGGCACCAATGTCGCCCGGGGCAAGTCGCTGCTGCGGGAGTCGGGCCTCGCCATCATCCCGGCCGACGATCTCGACGATGCCGCCAAGAAGATCGTCGCCGCCGTCAAAGAAGCTGCGTGAGGGCGTGAATCGGATGGTGAGTGTCGACGGCGTGTTGCGAGACTGCCCGCGATGTGGGGCGGCTGCGTTTCAGGCGCTGCCGGCCTATTCATCGCCGCCCTGGCAGATCGTGGAATGCTCCGCTTGCGCCTTCGTCTTCCTGCGCAATCCGCCCGAATATAAGCAGCTCGTCAGCAACTTCGCCTGGGAGAAGACCCGGGTGGCGGAGGTCGAGCGGCGGAAGTCGAACAGCCCGGTTCGCATGTGGCTCGACGGCATGACGCGCTGGCGCGCGGGCATCTACTCGCCGGGAGTGGCCGGCCGGCTCCAGCGTTTATTCGCGCCGGGCCGCGTGCTCGACGTCGGCGGCGGGTCCGGCAAGAAGGTGCCAGAGCCCTTCATCCCCTTCGGCATCGAGATTTCGGAGGAGCTCTCCCGCGCCGCCGATACGCATATGCGGGCCCGCGGCGGCCGCGCCATCCACGCTCCCGCCGTAGACGGGGTGAAGGAGTTTCCCGCGCAGTATTTCACCGGCATTCTGCTCCGCTCCTTCCTCGAGCACGAAGCGCAGCCGAAAGCGTTGCTGGAGCAATGCGCCCGCGTGCTCGCCCCCGGTGGCGCCGTCTATGTGCGCGTGCCCAACTATGGCAGCCTGAACCGGCTTGTGCTCGGCGCCAAATGGTGCGGCTTCCGCTATCCCGACCATGTCAACTACTTCACCACGACGTCGCTTGCGGCCATGGCGAAGGATTGCGGCTTGAGCCTCAAGCTGCTTAATCCGGTTCGCCTTCCCCTCGACGACAATATCAACGCCGTCCTCAAACCGCAGAGCCCAGCCAACTGATGTCAGTTCTCGTTGACCGCAATACCCGGGTGATCTGCCAGGGTTTCACCGGCGCGCAAGGAACCTTCCATTCCGAGCAGGCCATCGCCTATGGCACGCGCATGGTCGGCGGCGTCACCCCCGGCAAGGGCGGCGCCACCCATCTCGGCCTGCCGGTGTTCGATACGGTGCGCGAGGCCGTGCGTGAAACGGGAGCGGATGCAAGCGTCGTCTATGTGCCGCCCGCCTTCGCCGCCGACGCGATCCTGGAAGCGATCGAGGCCGGGATCGCGCTCGTGGTCGCCATCACCGAGGGCGTGCCCGTGCTCGACATGGTCAAAGTCAAGCGCGCGCTTTCCGGCTCGCGCACGCGTCTGATCGGACCGAACTGCCCGGGCATCATCACGCCGGATCAGTGCAAGATCGGCATCATGCCGGGCCACATCCATCGGCCGGGAAATGTCGGCATCGTGTCGCGCTCCGGCACCCTGACCTATGAGGCCGTGGCGCAAACGACCGGCGCCGGGCTCGGCCAATCGACCTGCATCGGCATTGGCGGCGATCCGGTGCATGGCACCAATTTCATCGATTGCCTGAAGCTGTTCCTCGACGACGACGCGACCGAGGCGATCATTATGATCGGCGAGATCGGCGGCAGCGCCGAGGAGGACGCCGCAGCCTTCCTCGCCGAGTCCAAGAAAAAGAAACCCGTGGTCGGCTTCATCGCCGGCGTGAGCGCGCCACCCGGCCGGCGCATGGGGCATGCAGGCGCTGTGATCTCCGGCGGCAAAGGCAAGGCCGGTGTCAAGATCGAGGCGATGAAATCCGCCGGAATTCGGGTCTCACCCAGCCCCGCCGCGCTCGGCCAGACGCTCAAGGACCTGCTCAACGGGGCCTGACTGGGCTATAGCCGGACCTATGCCGCGTCAAAATCAATTCGGTCAACCCATCGGCGACCCGGTTCCAGGCTGGACGCCGCGTCAGCATCCCGCGCGCGTGGTGATGCCGGGCCGGGTGGTTCGGCTCGAGCCGCTCGTCGCGGCCAAGCATGCAGGGCCATTGCACGCAGCCTATTGCCGCGACGCCGATGCGCGGCATTGGACCTACATGCCTTACGGGCCATTCGGCTCCGCTGCCGATTATGCGCAATGGGCCGAAAACATGCAGACCCGCGACGACCCGCTCTTCTTCGCCATCGTCGATCAGGCGACCGGACGCGCCCTGGGGATCGCGGCCTATATGCGCATCGATCCGGTGATGGGCGCGATCGAGGTCGGGCATCTGCGCTTTTCGTCGCTGCTGCAACAAACGCCGGGTTCGACTGAAGCGATGGCTCTGATGATGCGCCATGCATTCGAGCAGCTCGGTTATCGGCGCTATGAATGGAAATGCGACAGCCTGAACGCGCCGTCGATCGCGGCCGCGAAGCGCCTCGGGTTTCGCTTTGAGGGCATTTTCAGAAACGCCGTGGTGGTCAAGGGTTGCAACCGCGACACGGCCTGGCTGTCGATCACCGATGCCGAATGGCCCGCGATCAAGGCGGGCTTCGAGGCGTGGCTCGCGCCCGGCAATTTCGATGCAAACGGGAGACAACGCCGCAGGCTGGAGGAGCTTAGGCCGGCCTGACCGCGAAGCCGGATTTCCGGCAGCTCACGGTGTCGAGACTTTCTCACGGCTCTAGGCGCTGGCGATCCTCGCTCTCCAGCGCATGACGGCGACGCCGGTGAAGATGGCCTCGACCACGCCAAAGGGCCATGCGCCCTGCAGGAAGCCATAGGCCGAGGCCATGGCGCAAGCGGCGGCGAAGGCGAGCACGAACCAGGGGCTACGGTCCTCAAGCGCGTAGAACACCAGCATGGCGGTGACGGCAACGAGGCCGAAGGCGGTCAGAGCATCCATGCCGGCCTGGATATAGGCAGCCGGAGCCCGGTCAAGGGGCCGCCCCTGGGGTCTCTTGCGGCACATGCGAGTCACAGCCCAAATTTGAGGCAGCGGGGAACCGGGATTGTCACGGCAAATTCAGACCGCAACCCTTGGAACTGTGTGCACGCCTATTACATGGAGTTAGGCCGGACGCCCAACACTCGCCGCTTTTTCCCGGCACGCCGGTAGTCCAGCAACACCGGCAGGGTCGATCACATGACGAGGCATGAACTCAACGACGTGTTTGCCACCACGTCGTTTCTCGACGGCACCAACGCCGCCTATCTCGAGCAGCTCCATGCGCGCTACCAGCAGGACCCCAACGCGGTCGGCGCCGATTGGCAGGCGTTCTTCGCCAGCCTGAAGGACGACAGGGACGACGTGCTCACGGAGGCGCGCGGACCGTCATGGGGCCGATCGAACGGCGCTCGGGGCCTGATGCAGCAGGCCGTCCCACCCGCATTCACCGAGGAGCAGGCGCTCGACGCGGCGAAGGACACGCTCGCCGCGCGCATGCTGATCCGGAATTATCGAACGCGTGGCCATTTGATCGCCAAGCTCGATCCGCTCGACCTCAGCGAGCGGCGCGAGCATCCCGAGCTCAAGCCGCGGACCTACGGCTTCACCAAGGCCGATTACGACCGGTCGATCTATCTCGGCGGCGCGCTTGGCCTTGAATTCGGCACGCTCCGCCAAGTGCTCGACATGCTCAAGCGCGCCTATGGCCGGCACATCGGCACCGAATACATGCATATTTCCGATCCGGTGCAGCGCGCTTGGATCCAGGAGCGTATCGAGGGCGCGGACAAGGAGGTTCGCTTCACCCCCGAAGGCAAGAAGGCGATCCTCAAGAAGCTGATCGAGGCCGAGATCTTCGAGCGCTTCATCGACGTGAAATACACCGGCACCAAGCGGTTCGGGCTCGACGGCGGCGAGGCCATGGTGCCGGCGCTCGAGCAGGTGATCAAGCGCGGCGGCCAGACCGGCGTGCGCGAGATCGTCATCGGCATGCCGCATCGCGGCCGCCTCAACGTGCTCGCCAATGTCATGGCCAAGCCCTACCGGGCGATCTTCAACGAGTTCAAGGGCGGCTCGGCCCAACCTGACGATGTCGAAGGGTCTGGAGACGTCAAATATCATCTGGGCGCCTCCTCGGACCGCGCGTTCGATCAGAACCGGGTGCATCTGTCGCTCACCGCCAACCCCTCGCATCTGGAGATCGTCGATCCCGTGGTGCTCGGTAAAGTACGGGCCAAGCAGGACCAGCTTGGGGACAGGGAGCGCCGGGAGGTCTTGCCGCTGCTGCTGCATGGCGATGCCGCCTTCGCCGGCCAGGGCGTGGTGGCGGAATGTCTCGGCCTGTCGGGACTGCGCGGGCACCGCACCGGCGGCTCGCTCCATTTCATCGTCAACAATCAGATCGGCTTCACCACGGCGCCGCGCTTCGCCAGGTCCTCGCCCTATCCGTCGGACGTGGCCAAGATCATCGACGCTCCGATTTTCCACGTGAATGGCGACGACCCTGAAGCCGTGGTCTTCGTCACCAAGATGGCAACCGAGTTTCGCCAGCGCTTCGGCAAGCCCGTGGTCGTCGACATGTTCTGCTACCGGCGCCACGGCCATAACGAGGCGGACGAGCCAGCCTTCACCCAGCCTCTGATGTATGCCCGCATTCGCGAGCATCCGCGCGTGAGCGAAATCTACGCCGCCAAGCTGGTCGAGGAGGGACTGCTCACCCCCGCCGAGGTCGAGGCCATGCGGACGGATTTCCGCGCGCTGTTGGAGGACGAGTTTGCCGCGAGCGAAGCCTATCGTCCGAACCGGGCCGATTGGCTCGACGGCCGCTGGTCCCATATCGGTCATGCCGAGGAGGGGGCTCGCCGCGGCTCGACCGGTGTCAGTCTCGATGTGCTGAAGGAGGTTGGCCGCAAACTCTCCTTCATTCCGAAGAACTTCACCCCGCACAAGACCGTGGCGCGCATTGTCGCCGGACGCCGCAAGATGATCGAGGACGGGACCGGTATCGACTGGTCCACGGCGGAGGCGCTCGCCTTCGGCACCATTCTCAATGACGGCTTTCGCGTGCGCCTGTCGGGCCAGGATTCGGAGCGCGGCACTTTCTCCCAGCGCCATTCGGTGCTGATGGATCAACTGAACGAGAAGAAATACACGCCGCTCAAGCACATCGCCAAAGGTCAGGCCGAGTTCGAGGTGATCAATTCGATGCTGTCGGAGGAGGCGGTGCTCGGCTTCGAATATGGCTACAGCCTGGCCGAGCCGAATGCGCTCGTGCTGTGGGAAGCGCAGTTCGGCGACTTCGCCAATGGCGCGCAGGTGGTGATCGATCAGTTCATTTCATCGGGCGAGCGCAAATGGCTGCGCATGTCGGGATTGGTGCTGTTGCTGCCCCATGGCTATGAGGGCCAGGGGCCGGAACACTCCTCGGCGCGGCTCGAGCGCTTTCTCCAGCTCAGCGCCGAGGATAATTGGCAGATCGCCAATCTGACTACGCCGGCGAATTACTTCCATGCGCTCAGGCGGCAGATGCACCGGCAGTTCCGCAAACCGCTGGTGCTGATGACGCCGAAATCGCTTCTCCGTCATAGGCGCGTGGTTTCGAATCTGTCGCAATTCGGCCCGGATTCCAGCTTTCACCGCGTCTTGTGGGACGATGCCCAGTTCCTCGAAGGTCAGGCGGTCACGCTCAAGCCGGATGCCGAGATCAGGCGCGTCGTGCTCTGCTCGGGCAAGGTCTATTACGATCTTTATGACGAGCGCGAGAAGCGCGGCGTCGACGATGTCTATCTGCTGCGGGTCGAGCAGCTCTACCCGTTCCCCGCGCGCGCGCTGCTCCAGGAGCTGTCACGCTTTCTGCAAGCGGAGATCGTGTGGTGCCAGGAGGAACCGAAGAATATGGGCGCGTGGAGCTTCATCGAGCCGAACATCTCCTGGGTGCTCGATCATATCGAAGCCAAGCACCGGCGACCGCGCTATGCTGGGCGTCCGGCTTCCGCATCGACGGCGGTGGGTCTGATGCGCAAGCATCAGCACGAGCTTACGGTGCTGCTCGAAGAGGCATTGGGCTAGGACAAGGGCAAAGAGGCAACCAACGATGGCGACAAAGATCCGCGTGCCGACCCTTGGCGAATCCGTCACCGAGGCCACGGTGGGAAGATGGTTTAAGCAGACCGGCGATCGGGTCATGGCCGATGAGCCTCTGGTCGAGCTCGAAACCGACAAGGTCACGGTCGAGGTACCGGCGCCGGCGACCGGCATCCTCGCCGAAATCGCGGTGCAAGCCGGCGAAACGGTCGGCGTCGGGACCGTGATCGGCACGATCAAACCTGGCGACGGCAAGGTGGCCGCGCCCGCTGCCCCTGCTGCCGCGGCCGAGCCTGTCGTTGTGGTCGCGCCGGTCGCTGTGGCCGCGCCAGCGCCTCAGCCCGCGGCGGTCGTGACTGGGGCTCGTCCAGGTCCGGCCGCGCTCGAGCGCGAGCCGTTCCCGCGCGAGGAATTCGGCGCCCAGGACGAGATGCCGCCATCGCCGTCCGCCCGCAAGCTTCTGGCCGAGCGCGGGCTCGACGTAAGCGAGGTGCATGGCTCCGGACGCCGGGGGCAGGTGCTGAAGCAGGATGTGCTCGCCACCGCCCAGGCTCCCTCAGGTCCCGCCCCCGTCAGTGCCGCCGGCAGCGCCGCCTCGGCCTTGCTCGCGCGGGCGCCGCTGGCCAAGGCTCCCGCCGCGCCGCGGCCTCCCATCGCGCCCGAGGACGTGGTGCGCGAGGAGCGCGTGCGCATGACGCGGCTGCGTCAGACCATCGCCAAGCGGCTGAAGGAGGCGCAGGACACGGCCGCCATGCTGACCACGTTCAACGACGTGGATATGAGCGCGGTGATGGAGCTCAGGCGCGAATATCGCGAGGCGTTTCAGAAGAAACACGGGGTCAAGCTCGGTCTGATGGGCTTCTTCGTCAAAGCGGCGGTGCAGGCGCTGAAGGACATTCCTGCGGTCAATGCCGAGATCGACGGCACCGACATCGTCTACAAGAACTACTACCATATCGGCGTCGCCGTCGGCACCGAGCGCGGGCTGGTGGTGCCGGTGTTGCGTGACGCCGACCGCATGGGCCTGGCCGAGATCGAGGCGGCGATCGCCGATTTCGGCGCGCGCGCACACGAAGGCAAGCTCGGGCTGGCGGAGATGCAAGGCGGCACCTTCACCATCTCCAATGGCGGCAGCTATGGGTCGCTGCTGTCGACGCCGATCTTGAACGCCCCGCAATCGGGCATTCTCGGCATGCACAGGATCGAGGACCGCGCCGTGGTGCGGGACAAGCAGATCGTGGCGCGGCCGATGATGTATCTCGCGCTCTCCTACGACCACCGGCTGGTGGACGGCAAGGAGGCCGTCACCTTCCTGGTCCATATCAAGGAAGCGATCGAGGACCCGAAGCGGCTGGTGCTTGACCTTTAGCCGCAACCAAAAACTGGAACGGATCGCCCGGCGCTGGTAATCATTGGCGATGGAGCCTTTCGGGCTTTGGTGTGACCCGCGTGCTTAAGACCTGTCTCCGCCTCATCGCATTGCTTGGCGTGGCTCTGCTCCTTCGGGCCGAGGCGCCCACGCCCGAGCCGCGCACCGCGCTGATCATCGGCAATGCCGACTATTCCTTCGCGCCGCTCAGGAACCCGATCAACGACGCCGAAGCCATGGCCGCGGCGCTGGAGGCGGCCGGCTTCGAGGTCATCATCGAAACGGATGCGGATCAGGCCAAGATGGTGGGCGCGGTTCGCAGCTTCGGCGCCGAGCTGAGGCAAAAAGGTGGCGTCGGTCTGTTCTATTTCTCCGGCCATGGCACGCAGATCGACGGCGAGAACTATCTTCTGCCGGTCGGCGGCCAGTTTGCCAATTTGGAGGATATCAAGCGAGGCTCGGTCACGGCGCTGGCGGTGGTGGACGCCATGGCCTCGGCCCGCAGCGATCTCAACATCGTCATCCTCGATGCCTGCCGCGACAATCCGATCGACCCGAACGGGGCGAAGGGGCTTTCGCGCATCGATTCGAATGCGCGCCTGTTCATTTCCTACGCAACCTCGCCCGGACTGACCGCGCTCGACGGCGCCGGCAACAACAGTCCTTACGCCAAATATCTCTACCAATCGATCGATGTGCCCAATCTCGATATCGAGGACACCTTCAAGCGGACCTTGAAGGGTGTCTATGTGGAGACCAAGGGCGCGCAAACGCCGTGGATCTCCTCGACCTTCTTCGGCGATTTTGTCTTCCGGCCGAGCGGCGAGCCGCCGTCAGCGGCGGCGGAGGACACGAGCGAAGGGACGGCCGAGACCGAAGACGACGACGCGGAGCCTCAGACCTTCGAGCTTGGCGGCGTCTACCGGGCGGAGGGCACCAACCCCAGCGGCAGCAAATATCGCGGCATGGTGGCGCTGGCGCAGAACGAGGATCAGTTCAATTTCACCTGGTGGATCGGCAAGGACGTGTTTCGCGGCAGCGGGCACTTCGCCGGCAAGATGCTGGTGGTCAATTGGGGCGACAAGACCCCCGTGATCTACAGTTTCGGCGAAGACGGCGCCCTGGACGGCGAATGGGCCGACGGCTCGGCCACCGAAACGCTGGAGCCCGTGGCCAACACCGCACCGGGCGACATAGCACCGTCGGAAGGCTCCTATAGCGTCGAGGGCAAGAATGCCGATGGCAGCGCCTATAAGGGGACGGTCGAGATCGAGAGGCAGGGCAAGGGCTATCATCTCAGCTGGGAGGTCGGCAGCTCGAACTATGAGGGCAAGGGCACCCTCGCCGGCAATTTGCTCACGGTGGACTGGGGCAGCTCGACGCCGGTCGTCTATGCGCTAGGGTTGGACGGCAGCCTGGCGGGGCTGTGGGACGCGGGCAGGGGCGAAGAGACCCTGACGCCCGAGTAATTTTCAAGGAGTGTCATGACTTACGATGTGATTGTGATCGGCACCGGGCCTGGAGGCTATGTCTGCGCCATTCGCGCGGCCCAGCTCGGGCTCAAGGTCGCCGTGGTGGAGAAGCGCACCACCCACGGCGGCACCTGCCTCAATGTCGGCTGCATCCCGTCCAAGGCGCTGCTGCATGCGAGCGAGCTTTATGCCGAAGCGGCGAACGGCTTCGGCGCCATGGGCATCAAGGTCGCGCCTGAGCTCGATCTTGGCGGCATGCTCGCCTTCAAGGACGAGGGTGTCGCGGGCAACGTCCAGGGGGTGGAGTTCCTGCTCAAGAAGAACAAGATCGAGCCGTTTCACGGCGAGGGCCGGATCGTTGCCCCCGGCAAGGTCGAGGTGACAGGCCCCGATGGCGGCAAGCAGAGTCTCAAGACCAAGGCCATCGTCATCGCCACCGGCTCCGACGTGGCGGCCATTCCGGGCATCGCCATCGACGAGGAGACGGTCGTCTCCTCCACCGGCGCCCTGTCGCTGCCGAAAGTGCCAAAGCGGCTGGTGGTGATCGGCGCCGGCTATATTGGGCTCGAGCTCGGCTCGGTGTGGCGGCGGCTTGGCTCCGAGGTGACCGTGGTCGAGATGCTGGATCGCATCGCGCCGGGGCTCGACGGCGAGGTGGCGAGGCAATTCCAGCGCTTGCTGGAGAAGCAAGGCATCGCCTTCAAGCTCGGCACCAAAGTATTGGGCGTCGAGACCAAGGGTGGCGCGTGCAGAGTGAGGCTCGAACCGGCCAAAGGCGGCGCGCAGGAGACGCTCGACTGCGACGTGGTGCTCCTCGCCGTCGGCAGGGTGCCAAACACGTCTGGGCTTGGGCTCGCCGAGCTCGGGGTCAAAACCGATAATCGCGGGCGGGTCCCGGTCGACGGGCGCTACGCCACGAGCGTGCCAGGCATCTACGCCATCGGCGATGTGATCGAGGGGCCGATGCTCGCGCACAAGGCCGAGGACGAAGGCGTCGCCGTGGCCGAGATCCTCGCCGGCCAGGCGGGGCATGTGAATTACGATGTGATCCCGAGCGTGGTCTATACCGCGCCTGAAGTGGCAAGCGTCGGCAAGACGGAGGAGGAGCTGAAGGAAGCCGGTATCGCCTACAGAATCGGCAAATTCCCCTTCACCGCCAATGGCCGGGCCAAGGTCAATCGCACCACCGAGGGCTTCGTCAAGGTGCTGGCGGACGAGGCGACGGACCGCGTGCTCGGCGTGCACATTCTCGGCGCCGACGCCGGCACGATGATCGCGGAGGCCGCGGTGCTGATGGAGTTCGGCGGCTCGGCCGAGGACCTCGCTCGAACCTGCCACGCCCACCCGACCTTGAACGAGGCGGTGAAGGAAGCAGCGCTCGCGGCGGGCGGCCGCGCCATCCATATGTGAACTGGCGCGGCCTCGGGATCGTGCCCGCGTCTATGTCTTGAACTTGGCCGCCTCCTCGGAGCCCTTGGTGGCGTCGCCAGCGGTGTAGGAATGGGCCCCGACGCCGGCGAGCTTGCCTTTGTCCACGATCAGATATTCGGTGCGGATCGGCGTACCGGCGAAGTAGCTTTCGAGGATCTCGCGGGTGCCCGCGGCGTAGCGCGCCTGGGCCGAGAGCGACGTGCCGGAGATATGCGGCGTCATGCCGTGATGGGGCATTTTGCGCCAGGGATGGTCCTTGGCCGGCGGCTGCGGGAACCAGACATCGCCGGCATAACCCGCGAGCTGGCCGCTCTCCAGCGCGCGCACCACGGCGTCACGGTCGACAATCTTGCCGCGCGCGGTGTTCACGATGTAAGAGCCGCGCTTCATCATGCCGATCAGTCTGTCGTTGAAGAGATGCTCGGTCTCGGGGTGGAGCGGGGCGTTGATGGTGACCACGTCGCAGACCTTGACCAGCGACTCGACCGTCGGATGAAAGGTGAGGCCGAGTTCCTTCTCGACCGCCTCGGGCAGGCGGTGCTTGTCGGTATAATGCAGCTTGACGTCGAAGGGCTTCAGCCGGCGCAGCACCGCGAGGCCGATGCGGCCGGCGGCGACGGTGCCGACATTCATGCCTTCGAGGTCGTAGGAGCGTTCGACGCTGTCGGCGATATTCCAGCCGCCGCGAACCACCCAGCCATAGGCCGGGATGTAGTTGCGGACGAGCGCCAGGATCATCATCACCACATGCTCGGAGACGCTGATCGAGTTTGAATAGGTGACCTCGGCCACGGTGATGCCGCGATCCATCGCCGCCTGCAGGTCGGTGTGGTCGGAGCCGATGCCCGCGGTGATGATCAGCTTGAGCTTCTTCGCCTTGGCGATGCGCTCGGCGGTCATGTAGGCCGGCCAGAAGGGCTGGGAGATGATCACCTCGGCATCAGCCAGCTCCTTGTCCAGGGTCGAGTTCGCCCCGTCCTTGTCGGAAGTCACGACCAGAGTGTGGCCGGCCTTTTCCAGGAATTTGCGCAAGCCCAACTCGCCGGACACGCTGCCGAGAAGCTCGCCCGGCTTGAAATCGATGGCGCTCGGAGAGGGCGTCGTCTGGCCATCGGGGTAGTGGTCGATCTTGGGAATGTCGTCGCGGGCGTAGGATTTCGGGTAGCCGTCGACCGGGTCGTCATAGAGAACAGCGAGTACTTTGGCCATCGGTTTGCTCCTTGGCTTTGCTCATGCGCGCGAGGGCACACCCGCGAGCGAAGCTCGCCGGCTCACACCCCCCGCATGCATGCGTCCTGTAAGCTGGAGATGGGGCCTCGGGCTGACGGCCCAGCCACATCCCTTTGCGTTTCCGTCCGCCAGCGGTGCTTCTTAATTGACCTTCTCGCTCGCTTGGCTGCCTATAGCTTCGACCCTGAACGCCGTGGAAATCAAGGGGATTTATCGAAACACCCGATAGGCAAAGCCTATCGAATTGCGCGCGGAAGCGCCTGCTGGACAAACGCCAAGCGGACTGAAATTGTGCTGGCGATAACACTGGAGGACGGTACCCCATGACGTTGCCGAAGAGTTTGGTGGAAGGCTATCGACGGTTTCTGCGCGACCGGCACGCGCCCGAGCGGGGCCGCTACATTCAGCTGGCGGAACTCGGTCAGACACCGGCCGCGATGGTGATCGCCTGCTGCGACGCCCGTGTCGACGTCTCGGCGATCTTCGATGCCGAGCCAGGAGCGCTGTTCATCGTGCGCAACGTGGCCAATCTGGTGCCGCCCTTTGAGCCGGAGGGCATGTATCACGGCACGAGCGCGGCGATCGAGTTCGCCGTGCTGGCGCTCCAGGTGCCGCACATCATCGTGCTCGGCCATTCGCATTGCGGTGGCGTCGCGGCCTATCGGGCAAAGATCAGGGACAAGGTGCCGGCGCAGGGGTTCATCGCCCGCTGGCTCACTTTGCTCGACAACCTCAAGGTGCTCGAGGCCGACACCTTCGCCTATGGCGACGAGGCGGCCTTCGAACTCGCCGCCATCCGCTCCTCGCTGGTGCAGCTCCGCAGCTTCCCCTTCATACGCAAGCGGGAAGAGACCGGGCTCCTGGCGATACACGGTCTCCATTTCGACATTGCCAGTGGTAGCCTGATCGCGCTCGATGACGCCGGGAGCTTTACCGCTCTGGCCGCCGCCTGAATCTCTGGCGTAAGGCTTGGGGCGAACATGGGCCCGATCCGGTCAAGCTAGACCGTTGCCGTCAAGCGGCGCTCTTGAGCAGGTTGCGGTTGATGATCAGCTCCGCGATCTGCACGGTGTTGAGCGCGGCGCCTTTGCGTAGATTGTCGGACACCACCCAGAAGGAGAGACCGTTGTCGACGGTCTGATCCTCGCGGATGCGGCTCACATAGGTGGCGAAATCGCCGACGCATTCGACCGGCGTGACGTAGCCGCCGGGCTCGCGCTTATCGACCACGAGCACGCCAGGCGCCTCGCGCAACACGTCGCGCGCTTCATCGGCCGTGATCGGGCGCTCGAACTCGACATTGACCGCCTCGGAATGGCCGACAAACACCGGCACGCGCACGCAGGTCGCCGTGAGCTTGATCTTGGGATCGAGAATCTTCTTGGTCTCGACCATCATCTTCCATTCCTCCTTGGTCGAGCCGTCCTCCATGAAGACGTCGATATGAGGAATGACGTTGAAGGCGATCTGCTTGGTGAACAGCTTCGCCTCGGGCACGTCGGTGACGAAGATGCCCTTGGTCTGGTCCCACAGCTCGTCCATGGCCTCCTTGCCGGCGCCAGACACCGACTGATAGGTGGCGACGACGACGCGCGTGATCTTGGCCAGATCGTGCAGCGGCTTAAGCGCCACCACGAGCTGAGCGGTCGAGCAGTTGGGGTTGGCGATGATGTTCTTCTTGGTGAAGCCGGCCACGGCGTCGGCATTGACCTCCGGCACGATCAGCGGCACGTCCGGGTCGTAGCGCCAGCACGAGGAATTATCGATGACGACGCAGCCTTGGGCGCCGATGCGCGGGGCCCATTCCTTGGCGATGGCGGAGCCCGCCGACAACAGCGCGAAGTCGACGCCGCGAAAGTCGAAATTTTCGAGGTCGCGGCATTTCAGGCGGCGGTCGCCGTAGGAGACCTCGACGCCCATGGACCGGCGCGAGGCGATGGCGAACACCTCGTCGGCGGGAAACTCCCGCTCCTCCAGAATGTTGAGCATCTCCCGCCCAACATTGCCGGTGGCGCCGATGACGGCGACCTTGTAACCCATGCTCAGCTCCCGACGCTTGCGCGGGAATGACCTCGCGCGGCTTTGCGGCCGATGTATGGGAAGCCCGGCGCAAAGTAAAGGCGGCGGCGCGCCCTCAAGCAGTCGGGGAAGGCGAGGTCGGCTCCGGGCCTAGCGGCGGTTGTCGAGCGCCAGCGCCCCCGGGCCTGCGCCCGCGAGCACCAGGAAGCCGCCGGCGATGGTCAGGTTCTTCATCAGGTTGATGGTCTGCATGCGGTCGCCAAGGTCGAAATGGAACAGGAGCCCGGCGAGCACGCAGAAGCCGGCCAGCAGGATCGCCCACCAGCGGGTGAAGAGGCCGAGCAGAACGCAGAGCCCGCCTCCGGCCTCGACCAGAATGACGAGCGGCAGCAGCATCCCAGGTACGCCCTTGGCCCCCATGTAGGCTTGCGCCTCGGCATAGCCGAAGATCTTGCCGATGCCTGCCTGGATGAACATGATCGCCAGCAGCACACGGCCGAGCGTGATCAGATAGGGTCCGGCGAAATACATTTGATCTCCCCTTGTGCTTGAGCCGCCAGGCGCATCGGGCGCTGCCGGCCGCTAATTGCCCCCATCGCCGGGGAGCTCGTTCCTGACCTCGGCGCATTTCTTGGTGATGAATTCGTTGGTCATGCGTACGACCTGTGGGCCGAGAATATTGGTCGAATTATCGAGCCCGGTGCCGGCGTAGATCAAGGCGTAAACCAGCATCGGCCCGCTCGCCTCGCCCCAATTCAGCTCGGCCTTGACCGCCTTGCCGTCCTCGAAGGCGACTTTCGGCGCGATCGAAACCTCGATCCCGTAGGGCTTGCCTTCTTCCTTCTGCGCCAGGGTGCAGCTCAGCTTCTGCGCCGGCATGGCCACCTCGTAAGCGGCCTCGCTCATGGCCTTGGCCAGGGCCTCGCGCTTCACATCGAGCCTCGACTGGCAGACCGCCTTGCCCCAGGGCCATCCGATCTCGCCGCCGAGCATCTTGGTGATGTCGGCCTCGCGCCAGGTCTTGACGATGTCGCAGGAGATGTCGGGGCCTGCCGGGTCTTTGCTGGCGAGCACATCGCAGATCTGGATCTTGCAGGCCTTGCGGGCGTCTTTCTCGGCCTTCTCCTCCGCCGTGAATTCGGGCCCCTTGGTCTCGCCCGAGGGGGTGGAATCGGTCGGCGGTGGCACCGTCTGGTCAGGACCAGCGCCCTCCTCCGCTACCAGGACCGCGGGGCCGAGAAGGATGATCGCTCCAGCAAGCAGGCCGACACAGCGCTTCATAGTCCCCCCTTTCTAGCCCGGCACACCCTGCGTGCGGGGGAGTATGGTGCGCGAGATGAGCCAGTGTCCAGGTTGGCGCCCGCGGAAAGCCGCGGCGGCAATTGATGAATATCCTTCATGAATTCGATTGTGAACTTTTCATTACGCGAATGTGAACAGACCTTCCTATGATCGGCGCTCATGGGGGGTTAGTCCATTGTGGCGCAATCAGAAAAGCCGTCTCGCGGGACGATTTGGGGTCGTCTCCTTTTGCCTTGCCGCAGTCTTGCTTGCCATCGCGGTAGGCCCAGCCAGCGCCCAGTTCTACGTGCGCTCACCGGACGTGGAGAAAGGTGAGATCGCGATCGAAGAGCATGGGGCGGTCTATGCGGGACCGGGAGAGGAAGAGCGGCGCAGGCAGTCCCACGAGGTTGAGCTCAAATACGGATTTACCGACCGGTGGGAGGGGATCGTCGAGGGCTTCTTCAGGCAGGATATTGGCGAGGACCTCACGGCCAGGCAATTCGAGCTGGGGGCCCAGTATGAGCTGGTCGAGCGCAAGGGGGATGGCCTCGGTGTCGCCTTCCGCACCATCTACGAGTTTGCGCTTCAGGACCATTCCCCCGACGAGATCCTGTTTGGTCCGCTGGCGAAATATGTCGTCGGCCGCGACTCGGCCACCGTTAACGCCTTCTTCATCGGGCAGCTCGGCAGCGAGGCGGAGATCGACAGTCTCGAACTCAAACTCAATTGGCGCTTGAAGCATGAGTTCGGGGAAAGACTGGCATTGGGCATCGAGGGTTACAGCGAGATCGAGGACCTGGTGAATCCGGGATCCTTCGCTGACCAGAAGCACCGCTTGGGCCCGGTCGCCTATTTCGAGTTCGAAGGCACCCCCAAATGGGAGTTCGCTGCCGGAACGCTGTTCGGAGTTTCGGACGCCACCTCGGACTTGACCTTCAAATTCGATGCTGAGATCGAATTCTAGTGCCGGGTTTGCGTGGGCCGGCAGGTAACGCTTAAGCGGCGCGGTCGAGCGCCTTGACGATGGCCGCGCCCATGTCTGTGGTGCCGACCGTGCGGCAGCCCTCTTGCGCGATGTCGGCGGTGCGCAAGCCCTGGTCGAGCACGCCGGCGATCGCGCTCTCGATCCTGTCCGCGGTCTCGCCCTGATCGAAAGAATAGCGCAGCGCCATGGCGAAGCTCGCGATGGTGGCGATCGGATTGGCGACGCCTTGGCCGGCGATGTCCGGGGCGGAGCCATGCACCGGCTCGTACAGCGCGCGGCGGCGGCCTTCTGCGTCGGCGGCACCGAGCGAGGCCGAAGGCAGCATGCCGAGCGAGCCGGTGGCCATCGCCGCCTCGTCCGACAGCATGTCGCCGAACAGATTGTCGGTGACGATGACGTCGAACTGCTTCGGCGCGCGCACGAGCTGCATGGCGCAATTGTCGGCGAGGATGTGGTGCAGGGTCACGTCGGCGTAGCGCTCCTGGTGCAGGCGGGTGACCACCTCGTTCCAGAGCACGCCGGTCTTCATCACATTGCGCTTCTCGGCCGAATGCACCTGATTGCGGCGGAGCCGCGCCAGCTCGAAGGCGACAGCGGCGATGCGCTCGATCTCGTAGGTCTCATACACTTGTGTGTCGACCGCGCGTTTCTGGCCGCCGCCGAGATCGGTGATTTCCTTCGGCTCGCCGAAATAGACGCCGCCGGTCAGCTCGCGCACGATCATGATGTCGAGGCCGTCGACGAGGTCGCGCTTCAGCGATGAAGCGTCGGCCAGCGCCGGGTAGCAAATGGCCGGGCGGAGATTGGCGAACAGTTCGAGATCCTTGCGCAGCCGCAGCAGTCCTGCCTCCGGACGCTGCTCATAGGCGACGCCATCCCATTTGGGACCGCCGACGGCGCCGAGCATGACCGCATCGGCGGCATGAGCCTTCTTCATCGTGGCGTCCGAGATCGCTTCGCCATGGGCGTCGTAGGCGCAACCGCCGACGAGGTCGGTCTCGGTCTCGATGGTGGCGATGCCTTGGGCGTTGACCCAGGCGACCACGCGGTTCACCTCGGCCATGACCTCTGGGCCGATACCGTCGCCGGGAAGAAACAGAAGATTGTAAACGGCCATGGATTCACGCGCGCCCTGTTGCTAGGAGATGGCGCTTGCGTAACGGGAGATCGGAATGCTGACAAGGGTGCTGTTGGTTTTGGTTCTGGTGGCGGGTTTTGCCACCGGGTTTTCGGATGCCAAGATCGTCGCGATCGGTCTTGCCGACCACGAGGTGACGCAAGTGGAGCTGGAGAAGGGCGAGAAGCTGGCGGTGCCACGTTTCGACACGGGCGGCATCGCCTATGTGCTCGCCGCCAACCTCAAGCAAGGCGACACGGTCGAGATCTCGCTCAACCTTGGGGACAAGTCCTTGCTGCACAACACGCAAGAGCTAAGCCAGGACCAGCCAAGCCTCTTGCTTCAGGCCGGCAAGCGTGGCGTGCCGGCGGGTGGCTGGCCTGAAGGGACCTACCATGCCGAGGCAAAGATCATGCGTGACGGCAAGCCCCTGATCAGCGGGACGTCGACGCCGATGGCATTCGACTAGGCGTTGGGCTGAGACCTAAGCCCAGGGCCGGCGCATTTTGGCTTCGGCCTCGAAGCGGTCGATATGCTCGGCCTTCTCCAAAGTGAGGCCGATATCGTCGATGCCCTCGATCAGGCAGCGCTTCTGAAAGGCGTCGATGTCGAACTGGATCACGCCGCCGTCGGGGCCGCGGATCTCCTGGCTCTCCAGATCGATGGTGATGGTGGCATTGGCTCCGCGCGAGGCATCGTCGAGCAGCTTGTCGACCTCGGCCTGCGGCAGCCTGATTGGCAGAATGCCGTTCTTGAAGCAATTATTGTAGAAAATGTCGGCGAAGGACGGCGCGACGATGCAGCGAAAGCCGAAATCGAGCAGCGCCCAGGGAGCGTGCTCACGCGAGGAGCCGCAGCCGAAATTATCGCCGGCGATCAGGATCGTGGCTTGGTGGTAAGGCGGCCGGTGCAGCACGAAGTCGGGCTTCGGCTGGCCCTCCTCGTCATAGCGAAGCTCGGCGAAGAGCCCGACCCCGAGCCCGGTGCGCTTGATTGTCTTCAGATATTGCTTGGGGATGATCATGTCGGTGTCGACATTGATCATCGGCAGCGGCGCGGCGATGCCGGTGAGCGTGGTGAACTTTTCCATAGCCGGTCCTGACGTTGCGGAATTCCCCTCTCTTTAGCCATTGCCGACGCCGCTGGCCAGGGGCGCGGCGGCCGTCGCCACATCTTCGCTTTTCAGTTCGGAGGGCCCGGACTAAGGTCCGGAGCCCAACGGAGGCGAGGGAGCTTCAGGCGATGGCGGAAACGGTGGTTTATGAAGCGCATCCGGCGATGTTCCGCGCCCACCCGTTCTATTTCGTGCTCTCGGTGCTGCTGATCGCCGCCTTCGGCCTCGGCATTCTCATTCTGCTCTATTGGTACATCAAGACCCGGGCGACGACGCTCATCGTCACCGAGCATGAGCTGATGTATGAGAAGGGAATCCTGAGCAAGGACCGCCTGTCGGTGAATCTCAGGCATGTCCGCTCGGTCTATGTGGCCCAAAGCTTCATCCACCGCATCCTCGGCGTTGGCACGGTCCAGGTCTCGACCGCGGGCGACGAGCCGGAATTCACCATCATGGATATGCCCGATCCCCATGCCATCCGCGAGGCGATCTCCCGCGCCCAGGAGCAGCAGGCGGATCGCGACTAGGAGCTGGCGATGGCAGGGCATGGGGACCAGCACGACCGGACAGAGGCGAAGAGGCTGTTCGTTGCCGTCGCCCTCGCCGCGGTGCTGCTGATCGCGATGGGCGGCGCCGCTCTCTATTACATTGCCGGCTGGTTCGGCGGCTCGGACCCGTTCGCCGGCGGCCTCGACCTGAAGGGGGCGGCGATCATCGCCTTTGGCGTCTCGCTCGCCGTGATCCTGATCATGACCATCGTGTCGGGCGGCGACGCCATCTTCGGCGAGCTGCCCTTCACCATCGCAGGGTTTTTGGTCTTCTTCGTCGTGTTCTGGCTGATGATCGCCTGGATCTTCTAGCCGGCTTTATTGCGGCGCCAAGGTCTGTGCCATCGGTCTCGAGTTCGACTGCGCCGGTGCGGCGGTCGCGGCCTGGGTCGTGCCGCTCTCGATCAGCTTGGTGTAATATTTGCGCATGGTCTCGCAGCGCTGCGGGCCCGGCGGATGCACCCAGTCACCCTTCAAGGTCGAGATGAAGGTGCAGATGTCTTCCATCCCCACGGCGTCGAGCCAGCCCCATTTGACGCCGCGCCTGATAGCGAACAAATCGGCCTTGGTCTCGTCGGCGCCGATGAACTGGTGCCCGCATTCATGGCTGTAGATATAGAGCTTCACCGCCGTGGTGAGGCCGGTGATCTTCTTGGTGTTGAGGATCAGAAATCCGGGAAAGGCGCCGCCCCAGCTGTCGAAATTGGAATTGAGCACCGTCGGCCGCTTGCCGCAATTGACGCCCCTGCCGTCGATCTTCAGCGCGCCGTGGCCGATGAGCTTGGCCTCGGGGCCGGCCTGCTGCAAATATTCCTCGAGGGTCGGCCCTTTGGTGGTCGAGCCTTCGACAAAGGTCCATTCCTGGGCGCTGACCGGGGTTGGCTGGACCGCCAAAGCCCCGAAAATCAAGGCGCCGAGCAACGCCGCCAAAGAAGCCCTGGCCGATGAATTCCTCATGGTTCGCAGCTTACGAGCGGCAAGGGTTTTGCGCAATCCGCCTTGATTCCAAGCCATCTAGTAGTCCCGTGCGGTGACGCCCTTCTTGGCGAAACATTGGTGGAGCTGATTGCAGCGCTCATTGGGATCCGGATGCACTGGGCCATGGCCGGCGATGTTGAACGCGGCGCAGATGTCATTGAGGGCCTGGTCGTTGAGCCAGCCTTCGCGCCGCGCCCGGCGCATGGCGTAGCAATCCGCCGCGTTCTCGCTCGGGCCGTACAGGATGTGGCCGCATTCATGATAGTAGATCAGCCATTGCACCTGGCGCGGAAGGTCGCCCAGGGCCTGCATGTTCAACATGATCACCGTGGATGAGGCGGCGAAGCCCTCGAAATCCCTGAGCAGGGTCTGGGTGCTGCCGCAGGACAGGCGCCGGCCGGCGATCACCAGGCGCCCCGCGGGGACGAGCTTATCCTTCTCGACGCCTAGAGCTTGACGCTCCGGGGCGGCGATGACGAGCGTGAGCACAAGCGCAAAGATAGCCCTTGAGAGGGCAGCCGGCCGCATGATGTTTTCCTTTTGCTGCCCTTCGCGCGCTGTCCGCGCGCCCCTCGCCAGTCTGGAGGGGCGGCGGAGCCCCCGTCAACGCCAAATACCGCCTCTGTCCGACGGTGAAGCGGGCAGCCCCGAATCGGCGGAGCAGTGTCACAATTCTCAAAACTGCGTGATTGCAATGCGGATAGCGTAGCCCACCTCGCTCCCGTGGCATCCAATGATGGCCATAGCGGGTCTCCGCCGTGGCTCTCTGGCAACAGAACGGAGCTATAACGGAGCTATGAGGATGGAACGACTGGCATCGACTCTTCCTCTACGGCATGTCCGGCTCGGCGCAATCGCCGTGCTGCTCGCCCTCGCCGTGGCCATGCCGCAAGCGGGTGCGGTCGAGGACATGAGGTCATTCAGCAGCGGCAAAAAATCCACGAAATCGAAGAGCTGTCCGAAGGGCGAGCGCTACAGCCAAAAGAAGCGCGGTTGCATCAAGACAAGTTGCGGCACCGGCCGGGTGTGGAGCGGTGAGGCCGAGGCCTGCCTTGGGAGCCACGCGGCGGCCTTGACCGACGAGGATCTCTATTTGGGCGCGGGCGACGACGTCCTCGATGGCCGCTATGCCGACGCGCTCGATCTCCTTGGCCGCATCGCCGACAAGCGCCAGGCAAAGGTGCTCAATTTGACCGGCTATGCCACGCGCAAGCTCGGCGATGTCGACCGGGGCATCGACTATTACCACAAGGCGCTCGCGCTCGATCCCGGCTACACCAAGGCGCGCCAATATCTCGGCGAGGGATATTTGCAGAAGGGCGACGTGGCGAAGGCGGAGGCGCAGCTCGACGAAATCGCCGATCGCTGCGGGGGTCCTTGCGAGGACTATACTCTTCTTGCCAACGCGATCGTGGCCCACGTCACCGGCGGGGAGAGCGGCGACTGGTAGGCGCAAGCAGGCGTTAGAACATTCCGTTCGAATTGGCGGCCATGTCGGGGACGATCTGCAGCACGTCCCAATGCTCGACGATCTTGCCATCGCCGTCCAAGCGGAAAATGTCGATCGCCGCCCAGACATGGTCGCCCGGAAACTCCTGCCGGCAATGCAGCACGACGTAGTCGCCTTCGGCGATGGCGCGCTTGAACTCGACATGCATGCCGGGATAGTCGCGCGCGGTTTTCTCGAAATAGTCGATAAGGCCCTGCTTGCCGGTGGCGACGCCGGGATTGTGCTGGATGTACTCGGCACCGGCGTAGCGCTCCATGGCTTCGCGCGGGCGGCCCTGGTTGAAGGCGAGATCGTAGAAGGCGATCACATTCGCTTTGTTGCGCTCGAGATTTGGCATTGATCCATCCCGCCTAGGGTGCGGCCTCGGCTTCGATGTGCTCCATATCGCTGTCGGAAAGGCCGAAATGATGGCCGATCTCGTGCACCAGTACATGGGTGACGATCTGCCCGAGGCTGTCCTCGTGCTCGGCCCAATAATCGAGGATCGGCCTCCGGTAGAGAAACACCATGTCGGGCATGCCGCCCGGATCCATCACGCTTTTTCGCGCCAGATCGACGCCGGCATAGAGGCCGAGCAGGTCATAGGGGGAGTCGATGCCTAAATCGTCGAGCACCTCGTCGAGGGGGAAGTCCTCGACGCGGATGAGAAGATCGCCGGTGAGCTGGCGGAAGCGGGCCGGCAGCCGCCGATAGGCCGCCGCCGCGATCGCATCGATCTCGGCCAGAGACGGGGCCTGGGCGCGGGCCCAATCGGCGCTGGTGGCGCCGGCGACATCTGGTGCTGAGCGCTTGGTCATCTAGCCCGGCTTTCGTGCCAGGACGATCCCCTCCTGCAGGGTGAAGACCATGCCGGCCTCCGTCCCGCGGGGCTTGAGGAAATCCTGCAACGGGGATTGGCGGAGCAGCGTCTTCAGCCGCGCGATGGTGGGCTCGTCGCAGCGCATGCGCGTCACCCAAGGCGTGAACTCGATGTCCTGGTCCATGTGCTCGCTGCTCACGCCGTCGAAGCCGGCCTTGCCCAAGAGGCCGCGCCATTCGCCGAGACCGAGGCAGCGGACGTGGCTCGGATCGCGCAATTTCTCGAAGCGATTATAGGCGGCGGCCCAGCGCTGGATCTCCACCGTCGATAGCTCAGGCAAAATTTCACGATCGGGCGAGAGATTGTCGACGAGCGCCAGCCGGCCCTTCGGCATCAGCACGCGCAAGGCTTCGGCGGCGAAGGCGGCGACGTCGGCGAAATGATGCGCCGCGAGCCGGCAGGTGACGAGGTCGAAGCTCATATCGGGAAAGGGCAGGTCCTCGGCCTGGGCGCGGATGGTCTTGACGTTGCCGAGTCCCCGCGCGGCGGCGAGCTTCTTGGCCTCGGCCAGCATGGTATCGGTGATGTCGCTGGCGGTGACCTTGGCCACGTGTGGGGCAAAAGCGAACGCGGTGTGACCGGCGCCGGTGGCGACATCGAGCACGCGCCAGCCCTTTTCAGGTGCGACAAGTTCAACTAGGCGGGCGAGGCTTTCGCCCTTGGCATGAACCGAGGAGGTGGCGTAGTCGGCGGCGGCCGCCCCGAATTTCTGCTGCGCCAGCGACTTCGTCTCGGGGGATATCATCCTGCCGCCTATCTCGGCGATGACGCCAAAGAGGCCAAGTCTACCGGAAGTCGCGGATATCGACGAAGCGCCCGCTGACCGCGGCGGCGGCGGCCATGGCCGGCGACACCAGATGGGTGCGTCCGAGCCTGCCCTGACGCCCCTCGAAATTGCGGTTCGAGGTCGAGGCGCAGCGCTCGCGCGGGGACAGCTGATCCGGGTTCATGCCGAGGCACATGGAGCAGCCCGGCTCGCGCCAGTCGAAACCGGCGTCCTTGAAGATCTGGTCGAGACCCTCGGCCTCGGCCTGCTCCTTCACCAGGCCGGAGCCTGGCACGATCATGGCGCTGATCGTGGGGTGCACGTGTCGGCCGGCGACGACCTTGGCCACTTCGCGCAAGTCCTCGATGCGGCCATTGGTGCAGGAGCCGATAAACACCCGGTCGAGCGTGATGTCGGTGATCTTCTCGCCGCCTTGCAGGCCCATATAATCGAGCGAGCGGATCGCGGCCGTGCGCTTGATCTCGTCCGCGATCTCCTCCGGCCGCGGCACGCGACCGGTGACGGAGACGACCTGCTCCGGGCTCGTGCCCCAGGTCACGATCGGCGGCAGCTTTGCCGCGTCGAGCACGATTTCGTGGTCGAAGGCCGCGCCCTCGTCGGAATAAAGCGTCTGCCAATGGCGGATGGCCTGCTCCCAGGCGCCGGCCTTCGGCGCGCGCGGGCGGCCTCGGATGTAATCGAAGGTCTTCTCGTCAGGCGCGATCAGGCCGGCGCGGGCGCCGCCCTCGATCGACATGTTGCAGACGGTCATGCGCCCTTCCATGGACAGCGCCTTGATCGCGTCGCCGGCATATTCGATGACGTGGCCGGTGCCGCCGGCGGTGCCGATCTCGCCGATGATGGCGAGGATGATGTCCTTGGCGGTGACGCCTGGCGGTAGCGCGCCGTCGACGCGCACGCGCATGTTCTTGGCCTTGCGCTGGATCAGCGTCTGGGTGGCGAGCACATGCTCGACCTCGCTCGTGCCGATGCCATGCGCCAGCGCGCCGAAGGCGCCATGGGTCGAGGTATGGCTGTCGCCGCAGACGATGGTGGTGCCGGGGAGGGTGAAGCCCTGCTCCGGCCCGATGATGTGAACGATGCCCTGGCGGTGGTCGAGCTCGCTGAAATAGTCGATGCCGAACTCGCGCGCGTTCTCGGCCAGCGTCGCCACTTGCAGCGCCGATTCAGGATCGTCGATGCCGTGGGAGCGGTCGGTGGTGGGCACGTTGTGATCGACCACGGCCAGCGTCTTTTCCGGTGCGCGCACCTTGCGGCCGGCCAGGCGCAGGCCTTCGAAGGCCTGTGGGCTCGTCACCTCATGCACGAGGTGACGGTCGATATAGAGCACGGCGGTGCCGTCAGGGGCCTCATGCACCAGGTGCTCGTCCCAGATCTTGTCGTAAAGGGTGCGGGTTTCGGCCATCTCGGGTCTTGTCGTGCTCGGAAATTCTCTAATTTCTCCACGTCAGATAGCGCTTGATGGGGCCGTTGCAAAGCCCCTGCCGAATACTCGGCGTCATGCCCGGGTAAAGTCCCGAGCATCCACGTCCCTAGAGCTAAAAAATCGTGGATGGCCGGGACGAGCCCGGCCATGACGAAAGAAAAGGATAAGTCCGGAGGTTAGGACTTCTTGTCTTTCTTGGCGGGGGCCTCGGGCTCGGCGGTCTCTTCGCCAGCCTCGGTCGCGGCCTCAGCCTCGTCCTCGGCCGGAACCTCGTCGGCGGTGGTCTCGGCCATCAGCGCAACGGCCTTGGCCGCCCAATCGTCATTCTCGATCTGGCCATCGAGTTCGAGCGCGTCGTCGAGCTTGATGATGTCGTCATCGGAGAGATTGGCGATCTGGTCGAATTTGATCAGGCCGAGCTTCTTCAGCTTCTTCTCGAGCTCCGACGTGATGCCCGGAATGAGCTTCAGGTCGTCGGGCTCGCCCTTCGGCTTGGTGAAGCCTTTGAACACTTCCTTCTGCTTGCCGCGCGCGATCTGGCGCTCGGGGATACGCGCGGACTTGCCGCGGCGACCGCGCAGATAATAGAGCTTGGCCCGGCGGACGCGGCCGCGGCGCACGACCTCGATCGAGTCGATCAGAGGCGAGTAGATGGGGAAGACGCGTTCGACGCCCTCGCCATAGGAAATCTTGCGCACGGTGAAGTTCTCGTTCAGCCCGCCGCCGGCGCGGCCGATGCAGACGCCCTCATAGGCCTGGACGCGGGCGCGCTCGCCCTCGACCACCTTGACGTTGACGCGGAGCGTGTCGCCGGGGCCGAATTCCGGCACCTTGCGCTTCTTGGCCAGGGCCGCGGCCTGCTCTTGTTCGAGCTGCTGGATGATATTCATAGCGATAACCTTTCCTGGGCGCCTGCCTTGGCCTTATGGCCATAGGAGCGAACGCCATTCTTTTTGATTGATCCAGATTGTGTTTCGCGCGCGCTAGCACGCAGGCGACGCGTGTTCCTAGCGCAAGCGTTCCCTTTTGTCGATGGATTTGCAGGGAATCCCTCCCCCGGAAAGGGGGAGGGTGGCGATCCGGCGATGTCGCCGGTCGCCGGGTAGGGGTCGATTTCAGGTGCACGAGCAGGATGACCCCCACCCCGGCCCTCCCCCTTTTGGAGGGGGAGGGAGGCGCTTCACCGCCTTTTCAGCTTCTCCCACAAATCCGGGCGGCGGGCCTTGGTGATGCTTTCAGCCTGCTCGTGGCGCCATTTGGCGATTTTGGCGTGGTCGCCAGAGAGCAGCATTTTGGGGATGGCAAGGCCCTCCCACTCCCGTGGCCGGGTGTAATGCGGATATTCGAGCAGGCCAGAGGTAAAGCTCTCCTCGGTGAGCGACACCTCGTTGCCGGCCACGCCGGGAAGGAGGCGCACACAGGCATCGATCAGCACCTGCGCCGCCAGCTCGCCGCCGGAGAGCACATAGTCGCCAATCGAGATTTCCTCGACCTGGCGCGCTTCCAGCACGCGCTCATCGACGCCTTCGAACCGGCCGCAAAGCAGGATCGCTCCCGGACCCTGCGCCAGCTCCCGCGCGCGCGCCTGGGTTAGCGGCTTGCCGCGCGGCGACAGATAGATCGTCGGCGTGTCGGCGGGCATGCCGGCGCGGGCGGCATCGATGGCAGCGGCGGCGACATCGGCGCGCATGACCATGCCCGGCCCGCCCCCGGCCGGGGTGTCGTCGACGGAGCGGTGCTTGTCGGTGGCGGAGTCGCGGATGTCGGCGATGGACAGGGACCAGGCCCCCTCGGCCAGCGCCTTGCCGGCGAGGCTAAGTCCGAGCGGTCCCGGGAACATCTCCGGGAAGATGGTGAGCACGGTCGCGCGCCACATAGTGCACCCCTGTCATTGCCGGGCTTGATCCCGGCCTAATCGAACAGGCCTTCGACCGGGACCACGACGAGGGTGCCGGCCTTCATATCGACCTCCGGCACCACCTCTTGCGTGAACGGCACCAGCACATCCGCGCCTCCGTCCGAAGGCCTGATCTCGAGCAGATCGCCGGCGCCGAAATTATGGACCGCGATCACGGTGCCGATGGCCGCGCCATCGCGGCCGATCGCGGCCAGCCCGATCAGATCGGAATGATAATACTCCCCCTCTTCCCGCTCGGGCAGGCGGGAGCGGGGGAGGTAGAGCTTCGTTCCGGTCAGGGCCTCGGCCGCCTCGCGCGTGGAGACGCCCTTGATGCCCGCGATCAACGCCTTCGGCGTGACCCGCGCCGAAGCGAGCTCGATCAGCCGTGCGCCGCTCTCGTCCTCGAGCGGGCCGTAGCTCGCGATATCGGCGGGCGCGGCGGTGAAGGAGCGGATGCGGACCTCGCCCTTCAACCCTTGCGCGGCGCCGATCTCGCCGAGCAGCACGCGGTCCGGTCTGTCCGGCAAGACTAGGCGCCTGGCGGCAGCTCGGCCTCGACCGGAGCGGCGTCGTCGGGCGCGGGCTCATCGGGCGCGGGCTCATCAACCGGCTCGGCCGGAGCGGGCTCGGGTGGAGCGGCGTCGTCAGACGCGGGCTCGTCGACCGGTTCGACCGGAGCGGGCTCGGGCGGAGCCGCAGCGGCTTCGGCCGCGGCCTTTTCCTTCTCGGCCTCGGCCGCCAGCTTCGCTTCCTCGCGCTCAAGCCGCTTCTTGCCGGGCAGGGCCTTGGTCGGGTTCACGCGCGCGTCGCGCTTCGCCAGTCCCAATTTGTCCAGGAAGCGGAGCACGCGGTCGGTCGGCTGGGCGCCCTGCCCAAGCCAATGCTTGATGCGCTCCTCGAGGAGCGTCACGCGGTCGGCCGAATCCTTCGGCAGCAGCGGGTTGAAGGTGCCGACCTTCTCGATATAGCGGCCGTCGCGCGGGCTTCTCGAGTCGGCGATGACGATCCGGTAGAAGGGCCGCTTCTTGGCGCCGGCCCGCGCCAGTCTGATCTTCAGTGACATGTCCAATCCTTCTCTTCGATAGCTGTCGTGGTTCCTGAGTTCATCTCTTCTTCGATTTTGGTAGGCCGGGAATGCCCCGGGGCATGCCGGGAAGTCCAGGCAGGCCGCGCGGCATGCCGCCACCGAGGCCAGGCAGTCCGCCCTGCGGCAGCGGCGGCAGGCGAGGGGGTAGGGCCGAGGCGGCATCGGCTGGCAGCGCGGCCGGGAGTTCCGGCGGCGGACCGCCTCCGAACATCTGGCCCAGCATTCCCCGCTTCTTGCCCATCGATTTCATCATGTCCGCCATCTGGCGGTGCATCTTCACCAGCTTGTTGATGTCCTGCACCGAGCTGCCGGAGCCAGCCGCCACCCGCTTCTTGCGCGAGGCGTTGAGCAGTTTCGGGTTCTTGCGCTCGCCCTTGGTCATCGAGCCGATGATCGCCTGCTGGCGCTTGAGGACGGTGTCGTCGAGCTTGGCGGCGTCGATCTGCTTCTTGATCTTGCCGACGCCGGGAAGCATGCCGAGCACGCCGCCCATGCCGCCAAGCTTCTGCATCTGCTTCAATTGCTCGGCCAGATCCTCGAGATCGAAGGCGCCCTTGCGCATTTTGCGGGCGATGGCTTCCGCCTTGTCGACCTCGATCGTCTCGATCGCCCTTTCGACCAGGCCGACCACGTCGCCCATGCCGAGGATGCGGCCGGCCACGCGTGCGGGATCGAAGTCTTCGAGCGCATCGAACCTCTCGCCGACACCCATGAGCTTGATCGGCTTGCCGGTGACGGCGCGCATGGAGAGCGCGGCGCCGCCGCGACCGTCGCCGTCGATGCGGGTGAGCACGATGCCGGTAAGCGGCAGGCGCTCGTCGAAATTGCGGGCGAGGTTGACCGCGTCCTGGCCGGTCAGCGCATCGGCCACGAGCAAGGTCTCATGCGGCTTGGCCAGCGCCGCGATCGTCGTCGCCTCCGCCATCAGCTCTTCGTCGATATGGGTCCTGCCGGCGGTGTCGAGCAGCAGCACGTCGAAGCCGCCGAGCCTGGCCGCCTCGAGCGCGCGCTTGGTGATGGCGGCCGGGTCTTGGCCCTCGACGATGGGAAGCGTGGCGATTTCGGTCTGCTCGCCCAGCACGCGAAGCTGCTCTTGCGCCGCGGGCCGTCGCGTATCGAGCGAGGCCATCAGCACCTTCTGCTTATCGCGGGTCTGGAGGCGGCGGCCGATCTTGGCCGTGGTCGTGGTCTTGCCCGAGCCCTGCAAGCCAACCAGCATCATCACCACCGGCGGCGAGGCCGCGAGGTCGATGGGAACCGCGTCCGAGCCGAGCATGCGCACGAGCTCGTCATGCACGATCTTGATCACCATCTGGCCGGGCGTGATGGAGCGCACCACGTCCTGACCGACTGCCTTTGCCTTTACCGCGTCGGTGAAGTCGCGCACCACGTCGAGCGCCACATCCGCCTCGAGCAAAGCGCGGCGAACCTCACGCATGGCTTCGTCCACGTCGGTCTCGGTCAGCGCACCCCGGCGGGTGAGCTTGTCGAGAATGGCGCCAAGGCGCTCCGACAGGGTCTCGAACATTCGCTTCTCTCTCCAGGCGCTTCACGCCCAGGCCAAAGGCCGGTAGCGCCAAGCAAAACGCGCTCAAGCAGGCCAAAGGCCGGTAGCGCCAAGCAAAACGCGCTCAAGCAGGCCAAGGCCGGTAGCGCAAAGCAAAAAGCACCCGAGGGCGCATCGCGCTGTCGGGTGTTGACCTCCCTGCCTCCTGATTATTGGCGCTACCGGCCTTGGCCGGCGCTTAAGCGCTCAAGTGGCGCGAAGCGCGATAGCGAAATAAGCATGTGCAGGGCGGCGGCTCGAAACTTGAGCTGCCATTGAATTTCGAGCGGAATGTCGTCGAGCAGGCGCCGCAAGTCAAGCCCGGGGGCTCGGGTTAGGGAGACCTAGGGCGACAGGGACGCCGAAGCGGCGACCATGAGCACCCCGATCCCTAGGACCACGATGCCTGAATAGGGGATGCTTTGTCTCGGGCCCTCCGGGTTCTGCTCGGGCACGCGTCTTTTCGACCAGGACTTGGCGGTCTGATAGACGACGATGGCAACGCCGACCACGATCACGACGCTGCCCAAATTCGCCAGAACGGCCAATGCAGTCATGGAGCCCCTCCCAAAGTCGGTCCGCGCGTGACTATAGGCGATAGCGCGGAGCTGGACGATGCGTTTGCTGGCTAAATCCGCAACAGCGGTTCGAGCCTGACGGCGAGATCGAGTAGCGCCTCGTCGCCATCCTTCCAGCCGATGAAGGAGAGGCCGACTGGGCAGCCGGCCGCGATCCCAGCCGGAATCGAGATTTGCGGCAGGCCGGCATGGCCGGCAGGGCAGGTGCTGCCAAGGGTCATGGCCCTGAATTCGACCGTCGAAGCGCCGTCTGGGATGTCCCGCCCGGGCGGCAGCGTCGGCGTCGTCGGCATCACGATCAAGGTGCCGGGCCGGGCGAGATCATGCAGCCGCTTGGCCGCCAGAGCCCGAATCTCGCGTCCCCTCCTGGCGTCCTCCGGGGTTACGCTGGCGGCGATGCCGAAGCGCTCCCTGATCGCCGGCGACAGTCCCTCTGCATGAGCGAGGGCGAAGGGCATCAAGGTCGATTGCAGTTCGAAGCCTTGGATGGCGCGGAAGGCGTTGCGCCAGGCGTCGAACGCTTCGCCGGCGACATCCAGCCGCTCTTGGGTTGGAAGCGCGGCCGCGATCTGGTCGAGCACCGGCCACAGCTCCTCGCCGATGCTCGATTCGGCGCGGTCGAACATGTCTTGCGCCACCACCACGCGCTGAAGCGTTGCCGTCACACCGTTGCCGTCGAGGATCGCGCGACCGACTCCGCGGAACAGCTCGGCCTCGCGGGCGAGGAAGCCGACGGTGTCGTAGCTCGGCGCCATGGGGGTGGCGCCGGCCATGCCGATGCGGCCATGGGTTGGGCGGAGACCGTAAAGACCGCAGAAGGACGCCGGTACGCGGATCGAGCCGCCGGTGTCGCTGCCAAGGGCGAAATCGCACAGGGACGCCGCCACGGCCGCGGCCGAGCCGCAGGATGAGCCGCCGGTGACGTGGCGGGGGCAGAGCGTATTGACCGGCGTGCCGTAGTGGGCGTTGCCGCCGAGCAGGCTGTAGAAGAACTCGTCGCAGATGGTGATGCCGGTGAGCGTCGCTCCGGCCTCGAGCAGCCGACGAATGACGGGCGCGGTCTCTTGTGCCGGGCTTGCCGCTTGATACCAATCCGGATTGCCGTTGCCGGTCCTGTGGCCCTCGACCGCGAACAGATCCTTGATCATGAAGCTTCGCCCGGTGAGGGGCCCAGTGGCGCTGCCCTCGATCGGCACCGGCACAGTGTGGGGGACAAGGGCGCCGACGGGATCGTTGACCGGAACCGAGGGCATAGCGTCTCCTCAACGCGCAGGGGTGGCTTTCGCGCAAATCACGCTTTGCGCGCGATCACGGCATATAACAGCGGGCGCGAGGCAGGCAATGTTGGAGACCGGCGTGCCGGGTGATGAGCCAAAAGACAGGAGCTTGCCGCGAGCGGTGTGGGCGCTCGGCCTGACCTCGCTGTTCATGGACATGTCGTCGGAACTGATCCACGGGCTCCTGCCGCTGTTCCTGGTGATCAATCTCGGCGCCTCGGCCGCGGTGCTGGGCGCGATCGAAGGCATCGCCGAGGCGACGGCCCAGGTCACGCGCGTCTTCTCCGGCTGGCTGTCCGATGTGCTGCAACGGCGGAAGCTGCTCGCGGTGCTGGGCTACGGCCTGGCCGCGGTGACCAAGCCGCTGTTTCCGCTGGCAGGCTCCGTCGGCACCGTCCTCTTCGCCCGATTCGCCGACCGCGTCGGCAAGGGCATCAGGGGTGCGCCGCGCGATGCCCTCCTCGCCGACGTCACGCCGCGCGCAAGCAGAGGCGCCGCTTTCGGCTTGCGCCAGTCGCTCGATACGATTGGCGCGGTGCTGGGGCCGTTGGCGGCCATCGGCCTGATGTTTCTGTTCAATGACGATATCCGCATCGTGCTCTGGTTCGCGGTACCGCCGGCTCTGATCGCCGTGGTCATTCTCATCGTCGGCGTGAAGGAACCGGCCACCCCGCCTCAAAAAGAGAGGGTTCCGCTCAGACTGAGAGAGATCGCTCTGCTCGGCCGTCCCTATTGGCTCGTGCTCGGCGCCGGCGCGATCTTCACTTCGGCCCGGTTCAGCGAGGCCTTTCTCGTGCTTCGGGCGCAAGACGCGGGTCTCGCCCTCGCCTTCGCTCCAGCCGTCATCGCGGTGATGAGCATCGTCTTTGCCCTGAGCGCCTATCCCGCCGGGCGCATCCAGGACCAGGCGGGCTCCCGCCCGCTGCTGCTTGCTGGTCTTGCGGCCCTGATCGTCGCCGATCTGGCGCTTGGTTTCGGGCAGTCGCTCGGCGCGGTGTTTGCCGGGATCGCGCTCTGGGGGCTGCATATGGGGCTGACGCAAGGCGTGCTTGCCGCCTTGGTTGCGGCAACCGCGCCGGAGCGCTTGCGCGGGACGGCGTTCGGCCTGTTCGGCCTGGTCACCGGCCTATTCGCCCTGCTCGCCAGCGTCTTGGCCGGGCTGCTTTGGGTCGAGCTTGGTTCCGCCGCCAGTTTTGCCGCAGGCGCGGGCCTTGCGGCCGCGGCGCTGATCGCCTTTCTCTTCCTTGGGCAAGCAGGCGAGAGCCGCTAAAAGGATCCCATGAGCGCCATGTCCTTCCGCAAGATGAACGGTCTCGGCAACGACTTCGTCGTGCTCGATCTTCGCGCGCGGCCGCTTGCGCTTGGGACCGGCGAGGTGACGGCGATCGCCGACCGCAAGCGTGGGCTTGGCTGCGATCAATTGATCGCGCTTGAGCCGTCCACCGATGCCGACGTGTTCATGCGTATCTGGAACGCCGATGGCGGCGAGGTGGGCGCATGCGGCAACGCCGCGCGCTGCGTCGCGGCCCTGATCGCGGAGGAGCGCGGCACTGCTCGCGTCAGCATCGAGACGGAGAATGCGGTGCTCGGCGCCACCGTCAACGACGACGGCACCGTGACCATCGACATGGGCGCGCCACGGCTCAATTGGGACGAGATCCCGCTCTCGCGGCCTTTCGCCGATACGAAACGGATCGAGATCGAGCCGCTCGGCGATTCCGCCTTGCATTCGCCCGCCGTGGTCAATGTCGGCAACCCGCATTGCATCTTCTTCGTCGATGACATCGAGGCGCACGATCTGGCTCGCTTCGGACCGATGCTCGAGCGCCATCCCCTGTTCCCGCAGCGCGCCAATATCTCGCTCGCGCAAGTGACCGGGCCAGGCAGTCTGCGCTTGCGCACCTGGGAGCGTGGCGCCGGCCTGACCAAAGCGTGCGGGACGGCCGCCTGTGCCGCCGCGGTTGCGGCCGTGCGGCGGGGGCTCACGCGCCGCATGGTGACGGTGACGCTTCCGGGCGGAGACCTCGTCATCGATTGGCGCGAGGATGACGACCACGTCCTGATGACGGGCCCCTACGCGCTCGACTACGAGGGCACGCTGCCGCCCGAGCTGTTGCAGCCGGCTACCACCCACTCCACCTAAGGGCGTTGCCGGTTCGCGGCCCCCTGAGTTTCGTGTTAGAAGCCTGAAATGTCAGAGATCGAGATCATCACCTTCGGCTGCAGGCTCAACGCCTATGAGTCGGAGGTCATGCGCAAGCACGCCGAGAATGCTGGGCTCGAGGCCGCGGTGATCGTCAACACCTGCGCCGTCACGCAGGAAAGCGTGCGCCAGGCCCGGCAAGCCATCCGCAAAGCCCGCCGCCAGCGGCCCGACGCCAAGATCGTGGTCACCGGCTGCGCCGCGCAAATCGACCCTGCCGCCTTCGCCGCCATGGCCGAGGTCGACCATGTCATCGGCAATCACGAGAAGACGCAAGGCGCGACCTTCCGCGCGCTCGGCGGCGAGACCGAGCGGGTCAGGGTCAACGACATCATGTCGGTGACGGAGACCGCCGGGCATCTGATCGAAGGCTTCGGCGGTCAGGCCCGCGCCTATGTGCAGATCCAGAATGGCTGCGACCACCGCTGCACCTTCTGCATCATTCCCTTCGGGCGCGGCCCCTCGCGGTCGGTGCCGGCGGGCGAGGTGGTAGCGCAGATCCGCAAGCTGGTGGAGAACGGCTACGCCGAAATCGTGCTCACCGGCGTCGACGTCACCGCCTATGGCGGCGACCTTCCGGGCGAGATGACGCTCGGCAAGCTGGTGGCCAAGGTGCTGAAGCTCGTGCCGGAGCTGCCGCGGCTCCGGCTATCCTCGATCGACTCGGTCGAGGCCGACGCCGCGCTGCTGCAAGTCATCGCCGAGGAGCCGCGGCTGATGCCGCATCTGCATCTGTCGTTGCAGGCGGGAGACAATTTGACCCTCAAGCGCATGAAGCGCCGCCATTCGCGCGAGCATGCGGTCGGTTTCTGCGACGAGGTGCGGCGCCTGCGCCCCGACATGGTGTTCGGCGCCGATCTGATCGCTGGCTTTCCCACCGAGAGCGAGGCGATGTTCGCCGGCTCGCTCGCGCTGATCGACGATTGCGGGCTGACGTTCCTGCATGTGTTTCCGTTTTCGGCGCGGCCCGGAACTCCGGCGGCGCGCATGCGGCAGCTCAATGGCGCGATCGTCTCCGAGCGCGCGGCTCGCTTGCGGCAGAAGGGGGTCGAGGCGCTCCGCCGGCATCTCGCCGGGGCCGAGGGCCGGCACATCGAGGTGCTGATGGAGAGCGAGGGCCGCGGCCGCGCCGCCGATTTCACGCCGGTGAAGATCGAGGGGAACGACGCCGCGGGCGGACTGATTGATGCCGTTGTGAGAGGTCATGACGGCAGTGCGTTGATTGCAAGGATGCGGCATGAGTAGCGACCAGAGGTCCGGCCTTTGGCAGCGCCTGTTTGGCCTGGGTGGCGGCGCGGCGCCGGAGAAGACTGAGGCGGTAAAGCCGGCCAAGAAGGCACCGCCAAAGCCAAAGCCGGCGCCGAAGGAACCATTGGACCGAAAGCGGCCAGCAAAAAAGGCTGGCACCAGGGCGAAGAAATCAGTCACGCCCAAGGGCCAGCCTCCGGCCGGCCCTGTATTGGAGCCAGGCGCGGTTCCACCGGAGGAGGGATCGCCAGGGACCCGGGCACAGGGCAGCCCCGTTGACGCGGACCGAGCCGCGCCGGACGCGGGAGCAGCGGCACCAGGGGCCGGGCCCGAGGACGACGACAGGACCATGGGCTCGGCCGCGGGCGAGACGCGGGGACCAAGCTGGTTCGCGCAGCTCCGCCAGGGCCTGGCCCGCACGTCCGCGGCGCTCGGCGATAATCTCACCTCCGCCTTGAGCCGCCGAAAGTTCGACGAGGAGACGCTGGACGAGCTCGAGGAGGCGCTGATCAAGGCCGATCTCGGCATCGCCATGGCCTCCCGCATCCGGTCCGCGATCGCGGCCGCGCGGCATGAGCGCGGACTTTCGCCGCAAGGCGTGCGCGAGGTACTCGCCGCCGAAATCGCCAAGGTGCTCGCGCCCGTGGCCGAACCGTTCAAGCTTGCGCCCGATGCGCACCCGCATGTGATCCTGCTTGTCGGCGTGAATGGCACCGGCAAGACGACGACGGCGGCGAAGATGGCGCGTCAATTCATGCGCGCGGACAAATCCGTGATGCTGGCGGCCGCCGACACGTTCCGCGCCGCCGCCATCGACCAGCTGAAGGTCTGGGGCAAACGCGTCGGGGCTGAAGTGGTGGCCAAGGATGTCGGTGCCGATCCCGCCGGCGTTGCCTATGAGGCGTTCGAGCGGGCCAGAGCCGAGGGCCGCGACGTGCTGATCATCGATACGGCGGGGCGGCTGCAGAACAAATCGGACCTGATGGCGGAGCTGGCCAAGATCGTGCGCGTGCTGAAGAAGCTCGATCCCGAGGCCCCCCACAGCGTCGTGCTCGTGCTCGACGCCACCACCGGGCAGAACGCCCTCAATCAGGTGCAGATCTTCCAGGAGATCGCCGGCGTCACCAGCCTGGTCCTGACCAAGCTCGACGGCACCGCCCGCGGCGGCATCCTTGTCGCCATCGCCGAGCGCTTCGGCCTGCCGGTCAATGCCATCGGTGTCGGCGAAGGCGTGGACGACCTCCAGGCTTTCGACGCCCAGGACTTCGCCGGCGCCATAGCCGGTGTGGACGATAAGAATGCCGCAGCAGCCTAAGGCCTCGCCGGCGATCCAGACCAAGAACGCCGAGAGCGGTCAGGCGCTTGCCGCCAAGCTTGCGATCGAGCTCGGACCTTTGCTCGTGTTTTTCGGCGCCAACGCGGCGGCCGGCATCTATGTGGCGACGGCGGCGTTCATGGTGGTGACGCTGATCTCGCTTGCCGTGGCCTGGTGGCGCTATCACAAGCTGCCGGTGATGCCGCTCGTCAGCGGCGTGGTGGTGCTCGTGTTCGGGACGTTGACGCTTTATCTGCGCGACGAGACCTTCATCAAGCTCAAGCCCACCATCGTCTACATGATCTTCGCCGTGGTGCTTGGCGCCGGGTTGCTGATGAAGAAGCCCGTGCTCGAGCTTCTGCTCGGCCCTGTGTTCAATCTCACCGAGGAAGGCTGGCGCAAGCTGACGCTGCGCTGGGCCGTGTTCTTCATCGCCATGGCCGTGGTCAACGAGCTTGTGTGGCGCAACTTTTCCACCGATGCCTGGGTGAGCTTCAAAGCCTTCGGCTTTCTGCCGATCACCTTCGCCTTCGCCCTATCCCAGATGCCGCTCATGCAGCGTTACGCCGAGGCGCCTGCTGCCGGAGGGACGGCCGATAAGGAAAACGGCACGCCCAAGGGTCGTTAAGCTTTTAATCAAAATTGCTAAATATTTATCCGCCTACGTCTTGCGGGCGCGCCGTTTCCTCCCGATATCTCTAAGAGCCACGCCTCGGTCGCGGTTGGTTGCGGCCGCGTTATGCTCTGTGGGGACTTTTCACGCCTTAAAGTTCGGATATGCCCTAAGATTGTGATAAATTTTCGATAAACGGTCTATATCGGCCGCTCTACGGGGATTTAGGCCGCGCCCTGCGGGAAGGGGTTGGACTTGAAATGACCTCCAAGAACTCCGCTCAGCTCGAGCGTTCTGCCACGCATCTGATCCATCGAGCCGGCCAATGCGCGACCGATATGTTTCAGGTCGAGGCTCGCTCCAGTGGTCTTACCCCCCGCCAATTCGCCGTGCTCATGACCATTGCCGGGGAGGAAGGCTTGACCCAGACCGACCTGGTGGACCGCACGGGGATCGACAGGTCGACCCTTGCCGACATCGTCGCGAGGCTGCTGTCGCGGGGGCTGATCCATCGGCGCCGGGCCAAGGAGGATGGCCGGGCCTATGCCATTAAACTCACCTCCCAAGGCTGGAAGGGCCTGCGGGAGGCCGAGCCCGGAGCTGCGGCCGCTGATTCGCGTCTACTGGCCGCGTTGCCGCCTTCCAAGCGCCAGGAATTTCTCGACATCCTCCAAACCATCGTGACCGCCGCGCGCAAATAGCGGGCGCGCCGCCGGTAGCCGAAGCTGCTCAGCCTTGAGGCTTGGGGATTGGCTCCGTCAATTTGGGCAAGAGCTTTTCGCGGATTGCCTCCTCGGTCAGCGGACCCACATGGCGGTAGGCGATCTTGCCGTCGCCCGTGATCACATAGGTCTCCGGCACGCCATAGACGCCCCAGTCGATGGCCACGCGCCCGGTGCGGTCCGCGCCCACGCGGGCGAACGGATTGCCATAGCGGCCGAGAAACCGCCGGGCCGCGGCCGGGTCGTCCTTGTAGTTGATGCCGTAGAGGCGCACGCCCGGCTGTTTTGCCAGCTGCATGAGCAAGGGGTGCTCCTCGCGGCAGGGCACGCACCAGGAGGCCCACACATTCACGATCGTCGGCTGACCAGTGGCAAGATCGGCAGCGCCAAAGGGTTCCGCCCCGCCGCCTTCGCCGGTAAGCCCTTCGATCTTGGGCAAGCCGAAGGGCGGGACGGGCTTACCCAGGAGCGCCGAGGGCAGGTGGGACGGGTCGCCACTGTACAAAGCGAGCCAGAACAGTCCGGCGAGGCTGGCGAAGATGAGGAGCGGCAGCGCCAGGCTCCATTTCCGCCAGAAGGATCGTGATCCTGGCTCGGTCATGGGCGTGGCTTTCTGCTGGCTCGGGCTTTTCTTTGACTAGGCTTCGGCTTGGTTGACACGGCCGGCTTGGACGAGCGCCGGGTGAAGCCTTTGCGCTCGAGCTCAGCCAAAATCCGCCGCTGCCGCCGGTCGTCGCCCAGGATGAACAGCACCAGCGCCGTCACCGTGACGAAGGTGATGCCATAGGCTGCCCAGATGAAGACCGCATGGGGACCGAGATCGGGCATGGAGGCGGGGCCTGGCTAGGCTGCCGCGGCGCGCTCGACATGCACCTGACGCAGCGCATGCACGCGGCGCCTCAGGATCTCGGCGCGCATGGCGATGAGGTGCAGGAGCACGAACAGAAGCGTGAAGCCGATGGCCATGATGAACAGAGGGGTGAGCAGCGACGAATCGATGGTTGGGCCGTTAATGCGAAAAATGCTCGCCGGCTGGTGCAGCGTGTTCCACCAATCCACGGAGAATTTGATGATGGGCACGTTGATGAAGCCGACCAAAGCGAGAATGGCGGCGGCCCGCCCGGCCCGGCCCGGCTCGTCGATCGATTGCCATAGCGCAATCAGGCCGAGATAGAGCAGAAACAGCACCAACATCGAGGTCAATCGCGCATCCCAGACCCAATAGGTGCCCCACATCGGCTTGCCCCAGAGCGAGCCGGTGACGAGGGCGAGGAAACAGAAGGTGGCGCCGATGGGTGCCGCGGTCTTGGCCGCGACCTCGGCCAGTGGATGGCGCCAGACGAGCGAGCCCAGGCTTGCGAGCGCGATCAGAGTGTAGCCGAACATGGCCAGCCAAGCCGCCGGCACATGCACGAACATGATCTTCACGGTCTCGCCTTGCTGATAGTCGGGCGGGGCCACGAACAGCGCGAGGTAAAGGCCGATGCCGAGCAGGAGCAAGGTGAGGGCCGCGAGCCAGGGGATGATGCGCTCGGCCAGGGCCAGAAAACGCGTCGGATTGGCAAGGCTTGGCATGGGCTCCCCTGTAGTGGTTTTGGCAGATGAGCGCAATTGACCTCCTAGCGCAGCGCGGTGCGGAGCGCGGCGGCGGCGGCGATGGGCGCCAGCACCAGGCTCGCCAGGCTGAGGGCGCAAAGCATCAGAAAGGGAGGCCAGGGCGAGGCCGGCCCAACGCTTGCGGCGGACACGGTGGCCACGCCAAAGATCAGCACCGGCACATAGAGCGGCAGCACCAGCAGCGCGAGCAGCACGCCGCTCCGCCGCAAGCCCAAAGTGAGGCCAGCGCCGATGGCGGCGACGAAGCTGACGGCCGGGGTGCCGGCCAGCATGGCGAGCACCAGCAGCGGGAAAGCATCGATCGGCAAATTGAGGAGCAGCCCGAGAAGCGGAGCGAGCAGGGCCAGCGGCACGCCGGTCACGACCCAATGGGCGAGGCTTTTCAGCGCCGCGACGAGTTCGAGCGGCAAGGGGCCCATGGCCAGAACGTCGAGGCTGCCATCCTCGTAGTCGTTGTGGAAGATGCGGTCGGCGGAGAGCAGGCTCGCGAGCAGCAGCGCCACCCACAGCACGCCGGGGGCGATGCGCGACAAGAGGTTGAGGTCTGGACCTAGCCCTAAGGGAATGATGGCGACCACCACGAGGTAGAAGCCAAGCGCGGTGCCGGTGGTGCCGCCCTCGCGCCAGGCGAGCCTGACGTCGCGGCGGAACAGAGCCCAGGCCGATTTCACGACACGTGCTCCCGCTTGAGCGCGAGCTCCTGCGAGAAGCGCAGTTCGAGCGGCGTATGGCTGGCAACCACGGCGATGCCCCCTTGCGCCAAATGCTCGGCGATCGCCTGGCCGAGGGCTGTGACCGACGGCGCGTCGAGTGAGACCGAGGGCTCGTCCAGCAGCCAGATGGGGCGCTCCGCCGCGAACAGGCGAAGCAGTGACAGCTTGCGTTTTTGCCCGGCCGAGAGCAGCCCAGCCGGCAGCGCCTCGAGGCTCGCAAGCCCGAAGGTGCGGAAGGCGCCATCGAGATCGGAACTGCCGCCGCCGAGGAAATCGGCCCAGAATTCGACATTCTCGCTCAAGCTCAGCGCGGCTTTGATGCCATTGGCGTGGCCGACATAGTGGCAAAGCTCGGGCAGCGGGACCGAGGCATCGCCGCCGTCGAGGCTGCCGGCATGAAGCGGCAGCAGGCCGGCGATCATCCGCAGCAGGCTGGTCTTGCCGGCGCCGTTCGGTCCGGTGACGAGCAGGGACTCACCGGGTGCCAGTGAGAAGCTCAGTCCCTCGAACAGGAATCTGCCGCCGCGCTGGCAACTGATCGCATGGGCTGAGAGACTGATCGCTTGAGGCATTTGCCCGAAATTCGCTCAGATTGGCAGGAAGAGAGGCTAGGCAAGGTGTCCGACGCGGCTTGTTTGCGCTTTCCGCGCATTGTCTCTTCACCGCAAGGGCTCTTATATAGAGGTGAGCGCGCCTCCAATAGTCCGGGGATGTCAGCCCAGCAGGCATGGCCGGCGCCTCCCCGCCAAGCGATTGGCCAAGCCCTGGCATGTCGTCCGCATGTCGCCTCGTTTGCGCAAGTTCGACTTGCGCCCAAGGAGTTCTTTCGTTGACATCGGTAGCCGAGACCGCGCTCGACAGCTTCAAATGCCGCCGGACCCTGAAGGTCGGCAAACGCAGCTACGACTATTTCAGCCTGGAAGAGGCGGAGGCGAACGGTCTCGCCGGCATCGGCCGCTTGCCCTACTCGCTCAAGGTGCTGCTGGAAAATCTGCTGCGCCATGAGGATGGCCGCACCGTCACCGCCGACGATATTCGCGGCGTGGCGCAATGGCTCGAACAGCGGAAAAGCGACCGCGAAATCGCCTTCAGGCCCGCCCGCGTGTTGATGCAGGATTTCACCGGCGTTCCCGCCGTGGTCGATCTCGCCGCCATGCGCGACGCGATGAGCACGCTTGACGGCGACCCGCGCCAGATCAATCCGCTGGTTCCGGTGGACCTCGTCATCGACCATTCGGTGATGGTCGATGCTTTCGGCTCCGGCACCGCGTTCCATACCAATGTGGAGCGGGAATATGAGCGGAACCGCGAGCGCTATGCGTTCTTGCGCTGGGGTGCGGGGGCCTTCGACAATTTCCGCGTGGTGCCCCCGGGTACCGGCATCTGCCATCAGGTCAATCTCGAATATCTGTCGCAGACGGTGTGGAGCAAGGCGGAGAACGGCGACGCCACGCTTGCCTTCCCCGATACGCTGGTCGGCACCGACAGTCACACCACCATGGTCAACGGCCTTGCCGTGCTTGGCTGGGGTGTCGGCGGCATCGAGGCCGAGGCGGCGATGCTCGGTCAGCCGATCTCGATGCTGATCCCCGAGGTGGTGGGCTTCCGCCTCACCGGCAAATTGAAGGAAGGCGTGACCGCCACCGATCTGGTGCTGACCGTCACGGAACGGCTGCGGCGCGCTGGCGTCGTCGGCAAATTCGTCGAGTTCTTCGGCCAGGGTCTCGACACTCTTCCGGTCGAGGACCGCGCCACCATCGCCAATATGGCGCCGGAATATGGCGCCACTTGCGGCTTTTTCCCCATCGACGCGGAGACCTTGACCTATCTCGAGGCCACCGACCGCAAGCCATCGCGGATCGCGCTGGTCGAAGCCTATGCCAAGGCGCAAGGGCTGTTTCGCCACACGGACACGCCGGACCCGGTCTTCACCGACACCATCGCCCTCGATCTGGGCGAGGTCGAGCCCTCGATCGCCGGACCGAAACGGCCGCAAGACCGCGTGGCCCTGGCCACCGCGCCCGGCTCGTTCGCCCAGGCGCTCGACCGGGAATATGGCAAGGGAAACGAGGCGGGAAAGCGGGTCGCGGTCGCCGGCAAGAACTTCGACCTCGGTCATGGCGACGTGGTCATCGCGGCCATCACCTCCTGCACCAACACCTCGAATCCCTTCGTCATGGTGGCGGCGGGGCTGCTGGCCAAGAACGCGGTGAAGCGCGGGCTCCAGGTGAAGCCGTGGGTGAAGACCTCGCTCGCGCCGGGCTCACAGGTCGTGACCGACTATCTGGAAAAGGCCGGCCTGCAAAAACATCTCGACACGCTCGGCTTCAATCTCGTCGGCTATGGCTGCACCACTTGCATCGGCAATTCCGGGCCGCTGCCGGAGGAAATCTCCAAGACCATCCACGCCAACAAGCTCGCGGTCGCCTCGGTGCTGTCCGGCAACCGCAATTTTGAGGGTCGGGTCAATCACGACGTGCGGGCCAATTATCTCGCCTCGCCGCCGCTCGTGGTCGCCTATGCGCTGGCGGGGTCGATGCACGTCAACCTCGCCACCGATCCGATCGGCGCCGATGCGGAAGGCGATCCCGTCTATCTGAAGGACATCTGGCCGTCGTCGAAGGCGGTGGCCAAGCTCGTGCGCAAGGCGGTGAAGCGGTCGATGTTCAAGCGGCGTTATGGCGACGTGTTTCGTGGCGACGAGGAATGGCAGGGCATCGAGACCAGCGGTGGTCTCACCTATGACTGGGACACGGCCTCGACCTATGTGCAGGAACCGCCCTATTTCGTCGGCCTCGCCTCGACTCCGGCGCCGGTCACCGACATCGTCGACGCGCGCATCCTCGGACTGTTCCTCGACTCCATCACCACCGACCACATCTCGCCGGCGGGCTCGATCACGCGCGACAGCCCGGCCGGGCGCTATCTCGCCGAGCACGGCGTCGCCTATCACGACTTCAACTCCTACGGCTCGCGGCGCGGCAATCACGAGGTGATGATGCGCGGCACCTTCGCCAATACGCGCATCAAGAACATGATGGTGCAGGGGGTCGAGGGCGGCGTGACCGCGCATTATCCGTCAGGCGAGCGACTGCCGATCTACGACGCGGCGATGCGCTACGCCAAGGACAGCGTGCCGCTGGTGGTGTTCGCCGGCAAGGAATATGGCACCGGCTCGTCGCGCGATTGGGCGGCCAAGGGCACGCGGCTGCTCGGCGTGCGCGCGGTGATCGCGGAAAGCTTCGAGCGCATCCACCGCTCCAACCTGATTGGCATGGGCGTGCTGCCGCTCGTCTTGGCCGAGGGCATGTCGTGGCAGTCGCTTGAACTGAAGGGTGACGAGACGGTCACGTTGCGCGGCGTGAGCGAGATCAAGCCCGGGCAGTTGATCGAGGCCGACATCGTCTATGCCAATGGCGAGAGGCGCACGGTGCGGCTCCGGGCGCGCATCGACACTTTCGACGAGCTCGATTATTTCCGCAATGGCGGCATCCTGCACTACGTGCTCCGCTCGCTGGCGCGCGCCGCCGCTTGACCTGGGTCAAGGCTGGCCGGGCTTTTCGGGCCAAAGCTTTCGCCGAGGTCGCAACCAGTCACCGAGTTGTGACCTCTAGGCGAGCGTTTTTGGTCGGAAAGATGGGCTTGTTTCCTGCATTGTACCGCTCATGAAGCGGCTCCTTCTCCCGAGCGGCGGTGCTCTCATGGCGCTCGCGGCCACCCTGCTTGCCGGACCGGCGATGGCGGATCCGGCGCCCGCAGCGGCAAGCAAGAACAGCGCCGTGATCGAGCTGTTCACGAGCCAAGGTTGCTCGTCCTGTCCGCCCGCCGATGCGCTGCTCGGACGGCTTGTCGATAAGCCGGGCCTGGTCGCGCTCTCCTTCTCCGTCGATTATTGGGACTATCTCGGCTGGCGCGATACGCTCGGCAGCTCCGCCAATAGCGACCGGCAACGTGGCTACGCGCGGTCGCGTGGCGACGGCCGGGTCTACACGCCGCAGGTCGTGGTCGATGGCGTCGTCCATGTGAACGGCGCCGACGAGAGCGCCGTCCGCGCGGCGGTCAAGGCGGCCGAGAAGAGGCTGGCCGAGGTCAAGGTGCCGGTCAGCATGCATGCCGAGGGCGACACCCTGGTCGTCGATATCGGCGCGGCGCCAGCGGGCTCCGACCGCCGTGCCGCCGCGGTCTGGCTCGCCATCGCCAAAGAGGTGGAAAAGGTCGAGGTCGCGCGCGGCGAGAATCGCGGGCGCGCGCTCAGCTATCACCATCCGGTACGCGAATTCACTCCGATCGGCATCTGGCACGGCGAAGCGATGACGCTGAGATTGCCGCTTAAGGACCTGAAGACCATGGGCGGCGATTGTCTGTTCGCGCTGCTGCAGGTGGAGAACACCGGACCCATCCTCGGCGCCGCCGAGTTCATGCCCTAGGGCGGGCCTAGCGTCTCCCCTGCTCACCTCTCCCCACGCGTCGTTTCCAAGCTCTCGTGCACAACAAAAGCGGGCCGGAAGACCCGACCCGCTGATGCATCCACGGGAGGAAAGTTGTGGAAGAACGGAGCCAAATGGCCCGGTCCGAGAGAAGACCCCGGGGGGCTGGGGGGCTGAATTCCGAAGCCTCTACCTGGACCGGGCCGAGAGGCAACATGGCTAATGATACCGCTCTTTGGGGCTTGCCAAGGGCTGAAACTGGGCGGAACTGTGATTTGTGTTTCAAAGTATTACAAGTCGTGCGGCCGTAGGCATTTGCTTGAATTTCCTCACCTCGGGGGTCATCATGAAGCTTCCATTTGCAGGAGGCGCCATTGAGCGAAACCGAGCCCATAGTCTTGCCGCTGGCTCGCAGGGCCGGCGGCCACTCCCATCAGTCCGAGGTTGTCTCCCGGCGCGGCGGTATCGCTTTCGACCGCCAGGAATTGTCTCAAATCCTCAATATTTACGGTCGCAAGGTCCGCAGCGGCGAATGGCGCGATTACGCCATCGACATTTTGCGCGAGAAGGCGGTGTTTTCCGTGTTCCGGCGTACGACCGAGATTCCGCTCTATCGCATCGAGAAATCGCCCAAGCTCGCACGCCGCCAGGGCATCTATAGCGTGATCGCGGCGACGGGGCTGATCCTCAAGCGCGGCCACGATCTCGCCCGGGTGCTCCGCGCCCTCGACAAGGGCCTGCGCCTGGTCGAGGCCTAGCGACGGCACCAAAGAAAAGGCCCCGGCGAATGGCCGGGGCCCTGACTTGTGCCCGTTAGCTGGTGCCTATCGGCGGCCGCCGAAGAGCGAGAGCAGCATCATGAACATGTTGAGGAAGTCGAGATAGAGCCTGAGCGCGCCCATCACCGCCTTGCGGCCGGCGACGGTGCGGTCGTCTCCTGCGTAATACATCTCCTTGATCTGCTGGGTGTCATAGGCGGTGAGACCGGCGAAGATCAGCACCCCGATGACCGAGATCGCGAATTGCAGCGCCGTGGACGCCAGGAATATATTCACCACCATCGCAATGATGATGCCGATCAGGCCCATGAACAGGAAGGAGCCCCAGGCCGACAGGTCCTTGCTCGTGGTGTAGCCGTAGAGGCTCAGCGCACCGAAGGACGCGGCGGTGATGAAGAACACCTGTGTAATGCTCGCCTGGGTGTAGACCAGGAAGATCGAAGAGATCGATAGCCCCATCAGTGCTGCGAAGGCCCAAAACGACGCTTGCGCTGCGCCAAGGCCCATGGAGTTGATGCGCGCCGAGATGAAGAACACCATCGCCAAGGGGGCAAAAATGATCACCCATTTCAATCCACTGCCATAGATCGTCTGCGCGAAGGCGGGATTCGCCATCGCATAGTTGGCCGTGGCCCACGCCACGATACCGGTCACTGCGAGACCGATAGCCATGTAATTGTACACACGCAGCATATAGGCGCGGAGGCCCTGATCGATCACGCCGGTTTCGGCGCGGCCGACGGTCGTGCCTTGCGCGTATCGTCTGTCTAGGTCCGCCATGGATAGTCCTTTCGCCCTTGCTGATGCGACATTGGTTCGATGGAACACACGTTAGACCGAATATGGGTGCTTAGGGCGCTGAGCGCAAGCCGAGCCTCCGGCAGACCTACTCCAGTCATCAGTCCGTCATTCACCACGCAAATAGGGCGCGGCCTTGGCCGACAGCACCCGCCAGGTGGCGATCGCGCCGAGGCCGAGCACCAGGGCCAAGGCCAAGGCCACCGTCTCGGCCGCGGCGATGCCAGAGAAGCTGAACTTCACCTCGAATACCCATGTGCACAGCACCCAGGCCATGGCCGTTCCGGCGGCGACGGCGAAGGCGGCGGTGGCAAATCCCAGGAGCCCGAACTCGGTGAGCTCGGCGCGGACGATACGCCCGCGCGTGGCGCCGAGGGTCTTGTAGAGCACGGCCTGATATTTTCGCCGCTGCTGGGTCGCGGCCACGGCGCCGGCAAGCACGAAGGCCCCGATCAGGAGAATCGCGCCCGCGGTCATGCGGATCGCGGTCATGACTTTTTCCAGGAGATCCTTGGCGGCACTGACGATGTCGCCGACCTTGATCGCCGTGACCAGGGGAAAGCGGTCCGCCAGCGCCTGCACGATCTTCGCTTCCCGCGCCGGCGTGGCGCCCTCGGGCAGCTCCAGCGTGGTGAGCATGCGGTGCGGCGCGCTCGCCAGGGTATTGGGCGAGAACACCATGACGAAATTGATGGCAAGCGATTCCCAATCGACCTTGCGCAAATTGGCGATGCGCGCTTCGACATTGCGGCCGAGAACATTGACGGTGACGGTGTCGCCGAGCTTGACGCCTAACCCGCGCCCCGCTTCGGCGTCGAAGGATACGAGCGGCGGACCGGCATAGTCCTTTGGCCACCATTCGCCTTCGGCGATGGTCGAGCCTTTCGGCACCTCATCGGCGTAAGTCAGGCCGCGGTCGCCGGAGAGCACCCAGCGGCTGTCTGGAGAGGCCTCGATTTTCTCCGCCGCGACGCCGTTGACCGCAACGATGCGACCCCGCAGCATCGGCGCGTCGGCGAGCTTCGCCTCGGGCTCGATGGCCTTGGCGGTATCGCGGAAGGCGTCAAGCTCGTTGGCGTCGACATCGAGGAAATAATAGGCGGGAGCCTCGGCCTCGATGGTGTTGGCGAATTCCGCCATCAAGGAGCGGTCGATCAGGGCGATGGCGACGAGGAAGCCGAGCCCGAGCCCGAGCGAGATCGCGACTTGGCGGGCGATGGACCCCGGCCCGGCGATGCTGGCGAGCGCCATGGCCCAGGCCGGCGGCCGCGTGCGGCGGAAGCGTGAAGCGAGCTTCTGCAGAGCCCAGCCGAATCCCCACAGCAGCAAGAAGGCGGCGACGATGCCGGCCGAGATCGAGGCGGTGATGACCCGCTCATCCGAGGCGGCCAGGGCCAAGCCGAACAGCGCCACTCCGCTCGCGGCCGCGCCGGCGATGAACGCCCATCCGGGGCGCCCCCCCTCCTCGGTGAGATGCGAGCGCATCAGCACGGCTGGAGGCACGGCGGCGGCGCGGCCCAAGGGCAGCAGCACGAACAGGAGCATGGTCAGGAGCCCCGCGCCGGCGGCGGTCAAGAGCGACCGGGGGTGCGGCTCGACCGCGAGCGCGATCGGCAAAGCGTCGCCGTAGGTGGCGGAGATCAGAGCCGGGGCCAGGGCCCCGAGCGTGAGCCCGATGGCGATGCCCAGGCCCGCGAGCATGAGCGCCTGGATCAGATAGACCAGAAGCACGAGGCGGCTCGGGGCGCCCAGGCTCTTGAAGGTGGCGATCACCATCCGCTTCTTCGCCATATAGCTGCCGATGGCGTTGCCGACGCCAATGCCGCCGAGCAGGAGGGCGGCGAGCCCGACCAGACTGATGAATTGGGTGAAGCGCTTCGCCTCGCGGCGGATCGACGGCGCGGGGTCGGTCCAGTCGTGAATGGCGAAGCCGCTCTCGGGAAATTTGGCCTCGATGGTGAATCTGGCCGCGTTCAGCGCCTTCTTGTCGTCGGCACGCGGCGCGGGGAGTTTGAGGCGGTAGATCCAGCGGATGAGGCTTCCAGGTTGCACCAGCCCGGTCAGGCCGAGCGTGTCGAGGGACATCAGCACGCGCGGTCCATAAGCGAGGCGGTCGGCGAGCCGGTCCGGTTGTCCGCCGAGGACGCCGCCGATCTTGACGGTCGCATCGCCGATCAGAAGCGTGCCGCCGATGCTGGCATCGAGACGCTCGAGCAGAGACCGCTCCACTACGATCACGCCGGGCTCGCGCCAGAGCGCGCCGGCGCCCTTGGGGTCGGCGATATCGACCTCGCCATAAAGGGGGTAGGCCGCATCGACGGCCTTCGCTTCGACGAGGGCGCTCTTGCCGCCCGGAAGCCGGGCCATGGCGCGAAGGCTCGCCGACTCGCTGACGAGGCCCTCGGCCTCGAGCGCCGCCCGCTCCTCGGCGCTGGCGCGGCGATGCACGCGCTCGAAGGCGAGATCGCCACCGACCAGGGTGCGGCCCTGGCGGGCCAGCGCCGCGTCGAAAGAGGCCCCGAGCGAGCCGATGGCGGCGACGGCGGTGACGCCGAGGGCGATGCAGATCACGAATACCGCAAGTCCGCCGGCACCGGCGCGCAGCTCGCGCATGGCGATGGCGATTGCCAGCGGCAGCCTCAGGCCTCTCGTCCCGCCGGTGATGGCCACGCTCGCCGCGGTCACGAGGCGGCGGCCTTGTGTTTGGCGCCCGCGCCCTGAATGCGGCCATCGACGAGGGTGACGATGCGGTCGCAGCGTTTGGTCAGGGCCCGGTCGTGGGTGATCAGGAGCAGCGTGGCGCCGCTTTTCTGCTTGAGGGTGAACAGAAGGTCCATCACCTCAGCCCCCGTGGTGTCGTCGAGATTGCCGGTCGGCTCGTCGGCCAGTATGAGAGAGGGCCGCGGCGCCAAGGCCCGCGCCATGGCGACGCGCTGCTGCTCGCCGCCGGAGAGCTGGCCCGGAAAATGCGTCTCGCGATGGGCGAGCCCCACCTCGGCCAGCGCATCTCGCGCGGCGGTGAAGGCGTCGTCGCGGTCGAGGAATTCGAGCGGCAAGGCGACATTCTCGATCGCGGTCATGGTCGGCACGAGGTGGAAGGATTGGAACACGATCCCAATATTGGCGGCACGGAGACGGGCGAGATCGTCCTCATCGAGCGCGGTGAGATCGGCGCCGAGCACGGAGATTTGGCCGTCAGTGGCGCGCTCGAGCCCGGCGATGACGAGGAGCAGCGTGGATTTGCCGGAGCCTGAGCGCCCGACCACGGCGATGGCTTCGCCCGCGGCCACGTTCAAATCGAGCCCGCGCAGAATGGCGACCGGCCCCGCGCGCGACGGGAGGGTGACATGTACGCCCTCAAGCCTGATGGCGGGCGGATGGGGTGGCTTAAGAGTTTGATCCATGGAATCGCGTCGCACTCCTGACATGGCACGACGGCTTGGAATAAAGAAGAGCGAAAGAGGTCAAAAGATGGAACGACACATGGTCGTGATGGTCGCCGCCGCCGCGCTGCTGGCCGCATCGGGGTTGCACGCGAATGAGGCAGGGTTGCGCGCGCCCGTGATCGTGGCCTTCGGCGACAGCCTGACCGCCGGTTACGGCCTGGCCCAGGATCAAGCCTTCCCGGCGCAGCTGCAACAGGCGCTGCGCGCGCGCGGCCAGGAGGTCAAGGTGGTCAATGCCGGCGTCTCCGGCGATACGGCGGCGGCGGGGCTGGCGCGGCTCGACTGGTCGCTGCCGGACGATGCCAGCGCCGTCATCATCGAGCTCGGCGCCAATGACGCGCTCCAGGGCCTGGACCCGCAAACGACCAAGGCGACGCTGGAGACGATCATCACCCAAGTGCAAGCGCGCGGACTACCGATGCTGCTCGCCGGCATGGAAGCGCCGCGCAATATGGGCCAGGACTATGTGGAGGCCTTCAACGCCATCTATGTCGATCTCGCCGCCCGCTACGACCTCCTGCTTTATCCCTTCTTTCTCGACGGCGTCGCGCTCGACAACGGCCTCACCCTTGACGACGGGCTGCACCCCAATGCCCAAGGCGTGGCGCGCATCGTTCAAGGTATCCTGCCCAAGGTCGAGGAGCTGTTGGCCCGCGTCGAAAGCAAGGAATAGGTCGAGCGGGCCCTCTCCGACGCGTCATGGCCGGGTCATCGCCCAAGATCAGAGTATCGGCTAGCCACGAATAGCTCTAAAACGGCCACCGTCCTTGTGACGGCGGGGTCTCGCGCTTGGCCACCATCTACGATCTGAAGCCGAAGTTTCAGGCCTTGCTGCGCCCGGTGGCCGGCACTTTGGTTCGCGCCGGCATCACCGCCAATGGCGTGACCCTCGCCGCGCTCGCTTTGAGTCTCGCCCATGGCGCCTGGCTGGCGCTGCTCCCGCAATCGCGCTGGCCGTTCCTGCTGTTGCCGGTGACGCTATTCTTGCGCATGGCGCTCAACGCCATTGACGGCATGATGGCGCGGGAGCACGCCCAAGCGAGCCCTGAAGGCGCGGTGCTGAACGAGCTTGGCGATGTCGTCTCCGACGCCGCGCTCTATCTCCCTTTCGCCCTGGTCGCGGGCGTGAATGCCCCGCTGGTCGTGCTGGTGGTGATCGCGGCTATTATCGGCGAGATGGCCGGCGCGCTCGGACCGATGCTCGGCGGCGAGCGCCGCTATGACGGGCCGCTCGGCAAAAGCGACCGCGCCTTCGCCTTCGGCCTCCTCGCTGTTCTCATCGGCGCCGGCCTCGCGCCGGGGCTGTGGACCACGGCCTATCTCGCCGTGCTGCTCGCGTTCGGCCTGCTTACCATCTTCAACCGGGCGCGAAGCATCGTCGCGGCCGCCAAGATGCTTCGCGCCGAGGCTCCACCCCAATGACCACAATCTGGGGCATCCCGGCCAATGTGGTCTACGCCACCGGCGGTATCTATGCGGTTTTGATCGCGGCCACCGTGATCGCCTTTGTGTTGCAGCAGCGCGACGCCAGCGGACGCTATCACGAGCTGCAAACGCGGATCGCCTCCTGGTGGTGGATGATCGCCGCCTTCACCTGCGCCATGCTGTTCAACCGCACCGCGGCCATCGTGTTTCTCGGCTTCATCTCCTACCTGGCGCTGAAGGAATATCTGTCGCTGATCCCGACACGGCGCATCGACCGGGGCCTGCTGCTGTTCGCCTATCTCGCCATCCCCATTCAGTATTATTGGGCGGCGACCGACTGGTACGGCATGTTCGTCGTGTTCATCCCGATCTGGATGTTCCTGTTTTTCCCGATGCTGATGGCGCTTCGCGGCGACACCCACGGCTTCCTGCGTGCCGTCGGCACCCTGATCTTTGGTGTGATGATGACGGTATTCACCTTGAGCCACATGGCGATGCTGCTCGTCTCCGGTGATGCCGAGAATCCGGTCGCCGGCGGACTGGGGCTGTTGTTCTTCCTCGTCATGCTGACCCAGTTCAACGACGTCGCCCAATATGTCTGGGGCAAGCTCTTTGGCCGCCACCAGGTGACGCCGAACGTGAGCCCGAAAAAGACCTGGGAGGGGCTGATCGGCGGGATTGCCACCACGACCCTGGTCGCGACCGCGATCGGCCCCTATTTGACACCGATGGACTTCCGCTGGGCGGCGCTCGCCGGCGCCATCATCGGCGTCTCGGGCTTCCTCGGCGATATCACCATGTCGGCAATGAAGCGCGATCTCGGGGTGAAGGACAGCGGCGGCCTGATCCCGGGCCATGGCGGCATTCTCGACCGCGTCGACAGTCTCACTTACGCGGCGCCGGTGTTCACGCATTTCATCCGCTACTTTTTCTATTCGTGAAGGGCGGACCGATGACCAAAGTTTTGCGCTTCGTGTTCTTCGCCGTCGTGGTGCGGGCGGTGATCCTGGTGGCGCTGGGCTTGACCGTGCGCCATCGCGAAAAGCTGCCGAAGTCAGGGCCGGCGGTGCTCGCCGCCAATCACAATTCCCATCTCGATACGCTGGCGCTGATGTCGCTGTTCCCCTTGCGCCTGCTGCCGCATCTCCGGCCCGTGGCGGCGGCGGATTATTTCCTCAAGCCAGGTCCTATGGGCTGGTTCGCACTCAATATCATCGGCATCATTCCGGTCGCGCGCGGCAGCGCCAAGGAGGGCGGCAATCCGCTCGAGATCTGCGAGCAGGCGCTCGACCGTGGCGATATTCTCATCCTGTTCCCGGAGGGATCGCGGGGCGAGCCGGAGATGCTGGCCGAATTCAAGAAAGGCATCGGCCACCTGGCCAAGGCGCGGCCGCAAGTGCCGGTGCATCCGGTGTTCGCGCACGGGCTCGGCAAGGCGTTGCCCAAGGGCTCGGCCCTGTTCGTTCCCTTCAACTGCACCGTCAGTGTGGGCGACCCGATTTACGGCCAGGAATCCTACGCCGGGTTCACGCGCGAGCTCGAATCGCGCATGGCCGCGCTGGCGGCGGAAGAGAAGCTGCCGGTTTGGGAGTAGGCAGACAAGCTGCGCCTCGCTATTGCCCCCAGCTCACATTGGTGCAGCGAATGCCCTTGGTCTTGGCCGCTGAGATCTGGCCGGTCTCGATCGAGATTTCCCAGGCGCGCCGAACCTCGCTACACCATTCCTTGTTTTCGGGCCCCTTGGCCTCGCCCATGAAGCGCAGCGTCGGGTCCTGGCCTTGCACGCAGGAGATGGTGAATTCGACGCCGGATTGCGGCGGCGGCACGATCAGGGCATCGGCGACTTCGTAATTGGCGGGGGAGGCGGCGGACCCCTTGTCGAGCTGGCGGCTGGTCAACACCAGGAAGGTGCCATCCTCGCGCTGATATTGGCGGACGAAGATCGGGTTGGAGACGAGGCCGCCGCCGAAATCGCCCCAGCCCTCGATCTCGAGGTCGCCGTCGTAATTCTTGCCGATGAAGCTCTTGGCGAAATCGGCGTCCGCGGATTCCTCTTCGCTCGGCGGCTTGGGCTCCGCGCCTGCGGTCACAGGCAGAAGCGCGAGCGCGGCGGCCAAAGCCATCAGGGGAATAAGCCGGGAAAGAATGCGGTGCATCGCGGATTCGCTAAGCTTCCTGCCGCGGGGATTTAGGAGCCCCTGGCGGGCCAGTCTATTCACAATCGTGGCAAAAGCGGCACCTTGCCTCTGGTATGGGCGGCGCGGCGTGCCAATGTTAGGTTCGCATTGTCAAAGCTGGCTTGCCGAGGCCCGGCTTTGCGCGCGTTGAAAGGCGCGAACCGTCATGTTTCGTACCCTGATCGCAGCGTCGATGCTTATCGTCTCGGCCTGGCTCCCGGCCGTCGCCGACGGCAAACGCGTGGCGCTCATCGTCGGCATCGGCGCGTACCAGCATCTCTCCAGCCTCGACAATCCCGTGTCCGACGCCAAGGCCATCGCGGCGGAGCTGAAGAGCCACGGCTTTGCCGTCTCCGAGCATTACGACCTCGCCCGCGCCGATCTGCTCGACGCGCTAGAATTGTTCAAGCGCGAGGCGGAAGGCGCGGAGGTGGCGCTGGTCTATTACGCCGGGCACGGCATGGAGATTGACGGCAAGAATGTGGTGGCGCCGACCGATATGGAGATCGAATGCGCCAACAAGACCACGATCCGCGCGATCGAGCTCGATCAGCTCTTCGCCGCCGCCGGTCCCGCGCCGCAGCAGATCGTGCTGCTCGACGCTTGTCGCAATAATCCCTTTCCGCAATGCCCGTCGCGCGGCGCCAATGCCGGCAGCGGCTTTCGCGGCTTCTCGCGGCTCACGGAGGAGGACCGCGCGCTGTTGATCGCCAACGCCACCCTGTCGGGTCAGCTCGCGGCGGATGGCGATTCAGGCGGTCATTCGCCCTTCGCCAAATCCCTGCTCAAGAATTTCGACGAGCATCCGCGCCTGTTCCTGCGCGATCTACTCGAGCTCACGGCGAAGGACGTTCGTGTCGCCTCGCGCGGCGGCCAGGTGCCGGAGATCACCACGCGCGGCGGTTCGCCCAAAGTTTGTCTCGACGCCACGGGCTGCGGCGAGACCACGCTCGCGCTTCCGGCCGAAGGCGTGCTCAGCGATCAGGCCGCGCTCACCGAGACGCGCGCCATTCTTCAGGCGCTCGGTTTCATCTCCGGGACAAGCCGCGGCGGCGACGATGCGCTTGAGGATGCGGTCAAGCGTTTCCAAGCCAAGGCCGGCCTGACCGCCGACGGGCAGGTCACCCCGAGCCTGCTTGCGGTGTTGCGCGCGACCAAGACGCAAGTCGCGGCCCTGCCGGTGACGCCAAGGCCGGGGACCTCCGCGCCAATTAGCTCAGGCCCGCTCGAGCATGAGGTTGGCTCGAACTTCAAGGATTGCGGGAGCTGCCCGGACATGGTGGTGGCGCCGGCGGGGCGCTTTCTCATGGGCGCGGCGAAATCCGAGACGGGGCATCAGCCGGCGGAGGAACCGCAGCATGAGGTGACGGTGGCGGCGCCGCTCGCCATTTCCAAATTCGAGATCACCTTCGATGAGTGGGAGGCCTGCGCGCTCGAGGGCGGCTGCGCCAATCACCGGCCGCAGGATGGCGGCTGGGGCCGCGGCCGCCGCCCGGTGATTTATGTCTCCCATGACGATGCCAAATCTTATGTCGACTGGCTGCGCCAGAAATCAGGCAAAGCCTATCGCCTGCTCTCCGAAGCCGAGTGGGAGTTCGCGGCGCGGGGCGGCACCTCGACGCCCTTCGCCGGGGGCGAGACGCTGGCGCCGACGCAAGCCAATTTTGATGCGAGCAGTCAGACCTCGAGCCGCAAGCCCGGCACCTATCAAGGCACGAGCGTCGAGGTCGGCTCCTTCCCGCCCAACCCCTACGGCCTCCACGACATGGAGGGCAATGTGTTCGAATGGGTGGAGGATTGCTCGAACAAGAACCACGCGGGCGCGCCGGCAGATGCCTCGCCCCGTGGCGGCGACTGCCAGCGCCGGATGGCCAAGGGCGGCGCTTGGTATTACGAGGCTGAATTCGCGCGGCCCTCCGCGCGCATGAGCTTCCCCAAGGGCTCGCGCCTCAACGTCATCGGTTTCCGCGTCGCCCGGCCGCTGGAGTAGCGGCTCAATTCGCGCCGAGCTCGCCCACCACCAGATTGTCGATCTTGCTCAAGAGCGGCTTCTGCTCCAGGCCGAACGACTTCCGCGCCGCGGTCCGCACCGCGTCGGAGGTGTAGACATAGAGCTCGACCGTATCGATGCGCTTGTCGCCATTGCCGAGCGGCGCCGCGTCGGCCCTGCCGGCCAGACCTTCGATCAAATAGCGGGTGAAGAGCCCGATGCCATATTCGGGATCCAGAATCGCCTTCTGATCGCGGTCCGTGGCCTTGAACACGGCGAGCCCCGGCACCGGAGTGGCGGGCATGACCTCGACCTCGAGCTCGGGCAGATTCGGCGGATCGATCAGCTCGTCAAGATTGCGCGCGAAATTGGCTTCGAGCATGAGCATGATCGTGCGCGCGCCGAGCTTGCCGAGCTTGTCGTATAGTCCCTGCATCGGATAGGCGGTCTGGTCCAGAGCCTCGATGTCGGCGTCGACCGGCAGCAGATAGGCTTCCTTGCCGTTCTTCACCAGGCCGTGGCTGGCGACATAGATGAAGACGTCGCCGGGATCGTCCTTGTCGATGCGCTTGGCCAGCTCGCCGGCGGGATCGCTGTCTCCGCCAAACACGCGCTCCAGCTCGGCGAGGGTGGCGTCGCGGAGGTCGATGATGTTCTCCTGCTTGTAGCCGAGCCGGTCGATCAGCAGCGTCATGACCGCGTCGGCATCGGCGGAGCCGTCGGGATTGTCGGGCAAGTCGCCCTGGTAATCCTGGTTGCCGACGACCACGGCGATGTTGCCCTCATTGTGGACGCCGAGCGGCAAATCCTTGAACACGGTCCTGATCTCCGACCGGCGCTCGACCGGGATGGCGCTTGGCAGCCGGCACATGTCGGGATTGACGCAGATGGTGACGCCGGCGGCGTGTTCGAGCCGCAGAGCTGAACTCAGCGGGATGTAACCGCCGACCTGCACGCAGTCCTCGCACCAATTGATGCCGTTCTGCTCGGCGATGTCGTCGAGCTCGCCCGGGCTGAAGAATGCCGGCTTGGGCAAGCAAGCGGAGGGACAGCGCTCGAGGTCGGCCGGCTTGCCGTAGGTTTCCTCCAGGAGATCGTAGAGATCGTCGGCGAGACAGCGGATCACCGCCGGCTCGATCTGAGCCACGGGCTCGACCGGGCCCGGCCCTGGCTCTGGCGGCGCTCCCGGCCCGGCCTCCTGCGGCGGCGGGGGACCTGGCGGCGAGCCCGGCGGAGGCGCGAAATCCGGCGGTCCTTCCGGCATTGGCCCAGGTCCGGGTCCAGGTCCGGGTCCAGGTCCCGGGCCAACCGGCACCAGAGTTGGTGGCCCCCCAGGCCCGGGCCCCGGTCCAGGTCCCGGCCCAGGTCCGCCCGGCACTAAATGGGGTGGGCCCCCAGGCCCGACGGGCACCACGCCAATAGTGGGAGACCTGAAGCAGCCGCCATGGCGCGGGATAAATCCAGGCGCGCAGGCGCAGCCTTTGCCCAGTCTGACCATTGGCCAGTCGCAGGACGCCCGGTCATGTCCCCGGTCTCCGGGGCCGTCACCGTGATGCTTGCCGTCCGGCCCCTTGCCGCCAGGGGACTTGCCGCCGGGGCGATCCCCGGCGATGGTGTTGCCAGGGGACTTGCCGCCATGCTTGTTGTCGTCGGGCGGTCCGCCGGCCTTGTCCTTGTCCTTGCCGCCCTTTGACTTACCGCCTTGCTTCTTGCGGTCTGGCGGACCTCCGGCTTGGTTCTTTTGGCCCTTTGACTTGGCGCCTTGCTTCTTGTGGTCTGGGGGTTTGCCGGCTTGGTTCTTGTCCTTGCCGCCTTGCTGCTTGTTGGCCTTTGACTTGCCCTGGCCGGGCATGACGCAGCCGCCGCCCTTCTTCACCAGCGGTGGAGGGCAGTTCTGACTTTGCTTGTTGCCGCCGCCGCCACCGCTCTTATTCTTCTTCTTGTCGCCGGCGTCGACGCTTGCGCTCAAGACCACTATCAGCACAAAAGCCAGGGCCGAGAGGGCCGCGACGAGAGCTTTCGGGGAAAACAAATGCGATGGCATGACCGCCTCTCACTGTCTCGGCCCGCGCACCATAACATGGCTGCCCCGACCGTCGAGGGCGCGGCGAGCCCCGAGCCGGCATAGGCTGATGACGATGTTGTGGGCGGCCGAGCCATGCGACTGACCCCGATCGCAGCCGGGTTCCTGCTCACGGGTTTGCTCGGCCTTGCGCTTCGGGCGGACATCGGCAGGACCGCGGAGCCCGACGGCCTCGAAACCTTGCGCCAGATGGTCGAGGCGGACGAGCTTCTCGACCGCATGATCGGCCAGATGATCATGGTCGGCTTCCAGGGCGACAGTGAACGCGCCGCTGGCGTGATCGCCGTGCGCGATCAATTGGCGAAAGGCGAGATCGGCGGGGTGGTACTCTATCCCGACAACATCCGCTCGCCCCGCCAGCTCCGCCTGCTCACGGCCTATCTCAACAACGCGAATTCGAGCTTGGTGCCGCTGATTGCGGTGGACCAGGAGGGCGGGCTGGTGCAGCGGCTGACGCCGCGGAACGGCTACGGCAGATTTCCGTCGGCGCGAACGGTCGGGCGCGATCCCGCGCTGCGGACCCCGGAAGGCGCCCATCGGCTCTATGCGCGGATGGCGCGGGAGCTGGCGCAAGCCGGCATCAACGTCAATTTCGGCCCCGTCGTCGATCTCAGCGTCAATCCCGGCAATCCGGTCATCGTCCGCCGCAAGCGGAGCTTCGGCAGCGACCCCGAGGCCGTCACCCTGCTCGCCGGCGCCTTCATCGCCGCCCATCGCCAAGCCAATGTCGTCACCGCGGCCAAGCATTATCCGGGACATGGATCGAGCTGGAGCGACAGCCATAAGGCGCTTCCGGATATCTCGCGCAGCTGGCGCGAAGTCGAGCTCGACCCCTATGTGAGCCTGTCGCGCGACGGCCTGCTCGACATGGTCATGGTCGGGCACCTCTATCATCCGCGCTTCAGCGACGGTGACAGACTGCCGGCCTCGCTGTCGGCGCGCGCGATCGAGGCGCTTCGCGCCAAGGGCTATATCGGCTTCAGGGGCGTCGTCGTCAGCGACGATCTGGAGATGGGCGCGGTGAGACTGGATCACGCGCTTGCCGAGCGCGTGATCCTGGCCGTCAATGCCGGCATCGATCTCCTCGTGTTCTCCAACGTCAAGTCGCGCGAACGCGAGCTCGGGGTGACCATCCACGCCATCATCGCCGATGCGGTCCGCGATGGACGCATCGCCAGAGCCCGCATCGAAGTGGCCTATGGCAAGATCGGGCTGTTGAAGCGCCGCCTGATGCAGCACGATCTCCCCGGCAAATGGTGAGGGCTGCGGCTCCGTCATTCCGGCGTAAGCCGGAATCCAGCGATAACATGGATACCGGCGTTCGCCGGTATGACGTGGAGGTGGCATTGTCTAATCCACCACGATGCAGTCGGGGGTTCTCTAGTGATAGGCGTCGTGCTCGGTCGCGTCCCAGAACACGTAATAGGAATAGGCGGTGTAGCCGAGGATGATCGGCAGGATCGGGATGGCGCCGTAGAGCATGAACAGCTGCGATTCCGGCGCTGCCGCCGCCTGCCATAACGTGATCGATGGCGGGATGATGAAGGGGAACAGGCTCACCGCGAGCCCGGTATAGCAAAGCAGGAAAATCCCAGTCGCCAGCAGGAAGGGGGCGTAGCGCAGGCGGCGATTGAGCGAGAGCCACAGCGCGCCAATCGTGGCGGCGGTGAATAATGGCACCGGGCTCAGCATCACCATATTGCCGAGAGAGAACCAGCGCGCGGCGATGTTCGGGTGCGCCAGCGGCGTCCACAGGCTGAAGATTAGAATGAAGGCCGTGACCGCGATCAGGGCCAAGCGGGCCACGCCATAGGCCCATTCGCGCAAAGCCTCGTCGCCCTTCATGATCAGCCATCCCGCCGACAACAGCGCGTAGCCGGAAACGACCGCGAGCGCGGTCACCAGCGTGAACGGCGTCAGCCAGTCGAAGGCGCCGCCGGCATATTTATTGTCGGCCACCTTGAAGCCCTGCACGAAGGCACCGATGACGATGCCTTGCATCAGCGCCGCGGTGATCGAGCCTCCGGTGAAGGCGAGATCCCACACCCAGCGATAGGTGCTGGATTTGAAGCGGAACTCGAAGGCGACGCCGCGCAGGATCAGCCCGATCAGCATCAGGATGATGGGCAGATAGAGGGCCGGCAGCATCACCGAATAAGCCAGTGGAAAGGCCGCGAGCAGGCCGCCGCCGCCTAAGACCAGCCATGTCTCGTTGCCGTCCCAGAAGGGCGAGACCGAGCCCATCATGGCATCGCGGTCCTGATGGCTGGGGGCGAACGGGAACAGCACGCCGAGGCCGAGGTCGTAGCCGCCGAGAAGCACGTAGAGAAACACCGCGAGCGCAAGAATGGCGGCCCAGACGAGTGGCAGGATGACGGGAAGAAACTCGGTCATGCTGGTGGCTGCCGTCATGGGTTGCCCGCCGCCGCCATGGGTCTGCGCGAAACGTCCGCCTCGTCGTCTTCGTGCAGCGGAGGGGTATGGTCGGGTCCGCGGCGCACGAGCCTGGCAATGTAATAGACCCCGGCGCCGAACACGATGCCGTAGACGAGCACGAACAGGATGAGCGAGGCGAGCACGCTCATGCCGCCAACGGGCGAGACGGCGTCGGCCGTGCGCAACACGCCATAGACCACCCAGGGCTGACGGCCCACTTCGGCCGTGAACCAGCCGGCGAGCACGGCGACGAAGCCGAGCGGCGAGGCCCAGATCATGGCGTGCAAGAACCAGCGGGTCGAATAGAGGCGCCCCATGAGCCACAACACCGCGCCGATGCTGGAAAGCGCGACCATGATCAGGCCGATGCCGACCATGATGCGGAAGGCAAAGAAGGGGATGATGGGGTTCGGCCGGTCTTCGGGCGGGAAGGATTTCAGGCCACGGATTTCGCCGTCCCACTCATGGGTCAGGATCAGGCTGCCGAGCTTGGGCACGGCGATCTCGTATTTGTTGCTCTCGGTCTTGGTATCCGGCCAGGCGAACAAGATCAGCGGCGCGCCCCTGCGCGTCTCCCAATGGGCCTCGATCGCGGCGATCTTGGCCGGCTGATACTCGCGCGTGTTGAGGCCATGCAGATCGCCGATGAAGATTTGCAGCGGCGCCAGCCAGACGAGCAGGCTCAGGGCCATGCCGAGCATCACCTGTCCATGCGAGACGCTCCGGTCGCGCAAGATGTACCAGGCGCCGACGCCGCCCACCATGAAAGCCGTGGTGATGTAGGCGGCTGCGACCATATGGGTGAAGCGGTAGGGGAAGGAGGGGTTGAAAATCACCTGCCACCAATCGACGACATGGAGCACGCCGTCGGCACCCATTTCGTGGCCAACGGGCGTCTGCATCCAGCTATTGGCCGACAGGATCCAAAAGGCGGAAATCACGGTGCCGAGCGCGACCATGGCGGTGGCGAAGACATGCACCGGTTTGGGCACGCGCTTGTGGCCGAACAGCATGATGCCGAGGAAGCCGGCTTCGAGGAAGAAGGCGGTCAGCACCTCGTAGGCCAGGAGCGGTCCGATGACGTTGCCGCCGAGGCGCGACAGCTCGCTCCAATTGGTGCCGAACTCGTAGGACAGCACCACGCCGGAGACCACGCCCATGCCGAAGGACACGGCGAAGATCTTGGTCCATTGCTGCGCCAGATCGAGATAGACCGGCCTGCCGGTGCGGAGCCACAGGACCTCCAGCACCAGCAGCCAGGCGGCGAGGCCGATAGTGAAGGCCGGGAACAGAATGTGGAAGGAGATGGTGAAGGCGAATTGGATGCGCGAGAGCAATAAGGGATCGAGCTCTGGCATGCTGCGGATCTGCCTTCCGGCTGGCTTGGCGACCCCGCTCGTGGCGGCGACTCGGCGTCCGAGATCGGAGCTTAGCCCCAGATGGTCACGACGGAAAGCAACCGGGAGCCGCAGGCCAAACCGGCCCGGGCGAAAAGTGGCGCCCCGAATTGGGTAAGCAGAAGGCTCTAAGCGGCGTTGGCCGTATGGCGGCGGAAATGCGCCTCGGTCAGGTCGGCCTCGACCTTGCCCCGCTCCTCGGTGGTCTCGGCCAAGAGGTGGATGTGGACCTCGTTCGCCCCGAGCTTGGCGCCCTCATGGCGAAGATGGGCGAGGTTCAAGGTGACGGCATCGTCCTTGGTCTGGCCGAACATCAGGGGGGACCGCGTGCCGTCGCCGTGGCGGCGGACGAGGATGTAGTTCGCCCGCGGCAGCGCCGGGCAGCCGATCAGGGTGTAGACGCTATGGAGGTAGCGCCGGCTGGAAGCGCCGCGCCAATAATGGAAGGCTTGGGCGAAACTGGCCTCGGCGCAGACGAGTGCGGGCTCGTCCGGAGGCCCCCAAGGGGCTTCATTGGTCAAATCCGACTGGTGCATCCACATGGTCCCGTTCCCGCCTTAAGCTTCGAACCTGACTGTCAGATGGGCGTCAAATTGACAAAATCAAGTCTGGGCGGCGGTGATTCACGACAAGTGATTCGTAAGAACAAAGCTAGAACAGAACCTTGGCTCGGATCGAGTTAATGAAGGGTTAATTGGCAGAAAAATTAAGCCATTGACTCTCAAGGTCTTTTTTTGGGTCGCCCGTAAGAGGTGCATGTTTGATTGAAACCGACCGGGACCTAGCGGGCGAATCGAGCGCGATTCCAAGCCTCTATCCCTGCCGGATTCTCCCGGGCTCACTCTTGACGCAAGCGGCACCGCCGCCTAGCCTCCTCCGCGGAAAGGAGGAACCCGCTAGGGCGCACGCCCTTCCCTTGCGCATCGCTAGTGAGGGAAAGGGGCGACACTCGCTAGGGCGACGTGTCCGAGGTGCTCCCCGACTAAAAGGGCTCCTTTCGTGTCCCAACATGATGATGATGATTTACGCCTCTTGCGGCGCAAGCAGGTTTGCGAGCTTCTGAAAATTTCGACTTGGGGCTTGCAAGACTGGATCGAGCGCAGAGCCTTCCCGCCACCACTCCGCGCCGTGAAGGGCTCACCGCACAAGTGGCGGGCTTCCACTATCAAAGCTTGGCTTGAGAAGCGCGAGCGCTCCCGCATCGGCCCCCGCAAGCAACCGCCTCGTGGCTTCGCCAAGAAGCCCGCAGCCGAGAAGCGCGGAGGGCGGCAATGAGGAGGCCGACCGCTTGCATGAAGGCTGCCACTCTCACCCGCGCGACACTCCGCACGTCGCGCTCACTCGACTTCCTTTCAGAGAAGGGGCTCACCACCCAGATTGGCCACCCGCGTGAGCAGTGGCCGCTCGTGGCGCTCAAGGAGTTGGTGGACAACTCCATTGATGCCTGCGAGGAGGCTGGCATTGCCCCAGTTGTCAAGGTCACTATGGACGAGAACAGCCTGACCATCGAGGACAACGGTCCGGGCATCGCCGCCGACATCGTCAAAGACGTACTCGACTTCGATGTGCGCGTCTCTAGCCGAGAGGCTTACGTCAGTCCGACCCGTGGTGCTCAGGGCAATGCCCTTAAGGCCATCGTGGCTATGCCCTACGTCATTTATGGGCACGAAGGGCAGGTCGAGATCGACACCGTTGGCTCGATCCATACCATCAGCTTGGGCCTGGATCGTATCCGGCAACAGCCGACCGTCGATCACGAGGTAAAGCCGAACCGGCGTAAGAAGGGCACCTCGGTAAAGCTCGTCTGGCCGGATTTAACTACTCAATCGAAGACGTCTGTGGCGACCGTTTTTTACAAATTGCCGATAGCTTCGGCTGGCTCAACCCGCACCTCAGCCTCACCTTGCGCTGGATGGGTGACGTGGTGGTCAAGGTCAGGCCGACCAATACCGAGTGGAGCAAGTGGAAGCCCTCGGACCCGACCTCACCACACTGGTATCAGCCTCAGCACCTTGAGCGGTTGATTGCTGGCTACATCTCCAACGAGCGTGACATCACCGTCCGGGAGTTTGTCTCCGAGTTCCACGGGCTCAGCGGCACCGCCAAACAGAGGCGCGTACTCGAAGCGACTGGATTGGCACGTGAGCGGTTGAGCAATCTGGTCCATGGACGCGACCTCGATCATCAGAAGATCGCACGGTTGCTCGCCGTCATGCAGCAGGAGTCAAAGCCGGTTAAGCCGATGTCGCTTGGCATCATCGGTGAAGAACACTTCCGCCGGCGCTTCGTCGCGCTTGGCTGCGCTATGGAGTCCTTTACCTACGTGAAGCGCATCGAGGTTGATGACGGTTTACCCGAGCTTCTGGAAACCGCTTTTGGCTGGGTGCCTAAAGAGGGCAAGCGCCGCCTCGTTACCGGCGTCAATTGGAGTCCCGGCATCTTGAATCCGTTCCGCGAGTTAGGCCAACGCGGTTACGGCATGGACTCGGTATTGGCAAACCTGCGCGTGGACAATAGCGAGCCCGTCATTGTGATGATGCACCTTGCGACACCGCGTCCTCAGTACACCGACCGTGGCAAGAGTTCGGTGGTGACGACATGAAAGCCGACACCATCACCCAGGCATTGCAGCAGGTCACCAAGAAGTGGACCAGGCAGCGCAAGGCCGAAGAGCGGAACGCGAGGGCGTTGCGGAACCGTGAAATCGCCATGACGCAGTCGAGCTACCACGTGTCGATCCGAGAAGCCGCCTTCGAAGTAATGAAACGCGCCTACCTCCACGCTAGCGCCAACGGGACATTGCCCGCCAACAGCCGTCAGGTGATGTATGCAGCCCGTCCCTATGTCATCGAGAACGCCGACCGTGAGGTGAACCTCGCGACCTTTGGTAACTACTTCTCCCAAGTTCTGCTGCCCGAATACATGGACGACCATCCCCAATCCACTGCCGACTGGGACATCGTGCTTGACGCGCGTGGACGTTTTGTCGAGCCGCACAAGGGCATGAGTGTGCCGCTTGGAACGCTGGAGGTGCGGGAGTACCTGTCAGCCGTTAAGGAGTTCGCTGTCGAGCCGTTGAACTTTAGTGCCGGTGACAAGAGCTTCCCGACGCTTGGTCCTAAGAATGCTTTCAGCGCGATCCTGTTCTGCGAGAAGGAAGGCTTTTGGCCTCTGTTCCGCAAGGTGCGGTTAGCCGAGCGGCATGATTTAGGCATCATGTCAACCAAGGGACTGTCAGTCACCGCCAGCCGCCTCTTGATCGACATGCTCGCTGGTGTCCACAAGGTGCCGGTGTATGTGCTCCATGACTTCGACAAGTCGGGCTTCTCCATCGCTGCCACTCTTGGCCGTAGCTCTCAGCGCTATCGGTACGAGAACAAGGTCAACGTGATCGACCTCGGCCTGCGCCTGGAGGACGTGGAGGACAAAGCTCTCGACTATGAGGAAGTCTCCTTCGGCAAGATGTCCTATCGCGCGGTGGCTAAGAACCTAGAGCGCAACGGTGCGACACAAGAAGAGATCGACTTTCTGACCACCACCGAGGACGACGAAGAGCCCGCTGGCTTTGGTCGCCGTGTCGAACTGAACGCCTTCACCTCGGCTGCGCTCATCGAATGGATCGAGTGCAAGCTGGACGAGCACGGTGTCGTCAAGGTCGTACCCGGCAAGCGGACATTGGCAAACGCTTATGACCGCATCTATCGGACGGTCGCCTTGCAAGAGCAGATCGACAAGCTGCTGGCAGAGCTTCAGGTCCCTAAGCCACCCTCCGACCTCAAGCGGCAGATCGTGGAGGCGTTGGACAGAGACCCGACGCTGCGTTGGGACGAGGCTTTAGGCCACATCATTGAGGACTTGTTGAAAGAGGAGCGTAAGTGAGAATGGGTTGCCAACGAGA